>Ga0163149_10004659_pt1 | contig 14826 bp, 9 predicted proteins | sample OliLakLV19MP5G1_FD_148604 | JGI IMG/M metagenome (GOLD analysis project Ga0163149, IMG submission 148604) | Freshwater microbial mat bacterial communities from Lake Vanda, McMurdo Dry Valleys, Antarctica - Oligotrophic Lake LV.19.MP5.G1 | ecosystem: Environmental > Aquatic > Freshwater > Lake >...
GTGGTGGTGGTGGTGGACTGGTCTTCAACGGACCTCCGCCGATCACCCTCGAGATCCCCTGCGACAACTGCTGCATCAATCCCCCTTCGGACGAGGAGGACTGCTACAGCATTCCGCTGGGAGCGGTTGAAAGCGCCATCGAAGCCTGGATCACCGCCCAGACCAGTGGATTCCTCGACGCCGACGCCTCGGTCGAAGCCGAGTTCTGCATCTCCGAGTGCTGCAAGAGCGACTGCACCACGAGTTGGGAGGCCACGGCGACGGGTTCGGTGGAAGTGGAAGTGTCGCCGAACATCCCGAGCATCGATCTCGACTTCGAGCAGTCGCTGGTCGTCAGTGTCGCCGGGGTCCCCGGCTTCGACGAACCGCAGTCGGTGCAGTTCGACGTCGAGGCCAGCATCTTTGCCGGACTCAACGTGACCGCGACGGCCAGCGGTTCGGGTGGACTTCAGATCACCTGCGACGGTGAAAAGTGCGTCTTCGTCACCGCCGGCCTCGGACTGAGCGCCATCGCCGGATTCAGCTCCAGCGGCTCGGCGACCGCGACGATCCCCGGCTACGGCGAGGTCGGCGTGGCCCAGTACACCGTCACTGCAACGGTCAACGGTTCCGGCAACGGAAGCATGACCTACAACTCGTGCGAGGGAACCTCGAGCAACTTCTGCTTCACCGGGATCTACGTCCAGGTCGAAGTGAGCGCCACGATCTTCGGACAGGGCTTCGAGCCGGTTCCGTGCCAGCAGACCTTCATCGTCGCCGGCAGCGGGACATGCGATCCCTTCGGCTGCGACGCCGGTGGAATCGCCGGCGGAAACGGGGGTGGCGACGGGGAAGCCGAGGCCGCAATTGCAGCGCTCATCGCCGCATGGGAACAGGATCTTGATTCCGCCCTCGAGGCCGCACTGGCCGAGAGCAACGTGGACAACGAAGGCCCCGCCGCCGCCGGGATCTGCGCCCAGGTCAAGATCCAGCTCACCCAGGATGTGATGATCTCGCGCTCCGCCTTCGAAGCGAAGCTCGAGCTCTTGAACAACTCCGCCCTCGATCCGCTTGACGAGCTCTCGATCGAAATCTTCGTGAAGGACACCAACGGCAACGTGGTCAACGGGCTCTTCGGAATCGGCGACCCGGCCCTCGCGGTGTTCGACGCAATCGATGGCACCGGCTCGCTCGCCGCCGGTGCCACCGGTTCGGCGACGTGGACGATCATCCCAACCGACAACGCCGCGCCGCTCGAGCCGACGACCTACTACGTCAGCGGCCTCATGAGCTACTCGCTCGCCGGCGAGACCTCGACCATTCCGCTCTTCCCAGTGACGATCACGGTGCTGCCCAATCCGAGTCTGCACCTCAAGTACTTCATCGAGACCCTGGTCCACTCCGACGATCCCTTCACCGCGGAGATCGAACCGTCGGTTCCCTTCTCGCTGGGACTCATCCTCGCCAACACCGGTGCGGGCGAAGCCACCAACGTGAAGATCACCTCGGCCCAGCCCGAGATCATCGAGAACGAGCAGGGACTTCTGATTGCCTTCCAGATCATCGGCACCCAGATCGGGCTCGAACCGGTCACGCCGTCGCTTTCGGTCGATCTGGGCTCGGTTGCCCCGAATTCGAGCGAGGTGGTGCAGTGGCTGATGACCTCGACACTGCAAGGCGAGTTCATCGACTACACCGCGACGCTCCAAAGCCAGAACGCCTTCGGGCAGGAGGGGCTGTCGCTGATCGACAGCGTCGCCATCTTCGGCATGACGCACGTGGTGCGGGTGCAGACGCCGTCGGACGATCTGCTTCCGGACTTCCTCACCGATCAGCGTTCCGACGAGTTCAACCTGCCTGACCACGTCCATCGCAGCGACGGGCCGGTCGAGACGGTGACCGCGTTGACCAGCGCGGGCGTCAGCACCAATCCGGGCAACCTGAGCGCCGTCGTCTCGGTGGCGATGCCGGAGGGCTGGATGTATCTGCGGCTCGACGATCCCTTCAACAACCAGTACCAGCTCGCCCAGGTGCTGCGCTCCGACGGCTCGCCGGTTCTCGTCGGGCCCAACGCCTGGCAGACCAATCGCATCTTCCATCCCTTGAGCGGTCCCGACGAGCCGCAGCGCTATCTCCATCTCTTCGATCACCTCGGGCGCGGAGGCAACGGCGTCTACACGCTGCTCTACGAGGCAGACGCGACCGCGCCGAGTTCGGAAGACTGGTCGGCGGTGGCCTCTCACGAGGGAGTGGGTGAAGTTGCCCTGGCGCTCGCGGACGGTGTGGGAACCAGCGAGCCGCGCCTGGGCGGCGTGTCGACTCTCGAGGTCGCCTTCTCCGAGACCATCGATCCGACCACGCTGGTGCCCGCCGCGGTGCTTCTCACCGGCCTCGCCGGTCCCGATGGCGCACCGGTCGATCTCTCCGGAGTGTCCATCTCCATCCAGCCGAAGGAAGTCAGTGGGCAGTCCGGCGCACGCATCACCTTCACGCCGCCGCTTCCCGACAACGCCCGATACTGCGTGCGGCTCGACGGCGTCCGCGACGGGGGCGGCAATCTCCTCGTGATCGGCGCGTCGATTGTGATCGATGCTCTCCTCGGCGATGCCTCCGGCGACCATCGGACCAACAACACCGATGTCGGTGGCGTGCTCTCCCTGGTGGGTACGACACCGTTCGATCCGCTCAATCTGCTCCATGTCCGAAGCGATCTCGATCGCAACGGGCAGATCACCCTCGACGATGTCCTGCTGGCAAACGCCAACAAGGGCAAGGATCTTCGCTTCATCGCCTCGCCCTGTCCGCCGGCGGCAATCGACGGACCGGAGCGCGATCCCACTCGTCGCGGCGTCGTGCTTGGTCCGACGGTGACCGCGGAGGCAGGCCCGACCCCGCGCAATTCGGGCCCGCGCAATCCCGAGCGTCCGGCCATCAGTCGACCGGACGACCTCCTGATCCCGACCACGCGACTCGCGCAAGACCCGTCGGCGAGAGAGTCGCCGACTCCGTCAATCGACGGCAGGCGAACCGAGGAGTCCCGCGATACTGCCGAGCCGAAGCAGTTCAGGCCTGGGCTCGACACGGCTGCGGTGTCACCAGCCCCTCGGATTCTCGTGGGTGTGGCGGGACGCGGAGCGTTGGTTCGATCGCTCCTCGACGTGGCCTCGCTCGGTGGCGCGGTGGTTGCCGCGCTTCCGTCGCCGACCGATGAATCGTGGTGGCTGGTCGAATGGACCAGCGCCGCCCCGGCGAGCGAGGTCATGGCGGATGGGACTGCCGCGGTGGCTGATCGAGTCGCCGAGCGGGCGAGCGCCGCAGCGGCCGCGGAAGCGCTGCGGGGTCTCTCGCTCCAACTGCAGCTCGCCGGCGCCTACGTCGCCACGGTGCACGAGTCGGCCGAGGGGCGATGGTGGGCGGTGGCGCCGCGACTTGTGATTCTGCTCGATCCGGGGGTGCTCGCCCGAGTCGATCAGGAGCTGAGGCGTGGCGCCGTGGTCAGCGACATGCTCGGGGCCGAACTGGGCCAGTGCCTGGTGCTGAAGATCGACGCCTTCGGCATGCCCGGTCTGGTCATCGTCGGTCTCGACGCCGATGACGACGAGTCGGTCCGCGATGCGGCAGCCCGGCTCGAACTGCTCCCGTGGGTGCAGTGGGCGGTGCCCGATGTGATCGACCCCCCTGAAAAGCAAGTGGAAACTCAAGTGGACACTCAAGCCGGGACTCAAGCCGGGACTCAGGTTGGGACGTGGGGTGCTCCGATGGCGGAGAAGGAGATTCGACAGTGAACCGGTTGTCTCGAACATTCAGCGTGGCTGTCGCGACAGCCTTTCTCGCAGGCGCAGCCCACGCCGGCTATGTCATGTCGGCCAGCAGCGGCGGCCAGTCCTCGGTCACCGTGGGGCTGGGCGAGAGCTTCACGCTCGATCTCTTCCTCGACTCGAACGACGGCGCCGTCCACAACTCGGCGATCTTCCGGATCGAGTTCTCCGACGGAGGCATGCTCTACGAGAACTACGTGTGGGGCGGGCCGTACGAGACCGGAGGGCTCTTCGACGACAGCAATCCCTTCATCGACAATCTGCCGGTATTGCTCGATGCCGGACTGGTGGCGGGGGTCGGCTTCCCCACCGACGTCGTCGACATCGAGATGTCGAACGTCTCGTTCGCCGGCCCATTCTCGACCGGGCTTCTCGCGTCGCTGACCTTCACGGTTCCACTCGAGTGGAGCGGTCCGACGACGGTGTCGATTTCGCTCGTCAACGACACGATCGCCAACGGCTTCGAGATCGTCGACGTCGACATCGCCGGCGACTTCCTGGTCAACATCGTGATTCCGGGACAGGGGTCGCTGGCACTGCTGGCAGTTGCAGCGCTGGCCTCGCCCGGCGCATCGCGTCGTCGTCGGGCGTGATCAGGGTCGCTGGCGTGATAGGGCAACCGCCCCAATCGGCGGGTGCGACCGTGGCGACAACGATGTTCCGTGCAATCCATGCCGGGCTTGCCCAGCGCGGGCTCTAGCATCGGCCCGCACGCTCTCGTGAGAGACGCGCTCGATCGGGTCCACACGAGGTCGAGCGATTCGATTTCGCCGGCGCCGGAGATCGCTGCATCCGTCGCAAGTGACGTGAGCAGTCCTGTTCGGAGCCCGTCCGTCATTCTCGTCTCTTCGCGAGAGCCGGACGGGCGTTGTCGCTGTCGGCTGTGAATCCCACAGTTCGAGTTGCACACTGGAGGAGCCACCGATGGTCCACGGCGATACCGCCTTTCTCAGCACCTACCCGCCCCGTCGCTGCGGCATTGCGACCTTCACCAGCGATCTGGCCCGCTCGATCGCTGCGGCCGAGCCTTCCTCCGGCACCGCAGTTCTGGCGATGACCGACGATGTCGATCCGCAGGTCTACCCGCAGTGCGTGCGCGTCGAAGTGCGGAAGAGCGTTCGCGGCGACTATGGCAGCGCAGCCAGATGGGTCCACGAATCGGGAGCCAGGGCGGTCTCGATTCAGCACGAATACGGCATCTACGGAGGCGACGACGGCGAGCATGTCCTCGACTTCATCTCGGGCCTCGACGTTCCGGCCATTGCGACCCTGCACACGGTCCTCAAGTCGCCGTCCGCTCGTCAGCGATCGATCATCGAAGAGATGTCGCGTGGCTGCGCCCGTCTGGTGGTGATGAGCGCAATCGGTGCCCGACTGCTGGAAGAGTCGTACGGCATCGCCGGCGACAAGGTGGTGAGTGTGCCGCACGGCATCCCCGATCTGCCCCGTGGCGACAGCGCTCCGCACAAGGCCAGGGTGGGGGCGGCGGGGAGACGGCTGCTCCTGACCTTCGGGCTGCTCAATCCCAACAAGGGAATCGAGACCGTCATTCGGGCCATGCCGCGACTGGTCGAGCGATACCCCGATCTGCTCTACATGGTGGTGGGGGCGACTCACCCGGAGATCAAGCGGCGCCACGGCGAGACGTACCGGGAGTCTCTCGAAGCGGAAACCCGCGCCCTCGGGGTTTCCGATCACGTCGTGTTCCGAAACATGTTCGTCGAGTTCGACGAGCTGTGCAGCCATCTTCAGGCTGCTGACATCTACGTGACCTCGTACCTCAACGAGGCCCAGAGTACGAGTGGGGCCCTCGCCTACGCGATGGGTGCGGGTGCTGCGGTGGTCTCGACCCCGTACTGGCACGCTCAGGAGTGGCTCGCCGAGGGTCGCGGTCGGCTCTTCCCGGTCGGCGATGTCGAGAGACTCGTCGAGACGATCGATTCGCTCTTCTCCAACGAGTCGGAACTCCAGGCCATCCGGAGCGCGGCCTACGCGTTCACTCGGCCGATGACCTGGGCGAGGGTCGGCGAGACGTACGCCCGGTTGATCCGAAACGTGACCGGGGAGGTCTCCGGTACGGTGGCTCTGGAGGCGGCGGATGAACGGCGTGGACGCCGAGTGCCGGCCCTGCTGCCGCGACCCGAATCGGTGGGGGCGCGGGTCCTGCCCGAGCTTCGCCTCGATCATCTCCTGCGACTGACCGATGACACCGGGATCATCCAGCACGCGACCTTCTCGGTGCCGTCGCGGGTCACTGGCTACTGCGTCGACGACAACGCCCGAGCGCTCCTCGTGGTGCTGCTCGCGAATCGACACCAGCCATCTCCTTTGGCTGAGCGACTGGTTGCCCGTTACGTGAGCTTCCTGCATCACTGTCAGCGGGAGGACGGGCGGTTTTACAACTTCGTCGACTACAGCCGGGTGGTCGAGAGTCGCATCGGCTCGCAGGACTGCATCGGGCGAGCCCTGTGGGCGCTTGGCGCCACTGTCCGGATGGCCGCCGATCAGGGGATCCGAAGCCTCGCCCGGGACATGTTCAATCGTGCCATCAGGCCCGCGGTCGGGTTCGGTCCGCGCGGACAGGCCCTGGCCATCCTCGGACTTGCGGAGATTCACCGCGGCGATCCCACGAGCCACGAGACTCGGGCCGACCTCGGTGCACTCGCCGACGCCCTGTGCGCACGATTCGAGCGAGAGGCCGACGAGGGGTGGCGTTGGTTCGAGCCGCTTCTCACCTACGACAACGCCCTCATTCCGCTGGCGCTCTTCTCGGCCTTCGATCTCCTTGGTGATCGCGAGCATCTGCGGGTCGCGAGCGAGTCGCTTCGGTTCCTCGACGAGGTCTCCTTCCGCGGCGGCAAGGGGCCGCTGCGCCTGGTCGGCAATCGGGGGTGGCATCAGCGTGGTCGTGCCGAACTGCGCTCGGAGTCGGATGAACAGCCCATCGACGCCGCCGCCTTCGTGCTGGCGTTCCGAGGAGCGTTCATCGCCACCGGAGATCAGCGATATCTGCGGCGCATGCGCGAGTCCTTCGATTGGTTCCTCGGCGGGAACCGCCTGGGACTGCGGCTCTACGACGACTCCACCGGAGGGTGCCGCGACGGACTGGGCATCAGCGAGGCCAGCCAGAACCAGGGTGCGGAGAGCACGGTGTCGTTTCTGATTGCCCTGCTGACCGTGATCGAGAGCAGCACGCTCGACCGTTCGCGAGACCTCCTGGTCGGGGAGGAGCGCGGGGAGCGGGCCAAGCGCCGGGTGACCACCCAGCGCAACGGCGTGGCGGCGCCAGAGGTGGTGCGGTCCTTCACACCGCGCCCGCCCGGCACGTCATGACCCACTTTCCGCCATGACACCATGACACCATGACACCATGCCACCATGCCACCATGCCACCATGACACCATGACACCATGACACCATGACACCATGACACCATGACACCATGACACCATGACACCATGACACCATGACACCATGACACCATGACACCGCCGCGACTCCCGACCGTCATACGGACCACTCATCGATTCACCCCAGACCCGCGTCGCGTCGTGGCCAAGCCCCACCTTCCCGGCGAGGAGCACTATGCGCCGTGCACCAAGTCGCGGGTGCGAGTCATCCTCGAGCGCATCCTCGCGATCCCCGACGACGAAGCCTCGGGCATCGTGGCCGAGGTGCTGAGCGGATTCAGCCATCGCCATCGCGAGTTCACCCGCGTGCTCGGTCACCACTTCGATCTGGTGTCGCATCATCTCGACCCCCACGTGGCGATCTCGGAGGAGCGGCGAATGCTCATCGGGGCGTACTTCACGCTCGAGTACGCAATCGAAGGAGCGGCGCTCTTCAATCCCTCGATGGTCCCCTCGCCCGATCAGAGCGGACTGCCGTCGGCTCCGGGCCTCGAGCAGCGCTTCATCATGAGCGTGCGGACGGTGGGGGAGGGTCACATCTCCTCGATCGGCTTCAGAACCGGGATCATCGACGAGCGCTGCAACCTCACGTTCGATCAGGTCAGCAACTACGCCACCCTTGGAACGCGGGAGACACCGCTCTACGACAAGGCCCTGTTCGTCGCCAAGATCGGGGAACTCGAAGCCAGCAACGAGATCAGCACAGCGGTGCTCGAACCGTTGCCGGCGCGCTTCACCTTCGCGGAACTCAACGCCAGTCTGAAGACCATCGATGCGATCCCGGCGTTCGCCCCGGTCATCAGCTTCGAGACCACCAGGATCATCCACATGCTGGCATCGTCGAACTACATCGCGAGCTATCCGCGGGAGTCGTCGATCTCGGAGCGGGTGATCTTCCCCGCAGGACCGCTGGAGAACCAGGGCATGGAGGACGCACGCTTCGTGCGCTTCGTGCACGACGATCGTTCGGTCGTCTACTACGCGACCTACACCGCCTTCGACGGCGTCGAAGTGCTGCCGCAACTGATCGACACCACCGACTTCCTCTCGTTCCGCATCGGCACCTTGAACGGAGTCGAGGCCCGCAACAAGGGCATGGCACTCTTCCCGCGGCTGATCGATGGGAAGTACTGCATGCTGTCGAGATCGGACCGTGAGAATCTCTACCTGATGCGCTCCGACAACGTGCGCCTCTGGAACGAGACGACGCTGCTCCAGACTCCGCAGCAAGCGTGGGAGTTCATCCAGATCGGCAACTGCGGCTCGCCCATCGAGACCGACGCCGGCTGGCTGGTGCTGACCCACGGGGTCGGACCGATGCGGCGATACGCACTCGGGGCGATGCTTCTCGATCTTGAGAATCCACAGCGCATCATCGGTCAGTTGCGCCAGCCGCTCATGGTGCCCGAACCGGACGAGCGCGAGGGATATGTTCCCAATGTCCTCTACTCCTGCGGCAGCATGGTGCACCGCGACCACCTGGTGATCCCCTACGGCTTCTCCGACAGTGGGATCCGCATCGCCCTGGTGCGGATCTCGGAGTTGATTGAGGCGATGGAGGGGGATCAGCGATGAGGGAGCAGGGAGCAGCAGGGGGTTGCACGATTGTGTGCGTGCGCGGGGATGCGATGCGGTGCGGTGCGAGGATGACTTCCGTCAGGTGGCATGCAACGCCGTGAACGAATCACGGCCCCAGCGGCCCCGAGCCTGGAACTCGCCGAGCTGGGGCTCGGCGAGACGCTGGTGCTCGCAACATCCGTGCACGTCGACCCTGCTCGCCAGACTTTCGTCACCTCGCGCGCAGGAGGTATGGAACACGGAGGTCATGGAGGTCATGGAGGTCATGGAGGTCATGGAGGTCATGGAGGTCATGGAGGTCATGGAGGTCATGGAGGTCATGGAGGTCATGGAGAAGCAAGCGAGCGAGTGTTGTTGGTGAACGGACACGATTGGCTGTGATGCTGGCATCACGGGGCTGGCATCACGGGGCCGGCATCACGGGGCCGGTGCCGTTCGCACCCTTGCCTCTTCCTCCGTGTCCTCCGTGACCTCCGTGTCACATCCTTCCTGCGCACGACGCGAAGGACCTCGTCCATGGAGATCCCTGTCACTTCGGTCTTCGCTCAAGTGGGCGAATCGCCGTTCTTCACGGCGACCGGCGTCGCCGTACGCCGAGCTGGGGCTGGGCGAGACGCTGGTGCGGCGGTCCCGCTCGGCGGCGCTGCGGCCGTGATTCGTTCACGGCGTTGGGTACCACGCCTTCGCGAGCGCCCGAACAGAGCGGTGACAAGTGTCGTTGCAGCCCTCCCGCACGATGAGCGTGGTTTGCCCAACGTGACGCTCCCGCGGCGACGGGGACCAGACGGCGCACGCCGCGTAGCGCCTACGTTTCCTGCATGTTTCCAGCCATTCTGCTCGCCTCGTCGATCGTCTCCGCACCACCGGTCATCGCCACCTTCGACTCCGATCCCGAAGGGTGGATCGTGCAGGACCTCAACTGCAGCAACTATGGCAGCGTGCTGGGCACGTACTCGCTGAACTGGGTGTCGAGCGGTGGTGACCCTGGAGGACATGTCGGTCTTCTCGACCGCACGTCGAACTGCTACTTCTTCAGTGCCCCGTCGGCGTTCCTCGGCGACCGCTCGGCCTTCGTCGGCACCGAGCTGCGCTTCAGTCTGCGAACCACCGTCAACGACTGGCCGCCCGGCTCGGTGTTGGCGCTGATCGGCGACAACGGGAAGGTCCTGGTGCATGACTTCACGCAGCCGACGGCGAAGTGGACGCGCTATGCAGTGCCGCTCGTGGCCTCGAACTTCACGCTCAACACGGCCAACGGTGCGGCCGTCTCCGGCGCCCAGTTCGCGGCGGTGCTCGCCGATCTCGAGGCCCTGCGAATCAGCGCCGAGTACGGCAGCGAGCAGGGCGAGGAGACGACCTTCATCGATCGAGTGATCTTCGGCGCTCCGACGTGCGCCGGCGATCTCGACGGAGACGGACAGGTCGACGGGGCCGATCTCGGAGTGCTGCTGAGCGCCTGGGGCAGCACCGATCCCCTCGCCGACCTCGACGGTGAAGGCGTGGTCGACGGCGCCGACCTGGGGGTGCTGCTCAGCGCCTGGGGACCGTGCCGCTGACGGGGAGCGTTGCTTGGGACCTCTGGGATGGATGCGGAGGGGTGATGCCTGCTCGCAGCGACAAACCTCAGGGGCGAGGTCGGGGCGGCTCGCGGCCACGAGTCAACGCCGATCCGCGAGTTTCACAACGAAAATCTCAGCAGGTCTCCATTTCGGGAGTGGACTGAGGCGGATGCCTCATGGATGGTGTTTGCAAATCAATCAGACTCAGGTGTGCCGGAAGGTGTTTCGTCCTTCCGCTGGGAGAGGTTGATAGGCGGCCCGCAAACGTGGAGTTGGGGGCCAAGATTCAACGCGGGTGAGTCCGACGCAGTCTGAGAGCATGTCGAGCGCCAGCCCCGAGGAGGGGGCGCACGATGGCTCGGGCACGCCGCGCCGGATCGATGGATTGAAGTTGAATCGCTGGTGCAGTGGTTCTTGGAACTGTCCGTGACCGCCCAAGGTGGCGGTGACGTTGTCCCATTCGGGAAGCATTTTTCTTCATTTGGAAAGGGAGTCTCGTGATGAAGCTCGCATCTGTTCTGTCTCGTGGAGTTCTGCTGGGTCTGTTGGCCGTATTGGTTCCTGCTGAGGCGCACGGGGGATTCGTCGCCGCCAATGTTCTCGGCACGGCCCAGACCTTCGGTGTTCTGGCAGGCTCGACAGTCACCAACACCGGCCCGAGCGTGGTCTTCGGCAACGTCGGGGTCTGGCCGGGCTCTGCGGCCACCGGCTTTCCGCCGGGCATCGTGAACAACGGTGTCATTCACCTCGGCACTGCCGTCGCGCAGCAGGCTCAGACCGACGCGACGTCGGCATACGGCATCCTCGCCGGGCTGTCGCCCACGCAGAATCTGACTGGCACAGATCTGGGCGGACTGGTCCTCACCCCCGGCGTCTACAACTTCTCCTCGTCGGCGTTCCTCACCGGCACACTGGTCCTCGACGCCCAGGGCGACCCGAATGCACAGTTCATCTTCCAGATGGGCAGCACGCTGATCACCGCGAGCGACGCGTCGGTCGTCACCTTGAACGGCGCGGATGGCTGCAACGTGTTCTGGCAGGTCGGCAGTTCGGCGACCCTCGGAACCAACACCAACTTCGCCGGAAACATCGTGGCGCTGACCAGCATCACCTTGACCACCGGCGCCAACATTCTGGATGGGAGCGCACTGGCTCTGAACGGCGCGGTCACGATGGACAGCAACATCATCATGAACGGGTGCGCAATCCCCGCCCCCGGCGCCGCGGCGCTTCTCGCGCTGGCGTCCATCGCTGGAATCGCCTCTCCAAGGCGCAGGAAGAGCTGACGAAGCGGGTTGAAGCAGGAGACCTGGAGAGCAGGAGAGCAGGCGCGGGGATTGTTCTGGCACGAGCATCGAGTACAAACACCGCGCGAAGTTGCCCCTGCACTCCGCGCACGTACTCAGTCGTGCAACCCGCTGCTGCTTCCTGCTCCCTGCTTGCCACGCTCGTCCGCCTCACCCCACCCTGCCAAAGACGAGAAGATCCGTCTTGCGGCCATCGGTTGTGGTGATGGTCACCGGGAAGTAGAGCAGTCCGGTGTGTCCAGCAGTCGGGGTGATGTCGATTGACGCGAGGACGCTTTCGCCGTCACCCTTCTGCGAGGCCAGCGTGGCGGTGGCCTGGGCGGGCTTCTTCGATTCCACGCTGGCGATGCCCACTGTCTTGAGCTCCTTGATCTCGATGTCGAAGTGACCGACTTCACCGGGCTTGAGCGCTCCGACGGTGGCCCGGAACTCGGCAAGCTTGAAGTTCGGGCGGATGTGCGTGGCCTCGTGACGAACGCGAATGTCCATCACCGGACAATCGGAGCGATCGGTTTCGACGATCACGTACGCAGGGATCTGCCCCATGGGGGCGCCGGTGAAGTCGTAGACCATCTGATACGTCGCCCGCGGTTCGTCCTTCGTCGGATCGAATCCCTCGAACTGCGGCGGCTTGCCGTGCACCGCGAGCACGCGAAACGGCTTGCCGTCAAGGCTCTCGAGAGTCACCGTGCCGCGCAGAGGCTGCGGAGGCAAGGGCTTGTTCTGGGCGTCCTTGGGCGACTGCTGCACGTCGATGAAGGGAGGCTGGGCCCGGACCGAGTAGGCCACCTCCGACTTGATCGAGACCTGCACCGGGTCGGGATGTCCCTGGAACATCAGCGTGACGCCGGCCATCTTGATTCCTGTCGAGGCCGAGGTCGTCATCGACATCGGCATCGGCACGGTCTCGCCCGGCCTGATGGTCACGCCCTTCATGTCGACCGAGGTGCATTGGCAGCTCGGAACCGAGGCGATGATCAGCAGGATCTTGTCGGTGGCGTTGGTGAGCTTGACCTCGGTCTCGACCTTGGTGTTCGGACCGACCACGCCGAAATCAACACTCGGCGGATCGACGATCACCGGCCCCATGCGGGACGCGGGCATGGCCTGCCCCGACTTCACCGTGCTCTTTGGCGGGGCGGCAGGGGCGCCGCCGGTCGCTGGTGGTGGAGCCTGGGCGAACGTCGCGGTCACCCAGCCAAGCGTGGCGAGTTGCGAGAGAAGAACAGATCGACGGGTGCGTGATCGAAGAGCCATAGCGGGGGGATTCCAGGGACGGGACACGACCTCGACTGGTGATCCATCTAACACGGATCGGACCCGGGATGTTCCGTCGGGGGCTCCTTGGAGGCAAGATCGGGGAGGGCTCAGGGCGATTGCATTCTCAATGACCATCCTCGCGATGGCGACGCCCGGAGTGGTGGCGTGCCCCTCGTCTCGCTGATTCGAATCCAAAGGTCGGTCGAGGCGGGCAAGATGCCCGCGCACCGATTGGATCCAGCGCTCGCCTTGATCGGGGGGGCCTGCCCGGGCCATCGCCGCGGCCTTCACCGCTACGCTGCCGCCCATGCGTGCCATCGTCATCTCCAAGCAGGGCTCTCCGGTTGCGCCGAACGTTCGATTCGTCAGCGACTACCCGAGCGCTCCCAGGGCCGCGACCCTGGGCCAAGGTGAACTTCTCGTCCGTACCGAGGCCTCGGCCCTGAACCATCTTGATCTCTGGGTGGGCATGGGCCTTCCCGGCATCGATCTCACCTATCCGCGCATCAGCGGCTCGGACGGCGCCGGCATCGTCGAAGCAGTGGGTGGAGGAGTCGACACCTCCTGGATCGGACAGCGCGTCCTGCTCAATGCCGCCTGCCCCATTCAAGAGACGCCCAGGCATGATTGCGATCCGTCGAGCGAAGACATCCTGATGATCGGCGAGCACGTCGACGGATGCCTTGCCGAGCGCTTCAAGGCCCCGGCTGCGAACGTCGTGGCCATCGGCGACGCCGATCCGATCCAGGCGGTTGCCTTCGGACTGACCCACCTCACCGCGTGGCGCATGCTTGTCAATCAGGCGGGCCTGCGCGCTGGACAGTGGATTCTCATTCCCGGGATCGGTGGAGGTGTCGCGCTCGCGGCGCTGGCGATTGCCAGGCACTTCGGTTGCCGGACCATCGTCACCAGTCGTCAGCAGTGGAAGCTCGACCGGGCCACGGCGCTGGGGGCGGAATTCACCGTGCTCGATCAGGGACAGGACTGGTCGCGCGATGTGCGCAGGATGACTGGTCGCCGCGGCGTCGACGTGGTCGCCGATTCAGTGGGCAAGGCGATCCATCTGGCGTGCATCAAGAGTCTGGCGCGGCGCGGGGTCTTCGTCACCTGCGGCTGCACCAGCGGATCGGACGCGACCACCGACCTCACTCGCATCTTCTGGAATCAGCTCACGGTGATCGGATCGACCATGGGCGACATGGGCGAGTTCCGCGAAGCGGTCGCCCTGTTTCGCAGCGGGCATCTCACGCCGGTGGTCGACTCGGTGCACCGTCCCGCCGACGGAGCCAAGGCCTATGCCCGGCTGGAAGCGGCGGAGCAGTTCGGAAAGATCGTCATCGATTGGCGAGGCTGAGCGGCCGTCGTGCCGCCGACGCGCCTACAACCAAGGCATGTCCAGCCCGGAACGTGCCCTCACCAGCGACCAGAAGACCGCCACGCTCCCGTCGCCGGCAGCGAACGCTGCCACGTCGACGCGCCCCGCGCCGCCGCGGCTCGACCGGATGCCGCAGTGGAAGGTGCTGCTGCACAACGACGATCTCAACCTGATGGTCTACGTGGTCGAGACGATTGTCGGTCTCGGCCTCGCCAACCGGCACGTTGCAGTGCTTCGCTCCCTCGAAGCCCACCAGCGCGGCGTGGCGCTGCTCGCCACCACCCACCGCGAGCGCGCCGAACTCATTCAGGAACAGCTCAAGAGCAAGCGCCTCACGGCGACGATCGAGCCGGAGTAGCCGCTGGCGCGGGGGGCACAGGAATGAGGAATGAGGAATGAGGAGCAGTCCGACGGACTGTGCGAGCGTTGCCTGCCGGCGCCACGCGCAGGCAGGCACGGGACGTGCATCCCGTCGGACGGATCCTCATTCCTCATTCCTCATTCCTCATTCCTCATTCCCCACCCCCCCTTCCTCATCCC
>Ga0163149_10004665_pt1 | contig 14804 bp, 30 predicted proteins | sample OliLakLV19MP5G1_FD_148604 | JGI IMG/M metagenome (GOLD analysis project Ga0163149, IMG submission 148604) | Freshwater microbial mat bacterial communities from Lake Vanda, McMurdo Dry Valleys, Antarctica - Oligotrophic Lake LV.19.MP5.G1 | ecosystem: Environmental > Aquatic > Freshwater > Lake >...
ATCCAACACACTGAGGGTTTTATTTTTACCGACACCTTAAGATCCATAATTAAAAATCCTTCTTAGTAAAGATGACATCTATTGACTTAACGGATATCTCTATAGATATTAACACTATAACTATTAAGGTAGGTATATCTAAAAGTAAATGTAAGTCAGGAACTAACTTAGTATAAAAACTAATTAGGATTATATTTATAGAAGTACCTGCAAGACTTATTAATGAGATATGAAAGGCACGTCTTAGTAGACTCTTCATATAGATTTTCTACCATTTCCATTTGATATTAAAATTTTATGACCTATTTAATTCTTTTTAGACTTAGATTATAAGATTCGACTAGGGTGTTATAACTACTCTGTAAACGTATGTAGTTCCCTTGAGCATTGCTAGCGGAAAGATTAAAATAAAATACAGAGGTTATCGAGATAAGTCTTCCATCCACTCGTATAGCGTTATTATCAAAACTACAGAAAGAATCTTCCACCACGGAGAGAGATGAGTTTGGTGATATTAGCGAATAGGTAGTAACATAGATATCATCACCTATTCCTCCAGTTAGGAGAATATCTCCCGTATTAAACCTTAATTTAAACTCAGTTTTATTTTTGGCCCCAGAAATACAGTCGGCATTAGCGGTAGCAAAATTAAGCAGCAAAATTAGAGTCAGTAGTGTTAAGTTTTTCATATATTATCTATCCTAGCTTTAAATCTTTCTAATTTTTTATTTATCATATCTTCAACCTTCTGTCCACCATATATTTCAGTTAACTGTAAACACATTATAATAACATCAGAAAGTTCTTCTATTATCTCTTCCTCATTCTCTTTGCCCCGATTTAAATTCTTTACAATTTCTTTAGTTAGTTCAGCCATCTCCTCTACTGCAACCAACATTTGAGCAGGTTGGCCCCACTCAACAGTAGCCTTGTGAAAATAACCCTTTAACAGTGTATCAACGTTCCATTTCATATTCTTTTTATCGACACAGTACCTTGAAAACTTTAACTAGAATACTATATAATTTACATGGATATTGATAACCTGCTAGAACTATTAGATAATAAGATTGAATTAGCCCAGACAACCATTAAGATTATTGCCGCTGGGTTTAAGGTAGGTCAGAATGTAGCTTGGGGCCCGACAACTAGCTCTAAAGGAATTATCAAAGCCATTTATAAACGTAACGTTACTAAAAAGCTAGGTGGAGTCACTGTTACTCAACTAGGCTCTCCAGAAAATCCAGCCCTACTAATATCCGGCAATAGCGGTCAAATGCTACTCATGCCGTATTCTCAAGTTAGCCCCTCCAATTAAATAATTGACTACTTAAGTTATTATTTCAGATTAGACATCTTTAATTTAATTTGGTATAGTCATTTTTTAGGAGATATTTTATATGGGTTTTAGACCACTTTACGGTAGAATTGTAGTTAAAAGAGATGAATCAGACGAGAAGTCTTCTGGTGGAATCATTTTAGTAAAAGACGCTCAAGAAAAACCACAAAAAGGATTAGTATTAGCTATTGGAGAGGGCAGGTTATTACAATCTGGAGAAATTGCACCAGTTAAGGTGTCAGTAGGAGACAAGATTCTGTTTGCAAAATTCTCAGGCGCGGAAGTTAATGATGGAACTCAAAAGGTTTTAATTATGCACGAAGAGGATGTACTAGCAGTCATAGAGGAATAAACATGTCTTTACCTGAAAAAGAAATAGAGATTTTAGAGACTATTGAGTTTGTTAGAATATACCTAGAAAGTTTTCTATTTAAAAGTTCTAAAGAACTACCATCTGAAATGCCCAAACCTATTCTAACAAAGTTAAGAGAGCTGTCTAATTTAATAGAGAGTGACACATTTGATTATTTAAAAGATATATTTCCAGAACTGGAAGATAAACTTAGGGAATCTTTTCCCGATGTCTTATCAGATGAAAAGAAGAAAAAGGTTCATTAATGCGTTTAGACCATATAGCTCTTAGGGTTCCTAATAGACAAGAAGCAGTTCAATTTTATATGGAAGCCTTTGGATACAAAATTCAACAAGAGTTTGAAGTTGTATTTGATGATGGTACTAAAGCCGTCTGTACAGCTATGGAGCCTCCAGAAAAGGTAAACTCTTTAACCTTTGAGTGGGCCTTACCGCAAGTACTAGATGGTTTCCCAACTGGAAATGAATATCATATGGCCCCTGAAATTTTTATCTCAGAAGGGGAACCAGGGTCAGTCGTAGACCTCTGGGTTCAGGCTAGAGGAGGAATAGGAGGCTTTCACCATTGTGCCTTCCAGGTAGAAGATGTACGAGCTAAGATGGTTGAATGGCAAACTAAAGGGTGGGCTGAATTTACAACTAAAGACATCTTAACCTGCCCAGAAGATGAATTAGACCAGGTATTCACTAAACCAAATAAGTTTACTGGAGTAATTATAGAGTTTATTAAAAGAGGGCAACATGGATTCTGCTCCGCAAATGTTAAACAGCTAATGGAATCTACTAAGGATTTAAAATAATATGTCAAAAAAAGAACATCCATTTAAGGTAGAGCTTACACCCCAGGTTACAGCTTTAGCTAATAACTTAGGCAAGAAACTTAATCTAAATAAGGTAAGTGTAGTCAATAAAGCTATCGCCTTGTTAGATCACTTTAATACTGCTTCAGAGTCTGGACATGAAGTAGCTATCTTGAAAGATAAAAAAGTAATTCAGATAGTTAAATTAAGTTAAATTAAAAACCTATGGACCCTTTATTTAGAAAAGACTTTGAGTTAATACAGGAAGCAATTCTAAAAGAAACTGGTAAAGTACTGCCAAAGACTGATAGGAAAGATGTAGAAATACTTTGGCATTTAAAGTATTATGACGGACCTCTATCAGGAGTCTGTAGAAATAAAATTACTGGAAAAGTACATTACTTTAATTCAGTCACTGATGGTTATTGGGATTCAGTAGAAGGTCAAGACTTACAAGATGTATTAAATTACTACAACTGTAAAGATGAAGAAGAACTGAATAAGGCATTGGAAGATAAAAGTATTTATGAATTTCCTTACACTGTTTACATACCACAAAACTGTAAAGTCTTAGATTACTCTAAAGTACATAGAAACCCAGAAGTTATATTTTGTTATAGTAGGGCATACATACTGACTCCTTTGACCTTTATTGATAGGTTAAAGTTGTACATAAGTGCTGGATTATTTTATACATTTATAAGTACTAGTATCTTTCATAAGAACAGATATAAAGATGGAAAACCCAACTGGAAGCAAAGATCTGACCGTCTTTGGAAAATATATAGGAACCCTATAATGACTTTTATATTAAATAAATTCTTGAACCATGTGGCTGATCCTAAAACCGCAACATCATATTTTATCTAAAGTTTTAAATTAATCAGTCGATAAGGTATTGTATGAGTAAAATTAAAAGAACAGCTGTAACTAACAGAGAAAGGTCATTAATACATAATGCCTTTATGTGTGGTATTACTAATGATTACATAGACATGGTCTTAGAGGATAATAAGGACAAAGATCCCGAATCAGAGTGCTATCCAGAAATAGAAGAAGTAGCTTTTGAGGCTTGGTTTAAAGATAATTACTTAATTAGAAGTCCTTCAGAGAAAACGGCCAAACTTCAGAAAGAAAAGCCTTTTAAACTCCAAGCCGAACTTGAAAAATCTTTAGACAGGCTTAAAGCCAGCACAGAGGATCTGGTAAAAACTCAGACAACTCCAAGTGGGTTTTTAAATAATTTTAAACAAATAAGAAACATTTTTAAAGGATTTATATGACCTGTGAAAAGAGAGGATGCAATCTAGTAGGGACCAAAAAAGTAACTCAACTAGTCCCAGAAACTCAGCCCGAGAATATGCAATCTTGGCTGTACTGCCAGGAACATGCACGTCTGTTCTACAGAAATGGATTTATTGTTTTTGCAATATCTATAGGATTACCCGTTATAATTGGAATCTTAATATTTTGTTTTCACTAGTATGTATACAGATCAGTTATTAAACTTAATACTCAAGCAGTCTAAATCTACTAAAGAAGAGCTTATTAAAGCTAAAGGGTGGCAACCTTGGACCAGTGATAAGTTTTGGGTCAATATAAAAACAGTAAAGGATCATTCTAGAGGAGATTATACTAAGTATAAATTCACCCTAGATGATGCAGTATCCTACGAGGCGGGCAAACGTATTTTTCCAGAAAAGTTCTCTATGCTAAACAGGATAGTTCCAGCGGGATCAGTTAGTGCAAAAAAGTTAAATAGAGTCTTAGCAAGCATGGAGGCTCAAGCTATGGTAGATGGGTCCCATCAGGTGTGTCCATAAATTAAGGGGTACTTTAAAACATGGGCTTTATAATTACGACTACAAAAAGTAATATATTTTTATTAGATGCTGATGCTTTAGTCAACCCAGTTAATTGTGTAGGAGTTATGGGTAAAGGACTAGCTCTAGAGTTTAAGAAAAAGTTCCCTAACTCTTATAAGTCATATAAAGAAAAATGTGATTTTAAATACATGCAACCAGGGACTGTTTTAGAGACTAGAGAGTCAGGAAAAATAATATACCACCTAGCGACCAAGGATCATTGGAGAAATCCATCCAAACTAATCTGGATAAAACAGGGTATTAAAAATTTAGTTCCTTTTCTAAATCATGGTCACTCTGTAAAAAGTATAGCTATTCCAGCCTTAGGTTGTGGTCTAGGGGGACTGAGCTGGGAAGACGTTAAAGACGAAATGATACTAGGATTAAGTAAAATAACTAATAAAGATCTTACCATCTATTTAGTAGAGCCCAAGTAATATGATTACAGGTAAGCATAGAAAGTTTTACATAGATGGAAAATTAGAGTATGCTCTTTTTTATAACCCTGAGGTAGTAGATAAAGAACAGATAGTAAAGGATTTTCTAGAATCTATATCTTGGAAAGACTACTCTAACTTCTATAATAAAAAGTTTGATAAAGTTTCATTTGAAGATAATTTAACCGTTAATATAAAAACCACCTTAAAAGATAAAACCAAAAAGAGTCAAGAAAGAAGTGAAAAGGATAAGAATAACGATAGCTCTGACTAGCTTCTTCCTTCAGGGGTGCTCTAATGTATCTTTTAACCTTCAGAATGATGTATTTACTGGTACCGATGGTAACTTTACCAACGGTGCAGGATTAAACTACTCAGGTTCTCCAGAAAAATTTCCAGCAGCAATGCAGAAGGTATTTGAATTAATACCAGTCCCAACTGACTTAGATCCCAACCAAACAAGCAGTAGGTACTTGATTGGCCTAAGACAGGATATGTACACTCCCGATAACATTAAAGACGAGGAAATTATAAAAAATGAAAATCCTTATGCTGGAACCTTAACTTTAAACTTGAAGAAGTTAATAATGACTACAACGAGTAAGACCTCGACCACAATCAGAGTGGGCTCGTCTGGAGGACCATCCTTGGCAGCACAAACCCAAATAGGAGTTCACGGAGCTTTAAGTAGTATAGGAAGACTCAACGAGCGCCCTAATGGGTGGGATAATCAGATAGCCACGGAACCTATAGTTAATATAGATCACGAACAGACCTGGGAGGATCTCAGACTTAACAGAGGGTCTCTAGGCTTCGCTTTACAAGGCACTGAGCTGGCAAGACTGGGCAACATTCAAACAGATGGAACCCTTGCGTATGGGGCCAGGGCGGGCTATAATCTACCTACTTTAAATAATCTATTAAGAGATAGACTAAGTCTATTTGTATTCTCTACTCCCTATGTATCCGCGAGACTTAGAAACATTTACTATGATGGCGGAATCTTTACAGAATCTCCCCACACAGTAGATAAGGAGCCCTTTATAGGAGGCCTGGAAAGCGGATTTGGGGCTCAATATAACAACTATGAACTTAGATTTATCTATAACATGAGAACTAGAGATTATAAAGAACAAGAAGATCCTGTAAGAGGGTTTGGATTTTTATCTTTTGGTGTAGATTGGTAATTTTAATCTAAAGTTTACAACTAACCTGACCGATATACTTAATATGAAGTTTACAAATTAACCCGAATGAGATACTTAATATGAAATATCCAACATTAGAAGAAGTTAAAAAGGCAGATAAAGTCCAGCTAGGTAAGTGGTTAAGATTCCTTCCTAGTGCTGGAACGGACTTGAAATATAGCGACCTTAATTTTGAAAAGGAAAGGGAACAGCAATCTGTTGTAATGCAAACTATATTTGATACCTTCCACAAAGACATGGGCGGGTGGGAACCTTGGTTAAGTAAGCAGATAGGGTGGGAGGAGTAATGAATACTAAACTAGAAGCAAAGCTTTCGCATGTTCCTCAATACTCTTTAAAAATAAGGGGTGAGTGGGCAAGAATAGTTCTGGAACCCTGGGAAGGTGGAGGAAGCCTTATAATTAATTCCTCCTACGGAGCTTATGGCTACATCTGGACTAGTATAGGAGCGGATACCTTTAAACAGTTTCTTCTATCACTAGATAAGAGTTACTTCTTAGGTAAACTTGGTCAAGGCTTGGAAAGAGAATTTGATTTTGATAAAACTGTTAAAGGAATATACGAGAACCTTTTAAAACTTAGAAGAGATGGACGAGGTAATAAAGAAAAGACTAGAGAGTTCTGGGACGAATTTACTAACCTAGTGGATGAGGGTTTTAATAATACTGAATCATTTTGTAGAGAAGTAATGTATCTATCCAACTTCGATTACATATATAACGGAGATTATCCTGAGACCTATACAAACGTTAATAGAGACTTGAATAATTTTTATGAATCTATTTGGGTTCAGTTTAAAGAAGTTCTACAAAAGGAGTTAGAATGTCAGGAATCGTCAACCGTTTAATTAAGCACGATCACCTAATAGATCAACCCAGCTTCATAGAGGATAATATTCACTATGAGTGCATTACTGGATCTACCGCTTACGGATGTAATGATCCAGATAAGGCCGACCATGACGTACAGGCAATTTGCATTCCAAATAAGACTATAGTTTTCCCTCACACCAGTGGAGTAATGTATGGCTTTGATGAGGACTTTAAAACCTTTAACTCTTATCAAAAGCACAATATTCAGATAGATAAAAAAGAGTACGATATAAACGTATTCAATATAGTCAAGTTCTTCAGATTGGCCGCCAATGCAAACCCCAACATATTAGATGCCTTATTTGTTCCAGCTAACTGCATTACTCATATAACCTCTATAGGTACTATTATTAGGGAGAATAGAAAACTATTTCTTAGCAAGAAGTGCTGGCATACCTGTAAGGGGTTCGCATTTAGTCAGATGGCGAACCTAAGTAGTGGTAAGAAATCCACATCCTCAAAAAGAAAAGAAGATATAAAGGCCAAAGGGTTAGACACAAAATTTGCGTATCATACAGTTAGACTACTATGCCAAGCTGAACAGATCCTCACTGAAGGGAATTTAGACCTTCAAAGGGATAAAGAGATGTATAAAGACATTAGAGCAGGAAATTGGACAGTCGAAGATATTAAAAATTGGTTTAATATTAAAGAGAAACAGTTAGAACAAATCTACCTAGATTCAACAGTAGTTCCTTATGAGATTAGAGAAGAAGAAATAAAGAATCTATTATTGAAATGTTTGGCAATGCACTTTGGAGATCTATCTGATATACTAAATACGGATATTAGCGGTGATAAAAACAAACAAGCTCTACTAGAAGTTAGAAAGATAATAGATAAAGTCCTATGAGCACCTTAACCAGAAAAAAATTACATGAGGAGCTGGCAGTTAAGAGACAGGAGTTGTTAGCCGCTAAGGACTCCTTAAAGAAGGCCCATAAAAAAAGCAGAGAAACTAACATAGCTTATGAAAAAGTAATAGTAAGTATGAAGAGGGATAAGGATCTACTAGCTCAACAGAAAGATTCCATAGAAACCTTAAGAACGGTTATAGATCCCTTGCTAGGTAAATTACCTTTATCTCAAGCTATTAGGGCTAGTGTGTCTTCTTATCTAAAAGGGGAAGGCGACAGACTTAGAGACAGGCAATGGGGAGTATCAGGTAAACAATCTGAGAGGGACACGGCTTCAAATAAAGCATTTAAGGTGCATAACCTAGTAAAAGATCTTAAAGAGCAAATAGGTACTATTAAGAAGAACCTATGGTAACACTTAAGACTTTATACTCTAAAAAAGGTAAAAGATATCTATGTGGTATCACTAGCTTTGAACTACCAGAAGACTCCCCAGTAGAGTTGATACATATAGACTTAAATATCCAAAAATACCTATTAAAGTTTGACATCAATTTAATAGATTGGTATTCTATAAGCTGGGTTGAAGAAAACTTCTATGAGAAATAAACCTAAAGTTTTATAGGTTTATTGACGATACTGATACTACTGCTAGATGGGAAGCAAATTTGTAGTAAAACAGGCCAAGTTAGCTTGGAGGTATTACTATAAGTGTTCTAATTAGCATAGTAGAGTAAGCTTTCTGATGTTTAATGCTCTAAATAGCACTTTTATGAAAAATAAAATTATACCGTCTTCTCAGCCTGGAATCTCTTATCTCGATCACGGTAAGGCTGGTAAACCTATCACAATTATAGGTAATGAGTTCATTGTGAGTGGTTTAGAAGACCAGTGTATTCAGCAGGCTTTAAACTCCCGTAATGCCCCAGGAGTGAAGGAGTTAATCTTAAATCCAGATGCACATGTTGGATATGGGGTTCCAGTAGGAAGTGTAATGGTTACTGATGGGACTATTTATCCAGCCCCAGCAGGGGTTGATGTTAACTGCTCAATGTCCTTGTTACAATTAGATGTTCCAGCATCAGAGTTAAAAGATAAAAAGCTTAGAAGACGGATTATTACTGAGATATTAAAGAGAGTAGGATTAGATGGAGAAAATCCTATTTCAAGAAGTTTAATAGAAGATCAAGAGTTTAGGAGTCACGTTATAGGTGCTATTCAAGCTGGTGCTAATCAGTTCACCTTAAAGACTTTAGGAATCCCAGCAGAATGGATAGACAGGTGTGAGGACTCTTCTCATGGGAACAGGAGGGACTTTCTTATGTCCAGGTATAACTGGTTATCAGAAAATACCTTTAAACATACCTTACACAGTAAATTAAGGCAGCTGGGTTCAATCGGTGGCGGAAATCATTTTGTAGAAATGGCCGAAGTTCAAAAAGTAAGTGACTCGCCTGAATTCGACGCTTTTGGACTTAAAGAGGGCAAGACTGCAATACTTTCCCATTTTGGTTCTAGAGGTTTTGGGAACTCTTTAGCAACCGATAACTTTCATAGACTACAAGAGAGGTTTAAAACCTGGCATCAAGAATACCCAGCTGGAGATAAGGAACTAGTATTTGCTCCTTTAGATTCTCAAGAAGCTAAGGATTATATTCTAGACATGCAACTCGCCGCAAATTTTGCAATAATGAATCATCTATATGTTAACAAACTACTATTGGACTCCATTAAGGAAGTCATTCCTGGAGTTACGGGTGAGTTTATATACCACATTAGCCATAACATAGGTAGACAAGAAATTATAGATAATAGAAAGCTTTGGGTATTAAGGAAAGGTGCAACCAGGGCATATCCAGCCAAACACTTCTCCCTGAAGAATACCCCATTTTATGAAACTGGACACCCAATTCTATTACCTGGAAATGCCAAAGATGGATCTTATGTGATGGTGGGATTAGAAAATGCAGTCAAGACTGCATACAGCATTAATCACGGAGCTGGGAGGATCATGTCCCGTACCGCAGCCACTAAATCCTTCTCCCAAGAGCAAGTTAACAAGGACATGAATGATGCAGATATAATATTCCAGGGGACAGATTATCCCATTGATGAGTCCAGCTTTTCTTATAAGCCTTTTGATCAGGTTATTAATTCTGTAGAAATTGCTGGACTAGCAAAAAAAGTAGCTAAATTAAAACCACTGTTAGTAATTAAAGGAAAATAAATAATGAAATTTTTTAAATACATATTCGCATCAATTTTTAGTGTATTATTTTGGAGAACTCATCACATAAAAGGAGTTAACTGTTATCAAATTAATACTTTAACAGGAAAGAAGAGAGTAGTTACTGGTGCGTCAGGATACTCTCCAGTAGATAGATCGTGGTAGAACTACAGACCTTACGTGGAAAGTTTTACTTCCTACCATAGAAGAAGGTTAGGGGAGATTCTATAAATCCCTACAACCTAAACTTACTAGATATTCTATTTTCAGAAATTATTGGAAAAGTAAATTCAGTACCAAGGTCGAGCATAGAGTTTAAAGAATGTAATTCAGATTCTGTTAAAAAGTCTGAGTGTACGACTATAGCCCCACCTACATACTTTATAGACTTAGCTAAGGTAGGTAAACACCTAGACCCCAACTCGGCTAATAATTTACCCTGATCGTTTCTAATTTCTATTAATTTATCTACTAGGATAATAGATACTTCTACAGGACTTTCTTTTAATCTTTCAACTATTTGATGTTTCATATCTATAGTATCGGAAGGATTAGATTTATCTTTAGTCTTTTTTCGTTTCAGGAACATCGTTAAAGACCAACGTGTGATTATAGTTGTCCTGATTTCTTTTAAGGACTGACGGCCTTTCTATCTTATATTGAATGACAGGCTTTGGAACGTATTGTTGCACCCAGGCGCATTTAGGGCAAAATAGGGTAATTTTATTTCCTTCTTTTTTAGGGGCCAAGTCTGTCTCACACTGTCTACATGTTAAATGTTTGACGTATGGGGAGCTTTGCCAAGCTTTGACGCTTTCCACTATTTTTTCAGGATTATATTTTTGTTTTCTAGGCTCTTTATTTTCCATTGATTTCCACTATGGGTTATATAGTCCCATTGTATCAGATAAAAAGACAAATAAAAAGCCCCGACAAGCGGGGCTCAGTAAATAAAGTTATAAAAACCTATTAAGCAGCAAAGTTAACTTGATTAGCTATACTTCTTAAGGCAAACCTAGTTAATTCGTCTACGGTAGTATAAGGGGAAGCTAAATCAGCGTTAGCATCTCTTTCAAATATCTTTTGAACTAAAGATCCACCGCTATAAGTATTAACCAAGCCAGACCCAGAAATACCGATAGTACTAACTGTTACACCAGAAGCTACGAAATACTCTTTATTTGTACCGTTAGTTATCATAAAGGCATCTCCAGCAACTAATCCTACACTTGCAGTGACGTTTAAAGTACCACCACTAGAGTAAGTTGAGGATAGACTAGTTTCTACAGCTTGAAGAGCTGCAATATTTTCACTGGAGCTTACAATGTTTAAGCCTAGTGTAACACTAGCATCGTTAGTAAGTCCTGCTAAAACTTGCATACTGCTTCTTCCAACACCAGTAAAAGTATTAGAGATAGAACCAGATACAATTAAAAACTTATTATTGAGGAACTTAACGGTAGCACTTAAGTATGAATTATTAAGGGCTTCTAGTCCACCAACAGCGGCCAAAGCATTAATTTGAGCTTGTAAATCGGAAGCAACATTGGCCCCAGAAAGATTGTTACCTGAAGTAAGAGTAATAGCTCTTAAGGTACCACCATCTATAGATATTCTTAAAGTATTGTTCGACGCTGAAACAGTAAAAGGAGGATTTTTCAACCCAGAACTTCTTAAATATCCAGCTTTAAAGTCTCTAACAAAGACTGGGCTAATAGTGCCTCCGCCTAGTTTAACGACTCCTGCTCCAGGAGTTGCACTTAGAACGTAAATTTCATCTCCCTCATTGTCTACGGGGACAACACTTACTTGATCAAGTGTAACGGTCTTAGAGACGCTGGGAAAATTCTCCAAATCTCTTATCGTGGTAGTTATGGCCATGTTATTGAAACTCCTAGGTATTTTGTATAAAACAAAGATTATAATCTAACAATAAGATAGTACGATTGACGCTATATTAGTAAGATGAAAATTTAACCCCAGAGCAGGGCATATTCATATAGCTTAGTACTTGAACCTGATAACTACCTGATACTATTACTGTATTACGTAATTCTAAATCTATACCAGAAGTTGCTGTAGCTAAAAAAAACGAACAATTAGGATCGTCACACACAAAGATTCTACCATCATGGCCATTTACTAAATCAAACCTCATAGCCCCACTCGTTACAGTATGGACGGTTTTCTGGGCTATAGGTATTCTAGGGTCCACCGAATTAACCGCATAGGGACAAATACGCATACAATGCCTGCTGACGCTTTGAGGCTTACGTCTAAGTACAGGAGCTTTTTGATTCTTTATGCTATCTGCCATTTAATGAACCTTTTTTCAAACCCATTATTTCATGGTATTCCTCTAGTATTCTCTTTTTATCCTCTTTTAACTGCTTCTGAGTTATTTTTAGTAATTGTTTCGGGTACTTAGACTCGTTAAGGTCTTCAACTCTTTTAGTTTTAATTTTGGGCTTAACCTCAATTTGTTTATCATTTTTTTTTGCCACGTTATTTACTAAAATCATATGCTTCCATAGCGTCATTATATAGCATTCCTTGAAATGAATGTTTATATCTACCTTTAGCCTCTTCCTCAGTTCTATGACCTGTGGCATCTAAAAGTAACAAATCCCTATCACTAAGCTTATTATCTAATTGGCCCAATAAGGAATCTTCTATAGTCATTTTATCAAAAGTAGCTTTAGATCCATCTTGAGATGTTAAGTTGTCCCAACTTAGTTTAATTATATATGGGCCAGGTATTTGAATTATAAAGTGCTTAGTTAGATCAATATTTATAAATCCAGACTTTTCAATAGGGTCGCAATCTGATAGCACATCACCGTAAAATACTGGATTAATTAGATTTACAAGACCATTACCTTGTTTTTCCACCTTATCCCACTTTAACCACAGCTGATTAGATTTAGGTACTTTCCAACGTAAATCTATCTTCATATCTGCAAGTCCTTATAAGCATTGTGGTATATCTCTTATACTATATAGATTTATAATATAAAAGTAAAGTGAGCCTCGCCTAAATGTCCCTTCCTCCTAGCGGAACCATACTCGTAAACAAGGTTAACGGATCTAACAACTTCGTGGAGGACATTTTAGATGTCACGGATTTAGTTCCCCTCTTACAAGGACAATACGTTACCCTTACAGGCGCTCAGACAGTCTCTGGAGTAAAAACTTTTGCAAGTGCACCAGTCTTAACCGGCTTAACTGCCAGTAGAGTAGTACTTACAAATTCTGGTAATACTTTAGCTTCAGCTAGCTTTGGCTCTTCTGAAGTAGTTCTTACCTCTGGAGCCCAAAGTATTGCTGGAGTAAAGACTTTATCTAGTAACCCTATCCTATCAGCAGCTGTATTTGGATTTGGATCAGATACCTCAGACGGATCAGATTCAAAGAGACTTCTATTAATCGGTGGTGGTTACGACAGTGCTAATCCCGCTCTTAGGGGTGGGTATCTTGAATTATTTGGAAACGAAGCTGGTGGAGGTACTCCAGGTTGGGCAACTCTAGCAGGTGGAACTGTAGCAAGTTCTAAAACAAGAGTAATGCATTTAGGAACTGGAGATATAGAGATAACAACCTTAGGTGCTGGCCCTATTTTATTATCCACAAATAGCGTAGAGAGATTTAGATTGACACCTACTGGCGATGCTTTATTAGCTTCTATTAATTTTTATTTAACCGCCGCAACTACTATTATCTCTAAAAATACCTCAGACGGATCTGACAATGGAAGACTTTTAATTCAGGGAGGAGGAGCAGATTCCACCAACTCAGTTGGAAGAGGATCTTGGATTGATCTTTATGGTAATGAAGCTGGAGGGGGTAATGCCGGTTTACTTTGGCTATCAGCAGGTAACGTAGCAGGTGGTGGGGTTAGGTTGTATTCATTTGGAACTCAACCAACTGAAATTTGGGTATCGAATCAAAGAAGGTGGAGAATAGACAACTCGGGTTCAGAGTTTAGAGAGGTTCTTACAACTTATGGAACTAGTTCATACACCACTGGAACTGGACACGTAAGACAAGCTGTCGTTGTTAATACAACTAACGCTACAACAACCAACATTTTTAACTTTGCACTTGCAGATAATACTGCCTATAAATTTACCGTAGAGATTGTCGGCAGATTCAATAGTACAACCGCAAGAGGTATTTCCGGCCAACTAAGGTTCGGAGTTTACAGAAACAATGCAGGCTCGGCTGTCTTAGTAGGAACTAGAATAAAAGAGTTCGATACGTGGGGATCATCAGAGTATGATTTTGACGTAGTTGTTGCAGGAAACAACGTACAGATTCAAGTAACTGGAGCTGTTTCCTCTACAGTATCATGGATGGGAGAAATTGAATACATAGGAGTTTCAACGTCAACATAATTTTTTATGGCATACAAAATAACCAATACCAATAGTATAATTAGACTAGCTGACAGTGCTCTTATTCCGATGGATGAAAATAATCGTGACTATAGGGAGTACCTTCTTTGGGTTGCTGATGGAAACATTTCAACCGCAGCCGATCCTGAGTTTAAATATACTTGGGCAGGAATAAGGCAGATAAGAAATCAACTATTAGTAAACTCAGATTGGACACAAGTGGGAGATGCCCCATTAAACGCATTAAAAAAACAAAACTGGGCCGACTATAGAACTCAATTGAGAAGTATACCTCAAACTTTTCTAACCGTGAGTGGAGTAGTTTGGCCAACGGAGCCCGCATAAATTATGGCAACAATACTAGGCGTACCAGCACTAAACAACGGGTTAAGAAACCTTATTATCGGTGGAAATTTTGCGACGAATCCATGGC
>Ga0163149_10004666_pt1 | contig 14804 bp, 14 predicted proteins | sample OliLakLV19MP5G1_FD_148604 | JGI IMG/M metagenome (GOLD analysis project Ga0163149, IMG submission 148604) | Freshwater microbial mat bacterial communities from Lake Vanda, McMurdo Dry Valleys, Antarctica - Oligotrophic Lake LV.19.MP5.G1 | ecosystem: Environmental > Aquatic > Freshwater > Lake >...
GGCGCATGCATACAAAGATGCTGTCGTAAAAAATAGTATTGAAATGTCAAAACCTCTTCTAGAGGCAAAGGAAATTACTGAAGACGACCGAGGTGAAGATAAAGGAATAAACATTGGCACATTTGATTATCCAATTCTCATGGCGGCGGATATTTTATTGCCAAGCGCAGATGTTGTGCCAGTAGGTGAAGACCAGAGACAGCATATAGAGATCGCTCGAGATATAGCAGAAAAATTTAATCGAATTTTTGGCGAAACATTTAAACTGCCAAAAGAACTTATTTTGAAAGATGTTCAAACTGTTCCAGGTACTGATGGACGAAAAATGAGCAAGAGCTATGGAAATACCATACCTCTCTTTGCTACTCGTGAAGAAATTACAAAAGCTGTTATGAGTATTGTGACTGATTCAGGAGAGGGAATACCAGAGCATGTCTACGCAATACACAAGCTTTTCAAGAGTCAAGCCGAGCTTAAACCTCTCTACGAAGAGCACAAAGGTAAGTATAAAGCCCTTAAAGACGCACTTATCGAGGATATAGATGCTTTTATTGCCCCACTTCGTACTAAAAGGGAAGAAATAGCGAAAGATAAGGATGCAGTAATTCAAATCCTCAAAAATGGCGGGCAAATTGCTTACAATCGTGTCGAAGAAAAGATGCAAGAAGTGAGGGGAAAAGTTGGACTTATTCTATAAATTTAGTATTATTTGAACAAAGCTTTGACGCCGATGACACGGCCGAGCTTAGAGAAGAAATTCGAAAGGAGAGTAGAACTCTAGGGGTTAAGCCCCTCACAGCTTCCAAAGAGAGCAAAGTAAGGTGGCACCGCGCATAAGAGCGCCCTTACAAATTCACCAGTTTCTGGCGGATTTGTAAGGGCTTTTTTATTAGAAAATTTATGAAGATACATTAAAAACTCGGTTAAATAAAATTATGAAAAACAGAATATACATAAAAGATTTAAAGGATCATAGAGACAAAGAGGTGACTATCGCTGGATGGGTAGATGTTCGTCGTGATCAAGGAAAAATGATTTTCTTTGAGTTTCGAGACATCTCTGGAAAGGTTCAGGGTGTCATTTTGCCAAATGCGAAAGAGGCTCACGCTGTCGGCTCAACCCTTCGCTCTGAATGGGTTGTTGAAGTTACTGGAAAGGTAAATTCTCGTCCTCCAAAGAATGTGCAGACTGAAAAACAAAATGGGGATATAGAGCTTGAAATACTCTCTATTAAGGTCTTAAACCAAGCTGAAACGCCTGTTTTTGAGCTTGGAACCAGTGGAATTGAGGTGGGTGAGGAAATACGCCTTGAACACCGATACCTCGACCTACGACGTGAAAGACTCCAGAAAAATATCCGCACTCGTCATAAGGTGACGAAGTTTATTCGTGACTATTTAGACAAAGAAAACTTTACTGAAGTAGAAACTCCAATCCTCACAAAATCAACTCCTGAAGGAGCTCGTGATTATATTGTGCCGTCACGCCTTGAACCAGGTAAGTTTTATGCACTCCCTCAATCACCCCAACAATACAAACAACTTCTTATGTCAGCTGGCATAGAACGCTATTTTCAAGTAGCAAAATGTATGCGTGATGAAGACACTCGAGGAGATCGTCAACCAGAATTTACGCAGATTGATATGGAAATGAGTTTTGTTGAGCAAGAAGATGTAATGGCTTTAAATGAAAAACTTCTTATTGAAATCGTTACAAAACTTTTCCCTGAAAAGAAAATTCAAGAAATTCCTTTTCCTCGAATGACATACAAAGAGGCTATGGAAAAATATCAGACGGACAGACCGGATGTACGTAAGGATAAAGAAGATAAAAATCTTCTCGCATTTTGTTGGGTAGTGGATTTTCCATTTTTTGAAAAAGATAAAAATACAGGAAACTGGACGTTCACTCATAACCCATTTTCTGCACCAAAACCTGAAGATACTACAAACCTCATGGAAGCAAAAAATGTTGGAGACATTCTCACAACTCAATACGACATTGTGTTAAATGGATTTGAAATAGGTGGAGGAAGTATTCGAAATCATAAACCAGAAGCACTTCTCAAAGTATTTGAAATTATGGGATACAAAGAAGAAGACGTGCGAGAAAACTTCGGTCATATGCTCAAGGCTTTTGCGTCTGGAACACCACCACACGGCGGAATTGCATGGGGTTTTGACCGTCTTCTTATGCTTCTTCTCAACGAACCGAACATTCGCGAAGTTATAGCTTTTCCAAAAACAGGTGAGGGGAGAGATCCAATGATGAAATCTCCTGCAAGTGTGGATCCAAACCAATTGAAAGAATTGGGAATTAAAATAGCTTAGAGGTTTTGACTGTCAGATTTTAGTAAATCAAGCCGAGGTTCGCTCCGCGAACCTCGGCTTGATTCTTATTAAAAAAACCTTCGGTGGTCACAGCTTTCCTGCTGTAACTCTGCCGAAGGTTGTGCGCTCTTATTTCCTTTTGAGAAACGCCGAAAGCGCAATCCGACCAATCTCCAGTATCGCCTCTGTACAGCATAGGAGGTGAACAATACTAGTTTTTCATCAGGGTATGAACATGATACTACAAAAATAGAATTCAACAAGAAACCTAATCTTATTTAGAAATAAAAAAACCGCTTTTGAACTTCAATACTCCCAATGTTAGAAGTTACAAGTTGCAAGCTTTACGTTACAATTCAGTGATGTCAGCCTACAAAGTAAAAGCGGGGGAGTTTGAGGGGCCGCTTGACCTGCTTTTGGATTTGATTGAAAAAAGAAAACTCCACATTAGCGACGTATCACTTGCTCACGTCGCCGATGATTATATTGCCTATGTAAAAAACTTGGGTGATTTTCCTATAGCCGAAAGTGCAAACTTTATTCTCATCGCCTCCACACTTCTTCTTATTAAATCAAAATCCTTGTTACCAGCACTCGAAATTACTCTCGAAGAACAAGAAAGTGTTTCAGATCTTGAAGACCGTCTCAAAAAATACAAGAGGATTAAAGAGCTCTCGAGCCATGTACAAGAACTGTTTGGTAAAAACATTTTGTTTTTCCGAGAACCACCAAAAAATATAAATCCTGTTTTTTCTCCTGATGAAGATATTAAAACAGCAAAACTTCTTGAAGCTGTTCGATCGATACTCCAGAACCTTCCGAAGCAAGAAAAAATTCCTGAAGTTATTGTACAGAAAGTAATCAGCCTTGAGGAAATGATAGGAAACCTAACTTCGCGCATCCAACACAGTCTTAAAATGAGCTTTAAAGATTTTTCAAAAGCCGGAAAAGTAGATAAGGTGAGTGTAATCGTGAGCTTCCTCGCTATGCTCGAACTTGTTAAACAAGGAGTAATTCAAGTAACCCAAGAGCGAGAATTTGATGATATAAGTATGGAAACAGGATCAATCTCAGTTCCACGATATTAACAATGACCCAAAAAATTTTTCACCCAGCGGTTAAACCGCTGAGTAATTAAAAATTGATAAATTACGCATTATTGCGTACACCTTAAATAAATTAGTCCTCAAAAGGAGTCCACATCTGTCTAAAGCAAAATGACACTTGAGTAGAAAAAAGCTCCTCAATAACGTGTTAGAATACTGTCATGAATCTTGAAGCACAAATTGAAGCTACGCTCTTTTTTAAGGGTGAGCCGGTTAGTATAAAAAGTCTTGAGAAAACTCTTGAAAATTCACGAGAGAATATTGAAAATGCACTCAAGACTCTTGAAGAAAAACTTTCTGGTAGGGGAATCGTACTTGTTCGAAATGAAGATGAGGTAACTCTCGCCACAGCGCCCGACACAAGTCCTATTATTGAAAAAATAACCAAAGAAGAACTCGCTCGAGACCTTGGTAAGGCAGGCCTAGAAACCCTCTCTATTGTGCTATATTACGGACCAGTAGCTCGTAGAGATATTGATTATATTCGTGGGGTTAATTCAAACTTTATCCTTCGAAACCTTCTTATTCGAGGACTTGTTGAAAAGACAACAAACCCTGAAGACCAACGAGCATTTTTATACAAACCAACCTTGGAATTACTGTCATTTCTTGGTATAAACAATATCAACGATTTGCCAGAATATGAAGCTGTGCAAAAGGAATTAGAATCTTCGTTACAGACTAAACCAGCCGAAGAAAAATGAACGAAACAGAAACAGAACAAATAGCATTAGAACCTGCACACACGCTACTTGAGGCACCCAAAAAGCGTGTACCTTTTTGGGTTGGTATTTTTATTCTTGCAATACTGACACTCATTTTTGTTTCTATTGCATACCTTTTAAGAGAAATTCAAACTACCAAGGAAGTTCCTGTTGAACAAAATATTGCAGTGGAAATTCCTTCTCCTTATAACGACCTGTCGCTCGAAGCAAAAAGTATCGTTGTGTGGGATGTGGCAAATCAGAAAATTCTTTTTGCAAAAAATGAAAATGATGTTTTACCCCTCGCTTCTCTTACAAAAGTCATGGCAACACTTGTTGCAACTGATCTAATTCCTGGTTACACCACAATCATAATTGAAAAAGATTTTTTAAATGCTGAGGGTGATTCAGGACTTCTTCTCAATGAAAAATGGTCTTTTAAAGATCTTTCAAAATTTAGCTTAACTGTTTCTTCAAATGATGGTATGCGAGCTATAGCTTCTGTTGCTGGAGCGGTTCTTTCGAGCACTTCTGGTACTGACGAATACGAAACAGGGAGAAACGCTTTTATTGCTCGTATGAACAAAAAAGCAGAACAGCTTGGTCTTACAACCATGTCATTTAAAAATGAAACTGGTTTAGATGTTAATGAAGCACTTGGTGGCGCTCATGGTTCTGCATATGATATGGCTCGATTATTTGAATACACCATGAGCTCATATCCTGATGTTATTGAATCCACAAGAGAAGTATCTTTTAAAGTTTCTTCACTTAGTAAGTTTTCTCACAATGCAACAAACACCAACCCTTATGTAAGCGCTATACCCGGCATTATTGCCTCAAAAACAGGTTTTACTGACCTTTCGGGAGGTAACTTAGTGATAGCTTTCAACCCTGAACTAAAACGTCCAATTATCATTAGTGTTCTTGGATCCTCATATGAAGGTAGGTTTACAGATACCTTAAAACTCGTTGACGCAACACTTGATTTGATAAAGAGGGAAGACAGGTAGCTTTTAGCTGTTGGGTGTTAGCTTTTAGGAAAAAGGAAACAAAAGTTAAAATGTAGGAAATAGAATTTAGAAAAGAACAAATATCCGAAAAAAATATTCTCTTTACTATACGATGTATCGTATAATATTTTTTATAAAAAGGGCCCTGTCTAGAGATAACTCAGGAGTTCAACTCCTAAGTAACTTTTTAAGTTAGAATTACACCACACTCAACATCCTTTAAGGACTCTCCTTAAAGGAGATTGTTCTATGCGAAATATAGCTGCTATAGAACGATTACTTTTGTATTACATGTTAAAGCCTACATGCTATAATTGCCATTGTGATTATAGATATTGTAAAAGTATTACTTCCTTCGGTTACGGCATTTTGTATTGGAATACTGATTACTCCAGCCATAACAAATTTTCTGTACACCCACAAAATGTGGAAGAAAAAAGCTGGTAAAACAGCTCTCGATGGAACAGAAGCAACTGTATTTAATGGTCTTCATAAAGACAAGGAAATAAACACTCCTCGACTTGGAGGAACAATAATTTGGATCTCTGCGGGTTTGACAGCACTCATTGCTTGGACACTTTCTCGAACTATTTCAGGTGATGTTTTAAGTAAATTAGATTTTGTAAGTCGAAACCAAACATGGATTCCTTTATTCACATTACTTACTGGAGCGGTTATTGGACTTATTGACGATCTTTTGGAAATACGAAGTGGTGCAGGTGGACTTTCACTTAAAAAAAGATTAGTGCTCGTTGGGGGAATTGGTCTTGCATGTGGAGTTTGGTTTTCATACAAACTAGACATTGTTTCAATTGGTTTACCATATGGAGGAGAAATATTTCTCGGCATACTCTTTCCAATCTTTTTTGCTCTCGTTACTATTTTTATTTATTCAGGTGGAGTTATTGATGGCATAGATGGATTAGCTGGTGGAATTTTTGCAAGCATGTTTACAGCATACGGAGGTATCGCTTTTTACCAACAACAAATAAATCTTGCAGCTTTTTGTATCACTATTACCGGTGCTATCTTAGCTTTTCTTTGGTTTAACATACCTCCAGCACGTTTTTACATGTCTGAAACAGGCTCAATGTCGCTCACCATAACCCTTTCTGTTGTTGCTTTTATGACTGACAGACTTGGTGGAGGGTATGGCATACTCGTTCTACCTATCATTGCCTTACCACTTGTTGTCACGACACTTTCTAATCTTATTCAAATTAGTTCAAAAAAATTCCGCGGAAAAAAAGTGTTTTTAGTGGCACCAATTCACCACCACTTTGAAGCGATTGGCTGGCCTCAATACAAAATAACAATGCGTTTTTGGATTGTAAGCATTGTCTGTGCAATGCTTGGATTCGCACTTGCACTCATTGGTTAAAAAAACAAAATTTTTAACCTACCAAAGTTTTTAAATATGTCCTGTATACAAATACTAAAAAATAAAAATATGATGATTAACAAATTGGCAAAATTGCCAGCTTGGTTTAAAAATTTAAGCTGATACATATGTCAAAAGGACGAACCGTAGACAAACCATTTCTTATTATTGTACTCATCCTTATCATAGGAGGTTTTTTAATTTTTAGCTCAGCTTCACTTGGACTCCTTACACAAGGAAGTGAAAAATTTTCTCAGGTTACCTTTAATCAGACTGTTCTGGGTCTTGTTGGCGGAATAATCTTTGGACTCATCACATGGAAGTTCGACTATCGAATCTGGAGAAAATATGCTCTTCTTATTTTCATCTTCGCCATCATTTTAAATATCCTCTTATTTATTCCAGGACTTGGTATAAGTCACGGTGGGGCAAGGCGCTGGATTGATTTGGGTTTTATTTCTTTTCAAACATCAGAAATTTTAAAGATAGGTTTTATTATTTACCTTGCAGCATGGCTCTCGAGTATTAAAGAGAAGGTGAGCGATCTCTATTTAGGGTTACTTCCATTTTGTGTACTTCTTGTTGTGCCAGCAGTTCTCTTAATGCTTCAGCCTGATACTGATACACTCGCAATCCTTTTCATGACAAGTCTTGCTATGTTTTTTACCGCAGGTGGTAAATGGAGACATGTACTCCTTCTTGTGGTTGTTGGTCTCTTGGCTCTTGGAGCTATTGCCCTATCTCATCCGTATGTTATGCAGAGAATTACAACATTTCTGAATCCAGAACAAGATCCACTTGGCGCAAGTTATCAAATACAGCAATCACTTATTGCTATCGGTTCTGGTGGAACCTTTGGTAGAGGATTCGGAAAAAGCCTTCAAAAATTTAACAACTTTCTTCCTGAACCAATAGGTGACTCAATCTTTGCTGTCATGGCAGAGGAATTTGGTTTCGTGGGGAGTGTTGGGCTTATTTTTCTCTTTATTGCCTTTGCAATTCGTGGTTTTATGATAAGTGTCCGTGCGCCAGATTCTTTTGGTGGACTGCTTACTTTAGGAATTGTTATACTTATTGTGTCGCAATCTTTTATTAACATAGGTGCGATGCTGGGTGTTTTACCTCTCTCAGGAATTCCTCTTCTTTTTGTAAGTCATGGTGGCACAGCATTATTCATAACACTCGTAGAAGTCGGAATTATTCTTAATATTTCAAAACAGTCTCATGTTTAATAAAGACATGAATACTATTAGAAATACAGTTGCACTAATATATAAAAAATGAAATACAAAAACATAATCAACATTATTATTAATTCACAGAGTCACTTATTAACTGCGACTTATTTCTAATGTTATGAAAATACTTTTTACAGGAGGTGGTTCAGGCGGGCATTTCTATCCAATTATTGCGGTCGCCGAAGAACTCAATATACTCATAAAAGAACATAAGCTTATAGATGTTCACCTTTATTACATGGCTCCTGATAGCTATAACGAGGGTCTTCTCTATGAAAATAATATTAAGTTTGTTAGAAGTCCTGCTGGAAAAATGCGTAGATATTTTTCACTACGTAACTTTTTTGATATTTTTAAAACAGCATGGGGTACATTGCGAGCACTATGGACACTCTTTAATATTTATCCCGACGTTATTTTCAGTAAAGGGGGCTATCCGAGCTTTCCTCCACTTTTTGCCGCTCGCATATTACGCATCCCTGTAGTTATTCATGAATCCGACACGGTCCCAGGAAGAGCAAATATTTGGGCAGGTAAATTTGCTAAACGAATCGCAGTATCCTACCCAGAAGCTGCTAAATTTTTTAAAAAAGAAAAAGTTGCTTACACAGGAAATCCAATCAGAAAAGAAATATTAGAAACACTCCCAACAGGAGCTCAGAGTTTCTTAGAGCTTGAAGACAACGTTCCTGTTATTACAGTACTCGGAGGATCACAAGGTTCACAACTCATAAATGAAATGCTCGTTGAGGCATTGCCAAAACTTATTGACTCATACCAAATAATTCATCAGACGGGAAAAATGCATTTACAAGAAATGAAAAATATCGCAAGTGTTGTTCTTGAAAAAAGTGACTTCAAAAATCGATATAAGCCGTTTGATTATCTAAACAATTTAAGTTTACGTATGATAGCTGGTACTTCGGCACTTATTGTTTCTCGAGCTGGTTCTACAATTTTTGAAATTGCCCAATGGAATATTCCAAGCATCCTGATACCAATAACAGATTCTAATGGTGACCATCAACGTAAAAATGCCTATGCATATGCTCGAACTGGTGCTGCTGTTGTTATTGAAGAGAGGAATTTAAATGGAAATATCCTCAGAGCTGAAATTGACCGAATCGTTAAAAGTACAGAAATTTCAGATACAATGAAAAAAGCAGCTGGAGAGTTTGCACAACCTCAAGCAGCAGAAAAGATTGCTAAAGAAATACTCTCAATTGCTCTAGGGCATGAAAAATAAAATATGTCAGACACACATAAACAAAAAATAATAGTGCGCTTTCCTCCGTCACCGACAGGCTTACTTCATGTCGGAAGTGTAAGAACGGCTCTTTTTAATTATCTTTTTGCAAAACAAAATGGAGGTGATTTTATACTGAGAATAGAAGATACTGACAAGGAGCGTTCAACCAAAGAATTTGAACAAGATATTTTTAATGGCCTTTCATGGCTTGGAATTGTGCACGATAACCAAACAGTTATTCGACAAAGTGAAAGGGGAGAGGTCTACAAAACTTACTTGCAACAATTAATTGATTCAGGAAAAGCTTATATTTCTAAAGAAGAAATAAAAGATGAAAATAGCAGACCTGAAGTTATCCGTTTCAAAAACCCAAATAAAAAAGTTACTTTTAACGACATGATTCGTGGAGATATTACCTTCGACACCACTGAGCTTGGTGATTTCGTTATTGCAAAAAGCCTTACAGAACCCCTCTACCATCTTGCGGTTGTGGTTGATGATTTTGATTCAAAAGTAACTCACATAATTCGTGGAGAAGATGGTATTTCAAACACCCCTCGACAAATACTTATCCAAGAAGCTCTTAATGCTCCAATGCCACAATACGCTCATCTTCCACTCATTCTCGCTTCTGACAGGTCAAAACTTTCTAAACGTAAACATGGAGAAAGAGTATCTCTCCGTTATTACAAAGAACAGGGCTTTCTCAAAGAAGCTCTTATAAACTACATTGCTCTTATTGGTTGGAATCCAGGAAGCACTGAAGAACTTTTTACACTTGAAGAACTTGTACAAAAATTTGATTTACACAAAGTCCAAAAAGGCGGAGCTATTTTTGATGAAGAAAAACTTCGTTGGATGAACAAGGAGTATCTTAAAAAACTTTCTCCAGAAACGCTCTTAGAGTATATTTCAAATATGTCTCCGGAAATAACAAAATTATCTCAAGAAAAAAAACTTAAACTAATCACTCTTACAACTGAGCGCTCTCTAACATTCGGTGATATTAAAAAATCTTTTGCAGAAGGGGAGTGGGCATATCTTTTCTCTAAACCAGAGTATAAAAAAGAGAGTTTAATTTGGAAAAAAAGCACCTTAGAGGAGGCCTTGAAACACTTAAAATATACTGCGGAGGTTTTAGAAAAAACACCGGAAAAAATTTTTGAAACAGCAGAAACTATAAAAGAAGTTTTATGGTCCTACGCTGAACGAGAAGGGAAGGGGGATGTGCTCTGGCCTCTACGTTTCTCTCTATCGGGTAGGGAAAAATCCCCAGACCCATTTACATTACTTTCCTTTTTTGGAAAAGAGGAAGGTTTATCTAGAATAAAGCAGGCACTTTCTTAAGTATGAAAAAATTTCTCTACACAACTATTGTATTTGGATTGTGCTTTATTGCTTTTTCAGTACAAGCAGTTACTCCAGTAGAGATTCAAGGAAAAATACAGGATAAAAATAATCAGATTGAACTTCTAGAAAAAGAAATAGAAATATACCAGAAAGAGATTCAAGTTACAGGAAAACAAGCACAGAGTCTTCAAAACACTATAAAAACTCTTGATATTTCACGCAATAAACTTAGTACTGACATTAAAGTTACTGAAAATAGAGTTGATGCGACCAATCTCACTATAGAAAGATTAGGACTTGAAATTGAGAATAAAAAAACAGGTATAGGAGAAAATCTTGCAGCTGTAAAAAACACCATTCGACAAATACAAAGATCTGATGATATTTCATTATTTGAAACACTTCTTCAGAACGGCAACCTTGCTTCGTTTTGGAATGAAGTAGAAACCTTAGGGCAATTTCAAAGAAGTATTCAAGTTAAAGTAAAAAGCCTTGAGGAGTTAAAAAATGAATTAGAGAAAAAAAAGAATGAAACAGAGCTACAAAAAAATAAACTCACTGGCTTAAAACAAGATTTAGCAGACCAGAAAAATCTTGTTGAACAGAATAAAAAAGAAAAAGGTACACTTCTTACACAAACAAAAAATCAAGAATCTACATACAAAAAAGCTTTAGCAGAAAAAGAAAAACTACGCAGAGCCTTCGAAGCTGAACTTCGATCTTTTGAAGCAGAACTTCGTATTGCTATCGATCCAAAAAGTATTCCTCCTGCAGGTAAGGGAATTTTAATCTGGCCACTCGACAATGTTACTGTTACTCAATATTTTGGTAATACAGAATTTTCAAAAACAACCAATGCTTATAATGGCAATGGTCATAATGGTATTGATTTCAGAGCAGCAATTGGTACTCGAATTAAAGCAGCTTTAACTGGTGTTGTAGAAGGTGTTGGAGATACTGACACAGCCTGTCCATCTGCTTCATATGGTAAATGGGTCCTTATAAAGCATCAAAATGGTCTTACAACCCTTTATGCCCATTTATCTATTATTAAAGTTTCAGCTGGTGAACAGGTCCAAACTGATGATGTTATAGGATTTAGTGGTAATACTGGCTATTCCACAGGACCTCATTTACACTTTACGGTATATGCAAGTCAGGGTGTTAGAATAATGCAGAGGCAAAGTCGTGTCTGTGGGAGTACTTACACTATGCCAGTTGCAGACCTGAAGGCTTATCTTAATCCATTAGAATACTTATAAAATATGCACACAACAAAACAAAAACAAGGATTCATTATTCAAATAGCAATCATTATTCTTGCGTTTATTGCCCTGAGTTTTTATTTTGGTTTGGATGTTATAAACTTCTTCAAAAAAGAATCTATCCAGGACATCTTACAAGGTATTTGGAACACCTTAAAGCTTATGTGGGTCTATATACAAGCAGGATTTAATTATGTAGTTGAGTTATTTTAAATAACATGAAGAAATTTAGGATTTTTATTTTCTTTGTGCTTTTACCAGTTTATGGACCATTGTATGTTTTTCTGCGCACAACTTTTGAATGGTGGGAAGGACTCTTGGACTAAGTTTCTTATGCGACACATGGTGTTATAATTTAGACATGACACTTCGCTCTCAAAAAAATGGCAGACAAAAGCCTTGGACACTAGAAGAACTTACTTCTGGTTTAAAAAAATTTTATTCGGAACACATCAGATACCCAACAGCCCATGAAGTTGATACATACGCGTATTTACCCTCAGCTCGTTCAATAGAAAGGCATTTTAACGGTCTCGTAGCTCTTCGTAAACTTTTGAAGCTCGGAAGTGAACATGATTTTCGTTCTGGACCACATAGTTCTCAAAGGGCTCGAAACATCAATACGAGAGCTCATAAAACCGAACAAAAGGTCTATGAATTTATTATAAAAAAATTCGGAAAAGAATTTGTTCATCGAGAATTCTTTTTTACTGACGACAAACGTACACGGTCAGATTTTTTTGTAGATGACAATAATAAAGGCTTCTGCGTCGATATATTCTACCCAAAAGATCGCAGAAACCTCGTAGGATGCCTCAATAATAAACTCTTGAAGTACAAGGCTCGATACATGGATCAATATCCAGTGATTTTTCTACAAATGAATGAAGAACTAGAACAAAGTATTTTAGATGACTTAATTAAAAATAAAAAGAAGCAATTACTCGACGGACAACACCTTATGGACTTCAATACTTTTGAAAAGTTTACATCAAAAAGAAAGCCTTTGAAAAAACAATAAAGTTTTTGCTTCGTCCTAGCCTTACTGCAATAAACGAGATACTAGGCGAAGTAATAGGGAAAACTTTGTTAGAGGAGTGTCGGCTCAGCCGACTCTTTTTGTACTTGCGGATAGAGGTTCGGAGTATTCTCCGCAATCACAATAAAATACAGGAGGGAAGGGGTTTTAAGGGAGATTGAGGGAGGTGGCTTTATATAGAGATGTGTCGCATAACGATTCCGCGCAAAAGATATATTGTGCGACACGTATCTATTCTATAAAGATGTCTATCACCCACCCAGAAAGAAAAGCCACGCGCAGAGCGTGTGGCTTTTTTTGTTTCCTATCAAGGTTCTGTTCTCATACCCTGAGCTTACGAAGAACATCACCCGTTGATATTTCATCAGCAGGACCAACAAGTCCCACTCCTTCACGGTACGGACAAGTCCCACAATTCGCACAAGAAAGTGCGGTAGGGGCTGCATTTTGCCGATAATGAGCAATCAACTGTTCTTTCGTAGGAAACTGCCCAAAATCGAGACCAAGTGCAATTGCTGTCAAACCAACATTTTCTTTACCAAGAGCTTGTTCAAGTTGGCAAATTGTGAGTTCAGTATTCTCTGGTATCACAGAAACCTCCTTATTAGAAATTTGAAATTAAAAAACTTGAGGGAACTAAACTATTTTTATAATACTCCCTACCTTTCGACTTAAACAGGATGTTTTCCACAGACAATAAAGTCCTCGTCCTATCCCTGCTCAGAGCAGACGAGGCATAAGGCAAGGTAACAGGAAAAACTTTGTTAGAGAAGTGTCGGATCCGACGAGACTTACTGTATGTGGGGATCGAGCCCCGAAGCTCTGCTTCGGGGCATTCTCTGCAATTGCAATAAAAAAACCACCCGAGGGTGGTTTTTTTATTCTTATTATTTCATTGCTAGTTGAGCATGCTTTAACCAACACTTAGACGAAGCATTCCACGGAGATAAACCGAACTTTTCATATAAAAGTTTAGCATATTCCATATTACCTTCCATAGTATAGATGTCGTAACCAAGCTTTTTTGCAGTTTCAAGGTGATAACCTTCATTAATCTGCATAAGACCTACGTCACGATTATCAACCATACCTCTAAGTACATATCCATCTTTACCATAGTGTCTTAATGTAGATTCACAAAAAGCAACTTTAGCGAGAATTGGAGTTTCAGTGAAATATTCATTTACATACTCTTTAACCTCTACTTCTGAGAGATCATGATTATTTCGTTTTGAAAGTTCACTAATTTTTTTAGAAGCAGCCTTAACTTCTTCAACGATAGGCTGATTTTCAAGAGCAAATATAGGTGTAGATTGTGAAGGTACTAAACCAGACAAGGCCATAAGAATCGATAATGTAGTAAATTGCAACATAATTGTCTTTTTAGCTAGCAACATCTATTCATAAGTGCTTTCGAGGCCTTAAAAATAGAAAACTCAGCTATTAACTGAGTACTTATATATACTAGCATATTTTAACAAGCTTGTCAATGACATAATTGCAATTATGTGGTCTAAGAGTGGCTTAAAATAAGGATTTTTTAGTTTTTTATAGCCATATTCCAGGCTTTATTTGTAACAAAATTCTACCTCGTCCTAATAAAAAAACCATGGTTCCTATAAAGGATCCATGGTTTTTTGCTGTGTCCCCTACCCTTTTCTACTTGGGTAGGGATATTTTGTTAATGGCGTCGCTACTTAAAGCTAAACCATGTTGCATCAGATCAAAGAACGAAACGAGGGTGTTCTCAAGCCCATGAAATACCCTGGGCAGAAGGAACCTGAGCACAACAATAGCCAATCCAAACCCTACTACTCTTAAAATTCTCATGTTTTATGAAAAAGTTAAGAGGGATTTTCGCTATACCGACAGGTACAGCGGTGGCGGCTAATGTCCGCTCTATCCCCCTCTTCCCTTTCCACCTCAACAACTGAGACTAAAAGAGAAGAACTGGGGTTCCTATATATTTATATTTTTTTCAAATAACTCTACATTTAGAATATAGCATATATGCTATAAGTTTGCAAAATAAAGTCCTCGTCCTATCCCTGCTCAGAGCAGACGAGGCATAAGGCAAGGTAACAGGAAAAACTTTGTTAGAGAAGTGTCGGATCCGACGAGACTTACTG
>Ga0163149_10004673_pt1 | contig 14787 bp, 9 predicted proteins | sample OliLakLV19MP5G1_FD_148604 | JGI IMG/M metagenome (GOLD analysis project Ga0163149, IMG submission 148604) | Freshwater microbial mat bacterial communities from Lake Vanda, McMurdo Dry Valleys, Antarctica - Oligotrophic Lake LV.19.MP5.G1 | ecosystem: Environmental > Aquatic > Freshwater > Lake >...
GTGCTTTTCCTACTCACTGTCGCGGGGTCTTGCGCTAGCGGTGTCGTGCTGCCGGCGGCCACGCTGCAGGGCCTCGTTCAGCGCCGGGCAGGTCCGTGGTCAGGGCAGCGAGTCAAGTCGCCGACCACGGCGCAGCGGTGCGTGCGACTGGCGTTTATCGACGCCGACGCCCTGAGCGCACGCTGGCTTCGCAGACGGGGATGGTTGGCCACCTAGCCGGCCGATCACGGGGGAGGCGGATGCCGCATCGGTGCCGGCCTATGTGCAGCGTGAGCTGGGCGCGTATCTGGCGTGCGGGATTCTGGCGCACGGTTTCGCGCGGGCGCGCTGTGCAGATTGCACGGCTGAGTGCCTCATCGCGTAGTGATCCGCGCCATCCATGGCGCGGCCCCTGCCGTCAGCGGCGTGCTCGATCGCCGTAGATTCGGGGCCAGCCGCACGGCGCTGCGGCTGCGATCGAGATCCGCGATGCGCAAATCCATCAACACCGCGCAGAAACAGCACCGGACTGGTGCATGCAAAACCGCCGCGCGTGCTGGCTGAAATCGTGGAGCCGGCACTTGTGGGCGCACGCATCTTGTCCCAACGTTCGCATGCCACAGCGAAGAGTAGTGGCCCCTTCGCATTTTCATCGACACCGACCATGCTGCTGCCGCTGCTCGCCATGCTGGCGACACCCCTGCTGCTGATGTTGTTGCGCCAGCGTCCGGCGCCTTTGCTCGCTGCAGCGCTGGCTGGTTGCGCGTGGCCGCTGCTGTTGCCGCTCGATCAGCCGCTCTGGCGTGCCGCCGGCGCCACGCTCGCCGGGCTGATGCTGGTCAAGAGTGCGCAGCTCGCGGCCGGCCATGAACGGCCGCAGGGTGCGCTGGATACGCTGTTGTTCCTGGTCATTCCGGCGGTCGCGCAATGGCAGCAGCCGCGCGTCCCCGATCCGCGGCGCGCACGCCGCAGTTTCGCCACCGGTGCGCTGCAATTCGGCGCGGCGCTATGCCTGGTCGCATTCCTGCAGCTTTTCGCCCCGACCCATCCGGCGCAATTGCTGCTCGTGGAGCTTTACGTCTATGCGGGCCTTGCTGCTGCGGATAGTAGGTCGGACCAAGCGGCGCTGCGACTGCCCGAATGGGCGAATCCTAAGTCGCCGCGGATCCGACAGTGCGCGGATGTCGGATCCAGGCCGCTAGCGTCCGAGGCGAGTACACGCGCCTTTGCAGGTCACGGTTGACCGCGCAGTGGCTTGCGTGAAGTTGCCGAGTGTCCGCGGCGCTTATGTGTAAGAGCAGTCGACGTAAAGATTTTGCATCGACCTTCTAGCGCGCGGTCAAGCCAAGTCACAAAGCCGACCAGTGGTAGCTATTCACAGATCAAACGGAGCCTGTCGAGCCTTCCCCGGCGAGAAAGCGCGTTCGCTGCTTGCGTCTTCTTCTACGTCATCCCCGTCGGAGAGGTCAAATATGTCTGCGCTATCGTCAAGGTCTTTGGGGCGCGTTGTTGTTGTCCTGAGTTGCGTGTTGCTGGGGGCATGCGTGCCTACCCAAGAACAGGCGCTTCGCAACAAATACTTCAGCCCCGCGTTCAGGGCCGATCTGCAGCCACTGGATCAGAGCCAGCACAGCGCAGGACGCGCGACGCATGGAACCTATCGACTGGGATCGTCAGACGTACTCAGCGTCGCCTACCCGGTGAGTGCCAGTCGTCCGGATGAGGTACATGCCAGCAATATGATTCAAAGCGATTGCGTGTGGTTAGCGCACGACAGCACGCGCGCACGCGGCGATCGGCTACGACTCAACTGGGAACAAGTTGTGCACGTATGGCCACCAGAACCCGGCGAGCCCGGCTTCTTCGGCGAATTCACTGGCATGTGCACGGGCACCGATCCGATCACGCGCACGCTGCCAGTGGATACCGACGGCAGCACGGCCACGGCGACGACCGGCCTCGAATCCGGCGCGACCAATGTCTACATCACCAGTAGTTCGGAAGGCCTGCGCGTCAATACCGAGGTGGGTGGCGGCGAGCGGCTGGTGCTCGCGTGCTCGACCCGTTCAACCACTGAAGGCGGTGTCCGTCGCGACTGCGGCGCACAGTTGCGCATGGTCAAGGACGTACAGTTGCTGTCGTCATTTGCAAGCAGTCCGGGCACAAACATCGACGGCGTCTGCGGTCGCCCCGCGATAGCGCATTTGGGCTCGGTACTGACGAATGGCGATCAAGGCTTCAACTTACCGATGCGCGATCAGCGCTATGTGCCGAGCTGTGCACTGGATGCTAGCGTGATGCCCTCGCGCGATGGTTTTTTTGGCTTACGTTCGGCTGCCACCTGGATGCACGGCCGAACGGATAGCAGCATGAGCAAGAGCCTGATTAGTCCGCAGCTTATGGTGGTCGATGGCGGACGCACGATCATCCGCACCGTGCGCGTGACCGGTGCACTCGATGCATTGGATATGCGCTGGTCAGTGCCGGTGCAGCGCGACGCGAATGCCCAACCGCGTTGGGAGGAAAACTTCTCGCCCAGCATTGCGGTTGGCGCGGCCATCTTGCGTGCCTATGACCCGCGCACAAGCCTGCCGATGGCCACCTTTCAATCGCAGCGCCTGTGTTTGGAGAACGCCGCCGGTGCGTGTGGAACGCTCTGCCGACCCTACCAAGCCACTGGTAGCGCGCTGGTGTATCTACTTGATTCCACTTACTGCGTGGATGGCGCCAACCGTCCCACGCAGCCGGACGTGAGCCCCAGCTACAACAACCAATTGCTGGCCGATCGCGCCAACTCAGCACAGCTCAATCCGCAAGTCTGGCGCCTGGAAACGAAGGTCCGATCATCGTCACCCTTCATCTCGCCAAGCGCACGTCTGACATTTTCTTTGCGTGCGCAATTGCCGCAAGGCTTGGCGCTGCGCGCACGCGACGCGGCCATGGATTTCGGCGCGGCGCAGTCAAGTGGCGGGCTCACGCACGCGATGAATGACATTCTCAACGAGGGCGATGTGCCGCTGCGCATAGAACGCGCCGAGATCATCGGCGATGGCAGCGCGCACTCGCGACCGGAAGCCTTCGCCGTGTTGCTCGCCGGTGCGCCGGTGGATGTCCCGGCGCCGATTGACTTCATCGCGGTGGGCGATGCGGTGCGCGCCGAGCCTGGCCTCGGCTACGAGCTGCAGCCGGTCTTTAGTGCGCGCCGAGCGAAGCATGCGATGGGACTCATGCGCAACCCGCTAACGCATGTGAACTTCCAGCTTTACGACCGGCCCTTCCGCGTGATCAACGGAATGATCACCACCAACTCACCGAGCTTCGATTTTAAGACGGCGGCTGAGCGCGACTATTTGCGGCGACACCCGGACCAATTGGAAAAGGCAGCACAAGGCCGCATCCTCGGTTTTGACGCCTTTCCCTTGCTGAGCTTACCGGCCGCGCTGGCGACCGGACGTTCGCTCGGTATGCACGTGTCCTTCGCGCCGCGCGATTACGGTCCGGCCAGCGCTTTGCTGCGAGTTACCGCCAGCGCCACCGCCGGCGCCGCGCAAAGCCGAACAATTCACGTGCTGCTACGCGGTCATGGCGTGCAGGGCGCCATTCTGCAATCGATGCCATCGGTGATCGCACTGCCGCGCGTCAGCGGTATCAATGTATTGCTGCAATCGGGTATGGCGGTGGTCAATATCGGTCAACTGGCCGGCGCCATCACGGCCATTCGCATTGACGGGAAAGATCGTTCGCGCTTTGGAATTATCGGCGCGCCCGCCTTGCCCTTGCAGATGCAACCTGGCGATGCGATGAGCCTCGCCATTGAGGCTTATCCACGCCCCTGTCGCGATCCTATCGTCGACGCGCAAGCGCAGTTGATCATCGAGGGACAGGGGCAGATTCCGCGCCAGATTGATCTGCGCTTGGCAAAGGAAGCCTGCCGATGAATGCGCTCGGGTGGATACGAATCGGATTCGGCTTGGTCGTGGGTCTGATCGCGATCAAGGCCTCGGCTACTGGCCTTGAGACTGAAGTACAAAGCATCGATGTACTGAATCGCGTGAGCACGTTTTATGACATCGTGGTGGATCGCAACGGCCGTCCACACGTGGCCTATATCGACCTGCATGAAGCACGCAGTGGCTCGGTCGGTGCAGTCGGCGATGCGCGCGTGCGCTATGCGCGCTTTGACGGTTGGATCTGGCGTGAGGAGACGCTCGGCGTGATCCGCGTACGCGAAGACACCGCGGTCAATATGAGCGTGGTTCTGGCTGTCGGACTCGATGGGGCGCACGTACTCGCGGTCGAACCCGGCGACGAAAACCTCACCGATGACCGCATGGTGCACTTTCATCGACGCACAGACGCCACCGTCAGCCGCGGCGCCATTGCCTCCGGCAACGTCTCGGAGCCGACGTTGGCTATCGACGCACCGGGTGTGATTTATGCCGGCTGGACGCGCAATCGCACCGATGGTCTGGGCAGCGCGCTTGAAGTCGGCACGATCGGCAGCAACGGCAATCTCAATGCAATCACGATCCCGACCAGCACCCAAGTCAGCAGTCCAAGTCTAGCCACGCGAAGAACCAGCACCGGCGGGCTTGCGGGCGCGGCCTTCGCGTGGAATGAATGCGCGGCGGGAGCGTGTCGCCAGCGCTCAGCGTGGTTGAACGCGGGTGTCGCCACCGGCATCGCCGAGATCACCCAAGCGACGGCCGACGGTAACGGCCACGTGCGCGTCGCCATCAATGCGCAGAATCAGGCCGAAGTCATGTTGGTCGTGGGCGGCTTTCCGCGACGTGTTGAACATCGGGTGCAACTCAGCAATGGCTGGGGCTGTGCGCCGTCAGCGGCTTGCGAACTCGGCCTCAATGAAGGCCTCGATGTCGATTTTGTTCCGGCACCGCACGCCTTTGTTATTGCGAGTGCAGAGAGCTCGCAGAACGACGCGGTGATGCGTGCAATGAGCGTGCGTTTGATCTCAAAGTCAGATCTGCTGGTCAGCCGCGTCAGCATCCAAAGCTTTATCAGCGCGGCATTTATTGGCTTCGACGTACCACCCGGCGTGGACCTTGGGAGCGTGGCGATCAATGATCTGATGCGCCCGGTGACCATCGGCCGCAGCGCCGATATCCACCGCGATCTGCTCGCGATCCGCTTCGCCGGCGGCTTAAATTCGCTGCGCGTCCCGGCCGTGCCGGCGACCATTCTGCGCAATGCCATGGACATGGCTACAGCTCGCGATGGCACGCCACGCATCCTCGGCACCAGCGCGTCCAACGGCGATTTGCGACTGTGGCGCTGGCAAAATGGTGCCAATCCCGACTTCGTCAGCGAGGCCTTGCCAGCGACGCTCGATCCCGATGCGGCCTCACTCGCAATCGGGCCGGACGGCAACGAACACGTGGCGCTGTATGACCGCACCAGCAACGATCTGATCTATGTACGTCGCGCGCCGGGCACCAGCCAAGGCTGGCTCACGCAAACGGTGTTGAGCGCTGGCAACGCCGGCCGATCGCCCAATATGCTGGTGTATGCGGACGGCAGTGTCGTCATCGTGGCAGTTGACCAAGTCGGCAATGTCGTCGCCATGGTGCAGATGCCGAACGGCAGTTGGATTCAACGCAATTTAAGTCAGCTATTCCCGCCGGGCGCGAGCGCGGTGCCACGCGCGGTTGTCGCCAGCGCGGGATTCTTGTTGCGCGCAACGTGGTTTGATTCGATCAGCGGAAGCCTGATGCTGTCGTCTATCCTTGGAGACCCTGCGAGCGCACCGGTATTGGTCGAAACCACAGTCAACTTTAACGGCGAAACTTTTGGCCGCGTGCACGACCTGGATCTGCTTCACGATGGCCAGCCCCTGATCGCGTTCAGCCGGGTTGATGGCGATGATCAGCGGGCCAGCGCCAGATATCGACGGTCCGACGGAAGCTGGGCATTCGTTACGGGCTCGCCGGAGATACTCGCGCAATCCATCCTCGATGTGCGCGTCGCGGCCGGCGGTGGTAGCGCCGCTAACCTGCGCTTGGCCTGGGTTCAACGCGAACTCAATGGCGGCGCCGATCGTTTGTGGGTCGCGCTGCCAGAAATCTCCTTCATCGTCGGACAAATGCAATTTGCCGAGCCTGATCGGCCGGCGTTCGCGTTGGAAGGCAAAGACCGCATCAACATCGCGTTGATGCAAACCAGCGGCACCGAAGTGCTGCAAATTCCAGTGCCCGTGCCGCTCTCGGGCTCAACGGTCTTTCCACCCGGCTGGACCGGCGCGAGCCAAGTTTTGCCGCCCGCAGAAGTCGCACCCGTTTGCCTGTGCCTGGTGCTGGCGATGATGGGTATCCAATGCCCAGGCAGCGCGCCACGTCGCTCACTGGAACAATCTCTATCGACCATGGCCGGTTTGCAACAACGCTTTTCGACCACCGAAGCAGGCCGCTACTACCTCGAACTATTTCAGCAACATTCAGACGAAATCATGGCGTTGACACTGGCGAGTCCGGAAATGCTCAGTGAACGCGAACGCACTTGGCATGATCTACAGCTTGGCTTTCGCGCGCTGGTCGATGGCAATGGCGCAAGCCAACGCTTCACTGCCGAAAACATCACGGCAGCGCGCGCCATAATGCAAAGCTGGGCAGCCGCCGGTTCGCCGCAGCTACAGGCTGCCGTTAACGCCGAACTGGATCGATTGGACGAGTTGAACGTGTTCGTCGGCATGAACTTCGACCAGTGGTTCGCAGCGCTCACCGTCGGCGGAAACGATTGCATATTCGGCCATGGTTTCGAGAATGCGATGCCTTGACACGCGAACAAGCGCGCGGCTGGCTTGGGTGCTGCCATTGCGTCAGCAGGGTCGCCCGGCGTTGGCCGGGCGGCTCTAGTTCATCGAGATCGACGTGTATGTCGCTACCGCCTAGACGGTACTGGCCAAGGTCCGCGAACGCGTAATAGCAGCGTATTGCCGCCCCGGCGGGCTGGAGGCCGATGCAGCCTAGGCCATGGCGCAGTGGAATCATGGCGGTGGTTGCTCGATGTAGCGGCTGGCGAAGTTCATCCCTCCGCCCGGTGCCCAAACCGGCAGTGGAGCCGGCCCGTCGCTAAATCGCCATCGCCGAGTACCGGCAACCTGTTGCGGCGATGCCGTCAACGATAGCTTCGACAAGCCACGTCCCGACGGCAGTCAAGCACCGCACCCTGACGCCACTGGAGTTACTCGACCGGCTGGCGCGGTTCATTCCGCCGCCACGTCGGCATCTGCATCGCTACCACGGCGTATTTGCGCCGCACGCCACCCCGCGGGCGCAGGTGGCGGCAAGGGCAGGGGAGGTTATTGCAACCCGTGTAAGCTGGATTCGGGGGCTGTGTAGGGCGGAATCCGCACCCGCTTCATCGTGCGGATTCCGCTGCGTGCCGTGCCGCGCACTGCCGCGGATCGATAGGCGCTGGTTGCTCGCGGTCGGGGCGGCGGAATCCGCATGGGATGCCGTGGCTAGCAGCCACTCATCAGGCGAGCGGGCTTGTCCCACTGGTGGCTCTGGCTCCAATGTACTTGTCGCCGGTAGCGCTGGGTTGGGCTCGTACCGCGAATTGCCACCGGGAACTGTCATGGCTGCGATATTTGCTTCGCTCCCACGAGGCAACAGCCAAAGCATGGTAAAGGCGCGAGGAAAGCCGCGCGCCTGCGACGCCTATTCGAAACCGTCTTGGTGGATGATGAAGTCCAGGCCGTCGGGTTCGATCACGCGGGGGCCCGCTTGGGAACAGCCGTCCTGCGTGAACTCAGCGCGGAATTCCTGTGCCTGACGCTCGCGCAAGGTCGGGCAGCGCTTCAGTTGGCGCTGGTTCGGGAAACCCGGATCGCTCGGAAACGTATAGGGCTTGCCGATCGGGGTGGCATAGATCTCGGTGTAAGTGGGCGCGCCGATCTGCCGCGCAAGCAAACGGAAATGGCGGAAGTTGCGTTGCAGCGGAACCTTCGCGAAAACGCAATGCGCTGATGTCACCGGCGACCATTTCTGCCTGGCGTTCACGAACCATCGCGCGCGCCGCCGATTCTTCACCGGTGAATGTGATGGCAGGACCGAATGCCAGGGTGAGTCCGAGCACAAAACGCAACATCAGTTCGAAGGTCATCGTGGTGTTCCTGTTTGATTCGGAAAGCCGACCGTTGGCACAGCCAATGAATTTCGCCCCTTAACCTCACGCGGATTCCGCCGCCCAGGCACCAGACGGTGCTCGCCATCCTCGGCAGCGGCCTCGTCATTGTCGGCGCGCTGGTGTTCGCGCTGGAAGCCGCGGGTTGGCGGGCGGTCGGACCTTTAAGTCCTGGTTGTGGTCTGTTGCGTAAGCTTCTGTTTTCGTTCACATCGCTGGGATGAGCATGAAATCTAACTAGTTAAAACGCGTTAATGCCAGTCACTTCGCGGCCGACCACTAATTGGTGCACGGTTTCCGTGCCTTCGTAGGTAATCACGCTTTCCAGATTCAGGCCGTGGCGAATCGGGCAATATTCAACGGTAATGCCGGCGCCGCCGAGGATGTCGCGCGCTTCACGGGCGATGTCGATGGCCATCCGCACATTATTCCACTTGGCCAGACTCACTTGCGTGGGTTGCATGTTGCCGGCGTCTTTCAAACGGCCGAGTTGCAAAGACAATAACTGCGCCAAAGTAATGCGACGCGCCATATCGGCCAGTTTCAGCTGAATCGCCTGCGTGCCGGCGATGGGTTTGCCGAAAATAATGCGCGTTTTGGCATATTCCAGTGCTTCGCGATAACAGGCAATCGCCGCGCCAATCGGCCCCCAAGTAATGCCGTAACGCGCTTGGGTTAGGCACGACAGCGGACCTTTAAGGCCGCGCACATTCGGCAAACGCTGACTGTCTGGGATGCGCACGTCGTCAAAAAACAGCGCGCTGGTCACCGATGCGCGCAGGCTCATCTTGCGTTGGATGTCTTGGGTCGCAAATCCAGGCGTGCCTTTTTCGATCAGGAAGCCTTGGATACCTTCTTCCGTCATCGCCCAAACAATGGCGATGTTGGCGATACCACCGTTGGTGATCCACATCTTTGAGCCATTGATGACCCAATCGCCGCCATCGCGCTTGGCGTGGGTTTTCATATTGCCGGGGTCCGAACCACCGTGCGGCTCAGTCAGGCCAAAACAGCCGATGATTTCGCCTCGCGCCATGCCCGGCAGGTACTTACGGCGCTGCTCTTCCGAGCCAAACGCGTAGATCGGGTACATGCACAAGCTCGATTGCACCGACACGAAACTGCGGATGCCCGAATCACCGCGCTCCAGTTCTTGGCAGATCAAGCCGTACATCACGCCGCTCATGTTGGCGCAGCCATATTCCTCCGGCAGGCTCGAACCAAATAAGCCCATCGATGCAATCTCAGGAATCAGTTCGGACGGAAAACGGTGCTCATCAAAACACTGACCGATGATCGGAATGACTTTTTCGTCAGTGAACCGCGCCACCGTGTCTTGCACCATGCGTTCTTCATCCGACAACAAAGAACGCACATCGAACAAATCACTAGGGTCAAGAACGGAAGGCTTCTGTGCCATGACAAATCACCGGTTTTAAAGAAGCAGCGCAGTATAGGTGCGTAAATGTGAACAGCGCAGAGAGAACAACGCCGCGGATGCGAGTCAAACTGATGTGGGCACTCTTCACTTAGCCCGGATGCGAGCTCGGAGCAAGTAATAGACCCACATGCAGGAAAAGCGTCAGCCCAGAGCGCGCAGCTTTGGTGGGTTCGATCTGTGATCGAACGCTTCCCCCTCAAAATGCAGGAACAGCGTCAGCGCATAGCGCCGACCCACCAGAGTCGTTGTCATACGCAAGCGCACTTCGACAAGAGCTCAGGGCACCGGCTACCCGCCCAGGCGCCGCGCTTTAGCGCGCGCGATGGCGTCAGCCAGCGTGGTCGCTCCACTTTGTTGCAGTAGATCTTCGCGTTTGGCCTCGATTTGGGCCGATTGTGCCTCGCTTCGTTGCTCTGACCTAGCCAAATGCGCGTCAAAGCGCCGTTTGAAGTGGGTGGCTTCGATCGCGCTAATCGGACCGCGGCCACTGCCCGTCAATGCCGTATCGGGCAGCATCACAATGCAATCGACCGGACATGGCGCAATACACAACTCGCAGCCGGTGCATTCGACTGCGATGACCGTATGCATGCGCTTATTAGCGCCCAGGATGGCGTCAACCGGGCAGGCTGGCAGGCATTTGGTGCAGCCGATGCAATGCTCTTCCAGAATGTAAGCCACTTCGCGCGGCTTTTCGACGCCATTGAGCGGATTTAACGCCAGCACCGGAAGACCAGTCAGCGCCGCCAGTGCATCAATCGTGGCCGCGCCGCCGGGTGGGCACTGATTGATATTGGCCTCGCCCGCCGCAATCGCCTGCGCGTAGGGCAGACAGCCCTGATAACCACAACGCGTGCACTGCGTTTGCGGCAATAACGCGTCGATGGCCAGAACCTTGGGCTGCGTTTGCATTCAGAAGAAGTGCCGCAATGCGAGTTGGAGCCACAGGATGCATGGGCGCGTTTTCAATTGCATTAGCCATTTGCGCGTAACGAACACAGCGGAAGCTGCGACCTACTCTGACGCATTGGGGCGAGAGAATCCCAGTCGAGCCCTGCACCGGAGGCAAAACCTATGTTCGATGTGTATTACACCCCGCAAATGGTCGGACCGGAACAGCAGACTTGGCCCAGCGCTCACAAGCCGGCGGCCGTCGTCGCGTCAGGTTGAACCTAGAAACCTCAGTTGACCGCTTCCCATCACCCATAACGCAATGATTCTTTTGACTTTTCAGCACTTGGATCAGTTCACTTGCTGGGTGAGTCCGCTACGGGGCAGATTGCACGGTTCTCACCCCCCATAACCGCACACTCTACCGCTGCTCAATCCCGGTGACTACGTGGTCTGGACGATATCCGGCGCGCCTTTGAAGCCTACCCCGATGCCGAAGCGGGCTTGATTGTCTCAACCGCCACGCGCCGCCGCAAGCGTAGCGGCCATACACGCCATGGCCCCTGGTACGAACCAGAAGCTGGATCGAATACGATCCCAGTGTTTGAGCAGTAGTGCTTTCAACCCAGCGGCCTGTCGGACTTTCAGCATGCGTTGTGTGGCCTACTAAGCGGATGCAAGGCGCGGGGCGTAGCCAATGGCTCTTCCGTTAGGGTCGCAACGCCGCAGACGCCGTTGCGAGGCGCAGCCCGCCGGACGGCCTTTTGGCATAGCGCAGACTCGAAAGTAGAGCCATAGCCTTCAAAATCAATTCGAAAAGGGGTAATGATCGCCAAAAGGACTTCCGGCGCACTCGCGAGGAAAGTCCGACAGGCTGCTAGAAACCTCAGTTGGACGGGTAGAGTGTGCGGTTATGGGGTGAAAGCCGGCATGCGGCGCGCCGGTTTGAACGCATGCAAGCTGTGCTTGCAGGCCGGAACAGGGCATAAGCGCAACGAGGGTGAAAGCCGGCAAGCTTACGCCGCATGCGGCGCGCCGGTTTGAACGACTGCAAGCTGTGCAGGCCGGGGTGAATAGTTGTTCTATTCCAACGAGTTGCAACGCAGCCATGCGCGGACAGAACCGTGCAATCTGCCCCGTAGCGTACTCACACTATGGGTGACCGCTGTCAGCTGCGAAATCCTTATCGAAATCAGAAAGCTGCAAGCGACAATGAGCGGTCAACTGAGGTTTCTAGCAACCCCGAATGAAGCGCCCAAGCTGATGTTGAACTGGCAATAGCCTAAGCAGTCGAGCTGCAAGCGCTCTGTGCGTTTTCGCACCAAGGCAAGGACAACGCGCAGCCGTGGATCTGGCATCGGCGATGGGCTTGCCCTGCGCGACAGCGCACAGATGCGGCATCGCCAGACGCGCATCTTGAATTTGTCTAACCCGATGAAGGCCAACACACCATTGCCTGCGGAAGCACAAGTCGAAGCACGACGGAGCGCGCCACCGGACGACCCGTCGCTGGCTGACATCGCCGAGCTGGCTCTCTCGCTCGGTACCGCCTTGGATCGCGGCCTGGGCGCCGATGAGGCGGCGACGCGGCTGCGCGCGGACGGCCCCAACCAACTGCGCGCCGTACCACCGGTGCCAGGGTGGCGCCGCGCATTGGCGCAGTTGCAGGACCCTCTGGTCTACCTGCTCGGGGCGGCAGCGGCTGTGGCGCTGGCCGCCTGGTGGTTCGAGGGGCGGGGCCGCCAGGGTGCAGCCGGCTGGCCGCTGGATGCCATCGTCATCAGCGCCGTGGTGGTGCTGAATGCGCTGCTGGGCTGGCTGCAGGAGGCCAAGGCGGCGCAGGCGGTGGCAGCGCTGGCGAAGATGACCACCGCCACCTCAAGTGTGCTGCGCGACGGCGCTCTGGCCCGGGTGCCGAGCGCCGAACTGGTCAAGGGCGACCTGCTGGTACTCGCCGAGGGCGATGCTGTAGGTGCCGATGCGCGACTGGTGCAGGCCGCCGCGCTGAAGCTGCTGGAGGCGCCGTTGACCGGCGAGAGCCAGGCCGTGCTGAAGGATGCCGCAGCGCTGCCTGGGCGCGCAGCACTTGGCGATCGACTGAACATGGTGTTCAAGGGCACGGCGGTCGCGCAGGGCAGCGGGCGGGCCGTGGTTACCGCCACCGGCATGCAAACCGAGATGGGCGGCATCGCCACGCTGCTCGATAGCACGCCCGACGCGCCGACGCCGCTGCAACTGGAGATCGCCTATCTGGGCAAGGTGCTGGGTATCGCGGCCCTCGCCATCGCCGCCGTGGTGACGGGCACGATCCTGCTCATCTCGGACATCCACGGCATGTCCGATTTGGTCACTGTACTGCTGCTCGGCGTGTCGCTGGCCGTGGCCGCCGTGCCTGAAGGCCTGCCGGCGATCCTGTCGGTGGTGCTGGCGATGGGCGTGCGCCGCATGGCGCGCCACAACGCCATCGTCAAGAAATTGGCCTCGGTCGAGACACTCGGGTCGGCATCGGTCATTGCGTCGGACAAGACCGGTACGCTGACGCGCGGCGAGATGACGCTGCAGCGGGTGATGACGGCCTCCGGGCGCATCGATATCAGCGGCGTGGGATACGCCCCCGAAGGACGCGCCGAGCAGGCCGGTGCCGAGCTGCCCGCAGGCCCCTTGCGCGACGAACTAAGCGCCGTGCTGAGCGGCGGCGGCCTGGCGGGCAATGCCCAACTGCAGCAGGACGACAGCGGCGCATGGGTGATCCAGGGCGACCCGACCGAAGCCGCGTTTCTGGTCGCGGAGCGCAAGCTGGACAAGGCCGCACCTGACAAGAAGCAAGGCTTTGAGCGCATCGGCGAGATCCCGTTCACCTCGCAGCGCAAGATGATGTCGGTGCTGGTGGTAGACCACGCCGATGGTGACGCGCACGTGCTGTTCACCAAGGGCGCTCCCGATGTGCTGCTGACACATTGCACGCACGCCCGCAGGGGTGAGACCACGGTGGCGCTCGATCCCGCCCTGCGAAAGCAGGTGCTGGCCGACGTGGCGGCGATGGCCGATGACGCGCTGCGCACGCTGGCCGTGGCGCGCCGCACGCTGGCAGCTGACGCGCAGATCCCGACCGATGCCGTGGCGTTGGCCGCGCTGGAACAGGATCTGGAATACCTCGGCACCGTGGGCATCATCGACCCGCCGCGCGCGGAGGCGGCCGCCGCGATTGCGCAGGCTCGCCAAGCCGGCATCCGCGTGATCATGATCACCGGCGACCACCCGCGCACCGCAGTGCGTATCGCGGCTGATCTCGGCATCGTCGACGCCGACGCCGACGCGGCGGTGCTCACCGGGGTCGAGTTCGACCAGCTGGACGACGCCGCCTTCACCGCAGCCGCGTTGCAGACATCGGTGTTCGCACGCGTGGCGCCCAAACACAAGCTGCGCATCGTGCGCGCGCTGCAGGATAGCGGCAACGTGGTGGCGATGACCGGCGACGGTGTCAACGATGCCCCGGCGCTGAAGGCCGCCGACATCGGCGTGGCCATGGGCGTGGCCGGCACCGAGGTGGCCAAGGAGTCGGCGCGCATGATCCTAGCTGACGACCACTTCGCCACCATCGTGCTGGCGGTGCGCGAAGGCCGTGGCGTGCTCGACAACATCCGCAAGTTCCTGCGCTACCTGCTGTCGTCGAATCTGGCCGAGGTGTTGACGGTGTTCGTCGGCGTGGTCGCGGCGAGTGTCCTTGGGCTGAAGGCCACCGGCTCGGGTGGCGCGGTGGTGCTGCCGCTGCTGGCCACTCAGATTCTGTGGATCAATCTGATCACCGATAGTGGCCCGGCGCTGGCCATGGGCGTGGACCCGATTGCCGCAGACGTCATGGCGCGCAAGCCGCGCCCGCGCAGCCAGCGCATCATCGACGCCAGCATGGGCCTAAGCGTGCTCGAAAGCGGCATCGTGATGGCCTTGCTGACGCTACTGACGCTCGACCTGTTCCTGCCCGGCGGGCTTATCGAGCCGCTGGACAGGTGGCTGGGCACTGGCCCGCACAGCCTGGAACTGGCGCGCACCGCCGCCTTCACGGTGCTGGTGCTGACCCAGCTGTTCAACTGCTTCAACGCGCGCTCGGCATCCGTATCGGCGTTCCGGGACGCCTTCTCGAACCGCTGGCTGTGGGCAGCAGTGGCGTTGTCGGCCGCGCTGCAAGTGGCTGTGGTGCACTTGCCTTTCCTCAACCTCGCCTTCGGCACTGTGCCGTTGTCGGCGGGCCAGTGGGGCGTGTGTTTGGCGATGGCCAGCGGCGTGCTCTGGTTCAGTGAAGGACGAAAGCTGCTGCGAGGACTGTGGGCCCGGCG
>Ga0163149_10004679_pt1 | contig 14777 bp, 12 predicted proteins | sample OliLakLV19MP5G1_FD_148604 | JGI IMG/M metagenome (GOLD analysis project Ga0163149, IMG submission 148604) | Freshwater microbial mat bacterial communities from Lake Vanda, McMurdo Dry Valleys, Antarctica - Oligotrophic Lake LV.19.MP5.G1 | ecosystem: Environmental > Aquatic > Freshwater > Lake >...
GGTATATTCAAATTTAAAACGAACATTTGGTTTACCATTTAGTATCGCTGGCAATGTTACCGATTCCTGCCTCCAGTCTGTTTGACTGCTTGGAGTAAACAATCCTGTGCTGTGGCCTGCTGTTATTAGATTGGCTCCCGCTTTTGTATAAACAGGTGTTGCGTTCCAGGTTTCACCACAGTTGATGGAGTATAATACCTTTAAGGTTTCTGTCATATCCTGAGAGATAGATGCTGTACTTGCATAAGCTATTCTAAAAGTCATTGTCATGTTGGATACCCATGACATATCCAATGATGGGCTTATCATATAATCTACATCGAATGCTCCAATGCCGGCATTAAGAACAATAGGAGGATTGTGAAAATAGTCAATTGTTTGTGGACTGTATGCATTTAGCATTACGCATGATGCACCCGTGTAAGAGGCGGATGTTGATATCCCCCATTGTGATGCATTTAAACCCGTGTTGATCGGGAACCAATAGTTATTAAAGTACCCTTGAGAATCAAAATTATCGGAGTAATTAGCCTGAAATTCTCCATTTGGCTGACTTACATAAATAGATGTGGTTTTTGTTTTTGTGTCATTTCCCGAGGCGTTAGCAACCGTTAAAGAAACAGTTTGCCAGCCTTTAGCAGGCGCGGAATATACAACACCTAAACTCTGCATCGTTGATGTGGAGGGGTTACCATTTGGCATACTCCAGCTCCAGCCTGTTGTCGCTCCTTTATTAGTGATTCCATAAAGACCTAAACCTGCTCCCTGGCATATGAAAAATTTATTCGCGTAAAAATCTGCTATAGGTGCGCAAACCTGTGTTGGCGGCACATCCGTTCCCGTAGCAATTAAATTAGCTGCCGACCATAGATTTTTGCGATTAGCCGTTGCAGATTTGAGTGCTGCTCTCATTCTGGCTTTTTGACCATCAGTAAACATTCTGTTGCAAAATGAATAATCCATATAGTTCTGAACATTTTCCAGATTAGGAGTATCACAAACACTCAAATTCAAATTACATGAATATGTTCCTTTTGTTATAGGAGTATCACTTACGTTATCATCACCACAAGCCACTTCAGGATTATTAGTGCTTCCCCAGGGATGAGATAAATTAAGCCAATGGCCTATCTCATGTGTAAGTACACGTGAATTGTTTGAATTTGATGTTCCTATACTTCCTACGTAGCTATTGATAATTACTATTCCATCCTTCTTAAAATTTACACCAGCAGCAGCAGAAGGAGGATATGCATAAGCCGAAGCTGTAGTTATTTCAAGGGACCTTACCACCCATACGTTTAAGTATTTGGAAGGATCCCATTGGTTTAATTTTGAATGGTCGTGCGCAGTAATTGTTTTATGAGTATAAATTCTATCAATACCATTTGTACAATTCCCATCAGGATCTTTTGATGCTAAGCGAAACTCTATTTCACAATCGGCAGCAATTGGCCTAAATACAGGAACTATAGATGATGTATCTGCATTCAATTTACGATAGTCCCTATTCAAAATATTAACCTGATCGAAGATCTGTGCATCAGAAATATTCTCGGTACCATACAAGTGCAAAACATGGAACACAACAGGGATCACATAAACAGGACCGGTATCAACACTTTCTATACCGGGCCTATGAGAGTTTATGATCTGTTGAATTTCCTCTTCATAATTGGCTTCCTTTTCTAATATAGAAGGATCTATATCAATCAGTTTTTGTCTGGCTTCGGTGGAACCACAATGCAGCTGAGCAAACGAACCTGTGAAAGTAAAAGAAGCTGCAATGATTAGCAGACACAATTTTCTTTGAGTAAATGATATTTTCATATGTAATAGTTAAATGAGATAATTAAAAAACAGAGTTTCAAACATTACTAAAGTAACACTTCCTGACCAAAAGTAAAGGAGGATTGAATAAAAGGGGGGTTTAAGGGATGATAGGCTGATTAAAGCTGAGGAGCGGGGTCTATTTTAACAGCCAGCTCCTAAAAACAGGAATCTCCCACTTCGAAAGCAATTCTTCTTTAATTGAAAGCAGATTATTAAAAACAATGGTGTTGTCCGTAACAACTCCGGAGTCAATTAGCTGTTCAAATTCTTTAAGCGAACACAGGTTAATTTTATTTTCATAATTTCTATAAGCTACATTAGTACGCTCCATCAATGATAGTTTCACTTCCTTTTCCAAGGATTGAATAAAGTGTACCGACTTATCAATACCACAGCCGCTTGCCGGGGCAGTTTTTTCATCCACAACTACAATAATAAAACAATTGTGAAGCACCTCAATGCAAGCATCCATCTGGTTACCATGAGAGGTCCACTGATCGATAAATTCAGATGCCTTTTGTTTTATGGTTGCAAGTTCATTATCATTAAAAAATCGTTCGGATTGATAAACCCAAATACGTGAATGAGCCGGAAGAGAGTTAAAATCTTCCGGCTGTATATTTTTATAAGTTATTTGGTCAGATGGAATACGCCATATAAACATGTCGGTTTGTATGCATTAGGTACCTGGCTATTTCATGATTTTTACAAATCGTTAGCCTGAGCAATAAGTTCAGCCACATCCATCACCTTTACCTGCTGTTCTTTATTAAAATTCTTAACACCATCTGTCATCATGGTCATACAAAACGGACAGCCGGTTGCAATTACATCCGGGTTTAATGCAAGCGCCTCTTCAGTGCGATCAATATTTACTTCTTTATTACCGTTCTCCGCTTCTTTGAACATTTGAGCTCCCCCGGCACCACAGCAAAAACCTTTTGCGCGGCTTCTTTTCATCTCCGCTAATTCAACATCCAATTTTTGTATCACTTCTCTTGGCGCCTCATACACATTATTACCTCTGCCTAAATAACATGGATCATGGAACGTAATTTTTTTTCCTTTAAATCCGCCACCTTTTACACTCAGCTTTCCCTTATCAATAAGTTCCTGCACCAATTGGGTGTGATGAATTACTTCATAATTACCACCCAAACCAGGATACTCATTTTTAAGAGTATTAAAACAATGCGGACAACCAGTAACTATTTTTTTAACTGCATACCCATTTAAGACAGTAATATTGCTCATCGCCTGCATTTGAAATAGAAATTCATTACCTGCACGTTTTGCAGGATCGCCGTTGCAAGACTCTTCTGTACCCAATACTGCGAACTTTATCCCAACATGATTTAGTATTCTTACTATTGCTTTAGTGATTTTTTTTGCACGGTCATCAAAACTTCCGGCGCAGCCTACCCAAAAAAGCAACTCGGGAGATTCGCCTCTTGCCGCGTAATCGGCCATTGTTTGTATGTTCAGATTTTCGCTCATCAGCTTTTATTCTTTTGCCCAGTTTAATCTGTCAGCAGGTGAAAACTGCCATGGTGCACCATTATTTTCCACGTTGGTAAACATTAAATTTAATTCCTGCGGTGCAGCACTTTGTTCCATTACAAGATATCTTCTCATATCAATAATAATAGCCAATGGATCAATATTCACAGGGCATTCCTGCACACATGCGTTACATGATGTACATGCCCAAAGTTCTTCCGGAGTAATGTAATCGTTCAATAACGTTTTACCATCATCAACAAATGCTCCTTTGTTCTTATCTATATTTTTCCCAACCTCCTCTAACCTATCCCGTGTATCCATCATTATTTTACGAGGCGATAGTAATTTACCCGTTTGGTTGGCAGGACAAGATGATGTACATCTTCCGCATTCAGTGCAACTATATGCATCTAATAAATTTTTCCAACTGAGATCGGTTACATCTTTCACTCCAAAACGTAATGGCTGATCCGGATTAACAGGAGGCGGAGTAAAAGATGGATCCATCATGGCTTTTACTTCGTTTGTAACCGAAGCTACATTTGTAAATTTCCCTTTCGGAAATAAATTTGAGTAAAACACATTCGGAAAAGCCAATACAATATGTAAGTGTTTTGAATAAGGCAGATAATTTAAAAAACCAAGAATACCAATGATATGAAACCACCAGCAAAAACGTTCAATAAAAATAAGTGTTGATTCGCTCATAGAATAAAATAGTGGAGCTATTATACCACTTACCGGAAACGAACCCGCATTTATATAATGTGCGCTTCCCATGTGCTGCAATGCCTGGTCGGCAGCGTTCATGATAAACAAAGCCGACATCAATAATATTTCGGAAATAAGAATGATGTTAGCATCTGAACGGGGCCAGCCCTCCAACTCCTTATTCATAAATCTTTTTAGCTTAATGATGTTGCGACGAACAAGAAATACAGCACAGCCAAACGTAACCAGAAAACCAAGCACCTCGAAAAAACCAATCAGGAAATTATAAAAACCACCAAGGAAAGAAAATGCTCTGTGAGTACCTGCAGCGCCATCAACAAACATTTCCAGCACTTCAATATTTATTAGAACAAAACCCACATAGACAAAAATGTGCAACAATCCTGCAATGGGCCTTGTCACCATTTTGCTTTGGCCCAAGGCAACCAGGGTCATGATTTTCCAACGCTCGGCCTTGTTATCCGAAAGATCAACTTCTTTACCTAAATTAATATTACGGATTATTTTTTTTGCGTTACGTGTAAAAAACACTACCGCTCCAATGAGTAATAGAATGAAAACGACACTTGCAATTCCCATTTATTTATGCAGCTTGTTATTCTGTATATCCCGCTCTTTCTCTCTTTTCGCTTTTTTAGCCTTTTTAAGAGGAAAATAAATGCCAGGGTATTTTTCCATATCACGGATAAGGAAACCCATTGAACTAGATGCAGAGTCGAGCTGATTATATAATTTCTTATCGTTAAGCAACATACCCATTGTACCTTCTCCTTTGTTGATTTTGTCAAGTATCACAGAAACATTTGCCATTGCACGGTTAACATTATCGATAGTTGATTTAAGATTTGACTTCGCTATACTATCGGTAATGTTTGTGATATTATTCAAAGCCTGAGTAATTTTCTCATTGTTATTAGCAATGTTAGCCGTGATAGATTCTATCTTAGAGAATATACTAGAGATGGTCCTTTTTTCTTTGGTAACAAGAGTATCTAAAGTTCGTGCAGTATGTTCAAACGTAACAATAGATTTTTTTATACTCTCGAAACTCTGAAGAATATCTTCACGTGCATCTTTATTAAAAATAACCTGGATCACTTCTACAGCTGAATCAAGAGAAGAAACCAGTTTCGATATTTTTTCCTTCAACGGTTTTACTTCGTTACCAACTTGGTCACCTAGTGAAGCTTCGATATCCGATTTCAATGTATCTCCACTGGCAGCAAATACTTTATCCGTTCCAAGATTAATTTCAATTGCCTTGGAGCCAAGAAAATCTGAACTAATTATCTTTGCAATACTATTCTTTGGAATATTAATATCGGAGTTATCGATTGTAAGAGTAACAATGATCGTACCGGGCGACTTAGGATTTAATGACAGATCCTTTATCTGACCAATTCTAAAACCGTTGATCAATACAGGATTAGACTCAACAAGTCCATTTATCTGGTTATATTCAGCATAAAATACACGCTGACCGCTAAATAAATTCCGGCCCTTCAAGAAATTGAACCCGAAAATAAACAGAGCGATCGCCCCCAAAACTATAATACCCGCCTTAAGCTCTTTTGAAAGTTTCAATGCATCAAAATTTAAATCCGTGGCAAATTTAAGGTTTTACCCGTTTAACTGCATCATTTAATGGAATTCTTTTTCCGGCCCTAAAAGCCACTACAAAAGCATCTCTATACCCTTTTTCCCTTATTTCCTTCTGTAAACCTGTTGCAGGATTCAACAAAACATAGTTACCTGATGTGTATTTATAAGTTCCTCCTTCATCATACTCAATGATCTCTTTCATTCCTTTAAATTTCTCGGAGCCCATTTCAACTTTTTTATCCGATGACATAAATTGCACCCGAAAAAACACTGTATCAGAAACTATAATAGGATCCTTTTTCTTAGGCACAATGGCCTCATCCTTCTTCTTTACATCAACAGAATCCATCTTGGGTTGAATAACCGGCTCAACTCTTTTTTCTTCAATAATTACGGGGGCTGCAACTTCCTTGCTTTCAACAGTATCTTCGGGTGAAGGTTTATAGGGTTCTTTATTTTGCAGCGCATCATTATATTTTTTATTCGCGCCTTCGAGTTCATTTTTATAATCCCTGAATGCAAGAAACAAACTCGTTGCAACATAATCCTGCCCCCTTACCGAACCTAAAAACTTTTCTTCCTCCGGATTAGTCAAAAATCCAATCTCTGTTAAAAGACTTGGCATTTTTGTTTTCCATAACACTAAAAAACCTGCCTGCTTTACTTCTTTATCTTTTCTGTTTGCCTTTTCTTTATAATATTTCTGAATCTTTGATGCGAGACTTAGGCTTTGTTCAAGGAATACGTTTTGATACATACTGAAAATTATTAATGCTTCATCTGAATTAGGATCAAAGCCATCATAATTCTTTTTGTAATCATCCTCCATCAAAATAGAAGAGTTTTCTCTCTTCGCAACATCCAGATTTCCTTTTGTTTTGTGAAGCCCCATTATATAAGTTTCCGAACCGCATGCATCTTTATTTACAGAAGCATTGCAGTGTATACAAATGAACAGATCCGCATTGGCTTTATTGGCAATATTTGCACGCTCATTTAACTCTATAAACACATCTGTTTTGCGGGTATAAATAACTTTTATTTCTGGGAAATTCTCCTCAAGGTATTTACCCAGCTTAAGCGAGACAGCGAGTGCAATATCTTTCTCTTTAAATTTAACACCATGACAGCCCGGATCTTTACCTCCATGGCCCGCATCAATCACAACAGTTTTCACCCCTTTAAATGGCGCGAATCTTGCAGTGAAGGACGAAAGCAAAAAAGCTACAGATAAAATAAGCAGCAATTCTATTCGTTTAAGCATGGGTCTGTTTATGTAATAAAACGATTAAACGTTTATTTTATTTAGTTTTACGACTCTTTTAGTTAAACAAAAATAGTACTTGAAGTTTGCGCACCCTTAAGGCCATACACTTATTTTTCATCCTTTTGGTGTTGATAACCGCACCTTTTAATGCATATGCTTCGGCCCCTGCCGATTCAATTAAGGCCTCTCCTGGAAATAGCTTACTCAAATCAAAGGTAGCCTACAAAGCCAGTGATTCTATACGTTTTAATATAGTTGAGCAAAAAGTGTACCTATTTGGTAATGCAGATGTAAAATATGAGGACATTTCACTAACAGCCTCATATATCGAACTGGATTTAAACAGTAATCTCGTACATGCTAAGTTCGGAAGGGACAGTACGGGAAAAAAGATCGGTATTCCTAAGTTCGAACAAAATGGCACCGGGTTTTCTGCCGATAGCATCAAATATAATTTCGAAACTAAAAAAGGAAAAATTTCTGATGTTATTACCAAAGAAGGTGAAGGCTTTATACATGGTAAGGTTGTAAAGAAAGACACCAACAATGTTTTTTACATAAAGAAGGGGCGCTACACCACGTGCGACCTTGAACACCCGCACTTTTTTATCGGGGCAGACAAACTTAAAGTTATCCCCGATGATAAAATTATTACAGGCCCCGCCTATCTTTCAATTGCAGATGTTCCCACACCACTCGTTGTACCATTCGGATTTTTTCCAAACAAAAAAGGACAAAGCTCAGGCATAATTGTACCTACTTACGGTAAATCACAGGAGCTGGGCTTCGCTCTTAGAGACGGCGGCTACTATTTCGGGATCAATGATTATATGGATATGGCAATCAAGGGCGATATATACTCCTACGGTAGTTGGGGTTTAAAAACATTGACCAACTATAAAAAAAAGTACAAGTACGATGGAAGTTTTAATTTAAACTACGCTCGCATCCTTACAGGTATTCCGGAAACTCCTGACTTTAGTTCAAAGAATGATTTTTTTGTACGCTGGTCACATACTCAAAACCCTAAAGCAAAACCCGGACGAAATTTTTCTGCCAATGTTAACGGAGGAAGCAGCAATTACAATAAATACAATTCGACCAATAGCAGGGACTATTTGACAAATACATTTCAGTCCAATGTTAATTATAACAAAACTTTTAATCTTTTTAAAACACAATTTAATTTTTCGGCCAGTGCAAGACACAGTCAAAATACAAATACAAAAATTGTGGACCTTAGTTTACCCGAACTTGCTCTTGCATCAAACAGAATATTTCCATTTAAAAACAGCAATAGGATAGGAGCAAAATGGTATGATAAAATTGGGTTTAGCTGGACAAGTACAGCGGTTAACAGTATAAGCACCTATGATTCGCTTTTGTTTAAGGAACGATCGTTAGACATTATGCGAAACGCAATGAGGCATACCGTGCCCATAAGCACTTCGTTTAATATTTTAAAATATTTTACATTAACACCAAGCATAAGTGCTTCATCTGTTTGGTATTTAAAAACTATAAATAAAACATATAACGCAGACAGCAACAAAGTATATACCGATACGGTAAACGGATTCCGTACTGCGAATGAAGCGAGCGCTTCTGCAAACCTGACAACAAAACTTTACGGTACTTACCAATTCAGGCATGGCACATTAAAAGCCATTCGTCATTTAATGATCCCAAGTGTTGGTGTTAGTTATCGCCCGGATTATAGCAATGAAAAATTCGGCTATTACCAAACTGTTGATATTGACAAATACGGTAAAACAGAAAAATATTCTGTATTTCAAAATGGAATATATGGATCACCCGGAAGCGGGAAGTCCGGAAATGTAAACATGAGTTTAAGCAATACTGTTGAGATGAAATTAAAACCGAAAGAAGACACATCGAACATCGACAGAAAAGTACCGCTTATTCAAGCCTTCAACATTTCAACTTCATACAATATGGCAGCCGAACATTTTAAGTGGGCGTTAATAAATTTAAACGGAAGAACAATGTTATTTAAAAAACTGGATGTTAATGCAAGTGCGGCCTTAGATCCTTACAGAATTGACACCTCCGGAAAAAGAATAGAACGCTGGGAATGGACCGCCAACCAACGCATTGGCAGGCTAACTAATGTCGGGTTAAATTTAGGTACGAGCCTGCAGAGTAAGGAGCGGGATAAAAAAGAAAGCAAAAAAGGAACAGAGCAGGAGCTTGAATATATTAATGCACACCCCAATGAATTTGTTGACTTCTCTGTTCCATGGACACTTAGTCTTTACTATTCCTTGCAATACTCGAAACCACAGCTTGTTAAAACTGTAACTCAAGCATTAAGTTTTAGCGGCGATTGTAACATAACAAAAAACTGGAAAATAGGTTTTCGTTCTGGGTATGATTTTGTACAAAAAGATTTTACATATACTTCTGTTGATATATATAGGGATCTTCATTGTTGGGAAATGAGTTTTAACTGGGTTCCATTTGGTTTAAGACAAAGTTATAATGTGAGTATAAAAGTGAAAGCAGCGGTGTTGCAGGATCTAAAGCTAAACCGTAAAAGAGAATGGTATGATTTTCAGTAACTAAAAGAAGTACTTGTAAACTACCATTGATACCGACATCAGGATTATTCCTAAAATATCAACTAGTATTCCAGCCTTCATCATTTGATTTACGGTAATACGTTTACTTCCAAATACAATGGTGTTGGGCGCTGTTGCAACAGGCAGCATAAAACCCAATGATGAAGCCAATGTAGCCGGCACTAACAATAATAATGGATGCAAACCTGTGGATGGTAATACTGCAATCAACAGAGGGATCATTAATTGTATACAGGCTACATTGGATGCAAATTCACTTATCACACAAATCAAACTACACATCACTATCATCAATAAAAAATAAGAAGGAATACCTGATAAATTTATTCCAGTTGCCATCCACGCACTCATCCCTGAAACTTCTAATCCCTTTGCAAGTGCAAAACCACCACCAAATAACAAAACAATATCAAAAGGTAGTTTGTGTACATCTTCCCATATCAATATTCCCCTGCTCTTTTCATTTTTAGTAGGGAAAAGAAAAAGTACTAAGGCCATAACAATAGCTACGGTTCCATCGTGGATATAAGCAGGGTTCTTAAACAAATTACTCCACCCCGGAATTTTTATCGCACCCATATCTATATCAACCCTCGTAAACCATAATATTGCGGTTAAAATAAAAACAGATCCTGTTACTTTTTCTTCGTAACTCATTGGTCCAAGTTCTTTCAATTTATTTTTGAAATGATTTTTATCAACTGATATCGACTTTACATTTTTTAGAAATAAATATTTTAAGACAATAAAACTGAGGAACAATAACCCTATAGAAACAGGAAATCCTATGATAAACCAATTTGCAAAATCCATATCATGATTATTCGGAAAAGCTTTAGTGTACTCCCTGAAAAATATCATATTGGTGGGAGTACCTACCAATGTGGCTATGCCGCCAATGCTTGCCGAATAAGCAAGACCTATTAACAGTGCTGTACTCAGTTTTTGTACAAAACCATTTTCATCACCATGCTTTTCTAGTTGATAAATTACCGCCATTACCGACGACAATAGCATCATTACAGTTGCAGTATTTGAGATCCACATTGAAATAAAATAGGACGCGGACATTACACCCATTAAAATACCGGCAGGTTTTGCTCCTACCATTGATAATATTTTTAGAGAGATCCGTTGATGCAAATTCCAGCGTTCAATAGCAAATGCAATGATAAAGCCACCAATGAATAAAAATATAATAGGGTCCATGTACTGTGTGGCCACCATTGCTGCATCCCCTATTCCAAGCATTGGAATAAATACCACAGGTAATAAAGCAGTTATAGTTAAATGCACGGCCTCTGTAAGCCACCAGATAGCCATCCATGCAGCAAGAGCCGCCATTCGGGTAACTAATGGGTTAGACGGATCGAGATCTGTACCCAACAAAATGAGTAATGCAACAACAGGTCCAAGAAATACTTTTATTTTTTTTGCTGTGAGCATTTTTCAATACAAGCTTATTTGTAGCTTTAGGTTTGAATTAAAGGTAAATGTAATATGCTTCATCAACTTATAAAAACATCTTTTTATTTACTTGTGTTTTCGGGCATGCTCCTTTTTTCCTGCAAGAACAAAAAACATGTTGCATCAAAAAACACTGTTGTTGTGCAAAACACCAACAAGTACAAAGATTATAAAAAAGGTACAGTCACAAAATTTGATGTGGATGGTTGTTCATTTATTATTACGATCCAGGATGAAAACCAATCGGACCCAACAATTCCAGAAGACAGGTTAATAGCGGTGAATCTTGAAGATCAATATAAACAAGACGGACTTAAAATCTGGATAATGTATGTTCCGGAAAAACAAGAATCTCTGAGCACCTGTATGGCGGGTGAAATAGTAAGAATAACGGCAATAGAAAAACGATGAATAAAACTTTACGCATAGTGTTTATGGGCACTCCCGATTTCGCGGTAGCATCATTGGACGCTTTGGTAAAGAATGAGTATAATATTGTTGGAGTTATAACTGTGCCGGATAAACCAGCAGGGCGCGGACAACAAATACAACAATCGGCAGTTAAACAATATGCGGTTGCAAACAACCTTCATGTATTACAACCGGAAAAATTAAAAGATGAAAAATTTCTTTCTGAATTACGTTCATTAAATGCCGACCTACAAATAGTTGTCGCATTTAGAATGTTACCAGAGTTGGTATGGACCATGCCTCCGTTAGGAACATTTAATCTGCATGGATCATTATTACCACAGTACCGTGGAGCGGCACCAATTAACCGGGCTGTTATGAATGGAGAAAAAGAAACAGGTGTTACCACCTTTTTTTTACAGCAGGAAATTGATACCGGTAAAATTATTTTTAGTGAGCGAACAGCTATTGATGAAAATGAAAATGCGGGAGAAGTACACGACAGGCTGATGAACATTGGAGCCCAGCTTGTGGTGAAGACAGTTAAAGCGATAGAAGAAAAAAATCACCCAGCGGTAAGTCAGGAAACATTATTACATAACATAGAATTAAAGTCGGCGCCAAAAATTTTTAAAGAGGGTTGCAAAATAAACTGGAGCAACGATGCACAGACAATCCACAATTTTATAAGAGGCTTAAGCCCCTACCCCGCAGCGTGGACAGAGTTTCAAGGTCACGATGATAAAATTTACAATGTAAAAATTTTCTGTGCTGTGAAAGAAATTGCGGTACACAATTCTCCCAATGGCATTATTCTAAGCGACAATAAAACCTTTCTGAAAGTGACTTGTACCAATGGGTTTATAAATGTACTTGAGTTACAGCTTGCAGGAAAAAAAAGAATGAATGTTCAAGATCTCCTTCGTGGTTTCCCGATTTCAGGAACGTGGAAAGCCCTGTAATATCAGGGTAAAACACGGGACTCACTTCTAAAAGTCGCTATAGGAAAGGCTTTCAGGCGTTGTTATTAACAAAAGCCCTGTAGTTATTAACAAAACAGCATCGGCCTATTGACTATTTCTCCAAGGCATATATCTTTGCCCTCGTTCAGTAATTATTTAACTAAAACAAAAACAAGATGAACAAAGCAGAATTAGTAAACGCTATCTCTACAGAAGCGAAGTTGACAAAAGCAGATGCTCAAAGAGCATTAGATGGTTTCATTTCAGCTACATCAAAATCTTTGAAAAAAGGTGACAGAGTAGCGTTAGTTGGTTTCGGATCTTTTTCTATTGCTAAAAGAGCAGCTAGAACAGGAAGAAATCCTCAAACAGGAAAAGCTATCAAGATCGCAGCTAAAAAAGTTGTGAAATTCAAAGCTGGTGCTGAGTTAGCTACTAAAGTGAAGTAATTCATTTTGAAGTTTTCAAAAAACTCCTTCTCGAGTAATCGGGAGGGAGTTTTTTTTTAGCTTTACAGAAGTAAAAATTTATATATGTCAAAAGAAAGTAAAATAAAAAATTTCGATCCTAATGATCTTGGCGACCGTGCAGGGAACATTTACGGATTACCTTTTACAACCGAAGAAGCTGAAGTCGTAATTATCCCTGTTCCCTGGGAAGTAACTGTATCCTATGGTTCAGGAACAGCTAAAGGCCCGATGGCAGTTTATAATGCATCCTTCCAGGTCGATCTTTATGATCCATATTTTCCCGATGCCTGGAAAATTGGTATTGCTATGGATAAATTTCCAACAGCATTAAAAAAGAAAAGTGATACACTCAGAAAATCTGCCGAGAAGTACATTTCTTCATTGGAGAAAGGACAAAGTCCTGATAAAAATAAAGCTCTTGCTAAAATTCAACAGCTTATAAATAAAGAATGTGAAACGCTGAATAAATATGTAAAACAAACTGCGCTTTCGTTTATAAACAAAAATAAAATTGTAGGATTACTAGGCGGCGATCATAGTACACCACTCGGATATTTTCAAGCACTTTCAGAAAAATATAAATCGTTTGGAATTTTACAGATAGATGCTCACGCAGATCTTCGTGTGGCATTCGAGGGATTTACGTATTCTCATGCTTCCATAATGTACAATGCATTGAAAATAAAAAACATTGAGAAGCTGGTACAGGTGGGAGTGCGCGATTATTGTGAGCAGGAGGCAAACCTCGCTAAAGATTCAAAGGGACGAGTGGTGAATTTTTACGATAGAGATATCAAACACCAAATGTATGAAGGTATAACCTGGAAAGACATTTGTAAAAAAATAGTTATGGAATTACCCAATGAAGTTTATGTAAGTTTTGATATTGATGGGCTGGATCCAAAACTTTGTCCGAATACCGGAACACCATTGGCAGGAGGTTTTGAATTTGAACAGGCGACACACCTTATCCAACAAGTAGTTGAGAGTGGAAGAAAAATAATTGGCTTTGATGTGAATGAAGTATCTCCCGGAAAAGATGAATGGGATGCAAATGTTGGAGCAAGACTATTATATCGTATCGCAGTAATGGCATATAGAAGCAATGAAAAAAAGTAAGTCTTCGACAGGCTCAGACTGACACGAGCGCTGGTCAGTTCGAGCCTGTCGAGAACGTTCGTAGAAATATTAAACATGAACACAGAACACAAAAAAGCACTTATTAGTTATTTATTCGATTTTATTTCGGACCAGCGAAAAAAAAGGTTCCTTGAAATAATTGAATACCGCACGCGTCATGTTACCGTTGTATTGGAGGATATTTTCCAGGCACAGAATGCCAGTGCGGTGCTCAGAACCTGTGACTGCTTTGGCATACAAGATGTGCATGCCATTGAAACAAAAAACAAATTTGATGTTAACCGGGATATCGCATTGGGCTCCACGCAATGGTTGAACTTATACAAACACAAAGGCGAAGGAAACAATACGATAAAATGTTTGAACACTCTAAAAGATAAAGGATACAAGATCATTGCCACATCACCATATAAAAATGGTCATACCATTGAGGAATTACCTCTTGACAATAAAACAGCACTTGTTTTTGGAACAGAGCTGGAAGGAATAACAGATGATGTAAAAAACATGGCGGATGGTTTTGTCACCGTGCCTATGTTTGGCTTTACAGAGAGTTTTAATATTTCTGTTTCGGCGGCACTTGCTTTATATACTCTCACCAACCGCCTTCACAAATCTGAGATAAAATGGCAACTGACCGATGAAGAAAAAGATGATATTCTTTTAAAATGGCAGCGCAACACTATTAATAAAGTGGAGTTGATTGAGAAGGAATTTTTGGAGAGGATGAACAGGCAATAAAAATATCCATTTGAAAAACCTGCTAATTACATTTATTTCTTTTCTC
>Ga0163149_10004683_pt1 | contig 14765 bp, 10 predicted proteins | sample OliLakLV19MP5G1_FD_148604 | JGI IMG/M metagenome (GOLD analysis project Ga0163149, IMG submission 148604) | Freshwater microbial mat bacterial communities from Lake Vanda, McMurdo Dry Valleys, Antarctica - Oligotrophic Lake LV.19.MP5.G1 | ecosystem: Environmental > Aquatic > Freshwater > Lake >...
TCACTAATCTCTGTTATAGCAGCTAGGTCTTTCTGCAGCTTCAGAATATCTGCCCCTTCATCAAAAGCTTTGGTAGCTTCTGCTATAGGTTTAGCTACCTTGAATACTGCTGTTAATGCAGCTACATCAATCACTGCTCCAGCAACCGCAACTATCACCCATATGAGCGAAGGATCCTCTGTGAGAAGATGTACATCATTGGCTGCATTGTTCTTCTTATATTCTTCAGCCGCTTCATATACTCCATAAATGCTGAAACCTGTGGCAATAATCCCTGCGGCAATCGCGTAAGGTGCTGCCGCACCTAATGTCACTACAGTGAGCACAATAGCAATAATAATGAAACAGATGGCTTTCAGAAGCTTGTTCATATTGATTCTCGTTGCTTTGTCCTTAATAATCATATCAAAGATGCTATCCGGTTGAATCTGCTGCATCTGCATAGACGCTTCAAGAAGTGTATCAAGTTCATAAACCTGTTCAGTATTCGCATGGATGTTTTCCCAAGTTTCTTTAACACTTGCTTTCTTTTCCCATATATAGCTCTGAAGCATCGTTTTCAATTCTTCTTTGGATGCGACATTCGCAAGCTTTTCACGATCAAATTGTTTTTCTTTTACCAATGGTCCGGCAGACGGCAGACCAAGGATAAGGTTTTCTGCAGTTTTATCCTCTTCTTGAGATTTCTGAAATGTTTCAGACTTTTCTGTAAGCACTTCATCGGTTGCATATTCATCAAAGTTGAGAGACTTGCTAAATTGACTATCAGCCTCGTCATAATGCTCCTTGGCTTTTGAATTAGTTATCTCTGTGAACAATTGAGTGAGGAAAGTATCATCCCCTAACTTTTTTTCTTCCTCAAACAATACATGCTCATACCGGTACAAATGATCTTCTGCTATTCTTACGGTTTCCTTTTCAAAAACTTTTTCATAATCCAAGATGTATTTCTCAAACTCTGCAATGCTGTTGAACCCATTTGTCTTAAGTGTCAGAATAAGTGATTCTCTCTGTGAGTCTTCCTCTTTTTTAGCCTTGTCATGCTCTTTATCATATACTCCAAATTCATCATGAGCAGGTATAGATTTATAAGATCCTTCTACTGACTTAAATTCCTTGTATTGTTTATAGAGTTCTTCTAGCCCATACAATTTGGTCTTAATACCTTCTCTTTCAATTGTCTCCTGCTGTCTTTCTTCTTTTCCTTTCAAGTAATCTTCAAGTGATTTTCTGAGCATTTCTAGATCAGTGGTCTCGAAATTCACTTTAGCTTTATAATCTAAAAAATCAGCTGTATTAAATTGGTTAAACAAATCTGCAATCGGAGCATAATCTTCATAATCTTCCGGCTTTACACCATTTTCAATGTGAAGAAACGCTTTCACATCCGGTGAAAGACCATCAATCTTAGCCTTCTCCTCCATCACTTGACGCTTGAATTCATTCCAAACAGATGCATTATCAGTATCGCCAGATTGGATTGCCGTTCCCTCTTTTATGCCAGTTTTGCTATAGTAGCGACTGTTTATCTCATCTACAATCTCTGTTTTGTCCTCTCCTTTAAGTTCGCCATAGCTTTTATTTGTTGTCTTTGTGTTTTTTTTGTCTTTTTCACCCACACTCACCCCATATTTTGCCAATGTAGATGACCAGACTTTAAATGTGATAGTTGTCCCAATATTATTAGCAATATCATTGTATATTTTTGATGCTCCTCCCGAATCATCCCAATTAGTATTCACAATTTTGCCAAAAATGATGATCTCCGCATAATGCCGGAATCCCTCCTTTGATGTTGTCCCAGGAGGTATTTTAATATCGTAAGATACCTGAGTATCATCTCCATCTTGCTTTTGTATCTTTCTGTTTAACCCACTCTTCTGCTGCACCGTATGCGCCAATTCATGCGCTAATAAATTTTTTCCTTCGGTTGAAGTTGTATCGAAATTTCCCTGCTTAAAATAAATATCCTGTCCGTGAGTAAATGCTTTTGCATTTACTCCTTCACTCATTTCATGTGCATTGCTATCGGTATGGATTTTTACATCACTCAGGTCGGTTCCCATTTTTTCACCCATTTCACTTTGGGTTTTGGTATCCAAAGTATTACCACCGCCTTTTGAACTTTCGAGTTTTGCTTGTAATTGTTCTGTTCCTTTGAGATTTCCATCTTCACTCTTTGCCATCAATGTACTTTCTTCTTCCTCTTTTCTTTGCGGAAGAGAATTTATAGAAGATTGATTTTTTACAAGGTCACTTGCATTTTCTCCAGCTACTACTTTCTTTGCAACTTCATCCGCTTGTTGTTCATATATATCATCTGAGGCTCCAATCTCAATAGAAGATTTTGTTTGAACAGTTTCAAACTCTTCTTCATCATCGTCTTCTTCCATTCTCCACATCATGGCTCTGCGGTCTTTCATCCGCTGAATCCGTTCATTCTCTTTCCTATCTCTGTGGTCGTATTCTTTCATTCTAAAAACTAATTTGGAAAACGATTTTCTTTGTTAAACTCTCTTGTAATTGCATCAGCTAAATCCTTGCTTGCGATTTCTTCCGAATCACGAAAAATTGCTTCTAAACAAGCTGCTTTGATAACATTGGTAATATTACCACCCGTTAATTCATACTTTCCTAATTCTGTAAAATTTAATTTCGGATGATAAGTAAACGGTTCGGGCAATAATTTTTTCCAAAGTTGAATACGTTCTTCTTTTGTAGGTCGGTTAAAATAAATGACAGATTGAAAACGTCTTGTCATTGCAGTATCAATATTGTTCTTTAAGTTGGAAGCAAGTATAGTAAGACCATTGTGATCTTCCATACGTTGTAGTAAATAAGACATTTCAAGGTTTGCCCATTTATCCTTGGCATCACTTATGTCTGTCCGCTTTCCAAACAGAGCATCCGCTTCATCAAAAAACAAGATCCAATTCTTTCCCTTTGCTCTGTCAAAAAGATAGGCCAGATTTTTTTCCGTTTCTCCGATGTATTTTGAAACAACCATTGATAAGTCAATCCTGAAAACATCTATTCCAAGTGTTTTCCCTAAGAGCTGAACAGCTAATGTTTTCCCGCTTCCTGATGGTCCATAGAACAGACATGTAAAACTTGCATTTAGCTTTCTGTTTGTTTTATTAAGCAGTTCTTTTCCTTTTTGCTCCCAACGCATAATTCTATGGAGTTCAGAAAATATGGCTTCTTTTACAACCAATTGATCCCAATCCAATCCGGTAGTAATTAATGTAGCAGGAAACGCCCTTCCAAAATCGGGACGAGGTTGTTTTCCCGAGATAAGGTATTGTACAAATTCAGGTGCGAGTTTAATAGCATGATTTCTCATGTTGGTATCATCTTCACTCGTGCTTACAGCCCCCAACGTAACAATTTGTTCTTTTATAAGAACTGCTTTTTCCACAAGAAACAAGTGATTGTACAACATGGCACTCATATCGTCCCCAGCTAAAAGGAACACTGCTGTTTGCAGTGTTGGGACAAAATTGGTGAACGTAGTATCAAAATAACCTCCAAGTTTGGGATACTTAATTTTTATTCCTGTTTGGCCATCTCTTATTTTTGTGGTAAATGTTTCAGGTGAAATATGGGGCACAAGGCTACAAATGAGCAGCAATCTTTCCGTTATACTTAATTGATAATTATTCACCAAATCGGCATAGGGTGAATTCTTTTCTGAAAGGTTTGGAGGGGCTATTTCCGAAAAATACAGGGTATCAGACTCAGGTTTTTCCAACTTTGCAATTCGCCCATCAACAATAACAGAAAGCCATGCAATTTCTTCACTTATAATAAGAGCATTATCAGTAATTACACTTTTATCTATTATCTGCTGCCCATTTTCATAAGCAAAATACTGCTTTTCCTTTATCTTTTGCTTGTCTATCTTGTGTTCCATCGTATATCTTATTTTTTAGTGCCCAAAAAATAAGGCTAAAAATCAATATGTCAAGGGACAGTTTTCGGAGGTTTCGGACAGCGTTAAATGTAATTTTTCAAAATAAAGCCTGCCAATCCAATGTCACAGACATACAAAAGTGTCCATAGAAATAAAATAGTCTTTTCAGATTTTAGCCTCAATAATATGAAACTACTTCAATCAGGCACTATGGAAAACGTTATTAATTTGGTAAAAAATCTTCAAACAGGAGAACTTAAATTATTGAGACATTTTTATAAATATCAGAAAGGAAATGATTGCAAAAAAATTAATTTACTATTTGACATTGCGGTAAAATCAAAAGGTTGTAAAAAAATTGATGAACTAGATCAAAAGGTATTCCTCGATCTCTATGACAAAAGCAGAAAAAACGAAACTAATTTTGCGAAACTTAAATGCAGACTAAAAAACGATATAGTAAATATTCTTTTATTACAAACTTCCTCAACAAAATTTAAAGTCAAACACGATCTGGCAATTTTTGATTGTAGAAGAATGCTCCTTCAGGGGGAGATTCTGCTGGGACGAGGAATTTATAGAGAAGGCATAACAATACTAGAAAGAGCTTCATCAATTGCTCAAAAAAATGAATTATTTGCCGAACAAATTCTCATTGACGAACTATGCAGAAATTACAATTTATTAAAATCCAGTGAAGATGTGTTTTCTGCCTTTATGAAACGAATTGAAACAAATACAAGTCTCCTTGAAAAAGTGCAATTCGCAAAATCACTCCATTATGAAATGACCGCATCCAGACTTTTCAAAAGCACCAATAGACATCCCATCGAAGAATGGAAAAACAAGTTAGATGCTATTCAAAAGGACTATGATCAAAGTAAATCAGTGAAAATTGGTTTTTATTATAATTTATCTGCTTTGAACTATTATAGGGAAACCCATCAGTTTGAGAAATCATTGGAATTTGGTTTAACATCACTTAAAAATATTGAAACGTATGAAATTTTAAAAACTCCATATTATTCGGGTAAAATAAATATGGAATTGGCAAAATGCCATTTACTTATGGAAGAATATGAAAAAGCAATTCATCATGCCAACCAAGCAAATAAGCATTTTGAAAAAGATATTTTAAATGAATTAGCATCATTGGAAATATTACTTTATAGTTTCCTCATGAAGGGAGATTATAAAAAGGTAAATTCGATTATGGAAAGAGCTTTTATGAAAGTAAGTATGCAACAGGATGAATTTATGTATTCGAAATGGTGTTTTTTAAAGGCAGGGGTAGAATTCAGAATGAATGAATTTTCTACTGCATTAAAATCTTTAAAAAATTGCACAGAGTTAATTAAAGATAAAAATAGTTGGTTATTGGCATATAATCTTTTTGAAGCAATTTGTAAAATAGAAACAGGGAACTTGGAATGGTTCGAGTATCGATATGAGGCATTAAAAAAAATGATACAACGCTATAATAATGGGCATAACGGAAGTCAAAACAAACGCTTTCTGTTGATTTTTAAAATCCTTAGAACGCTCCATAAAAATTGTTATGATTATGTAAAGACAATTGAAGATGAAAAAGATAATATAAAAACCTTAACAGAAAATAGTTCTTCTTATTCGTTATGTATGAGCGGATATGAACCCATTCCTCTTGGGCTTTGGATAAAGGACAAAGCAGACATTCAATTAAAGAAAAGGAAATCGAAATTGGTGGCGTAAATTTTATAACTTAATATTTTATAAAGTTCTGCCTTCTTTCGCTAACTCACGGGCAATGCCATCTTGCAGCATATTCATTGTAATCACTTTACTTTTTTCATTAAAAGCTCTTAGAGTACTGTGCGAAACAATATTAAGAATTAATGACCCACTTAGTTCATATTTTTTAGCAATCTCAGTTAAAGAAATAGAATCGTCAGCAGGTATTGTTTCTGAAAAAGCTTTTTGCCATAGCAATACTCTTTCTTCTGCCTTAGGCATAGGAAAATAAACAATGGATTGAAATCTTCTTAAAAAAGCACTATCAATATTGTTTTTCATATTTGTTGCAAGAATAACAAGTCCTTCATGGTATTCTATTCTTTGCAATAAATAACTTACTTCTTGATTTGCATAACGATCATGTGAATCATTTACGTTCGTGCGTTTTCCAAATAAAGCATCCGCTTCATCAAAAAACAAAATCCAATCTTTTCTTGAAGCTCTGTCAAAGAGTTTCGCAAGATTTTTTTCAGTTTCTCCAATATATTTAGATACGATTGTAGAAAGATCAACTCTATATACATCTCTCCCTGTTTTTTTTCCGATAAGACAAGCAGACAATGTTTTTCCTGTCCCCGGAGGGCCATAAAATAATGCGCGAAAACCTGGTTTTAATTTTTTTCCAATAACAGAATCTTTTGATAGTAAATGATTATGTTCAATCCATAATTCAATTTCATTCAATTGATTGAATGTGGAAGAGGAAAGTACCACATCTTCCCAGTTCATTTCAGTAGTTAATAACTTTGCCGGAAAATCGATTCTGAGATCTGGCTTTCTGACATCTCCTCTGAGTACCAAATCAACAAAATCAGCTGACGCGGTAAGTATACCGCTTAGTTCAGGTTCTCCAGGAGGTGCCGACTCCAGATAAATCAAGTTGTCCTTATAGAAAACATGGTCCTTATCAAAAAGCTTGATAAGATCTATTTTGTTTTCAATGTTTGCTCCTGCCAAAAGAAACATCAATGTTTCACCAGTAGGGATGAACCCTCTGTGGTTCTTGCCCGCAACACCGCCAAACTCAGCCGGTGGCTTTTCATGTTTTAATAAGTTCAGCCCCTGTGGATAGATATGTGGGCTAAGTGCCAGAATAATAGCAAAACGCTCAGGAAAACCAAACTTATATTTATTGACCAGTGAAGAATATCTGCATGCTTTTCCTTTGAGAAGCGGTGGTGTGATACTTCCAAGATTGTGATGAGCTGGTAATTCGCCTGCCTGGATTTTCGCTTTGGCCTCAATTACCTCAACCATCCACTTCAGTTCATTTTGAATAGTGGTTGCATTGTTTTCAAAAGCTCCTGAGCCAATGATTTCGATATTTTCTAATTCATTATCTAAAATAATTTTCGATTCTTCTACCATGATTGATCAATTGACAATCTATTTGAACTCTTCCGACTTTTCTTCACCAATACTCCTTCATTTTTTACCTCTTTCTGAAAGCCACTCCTTTAACGTTCTAGCACTTTGCTCTCTTTCCAATGATGAAGTGTCATACTTCAATCCGATCTCTTACCACCATTCCTTCGTAGCGGTTTTTTGATCATTACCATACTTAGCTTTCCAAATATTGTACGTAATTCCCTATATTGCTGTAATTCCATTTTATCTAAAACCACGCAGGCAAGGAATTTTCCTTCGTCAGATATTGAATCATCTGTTTACTTGCATTCCATAACAATGCGGGTTCCAAAAAATTCTGCGTAGGAGCAAAACCAATAATACTATTTATCCTTCGGAATTTTTGCATCCATGATGCTATTGTTTTGAACTGTTAATTCAATAGGAATATCCCTTTCGCTTGCTTCTTTTATAAAAATTTTGATTGCTTCAAATTTTTCACTGGTTTTTGATGCCCTGAAAATACGAGCATTAGTAATAAGTCCCAACTCAATTGAATCCTCATTTTCTCGGACGAAGCCAATTTTACCTATAATCTGTTCTTTTTCCATATTAATGATGTTTTTATTTTGTGTTACGGAATCTTTTGAGTCAACAATTTTGGAATTATTAGTTTGACCACTACAAGTGGTCATTTGTAAACCCAAAGTAAACAACAAAGGTGTAATTATTATGTTTGCTTTCATGTTATTTAATTAATTCAGTGTTTATTTCATCCATTTCTATTTTCGAAACTTTTACTTGAAGTTCAACAAGCAAGTTAGAAAAATCAGATTTAAAATACAATTTTTGAGTGGCGTCAAGAGTTTTGATTTTTGATATTATTGAAGCAATGTCGATATTTCCCGAAGTTTTTTTCAATTCTATTCTTATCATCTGTGCAAGTTCATGAACAGAGGCTTTGATTGCATAATCACTAATTCTAGGTCTTACACTATTCATTTGTGATTCCTCGTGTGTTTTGTCTTCGCTTTCATAAAACTCTCGTGGAAAAAATGTTGATCTGTCAGCCGAATAGGTCACATTTTCATCTACAGGATACATATTTGAATGAGTATCCAAATAACCTTTGATATCATCCAATGGCATTTCCGAAAATGAATCACTCCTCATCAACCCAGTCCATTCACTCACAGTTATTGGGTGGTCTGAAAGAGATGGATCCATTACCATATCAACGATACTATTGTCTGCTTTTTTAACCGGGATTATTGGCGCCACATGATACCACCATGTTGTAGTGGCAGTCTGACCTATGGGAGCATCATCGGAATAATCAGATTTAATGGTAAGTCCCCCTGACTTAGTTGACATAACAAATTTTTTCTGTGACGCATATCCCATTGAAGTAAGTCTTTCGGCCATTAAATGTGCTCTTGCGTAGCAACCATCAGCAGGATAATGAAATGGGATTGGAGTTTCTTCTCCTGCATCATTGAAAAAAGTCAATACTGATAATTGGTCAAATAATTCCTCAGCATGCGATTCATTAACAATTGAAATCTCCGTATCAAGTCGTTTCGGTCCTTCTATTCCCTGACCTCTTTGATTCAAGCGATCTCGTGCTGCAAGAGCGTACGTCCTTGCTTTTAATTGCCAGTTTACAATTTCACCATCCCTCATCGCATTCAGAATAAGGAGACAGGCAAGCCTAGCCTCGTCTGCTGTTAACTTTAGTTCTTTTTGCCAAACAAGACCTGGATTCATATAGGCCTTATATTCGTTGGTTGATTCTATATCGGTATTACTTAAATTAAGATCAGCATCTTTTATCTTTACAAAATCTTTTAACCGTTGCCTTTGAATTTTTCTTTTTACTACAGAAGCTTGTTGCACCGCATGCGTCAATTCATGCGCCAATAAATGTTTTCCCTGAGATGATTCAGGGTCATATTGTCCCTTGTTGAAATAAACATCATTGCCGTGAGTGAAGGCTTTTGCACCTACTTCCTTGTTCATCTGAACCGCATTTTCATCGGTGTGTATTTTTACACTATTGAGGTCCGCATTCATCTTGCTACCCATTTCATCCCGTAGATCGGGAGACAGCAACTGTCCCTCACCTTTACTGTTATTAATCCCCTGTTCCACATTTTTGGATGCCATCATCCCGCCAGTTGAGCCATCTGTCTGCATCCGCACCTTCACCGGTGACTCCTGGATCGTACTGGTTTTGCTATCCGGCATCATCTGTACTTTGGAAGAACTCTCCTTCATTTTCTTCTCCTCTTCTTCCGAGTCAGACATTTTCATTACCTTATCAGCAACATGATTCGCTTCTTTTTCATGTTCATCATCTTCCTTGCCTACTTCTAATACAGGTTGGATAATTGTTTGAGAATGTTGTTCGTTCTCTCTTTGAATATGTTGAAATGTTCCCATATCAATCAAACTTAAAGCTCTTTAAATCCTCTTTTAATTTTTCGATCTGTTTGTCTCTATCTTTGTAAGCAGGGTAATATTTCAAAGGCTTTCCCATCATTCTTCCCAGATAATAGGCTGCAAAATCTTTGATCCTGTATCTATACCCATTGCCAATTGTTGCCTCCGCACTTCCCTGGTATTCTAAATCAGAGCGTTCATCATCCAAAAGTTTTATAAGTACAGGAGCAGAAAATTGTCTCATCGAAATAAGTTTTACTCCTTGCGGTCCATCATCCATCGGCTCATAAAGTAATCCCCAGGAATTAGCCATTCCGGTAAAGTTATTGACCAATGCTTTTGCATAAATATTCACTACTGTTCCAGGAGAATGTCTCCTTCCATAAAGTGCATCCTTTTCCTCTAGAACAATGCAGGCAAGAAATTTAGCTTCATCGGACACGGAATCGTCTTCAATAAGATCTTCTAACAATTGATGATTAATGGAGTCTTTCCAAATGTTATTTAACGTCTCATCGTGCATGGGATATCTGAAAAATTCACCAAATTTTCTATCCACTAATTTCTGTGCAAAAGCACCATTTTTTGTATTTGGGTTCATTTTTTTGATGGATCCTAAATCGACAATTGTTATTGAATCGTCAATAACTGCAGAATGTTTAGTTGCATTTTTTTGCCCTGGCAAATACGAACAAGTAAGAAAAAGTATCATTACACTAGCTGATTTTTTCATGCTTATAAAATTTAAGTATCCCCTTCATTTTTTACATTCCCTGCATCTTCTTTTGTGACAGTTCCTGCTGCATTTGCATCAGTGCCTGACAAAATCTTGAGCTTTCTCGTAGGCGATTCAGCAGGTTCTAGCGGATCTAGGAATTGTACAACTGTTCCTATTGGAATGTCTATATTAGTGAGAGGCGACACTCTTGACAAGCACATTGCGGCTGTGGTAACATCCAATGGTAATTTTTTATTATCAGATCCATTGCCCTTGTCCATAACATCCGAAGTACTTATATAATAAAAAAATCCGGTGGCGGCACCCGCATTGTCTTGTGTTTCTACTTTCAATGCATTGGTAAATGGCGCTCCTGATAAAGCAACTGAATTACCTATTTGTTTAACTTTAGTGTTTTTGGGAATAGTCGCTAGGGTGCTGGTAGCTATAGCAATTGCACTGGCTGGATCAGCACTTACTTCATAAGATCCTGTCATTGTTCCCTTATTCCACAGAATCGCAGCTTCGATAAAATTTTGAGTAGGCATTCCCATAGAAGCGATGTCAATGTCGGTAATCGTAACTGTAGGCGCAGCCTCCGTACCTTCTATTTTATATCCCCACTTAACTGATCCATAATATTTGTTTTTATCAACTCCTTCAATTGCGAAAGCCGTTGTTTCAAAGGTCATTCCTTCTCCTACTTTACCACCGCCCTTTGGAGTATCCCATATTGTCGCAGGATGCTTGGTTTTAGACGTGTTGTTTGGACTTGTTTTATAACATTTTCCTAATTCATAATTACTATTTCCACCATCAGTAGGTGAGGCAACTTTTGTGGTGTTGGAAGTTGGATTTGATGATTTTGGTGTATCCTTTAATTTTTGTTCAGCACTTAAATTCTTTGTATAAGAATAAATTGGGTTATTTGTGCTACCCATCTCATCTAGAAAATAGCCTGCACCTGGTTTGTCATCCGGCACTATCCTGTTTGCCTGGTTAGGATCAAAAGGGTAATTTTGACCTGTTGCTGAAAAGGGATTTATCACTTGAGTAATTGCAATTTTCTTAGCATCTACTTTAGTTACATCTGGACTAAATTTTAGAATTATCTCAACACCACTATTTGATGGAAGTGCAACCAATTTTTTCGTTTCAAACTCACCGAAATCCGTAGGTACTACTTTTCTCTGGATTTTAGGCTTTATCCCGTTACCTTGCTGCACCGTATGCGTCAACTCATGAGCCAGCAGATGTTTTCCCTGACTGGAAGTCGGGTTGTATTGTCCTTTATTAAAATAAACACCATTACCGTGGGTGAATGCTTTTGCGCCAATCTCCTTGTTCATCTGCACGGCATTTTCATCGGTATGCACTTTCACACCGCTAAGATCCGCATTCATTTTATTTCCCAATTCATTCTGTATATCAGAGGATAATAATTGACCACCACCTTTACTATTGTTAATCCCTTGTTCCACATTTTCAGAAGCCATCATTCCACCTGAGAAACCATTCGTCATCCTAATGATCTCCGGCATTTTCTGAAGCGTTTTTTCTTCCTCATCCACCATAATCTTAGGCATAAATGCTGCACCGCTACTCATCTTCTGAATTTTTTCTTCCTCATCCTCTGAACCCATTTTAGGCACCAACACAGGACCTGCATGCATTTTATGTATCGTCCCCACTCTTCCGCTTGTTACTGAATCACATCCACCACCACCCATACTCATAACTTTATCGGCAACATGGTTGGCTTCTTTTTCATGCACATCATTCTCCTGACCTATTTCCAGTTGAGGTTGAATTATAGTTTGAGAGGATTCTTTTCGGATGGATTGAAACATTGTATTCACTTTAAGTTATAAGGTCCTTCCTTCTTTTGCCAGTTCTCTTGCAATACTCTCCTGAAGCATCGCTACAGTAATTGTTTTCTTTTTTTCATGCAAGGCTTTCAATGTGGAATGCGAAACAATATTCTGAATGAGTGAGCCACTCAATTCATATTTTTTTGCCACTTCACTCAAAACAACAGTATCGTCAACAGGAATCATTTCAGAAAAAGCTTTTTTCCACAGAAGCAAACGCTCCTCCGTTTTTGGCATTGGGAAATAAACAATTGACTGAAATCTTCTTAAGAAAGCGGTATCAATATTATTTTTTAGATTTGTTGCAAGTATGACAAGACCTTCATGGTATTCAATTCGCTGAAGCAAGTAACTAACTTCCTGATTCGCATAACGATCATGTGAATCGTTCACATTTGTTCGTTTGCCGAATAAGGCATCAGCTTCATCAAAAAATAAGATCCAATCTTTTCTTGAAGCCCGGTCAAAGAGTTTTGCAAGATTCTTTTCTGTTTCTCCGATATATTTTGAAACGATAGTAGAAAGATCTATTCTGTAAATATCACGTCCTGTTTTTTTTCCGATAAGACAAGCTGACAATGTTTTTCCTGTACCTGGAGGACCATAGAACAGTGCACGGAAGCCGGGTTTTAGTTTTTTGCCTATCACCGGATCGGAATACAGCCTTTCATTGTGTTTGATCCACAGCTCAATTTCATTGAGCTGGTTAAATGTAGAAGTTGGTAATACAATATCGTCCCAACTCATATCGGTACTCAATAGTTTTGCGGGAAAATCAGCTCGCAGATCCGGTTTTCGGATACTCCCACGCAATGCAATATCAATAAGATCCAGTGAAGCGCTAAGAATCCCACTCAATTCAGGTTCACCTGCCGGAGCAGAATCTAGTGACAACAGATTATCCTGATAAAAAGCATGATCCTTTTCAAAAAGCTTCAACAGATGAAGTCGCATTACAACATCATCCCCTGCCAGAACAAACAAAAGTGTTTCACCGGTGGGAATAAATCCGCGATGATTTTTACCGGTAACTCCACCCAGCTCCGTTCGTGGTTTTTCAAATTTGAATGTATCCAGAATCTTGGGCATTATATGCACGGCAAGTGTAAATATCAAAGTGAAACGTTCATAAAAATTGAAATCATACTTTTTGAGTAAACTAGCATAGCTTGATTCTGCAAATCCATGATTAGGGGGATCGATACATGCGAGCATTGAAAAATGAAAAGCGAGACCGGACTTCTCCAAATCCAAATGGGCTTCCCGCCTTCTTGAAAGCACGTTCAATAACCAATCCAGTTCACGTTGAATGGTATTATCAGCTGTAACAATATCTAGATCTTTTAACAAATCTGGCACGAGCTCTTGTATTTCTAATTGTTTCTTCATTCCAATATAATGTGAATTTTTTTTTGAAATTCCGTCATTTCTTCTCCAACACTAGCTTTTCTTTAACGAAAGTCCAATCATGAAAAAGCTTACTCCTAAAATAGTAAAAGGCGCTTCTTCCACTACTTGGTTCATTATCTTCATTTCTTTTTCCTTTCTTCTACACGCTCATAATATAAATACGCCAATTGACTTGGGCCTTCCCAGCTAACAATCACCCATTTATCTTTGCTTAGCCAACATACCTCCATCTCTTCTGGAAGAGCAAATCCATTTGAGCAGTGTATTTGAGATAAAATAACGAACAACTTTCTCTCAGCATCCCATGCCCACTCGCCTCCAGCCTGATATTTTTTTCCATTACACTTTTCCACTGCGTTTTCTTTATAAGTACCATCATTGAGGAATTCAAATTGCCATTTTCCTTTACACTGAAAAGCGCTGTCGATTCTTCGCACGGTATCGCTGGTTATCACTATGCATTCTTTCCATTTGCCCAAGAACCATTGCTTTTCAATATTATCCTGAGCGTAGAAGGTCCCCGACAAAAGGGACATGAACAAAGTAAGTCTATGGCTGATTTTTATTTCCATATGCGTTTTTATTTTCCTGCTTCCCAGATAACTCTTTCCGGACCTTCCGGCATAAAGGGATTCAATATTGGGATTTTAGTAAACGGTTTGATAACCGGTTCATCCTGCCGGGAACTTATTTCTTTGGTAGTTGTATGTCCATCTGCATAATATGTCTTCTCGTATGTCTTCCAATACGTTATTTCCGTTTGTTCATCCAGTTGAATTTCAATTTCCAAAATACTTCCTGGGCCAGAAATCTCACCAAAAACTCTCACACTATCAGAGCCTTCCGGAATATGGTATACGCGTCTCAAGCTTTTTGGACGTGGATCTCCATCAACCCACTTTCCGTTCACATACACAGAGACTTGATCCTTTGCTGTCGCTCCACGCACATAAACGACATATACCTCTCCAGGATCCAATGCAACTGTTGCGTCCACGTTTCCTCCTTTTTCATAATTATTAACGATCGCCACCGGTGCATTGTGGTGAGTAATCACTACCTTTTTTTCATCATACTGAGTAATCTTAATCACATTCGGATCTTTCTGCTTAACTACTTCATCCTTTTTCGGCTCGTCCTGCACTTTGATATCCTCTTTCTTTACATCCTCCTCCGTTTTTATCTCTTCCTTTTTATTTTGATCTGTATTTATTTTTCCATCATCTGTAGATTGCCCCCCTGCATATCCCGGAACATCAAAATATTCATCATTCGGATTCTTATCCAGTTT
>Ga0163149_10004684_pt1 | contig 14764 bp, 12 predicted proteins | sample OliLakLV19MP5G1_FD_148604 | JGI IMG/M metagenome (GOLD analysis project Ga0163149, IMG submission 148604) | Freshwater microbial mat bacterial communities from Lake Vanda, McMurdo Dry Valleys, Antarctica - Oligotrophic Lake LV.19.MP5.G1 | ecosystem: Environmental > Aquatic > Freshwater > Lake >...
TTGACAGTGGGTGACTTTGACCAGTTTGAACACTTTTTTCTTCTGGATTGCACTCAGCCAGCAGTTTGCTTGTTGAGCAAAATCTTCACCTTGTCAAAAACAATGTTTCTTGTCTTCAATCCCCCCCAAAAAACAGGACAAGAAAAACAATCCGTGTCATTGAATGACAAAGCTGACTGACATGATCATTCAACAGTGATTCTTTGGATGAGATGTTTCCCAAGCTCAATTCATCAAAAAACAAAACTTTTGGTTTCTTTTGCATGTTTTTGTTTTTCAATGCAATTGGCAGTTGTGCAAAACAAAATTGAAACATTGCTCATGAACCGGGCAGCTTCACAATCTGCCAAAGAGGATGGTGCATCTCATTCGGACAAGCGCTGCTTGATCACACCAACATGATTTCGGAGGGACAACCATTGCAACCAAATTGCACGTTGGCTGTCCATCAGTTGGATTCGAAATGCATGACACAGTGTCTGCAAGCCAATCAGTCCAGCTAGGACAGCTGTTTTCCCTTGCCATCATTGATTCCTCCATTTTTGGAGTCTGTCAGTCACACCATCGGCACGTTTGTCTGTGTCCATGCCCTGTTGTCTTCCTTCCCTTCTTCGTTTTGGATTATGGTTTGTCACTCATTTCTTCTTCCAAGAAACTCTCTTTTCGTCGCCTTCTTCATCACTGTTGCTGAAGCGCTGGTGAAGTACATTGCTGCAGCAACACTACCGCAAACCAGTAGAAAACTAGAAATAGTGTTCGATATCTGTCTATCCCTCAGCTATGCGAATGGAATACAACAGCGTATTTTGTTAAAAATATAAGAAAAGAATGGTTGCTAAGAGTAGGAAAGTCTTGACAAATTGGATACTCCGAGGATCAGCGGTTGTAGGGGAAGTGTAAGGTTTAAGGGAGGATGACGCCTTTTGGAAGTCCATGATCATCCTTTTTGAGGCACCCGAACTAGTAATTAATCCGTCGGTTCTCGATTATCAAGGTTCTTCCGTGGAGTATCAATTCCCTTGCCACGCCAATGAGTTAGGGTACAGTACCAGAAGTTTACTGTATTCGTAACAGTACATTTGGCAGCAGTTCCTTGTATTCTATGGCCCGAAAGAAAACTTTTTTGGTCTCTTTCTTACGATAGCAAGACACAGTTATCCACGAAAGTGTAGCTTGAAGCTTCAAAGTCAAACTGACTGACTGCCCAAACCACAAACTTTATCGAACCACCTCCTACCGTACTGCCTCGCCACTACTAGTACTAGTAGCTAGCAGCAACTTGACTTCTACAACCCACCAGCTAGCTTTACTTCGTTACAATACCAATTTGTCTGCAACACTAGTACCCACATAACAAAACTACTAGCTACATCATACATTGATAGCGATTCAGTTCATCCCATTCATCCCAACCCAATCCTATCCACCAAAATGGCTTCGCTCTTGGATCAGTATCGTGCTTTGTTTGCGGCCCAGCAGGAGCAACAGTCGCCGTCTCCCTCACTGGTTGGCTCTTCTAACGAAGAACCTGCCTTGATCTTGCCGGAAACGGTCCCTTCTTTTCACGCGGCCCAAACTCCTGTTGCCGCCTCGGCCTTTACCAGGTTTGCCACCGCCGACATTCAAGAAAATCAGCGCTGGATACGCATCCTGGTCGATTTGCCAGGAGTGGCGCGACAAGACCTGCAAGTCGAAGTGCAGCGCTCGGTTTTGTTGATTCAAGGAATCCGCACGACGGCCTTTGTCGAATTTGACGACGATTCGAACCATCGATGGCGTCAACAACACAAGTTTTGTCGTCGATTTGCACTCGATACGCGGGTGGTGGAGGCCTCCAAATTGAGAGCCAATTTCAATACCAGCAGTGGTGTTTTGGTGATTGTGGCACCCAAGAAACAGCTGCAGCAGAATCAAGAAGATATGCAAGGTGAAGCAGTCCCTGAAACAACCACTGCTGCAGCTGAAAACACGCAAGTTTCTGCCATGGTGTTGCCCAATGTTGTTAGCATGGGGTCGGCAGAGGATGCCTTGGAAGAGGCTGCCACTACTACCAGGCAGAAGAAGGCAGCGAAGAAAAACCACAAGTCTACGCTCCCATCTCATCTCATGATTCGTCGCAGTATGAGAATGAGGACCCGGAATCAGAGCCCCAAGAAGTCCTTCTTGGCATGACAGACAGCCCATATAATAATAAGTAGCAAACAACTATAACAATTTAACAAAGTTTAGTCAACTATAAAACCCTATTACATTCATTTTGGGATTACAAAAGCTTCTTCAGTTGATACGGTATCCTAGGCAGCCTAGAGCTAGAAAACCTTGGTCGGCAGGGTAGCCTGCAGTGCGTTTCAACCTGACCTAGAATTCAAGGTCTCTAGCTAGTTCAGTTGAGTTACTTCCTTGACTGCCTACTACTCTAGCAACCAGAGGCTAGTACCCAGCCGATACCTGGTAGCAACAGAAGAGGCAGGCAATGGTTACTTCCTGTCTTCCTGGAGAACTAGATTGGGTAGCTCAGTGGTTTGCTAGCTAGAAGCGATACCGTGCCAATCTAAATACTGTACTTGCAGCTATGTAGCTAATCTCAAATGACACAGCTTTTTCTTCAGCCAACTGCCGCTCCCCTCGGCGCATAGTTTTCCAAAGTGCTCGATGGAAGAAAAACAAGAGGTGACACATTATCCGGCAAAAAGGGAACTGGACGTTTGGCCGGTTTGAAAAAGAAATCGGAGAGTGTCCGTGGAAGAGGGTGGAAGGTTTGTATTGCCCAAAATAATTAGGGTGTTGTCCGAAATTATGTCAACTGCCTGCTGCGAATCCTGCGATGTCGCCGATGTGGCAGCGTGCGTCAGTCTTTGTCGTGAGATCGACAATTTGATGAATGGGTTTTGCATACTAACGTACGTAATGGAGTTCTTCATTCACGGAACCATGGGCCAACCATAAGGGATAGGGGTTAGGATTGGGTGTGGACGTAAGCACTGATGGAGGCAGAGGATCTCGTGGCTGAAACAGTTTGAAAGACGCACAAGAGCTCAAGATTAGCAGAAAGATACACCATGCATACTGTAGATCCACCATCATGAGGCTGCATTAGACCAATGTAGAGCAACTCACAGATACAGTACCATCATCCATTTTCACCAGCTATAGCTTTTTGATCCCACGGCTAGTGTAGCTATAGCATCGACGGGATAAAGAAAAAATGAATTATTTATTCATAGTGGCATCCATTCTTCTATTGGCATCACTTTCCGGTAGCCACGCTGCGGTGTTGGTGATTGGTGCCACGGGCCGTACGGGATCGTTGCTGTACAAGGAATTGAAGCATCGAGGTGTCGAGGATGTTCGAGCATTGGTTCGCGACGTGGAAAAGGCACGAGCCATCTTGGATTGTAACGCCTGTGATCCTACCGAAGGAATCTATGTGGGAGATGTGACCAAATTGGATACCCTCATGCCGGCTTTATCGGGTGTCCATGCTGTGGCCATTGCCGCAGGAGCGGGCATGAACAATACCAATGAAGAAATCAAAGCTATTGAATTTCTTGGCGTCCAAAATGCCGTACGATCCCTTGCCCAAGATGCCAACCAAAAGGCATTTAATGGTCTTGACAATCTCAAAGTAGTCCTGTGTTCTTCCATGGGCAGCACTTGGTTCCCTTCCAACAATACCTTTGGACAAATTATTTTTCAAAAACTCAATGCCGAAGCTTTTTTGGGCAGTGTTGGAATGACGACGGCGATTGTCAAACCCTGCGGCTTGAGCATGTCCGCAGGAAACAACGCTACCCTGTTGGCACTTCACGATGATGCATCAACACCCACGGGCTCGAGAAGTATACCCAGGGCAGATGTTGCTCGGGTCATGGCAGAACTCGTCCTGCGCAGGTCTGACAAGTGTAATCTACGATTTGATTTGTGCTCGATCGAAGGACCAGCGACCACAGATTTAGATGCTTTGATAGAGTCGGCCAAGTGGAGCTGGGAACAACCTACATCGCCAGAAAGCGAAGCCTTCCATGCAGCAGCCAACAAGCATGATCGATCAACAGGCACAGCTCTGTTATAATCAACCCATGGGTCACAGTCGGGGGCTTTGCGTCAATGCCATGGACTGAGGTCTGTGGAGATTTTGTCGCAACTGGTATATACAGCCTTTGCTTGCTGCTTGCTTGCTGCCGCTTGGTGCAACTGCTACATTTGATATAGCTAAAATAGGGCGTCCCATTTGTCTCTCTCTATAGAGGAGGGTGGAGTCGGCATCTTTCCATCAATTTTTTGCTTGTAGAAAAGAATATTCCGATTCCAACGCACCATTTTTTCGTCGTGTGGCTCGAAACTTTTTCGGTCTTTTTTTCACTTGAAAGAATATCCACGCGATGAGACCGAATGATCGATTCAGTCCTTGCTGTGTAGAGAGAAAGATGCTGTCCAACCAAGCAACGTTTTTATTCAATGGGGGGCTCTGAACTTCCGACCATTTGACGATGCTAATTTTTGAAGAAGGCATGCACCAGACAACGACTAGAAGCAAGCTAGAAAGATTGCACGCTGGCACGCAGAAGAAAACCATTCATGTATCCTAAACGAAGGCTCGCCATGCAGCAGCACCTCTCGCGAAACCCAAAAAGGAGCGAAAAAAGGACGAGACATAGATTGATTTTTCGAAACACGAGAGCCGCAACCACACACGAATCTTGAATAACAAGATTCCGGTAGTTTTCAATTTCATGCCATGGAATAAAAATATTGTCAGGGTCTGTAATGCAGCCAGATTGAAACGGGAATAAGAATGATATGGAATCTCCAAACCTCCCGAAAACAAAAGAAACAAGAAATGGAGTGGAATGGTATGGAGAATGCTGAGTGTATTTTGTGTTTGATGAAATTTGTGCCAGAGGATATGGAGGCAGTTTGTGCACAACACGTAGATCGAAGTGGATTGGTTGGAAAAATTAAAAGCTTGATGAACAAGATTCTGCTTTTTTGTGGATTGTTCCAGTTCCGTTTCAATTCCTCTTGAGCGAACGACCAGTACGTTTCGATGGATGCGCCTTCTATTCTTTTGCTTCACGTTTGTACGCTGCTGTTCCAAAACTGTAGAACGAACATGAGAGTTTGACCATATAAAAACCTTGATTTACAATACTCAATATAGTGCTGCCGATATTTGCTTGTTTACTCCGCGTGACCTTCCAATTCAAAATCTCCCTTCTTCTTGCGCTTTACGGCTTCTGCTTCTTCCGATTCAAACGCCGAAAGGAGTACATACCCCAGTGCAATCAATGGAGACATGGCAAATAAAATCTATACGAAGAAAATATAGGAAGATAAGGACGGGCTGAGCGAGAAAAACATAAACTTACACCACAAGGGCAGGGCAAAATTCACAAAACGCATCCCATTTTGGTTGCTTTTTCATAGCAAAAATCCAAAAACTCACTTTAGCACCCGCAATAACATACTCCAACGGTGTCATAGGTTCTGCTTCCGCCATGATTTCCCTTGGTTTTTCTTTTCTATCTACAATATACTTATACTCTATTATTGCTTTGTCCGGTTTGTTTGGAATACAATATCATAGATGTGTCGTTGTTGGTGTATAGATGTGTCGTTGTTGGTGTTACAAGTGTCGGTTTTGCTTCCATTGGTTTCGTCAGTCCTCCATCCAAACCCTCATCACTTCAACTGTTTGAATTCCATGGGCTACGTGCGTTGCAGTAGGTTTTCGTTGTCGCACCTCCACGCATAGCGGCCAGGCTGGGTCTTATTTTTGGGTCACGGGTTGATGAGTCCCGTCCCGATTGCGCATTGTTTTTGCGGTCCCTGTGGTGGTGGTGTCGTAGGGACAAAAGTTCCAATGAACATGACCACACATCCAAAACCCACGATCCAACAGTTTGTGCAAATGACATCTTTCCTTCCCCCCTTTCAATTCCAATGTCAATCTGCTGCAACATGCTTGTTTGGGCATGTTCATGCACCTTTTGTTTTGTTTGCATGTCACATTCTTCGGGTTTCAATGATTTTTCTGTTTCAATTTGGACCAGTCCATCCTGGTTTTGTGTTTCCAATCAGCTGTGTTGATCACAACAAACTTTTGGACGTCCTTTCTTTTTTGTCAAAGCAATCTTTTTGTTCCTGACAAATGCTGAACTGAGCCACCAGATGATCACTGCGTTGTTGAGCAATTTGCTTGTTGTGACGGATTGTCCCATTTTCATTGCCTTTGCCTCTGGAGAATGCCTTGTGGAAAAACGTTGGGCAATCCATGGCTTTTGACAGAACAGTTGGAATTGCGATGATGCACATGAAACTGCATTTGTGCAGTTGAACAACCAAAAGTCAACAATTTTGACATGCCACATTTGGTCAACATCGATCATGCCTGCCAATCCTTTCAGATTCAACATGAAGCTTCCTCTGTCGTGAAATTGTTTCAGAGTCAACCGTGTTGACAAAGTGATCACAAAGTGGTCCATGCTTGTCTTGTGTCATGCTGGACACATTGGCAATGCTTTTCAACATTCTGGGTTCATGATCTGCCCACTCTTTCAACATGGAATGACATCATCGGCTGTGCCCAATTTGTTTTCTGTTTTTTGGGTGCACAACAGACGAGGCAAGCATTTCAAAAAGATCCTCCCCCAGGTGGACAGGCAGCAGTCGTCAAACAACAGGAACATTCAGAAACTTCCGGCGACAGAGAATTGAGCACCAGTTGGCTGTTGACGGAATCAATTGACACCAATTTGAGTCAAAAAAAAACATCCAAACACCTCAGAAACTCAGGCCAAGCCAAGATCACTTAGGTGTCATTTTCCAAATCTTCTGATCTGCTCCATTCTGTTCAAACCAGGTGTTCAACGGACATGAGTCATTTTTTTCGCCATGTCTTTGGTGTGCCCAAAAAGTCATCAAATGAGGTGCACTGCGCTGAAAGTCACATGCCTTTTGAATTGTTTGCAAATGAAAATTGTGAGCTCAGAATGCACCAAAACAATGTGTGACATTTGAAAGAGGTTTGGCTCAAGATGCATTGGCGCAATGCTCTCTCTGCTGAGATGAACAACGCTTCAACTTCAAGAATCAGCATGCCAATTGTGGACTTGTCATGACCTTCAGCACAACGACAGCTCGGGTTGCACCAAACAAAACAAAACATCTTCCAGTTGCATGCAACGGTTGGGCAGATGCAGCTGTTCTTTCATGCAGGTGTTGTTCTGACAACATCCACAGTGGTGTGCTCGTTGTTCTTCTGAGCAACCTTCTTCGCCAGCGGTGAGCAACATGGCTGGTGACGCTGATGAGCGTCACTTGGGTGAACGAGTCCCGGATGTTTGAGTCACACATGCAGACACTCTGTGCATGTCCCATTTGGGGCATTGCAAATGGCAACAACCATCAGTGCAGGTGCTGGTTCAAGAGTCATTTTGAGCCATCATTTTGGGACAACAAAAAAATTGTTTTGAAACAACACAATTTCCTTGTGGTGTCAGTCCCAAGGCCAAATCATCATGGCAGCTGCTTCAACACTTGCTCTGAATTGTCCCATCAGTTCCCAGAAGCATGTGGCTGTCAGTTCAAGCTGTCAGTTTGGGGCCATGGCATCAATGGACACATGCAAACTGGCCTTTTCATGGAGCGTCACTTGGGCAAACTTGCTGCAAACCACTGTGAAGCATGCAGCACACCGCTGTTGTTCCAGGACACATGAAACAGGGACAAGTGTGTCATGGGCCAGCAGAGGAAAATTGCTGTTACAAATTCCACACGGGGCTGCTGTCCAACCCATTATGGCCCTCAAACTGGCTAGCAACACTGCCAACAACCAGCAGAACAAGCAAGCAACCACCAGCATTCGGGAGTTTTTGAATGCTCCCGGTCATGCATAGAACACAACCAGGCAAAGACCCACCATTTATAATTAAAAATGTCCCCATGCCGCTGATTCGGGGTTGCTGTTTAGGCGAAGCATGACTTTTTTCGAAACTGAAATGTAAACTGTACTATTGTGCACAGCTTTTGTGACCATCAATAACTAGTTGTACGTCGCAGTCGATCCGATGACTGCTCTGACGAATCCATGACTGAGAATCCTATTTATTGAAAGCTTCCTTCCGCTGGTCGTAGAAGTGCAAAAGGGTTCCACGGTTCAACCTGAATGGCCATCGGAAGAAGATACCGCAATAGAAGTACAATACTCACGGCTAGCTAGCTACTAGTAGCTACTCGGAGTAGACTAGTTAGCACTAGCTAGTACCGTTACAGCAATCCCTTTTTTCTCTCTCACAAAAACAGTTTTGGGCGAACTGAGTTTTTGAGTATTTTTAGTGGCAAATTGTTTGTCACAAATTTAGCAGCTAACATAATCTCTCTAATCTTTTGAATCCAGCGACAGCACTGCACTGTTCAAAATAATACATTAGGAAACCATGGCTCTTGTGGAAACCAACAATGGTAGCGGCAGTTTGATGAACGATTATGCCGAGTACAAGAAGAACATGGACTTCAAGAGCGATCACCGTCCTACACGCCGTATGAGCAATGCCACTGGGAGAAGGGCATCGTTGGGTGCAGGCAACACGGCTGAGAACAAAACCAGCGGCGAGGGTACGAAGAGTGAAGTCAGCCGTATCCCCCGAAAGAGTATGAACAAGGGACAGAAAAAATGGCACCCAAGCCACACGATACCAAGCCGCATGAGAATGAGTCCACTCAGGGCGGGGAATTATCCGAATCCATGGCGATATATGAAGCAATGGACTTCAGTCTCAGCGCGGTTGTGCTAAGCGAGTCAGCTCCTCCCGCATCGAAGCAGAAACGAGCAAGTAAGAAGCGAGGTACCAAGGGTGGAAATCTTGGGAATCTTGGGAGTCTCGATGAGGACCATGAAGTCAACGACAATTCGGACGTGGAATTTGACGAGGATGACGAGGGTAAACTCAACATGTCGGATGAAGAAGAGCACAATAACAATGACTCGATGGCAATATACAACGTCTTTGACTACAGCATGAGTGCTGTCAGTTCTGACTTAAAAGAAGACGCAGAAAGCAAGCCTTCCGCGCGAAGGTCCTCTGCTGCCAGAAGGACAAGTGGTCTCTCCAAGGACGTGCTGCAGGCTGCTAGGAAGCGTGCCAGTCGAGCTGGAAGTCAGATCAAGCAGCAGCGACCTGCCATTCGCCGCAACAGCATTGGGAGTGTTCGGGACTTGGGTTCCTCGGAGGACAAGACTGAGGATAATAATGCCAAACCGGAGACGCAAAACGAGGAAAAGGAAGATCGAACAATGCTTTCACCCGTGAGCAGCAAAAGCCCATCCCAGAGGACCCGACTTCGCCAATCGACGCACATGAGGAAGCGACGCCCAACGCTGGGCTTCGGTGAAGGGGAAAAGAAAGACAACGACGAGAGAGATCCTCTGAAGAGTCCCGGAAAGAGTCCAGCCAACCAGCGGCGCACCCGTCGTGCAAGTACCGCCTCCAGTCCACGCCCTGTTTTGAAGCGCAGCAATAGCCTTGGTAGCGTCCGTGATCTGGAGCAGCATGAAAAGCAAAAGGAGCAGGAGCAAGCCGAGGATCCATTAAAGAGCCCCGCCAGTTGTTCGACTCACAGACGTACACGGGGTGGTACTCGTTCGGTGCGCCGTCAAACCTTGCAACAAGGCATCGATGTCAATCGGCAAATGATTGGACTTGTCATGGAGGCCAAGGAACAGGAAGCAGCAGACGAACAAGCTCAAATGGTGCTCAATCGCCTCAAGCTGTCCAGCCTGAGAAACGATTTTACCAATGCTAATGCGAAAGCGTCGACTCACGAATCAGCAGCGGCGCAGCGCCTTGGTGGGCTTTTGGCGGATGATCTATCCTCAGGTGACGATGGAGACGACTTTGCCCAAGACGCTCCCAAAGGGACGAAATCCGCCTTTCAGTCGTTGTCCCAGCAGGTGGCCAACGTAGGTCTCCCATCTATGAAAGGCCTCAAAAGTAAATTCCGAAGATCGGGAAGCAACGTTGAGTAGATGGGCTTGCCTTGTCGTTTCCATGAAATAGTTCGCGCCAAGATGGCGCCAATGCTGGTATCTTGAGACAGGGGTACAATACCTCGTCGGCGTGCTCATTCACCCAAGGGTGCGATTGGCGGAGACACAATTACTATTACATACATTAATAAGAAACACTTTCGATTTTACATCATGCCTACTCAGTTTACTGTGATAATTGCTTAAGAAGCAGCACCCACTTCGAGCTAGGCCAATAAAGCTGTTCTACTTACCCAGCTGCATCGTGCGTCTCTGCATAATTTGTACTTGCTAACCACGTTGCAAGAAATAATCAAGAGACAACCATCACTTTCCTTCCCAGCCTGGTATGAAACGATGGGGAATGTTTCGTGCAACTGCTTACCATACAAACATCCACTTCATCGCTCACATTCTTGTTCAGTATTTGCAAGGGATAGAGAAGAAGGGGTATGCAGCAGCAGCAAATTCTGATCTTGCATGAATCATGGTGTGTGTTTGGCCACTAGCTAGCTTGCACCAGTGGACTTAAAAACAACAGTTTACAACATTTTGATGATGACTAGCAACTGTAACGAATGTTTGTGAACAAAAGTTTAGCTAGCTTTTTCATTTTCCTTTACTTTTCTTCAAATTGGGTATTCCATTTGGCACTTCCAAAGGAGGAGGAAAAGAATGAACATTGGATTTTTTCTTCTCCTTTTGTACCCTCTGAAAGAAGAAACACAAAAAAGGAAAATGCAACTGATTGTCTTCCATGGATGTCTTTGTGAACTTGAAGGCAAACTTTCAAATCCCAAGTTGACACAATGCAGCATGCCACTCCTAATGTTGTCAGCTGTGTTTGTGACAAATGCATGTAACTTTGCCTCTGGATTAACATCATCAGTGATGTTCCTAAACCCTAACTCCTGGAGACTACAGCACCATCATTTTTTCAACTCAATTGGAGACTCTGCACAATGTGAGAAGTGACTCTTCATCAGCGAAATGACAAGGGAAAGGTTCACAAAAAAGAAACAACAATGCAACAACTTGAGTTGTTGACCATCTGGCTGACAATGTCACCTTTTGTTGGTCCCATGTTCACTAACACAAGAGACCTGTGCTGGTCACTCAGCAAAATGCACACTAACTGTAAATTCACCTGACGTTGCCAATTTGTGGTGACGTGACAGATTTAAAAACAGCATTTGCAACATGTGCACATGTGTGGTGCTTAGGGTAAAGAAATAACAAAATGTTTCACAACTCTTAGCTATCATTAGACCACCAAAGTGAAAAGCATTTGAACATTGCATGTGAAACAACACTGACATGACAAATGCATGACACTCACATTTCCTTGGGCCAGAATCTGACATGTGTGCCTGTCACAGAGCACAGCTTAAACCAACTATGCAAACAATTCATTCATAAAATAGCAAATCCTAAATTTGTTTATGACTTGCCTAGTGAGGATGGCATTGAAGTTTCAAAGAGGCAAGAGGGAACTCGTGATCAGGGTCAACCAAAAATGAATCTTGAGTCAAAGAATGCATTTTTAGTCGCCAAAAACTTGTCATGATATTTAATGACACACCTTCATTTACTTTTCCTAACCAAAATCAATTTGCTGCAATAGGCAGAAAGGCACCCATCAAGTTGTTTGCATGTTGATTGTTGATGCGCGTCAATTGCAGCAATCATCTATAAAAAATCATTTCACCATGTTTTACCACAACTGAGAGAAATGGCTGCATTTTATTTTTCTCCAACATGAAAGAAGCATCTGCTACTTTTCTTGTACCAAACTGAGCAGATCCCTGTTTGGTACACAGTGTTCCCATTGATGCGCTAAAGACAATTTGGTTTTTGATTGCACAATCTCATGTTTCGAATGATTTTTCAATGTCATTGAAATTACACATTCTTCCTAATCTAACAAACAACATTGTGCATCCATAATTGCATGATCCTAAGGAATGACTACAATGCATGGCTTTGTTTTTTAAATGGCAAGATCACTTGAGTCATTCAAAATGATCCAACATCATCATGGTTTCGTGCACTGACAAACTGCCCCTTGCAACCATGCCAGTTCTCTCCTTGATGGTCTGCTCCTTTGACATGATCACATGCGCTAGCAACTTTTTGTTTAAATAGCTTCTGGCTACTGTTGTTTGTACTGTTGTGCTGTAGGTTGTTTTAACCCATTTCCCTCATTTCTGTTGAATGTGTTGTGCTTGGAAGGAAGCAATGAGCGTCCCTCCTTACGAGGATTACACGCGTAGACACCAAACACAGTCTCCTCACATTTTCTCAAACGATCAACGAATGAAACAATCTTCAACAACCAACAACAACAACTTCTTTTTTGGTTCGCATTGGCTCATCCAAGAGTTCGGTCTCTCACACACCACGCACACAGATCTAAAACTAATCCATTCAAATTGGCCGCCAATCCAAAATCTTTTGCATTTCAACGATTCGCTTTGGTGCTACGTGCTCCGCCATCGATTGTTTTCTTGGAATTCTGTATTAGGATGATGATGATGGTTTCAAGATACTGTACATCCATCCAATATCCGATGACGACTGCTCATTAATTTCGAAATCTTGCAAGGATTTTGCATTCTTCCAGACAACACCAAGATGAAACTTTCCTTGTACTTTCTCCCAATACTTGCCTCTGCAGTGGCTGGTTTCCAGGCTGCCATGCCTGGCAACAGTGTCGGTGGCAGACTGTCGGCCACGGTTGCCTCCGCCGATGAGAAAACCATGACGGTCAAGGTACGCCGGGAATCCTTTCTGTGAGGATCGTGGTCGTGTTTCACCCTTTCTCTAAAAATTTGTTGCTCTCTCTCTCGTTGTGTAGAAAGAAATCAATCCTCAAGGTCCCTCGACAGCCACCAAACGGGACGAAAGTATGCGGACCAAAATGGAAGACATGTTGCGGGAAGCTCAAATCAGTATTACCGCGGCCATTGAAGAAATTGATGGCAAGGGCAAATTCCGGGAAGACAAGTGGGATCGACCCAACAATCAAGGCGGCGGCATTAGCCGGGTGTTGGCCAATGGACAGGTATGGGAAAAAGCCGGCATTGGCTTGTCCATGATTCATGGCACCATGCCCCAAGAAAATTTACGGGCCGCCAAAGATCGCGGAATTGCTCGCTCTAGTTATAAAGACGGTGAAAAGGTTCCCTTTTTTGCCGTGGGACTCTCGTGTGTCATGCATCCCCGAAATCCTCATTGCCCCACTATGCATTTCAATTATCGGTATTTTGAAACCGATGATGGAGAACATTGGTGGTTTGGGGGTGGTACCGATATTACGCCGTCCTATGTCGATGAAGACGATATGAAACACTTTCATGGCGTTTACAAGGAAGTGTGTGATCGCCACGATCCCGAATTTTATGCCAAAATGAAAGCCGATGCCGACGACTATTTTTTGATTCCTCATCGTGGAGAACGTCGTGGCCTCGGGGGCATCTTTTACGATGATTTAAATGATCGAGATCCCGAATTATTGTTTGAATTGGCCAAGGATGCGGTCAACCATGTGGTGCCAGCCTATGGACCCATCATTGAAAAACACAAGAACGATGACTTTACAGAAGAACAAAAACAATGGCAACAACTACGTCGGGGTCGCTATGTCGAATTCAATTTGGTCAATGATCGCGGAACTATTTTTGGCTTGAAAACCGGCATCGGTCGTACCGAAAGTATTCTCATGACTCTACCGGAAACCGCCTCTTGGCTCTATGATCACCAACCCGCACCGGGATCCCCCGAAGCGGAGTTCCTGGATGCTACCACAAACCCAAGAGATTGGGTGTAAAGATGTAAATGCATTTGTATATTTTTGAAAACAAGGACAAAGGTGGCCCATCTTGTCGCCGTCCACAGGAACCTGGACAACACACCAAAAAAGCCAGACTCCTGTATTTAATATTGGTCATATCGTTGATTCCAAAGCCGAGATTGTCTTTTTACACCGTACTAAGATAGGACACCAATATCTAGCTATCTCTGTGCGGTTCTACTTGTACTACTGAACGATTCTTTCATGCAACTTGCAGCCTTCGCCGACGCTGCAAATAGTCCCCGCACTATAGTAAGCAATCGAACCTATACTCGACCTGGCGAACATGGTCTCCTTTAGCCAGAGGACCGAATCCATGTAGACTGAGGATGTAGGAAGAGATTGGTGACATAAATTCAGCCGTCGTGACGGAAAGCCACCGACAAGGTTGCCTTTTTTCGCGTCATCGTGATCTAATAGAAAAATCGCTGAGCAAGGCAGCAGAACCGGCCAGACATCGCACTACTTAGTGAGGTGACTATCAGAAAAATGCCAAGGAATTGGGCAGGTAACGAACCAGCAGAAAAGCATTCCATGGATTGGGATCGCACCCAGGTTTTCCTTTCCCACATCCATGTCAGCACAGTTTTGGCTCACACCCAACCAACCTCCACAGAGCGGTACAGTAGTAATTGTACCAAGGTAACCAAGCAGTGCATTGCAGCAAAGTACTAGTAAGCCAAAACACCATTACTGATAGCAGGGGATTGGCAGACAGACTACCCTGGACCCACACGCTCTCGAAATTCTTCATTGCTCATGACCCGTGTTGGCGCGCGTAGCAACGGTCAAATCTTTAGCTAATTACCAACCATCACCGTCGACATTGTAAATTAGCTTTATCTAAATATTTCAATTGAATTGGCTATCAGCGGCATTTTGAA
>Ga0163149_10004687_pt1 | contig 14753 bp, 7 predicted proteins | sample OliLakLV19MP5G1_FD_148604 | JGI IMG/M metagenome (GOLD analysis project Ga0163149, IMG submission 148604) | Freshwater microbial mat bacterial communities from Lake Vanda, McMurdo Dry Valleys, Antarctica - Oligotrophic Lake LV.19.MP5.G1 | ecosystem: Environmental > Aquatic > Freshwater > Lake >...
ATCTTATACAATATCTTTAGCAAGTAGCACACCTTCTAGAAACTAGATTTGGAGAGCCACACCTTGCATCTCTACCAGCAAACAACAAATTGCAGTGACATCACTTAAATTTCATTGTCACATTGCTTTCCCACATTTTCTCCTTTAACATTAGCTGTCAACAAAACTGGAGCAATAAATGGTGGTTTATTGACCATTATCATGGGGTTGTTGTCATTTTAAAAAGAAGCTACCAGTGCTAGCTACTCTACCTAGCTAGCTACTAGCTAGCTATCAACTTATGATTATTGACTTGCTTGAGGAATTTTGGTACGTACTATCTCGCACAGATTACCCTCGGTTACGTGAATTTTTACTATCGACGATGTCTACTCTTCGGAACCAGTGACCATAATTTTTGAATAACAATTAGGCCAGTCTCGTTAATTGAGGATTGTCGAAGATTTAACCAACGTTTTTGAGCATTTGCTTCCTATCTTGTCTGTCACAGTTTGAAATATATAATTAACGCTAACTTCGTTCACGCCATCTAGCTAGGGAGTGGATAGCGCGAAACTGAAAAATGCGGTTTTTATGCAAACCGAAAAGTTGATGGGACGGCGGCGCTTGCCGGTGTCACCGAAGATTGACTCACTCAATAATATTGCAGCGTGTCGGTGCAGTCAATTTCACAGAGTGAGGCACAACTGGCAGATCAAGTAAGAGAAAAGAATACTAACTTCCGGTCATTCTACAACTGTCAATCTTGACCATGGCGTCTTCAACAACAGCCGACTCTTCCATCGGCGTGGAGGCTAGCTTTCAAGATATGTTAGCCGGAGGAGCGCAGAAAACGAACGACAGCGACACTTTTCCGACCATGCAGAATCCGGTGAATGACAAGTTCAATCGTATTGTGGATTGTTTGCTGAAACCGACAAACAGAAACTCGGAAGGCAGCGCATGTCTCTGGGAATTACGTGCGTTGGCTCTCTCCCAAGGCGGTTTGGTGAAAGGTGTGTATCACGTTGTGCGTGTCTATTGTGACTTCTATGATGGTTTCTACAGACAGTCACTCGCTGGTGCTTGTACTGATAGGCAGATCTTCTCACACACCATTTTCAAACTTTCTTGTACCCGTTCAACCATTCCCTTACTTCCGTATCGACAACTAGATGAACTACGACAACGCTCATGGCCCTCCTTGGTAGGACTCCGTCAAGATGAACCATGGGTGGAGGAGACGACTCGACTTTTTGACCCCACGCCTGTCACAGCTAAGGACGTTTCCGCTTCCACACCGGGCTGCTGCAGTGAGGAAGAAGATCGGGAACGTGATTTGATTCGACGTGATGTTGGACGCTCCGTTCTCTTTCACCACTCTTGTCCCAGTCCCAATTCCGTCATGGATAGCAGTGGTGTCTACGGTGGTGGTGGCGACGACGCCGCATCGGTGAAAAGCAACGCGGAACTCAGCACGTCCTTGCTAGCCGCAGTATTGACAGCGGCCATATCATCGCCTTTGCCGATGACAACCACATCGACCGATGCCACGACAACAACCAAGATGGAAAAGCCCCACTACTATCAAGGCTTGCACGATATCGGTGGTGTTTTGTTACACAATCTGGGGTACAACGAGGTTATTACCACAGCCATTTTGCGACGCCTCTTGCAAACCCATTTGCGAGATTGCTGCAAGGATACGTTTTCTGATTTGCAGTGGTTACTACAATCTACCTTATTGCCGCTTGTACAAAAGCTGGATCCACCCGTCTACGAGGCAATCGTCTTGTCGGGGGTCCCCATTGGTTCGACCATCCTGCCATGGATGTTGACATGGTTCACGCATTCCATCCACGATGAGGAAGGAGCGAGTCGATTGGTAGATGCATTCATTGCATCGCATCCGTTGCTGCCCTTTTATGTCTCACTGGCACTGTTGATGCACCCGAGCTTGCGGACCGACCTATTGACAGTCGACTTGGATGATCCCAGTTCCATGCACTTTGCGATTCAAAATTTGCCATCCCGCATCAAATCCGACTGGTCCCATACTACCACTAGTGGTGATGGTGATGACTATATCGTGTATGTGAAAACACAAGATATTCTTGATACCGCTGTATCGATCATGTAAGTTACCGTTCCCTTCACATTCTGCGAGTATTGGAGAACGACAGATTGACTTGTGTGCTCACCATGTTCTTATTTGTTTCTATATTCCAGGGAACAAGAGCCACCGCAATCACTTCTACCGCTCTTCGACGCTCCCGAGCGAGCAAAACAAATGGGATACTTTCAGTTCCCTGTCGCTGCAGAAACTGCCACAACGAGTGGATGTGAGCGTGCACAATTGGCAAACTGTATCCCACAGCCAATGATTCAACAGCAACAATCCAAAATGACATGGCGAAAAGCTTTTGGTAGTCCTCCTCTTCCTCCACCTCCTTCCGCCACCAGTAAAAAAGCAGGAACTACAAGAATTCTTCGTCGTCGTTGCAGGAAAGAGTTGCGCGCGTTGCGTAACCGCTTGTGGGCATTGTTTGAATGTTTCATGGCCTTTTTGGACGCCAAGTTACCCGAACAGAAAGTTCCACTCTTCCTTGTTCTGTACTATCTCTGCTGCATTCTTTATGCCTTTTGTAGTTTTTGCCATTCGACGTATGTCTATTACAGGTCTTAAAAAATCGGATTGCCAAACAACAAGACTGAATTCACCTCTTGTTTATATCGTTGATGTGGAACTGACCACGCGAATCGAATCCACAACCATCCTTTTGATTGACAAAGAATCTATAGATGGATGTCCTACGCAAACTTGTGCCGTTGTCAATATTAAACTTTATAATAAATACATTTACATGACGTTAATTTATATAGAGTGCTCGGAAGTTGCTAGCTATGTAATTTCCTTTTGCCGCTAGCTATATCGACAAAAAATGGACTCTCTCCCCAATAGTTGTGTTGCTAGGTATCCCACGATTCTTGCACCAATTCCCTGAGTGACTTGTCCAAATCCAACGTTAACTTGACCATTCTTGGCATGTCTTTATAAGCAGGTGATTCGTGGTAACACGCAACCGATGACAAACTGTCACTACCATCGCTGCTGCTGCTGCTGCTAGACAGCTGGTTTTCTTTGGTTTCTTCCTTTTCCATACTACTACTAGTAGGCAGGGAAGAAGGCGATACCCACGCGCCCATCAAGGCATGAAATTCTTTGACATGATGTTGAGGCATCAAAATAAACAAAACGACGATTTGGAGGATTGCCCACGCATGTTTTGAAATGGCCATGACTTTGGATGCTGCCTTCGTAGATTTGGTTTGTGTCAAGACGTTTCGGAGCGATGCAAATTGTTTGCTTTGCGAGAGGATGTTATACTCTCGCAAAGCACAAAGCCGCGCCTGCATCCACAATGACGCTTGGTCGTCCATGATGCTCCTCTGAACCATGGCAATGGTCCTTACCTTGTTGACCAGGCGACGACGAGTTCTTCGTTTCAAGCCCACACCGACCAATCCAAGGAGACATTCCGGTGGATGTTGGTCCATGAGTGACATGGCCGTATCCAAAATTTCCTGTGCTGTAATCGTCACAGATTCTCCATCCGACGGTTGTTTTACAAAATCATTTTTCATTTCATTGGGAAGTCCACGAATGGCCATGTGCATGGTGGCAGCGTCTTCGGTAGAAGCCAAAACGATTTGTCTCAAAGTTGGGTGGACCAGCAAGGTCACGGCCACATAAAAGGGCAGTAATGGTTTGGACGACTCGGCCAAAAAGGCATCTAACAATCGACTGGCCACCGATTGATCTTGAATGGCATGGGTAAACAAGGTAATCATCCAGGGCAAAATGGCATTGGTCAAGGGAACTTCGGATTCCGCGACTGCTTGGTAGACTTCCGGGTCCAAGGAATGCAGAAACGGAAGCAAGATGGCGTCCAACAGAAACACGACATTTCCAAAGTTTTTTTGGGTGGCATCCTGTAAATGCGTTTGTATTAATCGTTGCAATACAGCTGTGGTAGTAATTTCATCATAGTTGAGATTGAAAAGCAACGTAAAGGCAATTTGATGCAAGCCTTGATAGTAGTTGGGTCGTTCTTCCTTTTCGCCCAAAGGTGTCGGTGCAGTAGCACCACAAAGTACCCGCGCCAATTTTTCTCGTAAAATATCCGATTGTTGTTCGCCTTTGGCAATAGACCCCGCAACGGCGGTTTCATGAAACATGGCCGATCGGTGGACATCCTTTTCAATCATATCCAAATCTTCTGTAAACGCGGGATCCAAGTCTTGCAGCAGATTTTCAGTCATTTGTAAATCGTCCTGTTCAACTCCCAGCATGGCAGGCCAAGCCTTTTGTCGGATGGAGACTGTTACAACAAGCAGAAGTGGTACATCCATTCGTGTGAGACGCGCCGTCTTTGGCATGAGCCATACATCAGCCTAGATACAAATGACTTACCATTAAACAAGCCTCCTTTGGACAGAGCCAATCGGCGGATTTCTTCCGCATCGCATTCCTTGTTGTCATCATCACCGTGATGATGGGACCATCGAAGTAGTTTGGCAATTTTTTCGTTCGAGGAGCGAAAGACTTGGTAGCCACCCTCGGCGGGCGCCAGAGATGCATCTTTTTGCAGGGTGATTGGCATGATTGTACTAGCTAGCTAGCCGTTGAGAGAAAAAAGTGAACACTAAAGATCCAGCACCTGAAAGATGAATACACAAAAAGATACGATGGTTAAGGATCTTTGTCTTCCGCGTTTTTGAAAGAATGGTGATGATGTTGATGATAGTATAACGCAATCATTGCATAGTGATGCGCAGCTTCCTAACCACTGATGGGAGGTTCCTCTCTGGGTCTGATGTGTGCCTCTCCTTTTCCTTGTCCATCTTCTTTGGCTTCATTAGTCGGTGGTCATGAATCAGCAAAGGACTACATTAGGAGCAATAGGATAACTACCAGCCAGTAGTGCAGCAGCTATGACATACAACAGTCTGCGTTGGCGGCCAATCAGCAGTTACGATTGCGTCACATCGCCCACAAACTGCATGCCACCCTAAGTCGTTTGAAAAATTTAGTTATGACCGGGATAGAGTCATCCTCGCAATGCACGAATGAAAGTGACTCGTTTTGGTCGCCGTCATCATCTTTTTGTTTTACACACGTGCGGCTAGATATTTTTAGTTTTTATTATGCCAGACAGGGTAGCTTCCATGCAAATTATGATCGGATAAGTTTTTAAAGATCTTTTGAATCTATTGGTCCTCCTGCTATCTACTGTAGTGGTGTCATTGAGTTCTGGTGCATAGTAGAGTTAGTTAGCAGTTCTTAGCATCAAGAAACTGTGGCAGTGGGAACATTCATTCATTGCTTCGGAAATGCCAAAACTCCCACGAGAGGACTCTTGCTTGAAAATGAGTTCCTTACATCTTTGCCAATTTTTAATTCTAACTTGTTCGCTATCTTTTTATTTGCAAGTCTATGATACTTCTGTCTACTGCCAAGCACTGCCTCCAAAGTCTTTTAAAGGGCCACCAAAAGACTCAAAAGTAGAGGTTTCCCCAAGAAATTTTGCTGCTGATTCTTATCCGATTCCACGCCTTGGACTTGCAGTTTTGATTCTCGTTCCGTAGCCTTGGCAATCGCCGTGATTAAGCCTTTGTGCTTGGCCATGACCTGTCGGTTGGATACTTCCGTGGCCAGCCTGGCGATCGCTCGGATGGCCGAGTCCTGAATTTCCGTCAAAAAATGCTGGTCGTCGCCGCTGACATCCAAAGTTGAAATGGGAGCTGCGTGTGGCGGAGAATCCAGTGGAGAGCGACCAAGTTCATCATCACCATCCACGGGGGGACTGCCCAACACTGTACCCTGAACCAGAGCAGCAAGGACTTTGTCGTTGCACATGATTTTGTGATTTGTAGTCGCATTCGCTAGATGCATAAGAGCTCTCGTTGCGTTGTCACGATCCTTCAAAGAGGAATTTGGCCTGGTACACATATCGGACAACTTTTCCAAGACTCCCTCATGGCGGGCCATGGATTCTCGGCATTCCGGTTCGCGTGCTCGGAGACGAAAGACTGCCGAAATGTTATTCTCCACGGTGGTATCCGCCGCAATCACCAGAGCGTCGATTACATCTTTGTAATTTCGGGAGGATTTTCGAATGTTCGAGGCGATTTTGGTCAATGCCAAGCATGCCCGCGACTGCACTGTTTGATTGCCGCCGGCAATGGCGACGTTGGCCAGAGTCTTGAGCAAGCCTGGACGACCGGCCATGGCTTCCGCGGTTCCATCATAGGCAAGATTGGTCAAAGCTCCAGCGGCACGGCGGCGTGCTTTTTCATTGGAGTCCTTGGACACGACGTATAGCAGGGCTTCTATAACGATTCCTTCTTCAAAGTGCACCAATCGTTTGCGGTTGCTTTTGGGAAAAGCTAGATTTTGAAGCGTTGTTGTGGTACTTTCTCGAATCATACTAATCTTTTCATTGACCACCATGGTAGTTAGCACTCGCAAGACATGCCCGTTCCTTGCCAAAGGCACTTGATTGGCAGGTGCCGAAGCTAAATCCATCAGTGCACTCGTGGCGTATTCACGAGTCACATCGACCAGGTCAAACTGTGCAATCTTGAGCATACTTGTCAGCAACCCCTTGTGGGCATACATGAGCACTTTGTTGTCTTCACAGTTGGCCAGGTTCGCCATGATTCGGACACGAATATTTCGACTGGGTACGTTCAACGGCGTACTGGCAACTCGTTCCAGCCAGTCCAGGAGTCCTGTTTGCCGGGCCAAACTCACACGCACTTCCGGTATCTTGGAGACATAATGAAAGGTTTTGGTAATGTTGAGTATAATTTCATCGGCGTGTTTGACTTTGGACTGTTCGCATTTGTCCATGAGACGTAAGAGAGGAGGCATCATGATGGGAGCATAGACTCGAAAGGCTTCCTTGACATATTTGGATCCTCCACGGAACACCATTTCAATGGCTGCACAAACCATACGAATCGCTTCATGATCACAGGTATGGTCCATAATGCTCAGTTTTTCGGCCAACACTCCGGTAGCTCCGTAGTATAGCTCGGCATTGTGTTTGATGGTATCATTGTGATCGAATTCTACACAAACAATTGATAAGGCTGTAAGGGTGGATTCCTGGTCTGCTGCCCTGCTCAAGTCTGTCGTACAGTAATACAAGAAGAAGAAAAGATGACAAGATAGGTGGTGAGAGCCAGCGGTCGATGGGTAATGTTCACGCCAATCCTGCAATGGTAACAAACCCGATAAAGATTTTTAGAAGATCTACTACACTACAGCATACGTACCATCAATCACTCGTTTGACGGCTCGACCATCCCGCAAGAAAGAGTTGGCAGGAGGATGATCCGAACACGTCGAGGCTCCTCCGATACTGCGACTACCGACCGTATGCGATTCGACGCCGGAGATCCAAGATGTTTCATCATCAAAACTGAACCGCGAATCGGAATTCGCGTCGCCATTGATATGCGTGGGAACCAACGTTGGGACGGTGCCCACCGACAAGTTGTCTCGACTCGGATTGGAACGATATTCCGTCATGGTGGCGGTACTTTGTTGTGACGCGGATCTTTGGGAACGTGTGCTACGATTGGTACTTCGATTGGTACTTCGATTGGTACTTCGATTTGTACTAGCCGATCGAGTGCCATTGCCACCGGTTCGTCGTAGAGGGGTACGAGACGAAGATATGGATATTCTAGAGCTGGAACCGAACTGCTCTTGTTGCTGTTGATCGACAAATCGCCCTTGTCGTCGTCGTCGACTTGTGTTGCCTCTATGTGATTGTTGTTGCAGTTGCATCAATATCCTGGGATTGCTAGTGGATTGCGGGTCTACCACAAAACTGCCACTTCTGCGACGTGACTGAAAGAGTTCCCTCATGGTTATTGGATTTGACTTTTGACTTTGAATGGATATAGTTGGATTTGACTTGCTCAGCAAGGACACACCTTGTGAGGAGGTGTATCAGAGGGGGTGCCTACTGTGTTGTGTAATGCCTGCGAATGTTGTTTGTTTTGTATGAGTGATCGATAAATTGCCTTCCTATTTCACAGTGTGACAGACGAATGATCTCTTTTAATTATTTTGGCTCAACCAAAAGTAAGGTGCGTTGCGCTAGAGGAAACTTCTTTCACGCACACCTCCATCAGCCCAGTTTCGTCCAATGGTATCTATGCGAGCTACTGGAAGAAAATGTGAGTACTAGTACAATTGAATGGATATCGCTACCCCGTTGTATCTGGCTTAGCTAGCTAGCAAGGAGCACGACTGTAAGAGCAGGTACGTCGTACTAATAACAAGGTTAGACCCGCTGATCGAGGTGCACCCACATCTTTTGGATAGGTCCAACGCTCTGAAATTTTGAAACGTGGTTGCTTGGCAGCAATTCCCGGATGGAAATCGGAACGAGCAGCTCTCAAGATCCTAACCCTAAAACTCTGCTGAACGGCTGTGTAGATACTAGCTAGTACGGACGGAAAGCTGATGTTACACATGTACTACTAGCAACTCCCGCAGTGCTAGGATACTAATAAGCTACTAGCTAGCTGGGTACTACAAGTAGCTGGCCAAACAGTTTCGTGGGAGCTAGCTACTGATACGCGACGTGTCCAGTCAAAAATGAAGGCTTTATGCTGTACTCAAAACGTCATGTGAAATCTTCGGGGTTTCCAAACAAGAACACAATGAAGCCCGTGGTGAGCCTATTCCGACTGTGGTAATTCATGGATGCCGCTTCCAAATGAATGGTTGGATTTGCGCTTTTTATGGCACTTGCTAATAAGACATGCATTGCAGGCGAGGCAATACTATTTTTTACATTTATTTCGTTGGGCCGATGACCAGAAAACACACTCTCATTTTTGTCTCTGGCCAATTCTATTAGAGCCACCGCCGAACTTGAGTTTTGTATGTCCGATACACCTCTCCATAGGCCTCTTCCAGAATTTCTTCTTCTACGGGGATAAAACATCGATCCATTACCATTGCGTTCAAAAGTGGAAACAGGAGATTCCAAGAACAATTGCTGACAAAGGCTGCACCCACAAGGCCCAGCGATATTCCAAGATACATGGGATTCCTGGTATAGGCAAAAGTACCACTTATATGGAGTGGTGATTCGTGGTGGTGGTCGTCTTTTTTATGGTTTGTGGGCATCATGGGTGTATTGCTCTGTTGAAAGGCTTTCTTGGCAAACATTGCAACTTGAGCCCCGGTCACAAATAATGGCACGCCAATGGCAAACCCAACAACACGATTGTCAAAGATCACGGCGTCCTTGGGCCACAAGAACATTTTTCCTGCCACCATGGCCAGAAGTGACGACTTGTACACCATTGGAGGTTTAAAGGGTGGAAGTTTCGCGGCAACAGAACCCCTGCCGTTTCGTTTCCCTTGCAATTCTTGGTTGCTGTCGCTTTTCATTCTCTTTCTTTCGTTCTTTCTCTTTCTTCTTTTTCAAAACCAAAAATTAAATAATTGCTTGCCAGCTGACTGCTGTGCTCTAACAGCTATTAATTAGCTACTAGCTAGCTGAGAAATTAATGAACATGCCGCGATCAATCGAAGCAACAAGAAAACTGAAGAATTAATAACCAAGATTCAGATCTTTGGATTGTTAGTCGTGGGGAGCACTTCTAGAAGACATTTGTCATAGTGAAAGGAACGGTAGGGCTAAAGCTAAAAGCTACATGTTGAACATTGATAAGATCTCCTGAAGTGGAACTCCTCAGAAATAAATTGGAAAATCTAGCTTGGGTGGCTTTCTTTTATTGCTTCGCTACTGAACAACAATGATGACAAGTGAGCAACAACTTGTCTGCGCTCAATGTCGGTTGAGAGACAAGAAATCAATTGGAAAAATTGGCAAACATTCCATGTTTGAAGGTCCTAAATTGTTCCGCTTTGTCACTTTCTTTAAGAGATGTCATTTTGCTACATTGGGGTCATTCTTGCTGGGGTTCTGTTACAAATTTGTACCTAACATAGGAAGACAAGCCCATCAGTGTGCGGGCCACCAAATTTGAAATCCTGGACAACTTCAACGAAGATCCTTTGAGACAACCTGTTAGACAAATTTTGCCTTTGGAAAAGACACCCTTTGACTTAAAAATTAGCTACTAATTCTTGCTGAACACCACCAATTTACCATTTGCCATGTTCTCACAACAAAAGGTTAAGCAAGCAGTGATTTGTTTTTGACCCCTTGCAAAGGTCACGGTGACACTTTCAACAATGTTAAAGATGCCATCAAACTAATCATCATTTTGCTAACTCTCAATGTGTTCAGCAAACCCTACAACTGACCAAAGATAACATGCTGTGATTGGATTTGTTTTTGTTTCTCTCATTGAACTTCGATGTTGCACATTGATTTGGCGATCAACTTGAATTCCACAATGACAAACATCCTGTTGTCGCCCTGCTGCTGTTGTGGTTGAAAGTCATTAAGCTTTTATGATTGGGTTCTGTTAGTTCTTTTCAGGACCATGCGGTAACTGACAAGAAATTAGTACAAGATTGTGTAGCCTTTTGCATGCACAGGACATTTAAAACAGTCGGAGTGTCAACAATCCGACGATCGGAATTTTCTGACCCTTAAATCCGATCATTTTGAAACGTCGGAATTATCCGATGATTTATCCGACGATTTTGAAATTCGTCGGATGTTAATTCCGATGACCGAATCATTAAGCAGTGATTTAAGGGCTGTCATTCCGACGATCCACAAATGTCGGAAAAGCACGATGTCCAACAATTAATGATCTGAGTGCCGTTCCGACGATTGCATTTATCCGAGGGAGCATTCCGACGTTTTACACGGAAGCACATTTCAAATTCCGATGATTTTTAATCTCTGTAGTAAAACTGCACAATTGAACACTGCCGCATGGTCCAGGGCTGCAACAAGTGAGAAAGTTTAGTCTTTTGGTGGAAGCATGCACCAATCTGCTTAACACAAAAAGAGGCCAGGAAGACAGGGTTATGGTTAAGCTCAGTGCCGGCGAAATGCGGTTTGTATGTAAATGCAACTGGATGCCACTGATGTGGTTAGCCCCCAACATTTTTAGAACTGATGTCTCACTCATGACTGGCAGCTTTCCATATTTAAGCACTGTCTTACTGGCACCTTTTGTTATGTAAGCATTGTCTCACTGGCACCTTTGTTTAAATCAAAACTGTCCCAGGGGCACCTTCCCTTATGTGACATACATACATACACACACACATACAACCACGCCATTTTTAGTCACTTTTTGAATCACTTTTGGAGTCCCTTTTGTCAATAAAATTTGGATAGACCCCACTTGACTAGTTGGGGGCAATTTGAGTTTGTACATTTGCATTGATCAGACTCAAGTGAAGATACATTGATGAAGATATTTTTTCGTGTCCTCTCCTTTCGATTTCTCATTGTGCAGCGTGAAACGAAAATTGGGCCGACAAAACACAAAGCAATCCCATGAACTGTATGATGAATGGAACTTGGAGTTTCCACGACTGCGCTACCACATACTAGTCTCGGCTTGTCGAACGGCAGGACATGTCTACGCTGAGAAGATCCAGACGTTGACAAACGACTTAATACCGCGAGAGTGCCCACGCTGTCAAATTATTGGCAGAGGGTGTCGGCTCGGAAAGGCACGGCAAGAAGTAGCTAGCTAGTATCGCATGGCTTCGATCTTTCGACACTCGACACAAAATAAAACAAACCTTGCCGATTACTGCTGCCGCGAAGCCATGTGGTCGCTTTTTTTCAAGGACCGTACCAGAGAAGAGACGGAAGCGTGTCTTGCAACTGATACCAATGCCGAAGCCAAGAAACTCAAGATGGATGAGGAGGTCGATGTTGAACACCGACGGAGAGCAGCGGATGTGTATCGCTTTTTGGAAGCCTACGAGGAGACCAAGCTGATGGATAGGCAATCCAAAGCCACTCCTTCGTTTATCAAGGCTTATGAACCAGGAGGAAATGATAACGACTGGAGGATGAATCATTACTTCTATCAAGACAAACCTGACGGGAAGCATGACGAAAACTGTGGAATTGTTTTGACGTCCTACCAACTAGAACAACTGAAAAACTGCTGCGAAAAGACGCCCTATAAGTCGTCGCCTCCTTTTTCTGTATGTCAGGGAGGAGGCGATGGGGCGTCGGGTCTGTACTATGTAAAGTTGGAAAAGCTCACGTCTGCCGCCCCTGTTCAAGATATTTCTGGGGATCCAGACGTCAAGGCGTTCTTGGAAAGCCTCAAGCAGAACAACCCCAACTTGTTTAGCAGCAAATCTTTACGAGAGATTCTAGAGAACCTCACGCTCGAAGAGCTCCACGGTCTCAAGGCGCCAAAGGAAGTTGTGTGCTTTGCTCAGTCCTTTTGGAAAGCTGTAGTGGACGAAGAACTCAAGCTTGCTTCCAAAATTCTCCATGGTTGGTATCGAGGGTCTGTCGACACAGATTTGTATGATCTAGTGATGGGCATTGGTCATGTCCGCCAGGTATTCACCTCAAACAAAAAGAGACAGAACGAACCAGAAGAAAAAAGAATCATCAACAGTCCGCTCATTGAGGTCATTGTGCGTGTTGAAGTTTGCAACGACAGCGATTCCATCCAGATCGTCCCGCAAGAAAATGCTAGGTTGAAGTGGAACGGCGAAGCCAAGTCTGTGCAGCTGACTACCGGGGGTGGCAAAGAGCCGGTTGCTAAATTTCATCAACTGGTCGCGACAGGAAACATTGGGAATATAATTCCAAGTGACCCTAAAACCCTCTCTGAGTATCTTCAAAAGGCTTGCGATTTGCACTTTAATGGGGTTATCAAAGAGCCGAAGGATCCGTCTCTCCATCTTCCACCAGATGATCCCGACACATTGGTCCTATCGGGAGGCTGGTGTCTTTTTGTGAGGCCCAAAAGGAGTACCATGACTTCACGAGATGCAAATGCCATTGCGAATGCCATCGAAAATAAAGTAATCGATTTGTCTGCACCTGTCCTTTCCCTGGTCCAAGACTCGGAAGCAACAGCTCGCCACTCGATGGAAGACGACGCTGTGACTCTCGATGACAAATTTCTCATTCCCCTTCCCGCTTCCAAGAGTCAGCTGCAAATTATGGAGAAAATCAATACAAAGGAAAGCTCCGTCACTGTCATCCAAGGGCCTCCAGGGTAAGTTTAATGATAGGCTTGGGTCAGGCGTTTCAGTTCACGAAATTTGTATTGATTCACTCGCTGAATCTGACATTATTTGTTTTGGGTTGACTTGGGACGTGCAGCGCAGGGAAGACCCTAACGGGAGTAAATATTTCCACCCTTGAGCTTCAGAGAGGATCAAATACTCTGGTCTCGTCGCCCAATGCGCGCGCTCTTGAAGATTTTGTGGAAAAGCTGCCACCAGACCTGCGAATGTTTTGCGTAGACATGGCAAGTTTGGAGGAGGGTGGCATCGCGTCTGTGGCCGGAGCCCTTGAGTGTATGCAGATCGATTACACCAACCTATTGGGGCGGAAAAAGGAGTACGAGAAGGACATCCAGGCATACGAGAGCCAAATTCAAACGAAGAAGGCCGAACGGACGACGTGCAAGGACCTCCTTAGCTCTTGCAGTATATTCAACAGGGGTTTGATGAAAAAAAGCGGTTTCAACAGAATCGTCAGGCGCGCTGTGGTGCAAAACAGCGAGACTTCATACGCCGTCTTGAGTGCACTTCAAGATGAACATTTCGATCACACTGTGGAAAAGCTCCTGGAGCTAGTACAAGCTCAGCGAATAGAGAAAAGGGAGTCTCTGAAGCTCGATATTGACAGCGTTGGCAAGATAACCGCTGATTTGCTAAGACTTGTGCAACAGAAGGACGCTGAACAGGCCACCTCCCCCACAAATGAGGTCGCCGGTGGCCGACGACTTGTTGGTTCGTTTGATGCTGGATCTACCAATTCGTTCCAGGAAGAACTTCGCAATATCAAGGTGGGGGTAGGGGGTACTTTCAGAGCTCCTACCAGTAGTGAAGAATGGGGCCGCGTTTATCGTGGTCTTCAATTGCAAAGCAAATTGAGCGAGTTCCACGAGAGCCATGTGAAGCCGCTTTTGGCCCGCGGTTTTCCAAAGCCGGAAGTATACACCAGTGACGGTGTGTCAATCCGACAAGAATTTGTGGATGCATTGACAACTCTGAAGGATGATCTTGTTGGAGTGTCTTCCGATGATCGCAGGAAGCTTAGTCAATTTCTAGAGGCTATCGGCATGAATAGAAAAACGCAAGCGCAGGTCACTCAACTTTCCAGGGATATTCGGGCCTTGGAAGCTAAATTACTCTACGCGAAGGTAGCGCAAAGGCAGAGCGAGTCAATAACAGCCGCAGATCTTGGTAAACTTAACCAATTGGCTCAACTTGCCGGTAAAATGAAAAGCAGTGATGCACAAAGTAACAAACAGTTCACCGGCAAAGACATGCGTCGCAATCAAAACTTTGAAAAGGCATTCCAAGATGCACTCAGCATTATGCGTCTTGTGGTAATGACACCTGAACAAGTAAGCAGATTTGTTCCAGTCGGACACCGATTTGGTCTGTGTATTGTCGATGAGGCTTCCCAAGCAAGTTGCAGTGCCTTGACCCTGATGGTAAGGGCGGATCAAATGGTTGTGATTGGAGATGACAAGCAAGTTTGCCCTGACGACCATAAGTGGACTGATGAAGCGTTGAATGCACTTGAGGCTAA
>Ga0163149_10004691_pt1 | contig 14750 bp, 7 predicted proteins | sample OliLakLV19MP5G1_FD_148604 | JGI IMG/M metagenome (GOLD analysis project Ga0163149, IMG submission 148604) | Freshwater microbial mat bacterial communities from Lake Vanda, McMurdo Dry Valleys, Antarctica - Oligotrophic Lake LV.19.MP5.G1 | ecosystem: Environmental > Aquatic > Freshwater > Lake >...
AACAACGACAATGAGGATGAAATGATGAAGACACCCACGTCCTATCACGGAGGTTTGAAACGTACAACGACACCCAGCCATAGCCATAGCCATCATCACCATAAAAGTCCCTTTCATAGGGATCGTGTCCCCAAGTCTCCCCATTTTCATCGACGTTCGACCAGTGATCCCTTTGATATTTCGGGCATGGAAGAGACGTTGCCCCAACCACGACCACAACCACCACAGGGAGCACAACAACAAGAAGAAGAAGAACAAGATGAAGCGACCACCATTAGCAGTGCCGCCAGTGCCAGCAGTAGTTGTATGGAAGACACTCCTCCTACCACTTCTGCCGTGGCAGCCTTGCCCACTTTGCCACGCTATCCCGTGGCCGAAACCCGCGATTTGAATTGTTGGTCCGAATCACCCCTTTCAGCCTTTCGCGTTCGGGGCGCCACCTATGTGCAAGACAAGAAAAAGGTGCCGTCGTCCCCCTACTTGTTGCAAGCCCGGGGCTGCGATCTGTTTTTATGGGACAAACATTCGTCTTCGTTGTCTCGCGAGACTACTACTACTCTATTCAGTCAAACGCACCGCATGTTGAATGGGACCTTGCGCAAAAAGCCATCGCTCGTCTTGAATTTTCGATTTCCCTGGGGCCTCATGTTGTTGTATTTTGAAATTCCCGGCGTCTTGGTGCCCTTTTTGGAGCATGTTCCGGAGGACCAACACGAACACGGTAGCAAGAAAACCAAACACAGCAATGGCAAAAGCAAAGGTCATAAGCCATCTCTGGACGCTTTAACGCCGGGTCAACGAACCCTGGCACGATGGATCATGGGCGATACCAAATACAAAAATCAGCGCCTGAAATTGATTCCCTACGTCGTCCAAGGACCGTGGGTCGTCCGCAATATGGTCACGGGAAAACCGGCCATTATTGGGACCAAATTGCCCGTCTCGTACCGGTATGCAAGGTCTTCTTCCTCGGACGCTACTGCTTCTGGCAATAGTAATAGTAATAATAGTCCGCTGCTCATGGCCGAACTCGATATTGGCAATTCCAGTGCGACCGCCAAACGGATTGTGGGCGTATGTCGACGCTATATGAATGCTCTCACCTGTGACATTGGTTTTGTCATTCAAGGGAATACGCAAGATGAGTTGCCAGAACAAATGATGGGTGCGACACGGATTCATGGCATTGATCCCGTCAAGGCACCGACCCTTTAAAACGACGAAGGCTCTTGATGTTGGGCAACAGGTGGTTGGGTGCCGCCATATAGGATATGTGTGTGTGTAGCAAATGATTGTGGGTGTGAAACAGTGAAACGTATCAACATATTTGTGTACTGTAGCGATGGAATGGATCTTTGCATATGCCAATCAACATTGAATGGTTGTAATAGGGTTGTACGAGCCGACACTTGCTTGTCTGTCCATCGATGGAAAAGTAGTGCGCAGCGATGTATGGAGGCATCTGGTACGTCTTCCGCAACAAGTAGGTCGCTAGCTAAAATAAAACTATTTGAAAGTGAAATTGGAAGTCCTCCTTGGTCGCATATACAAAATGTTGTGTTCTTGTCGAGACTTCATAGCTAACACCTGCTCTAGCTAGTATAAAACAAGGGCCAAAAGATTAACAAACTCGATTTTTAACAGTTTACTATATACGTCGAACGAAGGGCTCGGTCCAAAAAAGTAGTAGTAGATAACAACACAAGTTGAATATGTGGTCCTGCTGCGAATCTCAAATTGATTCTCCGTTGCAGCCCAGAACTCCATCACTTGTATGCTACAAACACTTTTCCATGCGCAGTCCCGCGAAGTGCTTCGCCTGGCACAGTATCCATGCATTCCCCCGGACAGATATACTGACAAATAAATCAATACAACTTGATTGGCGCAAACGCCATCATATTATTTTATAAGTTTCTGCCCACAACCACTGAGCCAAGGTAGGGCATACCGTCTAGCTCTAGGGGAATGTACCCGCTTAATGTTAGCTTGGCTGTGAGGGCAAAAAGTGTATGAAGGAAAGGTTGTAAGCTTGGCGTGATTCGTATTAAAAAAAGATCAAGAAGTCAACGCAAACTTACCAACAGTTACCCGGACGACGTAACCTTCATCATTACAAATTACTCCGTGCCAATCGCAAACACTTGAACCACTCAAGTAGCGGCGAGCTTCACTTTCGCATCCAGTTTCAAAGCTCGCTCCTGCACGATTACACGCAGGCCACAGGTCACCGTACATTGAAAAATACATAACGGCCATAATGTATCGTTGGTCGATTTCAATTGCATCGTCGCTGGGGCACAACTTTCTTTCGTCGGTGTTCATCATCCATTGGAAAGCCAAAAACTGGCTGCTTTGAGGCTTGGTAAAAGAATCCGGGTCTGAGTGCCTGACAACTTGTCGGAAGAGACCTCCCGCGCGCAATTCAGGTGTCAAACCATCGCAGTGGTCGCCTCCGATGAGGAAGAGCCCGCCACGTCCTTCGTCGTCTTCATCTGCTCGATCAACGGCCATTTCACCATCGGCGCCTAAAGTTACTTCTTCAGTTCCTCCTTCAGTGCTTCCTTCAGATGGTGCAGTAGTCGCAGCGCCCCTGACATAACCATCTGGAAGAGCCGCGTTCTTGATCTTATCTGATCCGGCGTCCTTTCCTAAGACTTGATCTCCTCCAGTGGATCCCTTCGATCCATCACTGCCTCCCTTGGATCCGCCACTGGATCCCTTCGATCCATCACCGGTTCCGTATTTGTCTCCTTTGGCGTCCTTGCCTAATCCTTTACTATAATCGTCAACGGGAAAGCCTTTATCATCTTGTGTAAGTCCTTTACCTCCTCCTTTATCTCCTTCGGTGCCCTTGTCACCTTTATCGCCCTTGTCAACAGGTTGAGCAGGGAAATCGAGAGAAGAATCAAAGCTCTTGTCTTGGCCTCCTTGGTCACCCTTGACACCTTTGTCACCCTTGACTCCTTTGTCACCTTTATCATCCTTGACTCCCTTGTCGCCTTTATCTGCTCCTTTGTCACCTTTGACTCCTTTGTCGCCTTTATCTGCTCCTTTGTCGCCTTTGGCACCTTTGGCACCCTTGTCGCCTTTCTGGCCCGGCATACCGTCCATTGGTAGGTCGTCACTGTCTCCAACCATGGGAGGCACGCCTGTGTCGCCTCCTTTGTCTCCACCTTTGTCTCCACCTTTGTCGCCTCCTTTGTCACCTCCTTTGTCTCCACCTTTGTCGCCTCCTTTGTCACCTCCTTTGTCACCTCCTTTGTCACCTCCTTTGTCGCCTCCTTTATCTCCACCTTTGTCGCCTCCTTTGTCACCTCCTTTGTCTCCACCTTTGTCACCTCCTTTGTCTCCACCTTTGTCAGCTCCTTTGTCGCCTCCTTTGTCGCCTCCTTTGTCACCTCCTTTGTCTCCACCTTTGTCACCTCCTTTGTCCATGCCTTGGTCGTCACTGTCTGGGAATCCTCCCTTGTCGCCTTTATCGCCTTTATCTCCTTTATCACCCTTGTCTCCTTTGTCGCCTTTATCTCCCTTGTCGCCTTTATCTCCTTTATCACCCTTGTCTCCTTTATCTCCTTTGTCGCCTTTATCTCCTTTATCACCCTTGTCTCCTTTATCACCCTTATCTCCTTTATCTCCTTTGTCGCCCTTATCTCCTTTATCGCCCTCGTCCTGAAAGAAGAAGAAGAAAGGGGAGTCAGATATATATCGCACAAGAACACGGACTGGAGATACAAGGAGGATGTTCGATGCCTTCCTAATTCCTTCACTGACTAATAACAAGCAAAATACATACCGGGACACTGAATTGCAAGTTTCGAAGGAATTGGTCTAGTTCTTCATCATCGGCATCATTGGATGCCTTTTTCAAGGCATCCCATTGGGGTGGTTGTTGGTCGGGGTTGTTGCTGCTAGTCAAAGTACGGCGCTTGGCAAGTTCTCCTTTGATACGACGGCGTTTGGCATAGGATTGTTTGGGTGTTTCATTATTGTTGACGCCAGTATTGGCTTGTTGTTGCTGTTGTAGTTCTTGCTGCTCCTCCACACCGACACCAGCAGCAACGTCGTAATAGGTGGGACTAGACGCGACAGAGGCATCTGCCACCATGGACAGAGCCGTTGTCACAAGGAGCAGAAATAGACTCCTGCTTTTGAGTATCATGGTTGTTGATTGCTTGTATTACTAGAAAAACTGCTGGAATAAAGAGCACTGACTCTATCTGCAAGCACAAGAGGGAGACACGTGTTGTTATACCTGCAATGTTAGCGCTGCTCGGCTCTTTGAGTGGTGCAAAAGAGCAAGCGATTACTGTATATTGATGCCTATTATCTACAGCTCTTTACTCTACTGTATTGATAACGCTCGCTAGCTAGCTAGACCGTAAATGTGAAGAGAAAGCGCCATTTTCTGAATCGGGGGAGTGAGCCCTTCCAGGCAGACATTTGAAATCGCAGTAGAGGTTCTACGAAGGGGCCGCATGGACCACCAGATGTATCGGATTTCAAACGTCAAAGAAAGGCAGCCGGCGATCTACAGCGGTTACAAAGTTGATGTATGTTTCACGGATTCCTGTGGCACGGCAACAGGAATGAAAGGGGTAGAGACTCAGAGGGGTAGAGACTCAGGGACTGACCCTTATGATTCCGCTATGACACACCAACAACCATTGCAGCCAGGCTAACTAAGTAGCTAGCTAGTTGGACAGGTGGCTTCCTTAAACCACCATTGTGCAGCAGGCATTAAGATCATGATCTTGGGACTCATGACAAAATCATGTCAGCATCCAAATGTGGTTAAGTGCATTTGGTTGCAATGGCGGATCACTGGCATCATCATTGTCACCGCGATGTGCTTGGGAAACAAGACATGTGCTCATTGATGGACTGGAAAAAAAAGTGAGTCCCATGACATGCCAACATACAAATGATGTGATTCTTGTTAATTGGTTTGGGCTGAAGCTTTGAAGCAAGGTCAGCTCAGACAGTTGAACCACTGAGACAGGTTTGTTGTCATTTTTTGTTTTTGGTCATGATTGTCGCACGCAAGGCTCGTCTTGTTGTGATGAAATGTCCATCTTAGCTGCAATTCTTCCCTGTGAGTTATTTCAATCACCTTTAATTGGAAGAACAAAGAGAGATCATTCAATGCTTTTTGGCTGTGTCATGCATTTCTAATTCCAAAGTTGCAGACCATGGACATTAATCACAACTGGCCCAAGCAATGCACTGGTCGCATTTCTGCATCAGAAAAAGTGCAATGATTCTTGGAGACTACATTGTCACCATTCTGTTGATAGGGGACAGGTCAAGGCATGTTTCTTCCTTTGTTAGGTTTGATTTCGTTATTTGTTAAATTTTTCCGTGCAATTAATTCTTTGAAAAAATCACTCCAGTTTGCATGAGTTTCTCTCAGAACCAGGACTGGTGTGTTGCTTGTAGCAAAGGAAGCAGTTTCAAAAAAGGAAGAAAGTCATCTCAGCACAATTTTGCTCTTCTGACATGTAAGTTTAACATTGTGCATTTGCAAAGACAGAAAATGTTTGTTCAACAATTCAATTGTCACAATGCAATTTTCGTTTGAACCTGACATGTCAAAGAAGGTCCCATTTTTCTGAAGATTGATTGCAGTTCTTACTGGTTGGGGCTCATTTTGGGTGAGCTAGCATGGGCAACATGTCTTTTAGTGATAGCATCAAACACCCGACAACATGACATTGACCAATGTTGATGCAACAAACTGAAAGCATTGGGGACCTGTAGATCAGGTGATGACAAACTTGCATCATGCTAATGTGAAAGGAATCCCCCCATCTTCTTCTTTCTTCTTTGTGTTGCTTTGTGAAAAGATTATTAGTGGCAAGTGTTTGGCTTTGGTTTTGATTTATGTTTCCGTAGCCTTTTTTCTGATTCTTGTGAAACAAATTTGGGCTCATCATGTGGCATGGCTTCAATGCACTGCACAGCTTGGAAATCTCTTGTTAACAAATCAGAGTCATGGTCAGTTCATCAGAAGTGAACAGATTTATGATGATGTGTGATAAATCATTGATGCTTTCAACAGAGTGAATTGTCAGCCTAGATGAGACAAAAGAACGGCCCCATGATGTTGCAATGGTTGCTTCTGTTAGAAAAAAATGTTATCAAATGCCACAACAACTTGTTGTGTTTTTATTTGATTCACATCAAAAGAACAATTCATCTGAGGAAATGCTTGATTGCCGGACATTTCATTGTCCAGACTGTGCCTGGTTTGTATGATTCAGTTGCCATAGACAAAATGATCTGGGAAACGCCACAACATGCTTTGGGTTACATTTCCCCTGGAGCAATTTCTGGTCAATTATTTCCTTTTTGCCACTGTTTGCTGTTTAGCATGACTGCTGTTGCATGCCAACAAAACAACAAAAGCTTAACAATTATGCATTGTTGCTACTTTGAATAAGACCAAAGGTTAGTTGCGCAAATTGAGGTCGTGTCTCCAACAAATTGCAATTGACAATTGCTTTGACTCCAGAAGCATTAACTGTCGGTTTGTTCAATTTGTTGCTGTTGCTCATTGAAGGCAACATTTTGGTCAACTTCAGCATTTCAAAGTGACATCGTGATGTGGCTTCTGTGTCCAAACCATGGCCACCGTTTGAAAGAAACATCTGCAGGTCTACTAAAACAGAACATTGCAGTGCTTTCGATGATTGACATTGAAACACATTTTCATATCTTTTGTGTCAAACAGACAATGTGTCCTCAATGTGTGCAAAACAAAATTGACATTGAACTTACGTAACCACTTGTGCATGCAGTGCATGCTAAAGAAATGCATGAGCTGTTTCTTATTGAAAATTATTTCTTGCATGCACATGCTTCAGTTCCCCCATCCTGGTAGCAAGATGGCAACATTTAACTCTTCAGCGCACAAGGTCAGATGCAGCAGTTTCAATGTTTCTCCATCATGTGTGTTGATGCGGTAGCAACATTACAACATTCAAGATTAAAAAGGAAACCCAACCCCTTTGTCCATTGGAAGGAAAGTGAAATTCTATGTGTCTGGGCGCAATTGTTGGAAGCACAGCTAGTGTTCCATAAGGGGCATGTGTGCACCTGTGGGCAACTTGAAGTGTAGCTGAGTCAACAGCATTGAAGACTCTAGAAGATCTACAACAACAACAACAACCATAGCTAGCAGCGCTGCAGTGCTTACAATTTCTAATAAACTGATCTGTTTCACCAAACAAATAGATCTCTTCATCCAACATTTATTAGAAATTATCCGGCGACCATGGAGGGTTTGTCGTGAGTGGAAGAAGATCCACATGGAGAAGTAAAAGAATGATCGGAGGATCCGTGTGTCGGATCGATGAGAGGATTGAAGCAACGTGGGTTGCTGCGACGAATGGAAGCCGAAGATGGATTCGGCGAAGGATCGCACGAATGCCGAAGGGCTTAAAGAAGGGATCGTCTGCATGCCGATGGATGGAAGCGATCGGTGGATCGTAGCCGGAGAACGAATCGATGGATGGATGGAACGTGTCGATGATTGATGCGGAGGATGAAGTTAACGAAGAAGAAGATGGATCCGTGAGAGTGCACCGGATCGCCGAGCAAGAAGAAGACGGCAACACCGTTGGTAAAGAAGTGTGTTAACGAATGAAAGAAGAAGACGAAGACCTCATCTATAAACAAGCCACAACAAGAAGAAGAATGTCGCCAATCCAAGAGTCAGGAAGAGCCAAGAAGAGCCAAACAGAACCAGGGGATTGAGCAGCCAAGTGAGCAGTCAAATGAGCAGCCAAGTGAGCAGCCAAGAGAGCAGTCAAGTGAGCAGCCAAGTGAACAGCGAAGAGAGCAAGTTAACAATTAACAAGAACAAGAAGAATGCCCTGCGTGTCAGGAAGGCTTGTTGAGTGTGTCTCCAAGCAGCAACAACAGAAAGTTCCCCGCGTGTCGGGATGGGTCCGTGTCTCGGATCAGTCGGCGTGGGTCGCGATGCAAAGAGGAAGTCGTGTGTCGACTGCAAATGACAAACAGAGAAAGGAGTGTGTCTCCTAGATGATGAGAAAAGAAGGAGTGTGTCTCCAATGAGCAGTCCGTGTGTCGGACGGCGTGTGTCGCCACCAATCAACCTACTGAAACAGAAGGAGTGCGCTTGAGAGTGCACGTGGAAGTGCATTTGTGTGACGAACACAGATGTGGAATGGTGATTTGAATAGGCCAAGAGCCAAAACAATAAACCAAATGATTATGGGGATGACCGATGTGCAGGTCAATGACAATCAACATCTGTCACTAGTAGGAAGTGGTGAGTCAACAACAGTGGCAAGAGTCCATCAATGGGGTGGCGATGTTGATGGTGGAGTCCATGGAGTTTGGGCAATGCTCTAGGTGAGAGAGCAATCTTTGTTTGAAGGAGTGGAGCTGTCGCAACCTTGCAAACAGTGGAGCAGTGAGGCTGTCATTGTAGCACCAATCTACATCTGACATAGAGTGCAAAGATTTGAATCACCAAGTGATCCATGTCTCCGAAGGAGTGTGTTGGAAGTGCAGCTAGTGTTCCATAAGGGGCATGTGTGCACCTGTGGGCAACTTGAAGTGTAGCTGAGTCAACAGCATGGAAGACTCTAGAAGATCTACAACAACAACAACAACCATAGCTAGCAGCACTACAGTGCTTATAATTTCTAATAAACTGATCTGTTTCACCAAACAAACAATTTCTAATAAACTGATCTGTTTCACCAAACAAATAGATCTCTTCATCCAACAGCAATAAAGCTAGTGAAGGAATTGGCACTGTTACAGCAAATACAACTGAGTGTCAGTTCTGCTAGTGTGACAAACAGGTGCAATGTTTCAGCTACCTCAATGGGCATTTTATGCAACCCACACAATGTCACAGAAAGCAAATGTGTCTACTGCTTGATATGTGCTCTCTACTTATAGAAACAAGGGCACGGACACTCTTTGATGCGATGTGCCTTATTAATCTCATCTTCTTTCCAACCAGTGTAGACATCCACATCACCCAAGGTGTATAATGAGAAAGCAAAAATGATGAGTAGGCGGTTAGGACGACCAATGCATGGCATGAAGATGATGAAGGAGATGAAGGAGAAGGGGATGGTGATGGGAATGAAAATGAAAATGAAAATGAAGAAAAAGAAGATGAGGATGCGCATGCTTAGCTAGTATGTAGCGGGTACGACCAAGAAGGAGCCCGTGTAGTCGATGTTGAAAGCACTCTCATCTTCCCCTAGTATTAGCTTTAGCTAGCAAGTACATTAGATAGATTCACAGGACACCGGCACAATTGCCTGAAAACATACAAGCGATAGATGATACAAGGCTCAAATCGCAGCTCTAGCTAGTCGTCGCACGACGACTTCATCAGTCCCAAGCAAACTACTCTGCTCTGCGCCTTCCACAACTGTCCGCTTCTGTTGGGCAACTCGTTACTGTACTGTTCTTTTATGCACAACTACCCGCTTCTTTAGATCGGCTCGTTATGAAACTATTAGTGTATGTACATCTTCATTGTACCGCTGTTTGCCCATCATGCCATCACAAAAAATGGATGCAATGCTAGCCACAGCGACATTTCTGCTAGAGGTTTGAATGGCAAGTCGGCGTCAGTGTAGAGAGCACCGAGGTTCCTCGATGGCTGAAAAAACAAACAAGCTAAGTGTCGTGACAAAATAGAACAGCAGTAATGGATGCGTTTGTTTGATAAGCAATGGATGTCTATTTTAGAATACCACGTTAGGCGGAAAGAGAGCTTGGACTCCTCAACACAGACTTTTCATTATTATTTTGACAACTATTTCAAAATCTGTTGAGCGGTTGGAAAACGACACAAAGGATGTGTTTAGTGGGTGGTTCGTTGACTTCTGAGATATACCGCAGGCGCGATCCCGTTTTCTTACCATTGTCCCACATTTGAGCCATCTTTTGCCGGTGGCTTTAAACGATCAGCTGTTGTCGTTGCTCGGTGGAACTTGCGCCACAAAGCGCATTTACGGCCGCCCGAGTGGTTGGAGTTGCAATGCGCTCGTCCCCAGCAAGGTCAGCACTGCCGCTGTTGCCCTCGGTGAACGCGGGGGCATTGTAGATGGGGTGGCCTGAAGATTCCTGCATACCCTTCGATACATCCCGAAAAATATTTTCGTGCTCAATCTCGGACAGCTTTCTGTCGGCGTTGATACTGGCCATAAGCTCACTGTCGTCGCCACCCCATGCAATGCACGACTCTGGGCTCGGGTGCTTCAATGACTCTGGAATCTCAAACTCAAGCTTCGTCATCTCACGGGGTGAGTTGAGAGCATTTCGAAGTTCCTCGTTCTGCTGATAAGCCGAGTTCACCGAAGCAGCGAGATCATCTTTCTGCGCTACTGCGCTATTGAAAGGATCAAGAGTGAAGGCTTGAACCTTAGCGTCGGAAAAGACGAGAGCCAGCTTACTCATCAAATCTCCAACGGCTTTCGATGGTGGTGCTTGGGGTTCTTTGTTCTCTTTCTTATCCTCCAGTGAGTTGGAAATTCTCATTTCATCAGGACTCATCTCATCCCTTGGCACTTCGTGCAAAACCTGCAGAGCCTTCTGCAGCATGCGTTGACCTTCAGACATTTCAGGCTCGTCGGGACGAGGCTTAATAGTGGATCCAGCGAGTAAGCGGGCTTCGTCTTCTCGCAGTTCCTCAGCTTCCTTAGCTTCATCTTTTTCATTGATGTCGTCTTCTCTTTCAATAATGTCGTCGACAGAGTCGACCAAGTCGCTGGGGACGGAAGCTCCAAAGCATGGCATGGCTTTGCAGGGCCTCTGCTCTTCGATATCGTCATAGCACAAGAACATTCCATCGATTGCGCGAACAAGGATGTCGCTTTCCTCTGCGTCCCGAGCCTGATGCTTCTCTACTGCTACAGATGGAAAGACCTTAGGAGCAGGAGCTGGCTCGTCCTCGGACAATTCGTTTCGGTCTTCATAAAGAGGTACAGCTGGAAGTGTTCCATTGTTGACACCTTCTTCGATTTTGTCAAAAGTAGGCGTGCCCGCACTGGCTTCGTCGGACTCGGGGATTGGCGTTAGAGTTGCAGAATGCCCGAGCACCACCAATTGTTCCTTTGTGCTTGGTTTCTTCTTCTTTTTCTTCTTCTGCTTTTCCTCCTCCTCGCTCCTCGAATTCATGATGGTCTGATCAGCGCCCTTCACGAGCTCGGCCAAAATCATCTCCTCAGTCTTGTATTCAGCAAAGCCTTCTTCCTCTGATTCGTTTTTTTCCGCCATGATCCTCTCAACAGCTCTCCTATGCAGTTCCTCCTGAGAGTACTTCTTCAAATCTTCTTCTGGGGCGCTCTGAGAAAGGAGGCTTGCAGCTGACTCCAAAGCCTCCGCGTATTCTTCAGCGCTCATCTGCATTGAAACAGGCTTGAAGCGTTTCTGGGGAACAGGCGCAGCTTCCTCGTCACCGTCTGTGAACTCATAGCCAGTTAACTCCTCGAGTTGTTTCATGGCAGCGACCTTCTGTTTTGCCAAATGTTCATGGAGATCGAGGAAGCTCTTCTGCAGTTCAGTGAGGCGAGCTTCCAGTTCAGCAATGTATGGTTGGAGCGACACTGTGTACGGCTGAATGTCATCACGATAAGATTGGACCTCGCTATCGATGTTCTGTTGAAGCTGCTCAAAGTATGACGGGAACTCATCAAAGAAGAGGAACGCCCTGTCAAAGGCTTCGACAATTGGATCCGGGTCGACTCCTTGTTTGACCGACGGATCGATTTCGCGGGGTTGGACACCCCCCGCGACATCCCCCGCCTCAACGGTGAAAGTATTGCTGAATTTCTCAAGGATTTCATCGGCATTCTCTTTGCAGTCTTCAGGAAGGACACTATGAATAATCGATCGTAGCTTCTCCACAAATCTCTCAAAGCGTGCTTGGATATCATCACACTCTACGTCGTCTTCGTCGGCAAGGGAGGTCATATCTTTGACTGAATTTTCCTTTTCCAATGAGTATTCCTTTCTCTTCTCGGAAGCAGAGTCAGTCTTCTGCATCTCTTCTTCTTGAGTTGTCTTCGATACGTTCTCATCCGTAACGCTCAGCATCATATCAGCTGGGGGTGGCACGCCGGAAAAGCCTTCGGTGCAAGGATTGCGACAGAGCCCCTCTGTGACGCATTCCAAAGAGGGTCTAAACCCACTTTCGCTATCATCTTCGTCCAAAGGGCTCATGTCATCATCATCGTCATAATCTTCTCGGCCGTTGTCAACAATGACATATTCCTCTTCTCGTTGATCTTCTTCTTTGTCTGCTCTCGCGTCTTCTTTGTCTGCCTTCTTCGTTCCACACTCACGAGCAGTGTTACTTGCCTCACGGACGTCGTCAATGAACAAGAAGATGGAATCGAAGGCTTTCTCGATGGGGTCCTCTCCTGGCTCCAAAAAACGAACAAATTTCGCCTTTTTGTTTTTTGGTTTCTTGGTCGCAACTGTTGCCTTTTCATTCGAAAAAGGACCATAGGTCATGCTCTCGACGGAGTCGGTACCTTCCATTGGCGTATCGGCCACCTTTTTGATTGTAGTATCCACATAGGTGCTAGTAGGCGGTGTTGGCTGGGAATGCATCTCAGCCGCCGGGTTGTTGGTAGTATTCATAATCATCCTAAATCCATGCAAGTTAGCTCAACAGCGACCTGAAACACAAGTGCTGTTTCGTTTAATTAAGTTTCAGAAAAAAATGAATGAGTACTGTTCCTAACATGTAAAAAAATTCCATTTATTCAACGCATTATCGTGTGGTAATCAGTACCAGGCAAACCTCATTCATCTTGGTAACTAGCATCTTGCGGTATCTAACCGATGCAAGGATCCGTTGTTCGATCGATTGATAGATGTTCCTTGTCTAAATAAACGCGCCATCAACGCTTGCTGCTATCTAAATGATTCAAAACACTATGACAGCTCTCTCCGCCAGATTTTTGCCGGCGGGCTTGTTGGCAGAAGACTAAATCGACCGTATGATTTCTACTCTTTTGTCGATACTCATTATGGTAATTAGGTTGTGAAGATCCTAAGTAAGAAATCGATTTTTCGCCGAATTAAGGTATTTAAAGACAGCCGCCGGGGGAGCTTGTCAAACGTAATTTTAACCCTAAAAAAGACAGAAATGGTTTCTTTGGTTATGTGCCACAAGACTTGTCTTGGTGCTATCCAAAATGCTGCAACAACCATCTGGTTGTTCTTCCCTCCATGTCTCAAATAGCAGTGTTCCTCATTCATTTCTAGGTTGTTAAATCTGGCAAGGAACAGAATTGCAACGGGTGTCGAAACCAAGTTTTCAATGAGATTTTTGTTTTGTCTCCGAAACGAATTGACATCAAACCAAGACCCTGTGCACAGAACAACCTCTTAGACTTGTTGCATTTTCACCATGAAAACATTCTTCCATTTGTGCTGGCCAACAAATTGTGAAGTTGCTCACCATTGGGATCGTTTGCATGCCACACGACAATCTTCTCGTCTGACAATGGTCCATTTTTGTCATCCATTTGTCTTTTCAGATTACCACACTGTCAAAATTCTGGTTGGTCGGCTTGACAATGCAGGTGTAGCATGGACATTATTTTGAAGCATTTGTTCATTTTGCACAAAGAAAAAGCAGCCTGACTGCACATCCAAAACAAAATGTTCTTCCTCTGTGCATGAACACCCTCTCACCAAAACAATGCAAAAAATGAATCCTTCACATGAAGTGCTTGCATGCAAAGAAAGAAAGGTTTTTGTGAGGGAAGGTTTGAAAATCCTCAATGTTTGAGTTGCTGTCATTTTCGCTAACTGTTGGCAAATTTGTGTTGTGAAACGGCACTGCCACATCGCCCAACATGCATTTGTGTTTTTTCATCTCTGCCAGCCCCAAACAGACTTTGCCTCCAAAGCATTTCAAAAGGAACTATTTAACCCTTTATCAAGTGCAAATGGGGCTGGTTTCTTGAACCACTTAGGGCCATTGAAAGCAATGACAGAAGTTGCTGCCATGGGCTGTCACTAATTGTTTAGTGTTGGGGGTTGGATTCGGGCCGCAACCATGACAGACCGCAAAATCCTCCCACCAACCAAAATCAACCACGTCAAACGATCTCACAGAATCCAATGCCATAACAATGAATCATAATCACATCACTTCCACATGCAGAAGAGTGGCAACCTAATTGATATCGACTTCCCTATCTCAGTAAGAATAAAAAAGTCGGGCGTTAGAAAAGAAAACGCCAGAAGTATACTCAAAAGTAATAATACTGGCTCCTGTTCAAAACGAAATTTCGAAGCATCCTCGCCGCTATCTTCGGCTGACATTTTCCAAACAGAATTACCATCCTTCTGTGAGAATGATGAGGATACTTTTGGCAACATTCCTGCTGTCGGGCCTGCTTTTACTGCCGCCGTGCCTGGGTTTTTCCATTCCTACTAGGTTATCTGCCCAACAGAGAAACCTGATATCTTCCTCCGCGTCTTTGAGGAGTAGTACTCAAGACAGTAGTCAAGAACAAAAGAATCAAGATTTTGAAGACCAACGCGAGTTATTGGAAAGTTTGGATGATGACTTTGAATATGAAGGCCGAGTTCAAAGTGGCTATGCTTCTGGCGAAAAATTAAATTATCGTCAATTTCGTTCTGGCTATGTCAGTGTTATGGGGGCACCCAACATGGGCAAATCCACATTGGTCAATGCTTTGGTCAAGGAGCCGCTGTGCATTGCGACGCGA
>Ga0163149_10004697_pt1 | contig 14740 bp, 17 predicted proteins | sample OliLakLV19MP5G1_FD_148604 | JGI IMG/M metagenome (GOLD analysis project Ga0163149, IMG submission 148604) | Freshwater microbial mat bacterial communities from Lake Vanda, McMurdo Dry Valleys, Antarctica - Oligotrophic Lake LV.19.MP5.G1 | ecosystem: Environmental > Aquatic > Freshwater > Lake >...
ATGCTCAAAGTTCGGTTGGCCGCAAGGTTTCAAGCTTTAGCCTATCGATATACTTCTCGTCTATAACCTTGCTAGAGTTACCGACCCATCGAGCAATGGTTGTGGATGAGTGACCCTGCATTGCTTGCAAGGTGATGCACGTGTCACGACAATTGTAAGGAGTTATTTTAATACCATCCTTCACATTCAGCCCAAGACTGGTAAGAATTACTTTCCAGGCGCGATCGCCGAAATTAGTCTCTGAAATCGCTCTATCCTTCGGCGACGGAAAGACCAATGCATCCAGAGCAGGGTCTATCGGTCGGATAGATTGCAGCAAGTTTTGAAGTTTGGGAGTACAGGTAAACCAACGCTTCACCCCAGTTTTGGTTTCCTCACGTCTCTCCAGTCTTCCGGATACCTCTACAATGCTTTCATGAAAGTGAATCCGACCGCCATCGAGGGTGATGCTACCCCAACGTAGTCCAACTGCTTCGCAGGGTCTACAACCAGTCCAGAAAAGGAATTTTGCTAGTGGAGCATAGTGACGATAGTTTGAGCCTGGTCTAGTGTCAGTTTCAAAGGCGGCGATGATCCTATCGCGTTCCTCAACTGTAAAAGCTATTGGAGGAGGGGGGACCGTTGGCTCCAAGTCTTTATACATCCCATCCAAGGGATTAGTGCTAATCTTTTCATGTTTAATTGACCAGTTACAACAGCCGGACAGTTGCATTAATGCCCGTCATGCTTGCGATTGAGTTGTAACCTGAAGCAGTTCCATTCGAAACTTCAAACTAGCTTGCAATCCGTCTGTCGAGCACTTGTTTAAGTAACTCGTTACTGGTTGGTAGGTGCGATTGATGGTCTTAGGAGAAGCCTTAGGGCTTTTGTAATCGACGTACTCCTCCCAAAGATCTTTAAGTTTGGGTGTAGGCTTCGGTTCTATGTCTGAGTCTGTAACCGACAGTACGGTCTCTGGCTTGATATTTGGCGAGAGTTGTGTCAAAGCAGTTGCCACCATGAGCCAGTTGCGATCGCATATCATCTTCGATTTGTCTTGCCCGTGTCTCGGCTGCTCTCCAGTTTGCCTTACTACCGGCTGACAACCCGAGACCTAGAGAATATCGCTGCCCATTAAAGCGAAAACGTAATCGTAGCCGATCACGAAAGGACTCTATGGTTACTTGTCCTTTTAGATTTTTGCCTGTTGGGGTTTTGCCACTGTCACCACTATGCATTCCAACGCTCCTGATACATTTGTTCTGGATACCCAAATGATACCCAAACAATCCCCCAATTACCTCTAATTACCCCAATCTCCACCTTGATGTAGAACAATTGTACTGTAGGACATGGGTGCCGACAAAAGCAAAAGCCCCTATGAAACCTTAGTTTCCGGGGCTTTTGCTTTTAAGCCGATGGGGGGATTTGAACCCCCGACCGCTCGATTACGAATCGAGTGCTCTACCACTGAGCCACATCGGCATAACGATTCATCAGTATAACAGGCTTGGTGTTTTCAGTCGGTATGCGGTGTAGGGTAGAAAGTGTAAGGTAGGCAAAAAATGAGAAAGTAATGGCAAACAAGCGATCGAGCGGGGCTGAAAAGCGTCTCACGCTCAAGCAAACCGACCCTGAGAAATATGCCTTTTTGAAAGCAGAGGCGGCTGCTCCATACAGGGGTTTGCGGAAGTTTGTGTATGTCGGTTTTGGGGCTTCTGGGGCGATCGGTGCCTTCATCTTTTTCACGCAACTGCTGGCTGGTCAAGAGGTTGGTGATCTTTTGCCCAATCTGGCACTACAGATTGGAGTGGTAGCGCTCATGATCTGGCTGTTTAGCCTTGAAGGCAAAGCAGAACGCAAATCTGATTCCTGATTTCTTTTAATGTCTGAGGGTCAATTCCCCGCCGCTCTGCGGCGTCATAAAATGCAGGATGAGCGAGTACAGCCACAAAAGTCATCACGTCACCGTTTTGCTTTACCATTTGGCGTTTCCAGCGAAGTATCGACGGGCTGTGTTGGATGAGGCGGTCGATGCGGTCTTGCGAGCAGTGTGCTTAGGGATCGAGAAGCGCTATGAGATCAAGTTCATTGAGCTTGGCGTGGACAAAGACCATGTGCCTTTTCTGGTGCAGTCAGTGCCAACGTACAGTGTGACCCTGGTAACGAGGCTGAAGCGCTTGACGGCGCGGGAGATGTTCAAGCGGTGCCTTCAAGTGAAACAAAAGCTGTGGGGTAGGAGTTTTGGCGCGATGGTTATGTTGCGAGTACGGTTGGGAAACACGGAGACGATTGCGCGATCCGTCAAGAACCAGGGCAACGACTATCTCAAGTTACACAGAGATGAGCCGCTAGCTCTTTTTTGATTCTGATACCTCGTCCGCTTGCGGTAGGGTAATTCATTTGTGTTGGGGTTTGAAACGTTTATCTATGCGGACTTAGCAAAGGGACGTTGACGTATGATCTGAGCGCACGCTTCAGCAACCAACAGAGGGTTCTGCTATGGCGAAGGACGAACGGGAAGAGGAGCGGGAAGAGCGCATCACGATGGAAATTGTGGTGGATGCCTATGGGCCGGAAGAGCAGGCGATGGGCTGGTACTACTACTTGCAGGACACCATGCAGTTTCCGTTTACAGCAACTTGCATGGGTAAACGGCGCAGTTCGCCTGTAAAAGAAGGCGCGACCGTTGAAGTAGTGGGCATGGCACCGGAGGATGAGTGCGAACGGGAAATGTTTGTGGAAATTGACTGGGAGGGCGATACGCTGGCGGTGCAGTTGATGCAGCTAGAGGCGACCGAGGCAGACTCTGAGACGCAGCAAGCCATTGCCGACTGGCATTACTGGGTGAATCAGGGCTATGAGTTTGGGTAGCGTTTAGTGCCCGATTCATCTGTCCTATCTCACAATCATTCGTTTGCCAGTTTTAATACCGCAGCACGGGTCGCTGGAGACAGACGAAAATTTAGGGCATTCAGTTTGTCGAGTAGCGGAGCGATACGTGCTTCGCACAGGCTTTGCCATCGCCTCCACCTATCCTGACTGTTTGCCTTTCAACAGGGCTCCCAGTGTCCCTGTAGTCGAAAGGTTCAGTTGCTGGGCGTAGCCTCTTGCCAGTGCATCATCCAGGATCACTAGGGAATCAGGAATGGCGATCGCTAAACTGAGGGCTTCGCGTTCGCCTGCGCCAAGCTTTGGCAAATCTGGAATCAGGCTGGATGAGGGGGCGGGGCACAGTGTCATCCAGGAGAGGGCGGTTGGGTCGGGCAATGAGATGCCTTGAACAAGCCCCTGAGCCAATTCATCCGCTACCGCTTGGGGCACTCTGATCTGCCTATAGAGCCTATTTGATATCTTTGTCATGGTAAGAGAAGGCACCTACACTCTTTACAGCTCATCGTCATGGCATATTCCAGCAGTCTTACCGATGCCGAATGGGCCGTTCTGGAGCCGCTGTTACCCCAGATCTTGCCGCAGAAGAAGCGAACCCGACCTGCCGACTGGACGAAACGGGAGCTGCTCGATGGGATTCTCTATCAACTCAAAAATTGTACAGTGACTTTTTATTTGTCGTGAAGATACATTAGTGTCGTTAAAGGAGCAAGGCTATATCTGGCTTGCTTTTCCGCCTAAAGCCAGCTTGGCAATCCTGCTGACCTGATGCTAGGCTGCTGAGCGCACTCTCTCTGCAACCCTGCAACAGGGAGGGGTTTGCTCAGCGACACGAATTTGTCTCAATGTCATTTAATTTGGCACTGTACAGCAGTAGGCGAAAAAATGGGGGACGAAGGCAAAAGGTAGCTGCTCAATCAACTCAAAACCGCCATCCTCTTGCCTCACGCTTTCGGCTCAAAGGTGATCTGATCTGACGTGTAAGACGGCGGCTCGATGTGAATCAAAATACGAGCAGGGCTGAAGCGCTCCTCTAAGCGGTCTTCTACCGCTTCCGTGATCTGATGAGCGGTTTCAACATCGGTTGCACTCACGATGAGATGCATTTCAATAAAAATCTGCCGACCCACAATGCCTCTAGAGGCGATGTCATGGCAGTTGAGCACACCAGGCACCTGCATGGCGATCGCATGAATGGCTTCGGGCGCGATCGCCATTTCATCAACGAGCGACGGCAAATTGTCTTTGAGCACCGACCAACCGCTGTAAAACACCAGCACTGCAACAGGAAATGCCAGCACCACATCTAGCCATTGCAGTCCCCACGCCCAAATGCCAACTAAGCCGCCCATGACGCTGATGGTGACCCAAATATCGCTCATCGTATGCTTCGCGTCCGCGATCAAAATCGCGCTCCCAACCCGTAGCCCTTCACGACGTTCGTAGAAGGCAACAAAAATATTCACGCCCAGCACAAGCAGCAGGAGCCACAGCTCTTGGGGCGAAATTTTGACCGGATTGTGATTTGGAGTGATGAGATGCTCGATCGCGCCCTGCAAAATCTCGAAGCAAGCAATGCCTAAAAAAGCAGCAATGCCCAAGGCACCGACCGCTTCAAACTTTTGGTGCCCATAGGGATGATCGCGATCGGGTTCGGGTGACGAAAAGCGACTGGCAATCAAGCCCAAAATATTGTTGGCACTATCGGTCACGCTGTGCAGAGCGTCGGCTAGTAAGCTGAGTGATCCAGTAAGCCAACCGACTCCTGCCTTCAAGACCATAACGAATAGATTGAGCAACAGCGTGATGATCAGAACTTTGCGTACGCGCGATCGATTATCGATAACCACAGCTTTTATCAAACTCATTTTCCCTCACTGTAGGGCAGCAACTGCCCCTTCACCACTGCCCCTCAGCGCTTATAGGCAAAGATTCGCATTAGCTGACGGCTGCTACACTCGCGCAGTAGCAGCCGTCATGCAGCGACACTACCGCCAACTCATGGTTAAAGCGGTTTGCGTGTGTCCTGCGTTCATTCCTAAAGAAAAGATCTTTTTAGTTACTATCGCCAGTACGATTTAGAGTGCCGATCGTTGGATTCCACCCCGCATGTCTGCATCTCGGTTCACCATTAATCTCGTTGAAGGGTCTGTTGCCGTCAGCTTTACACCTCAGGCGGCTCAGGACTTACAGTTAGCGCTTTCGCGTTTGATGGACAGTCTCAAAGCCGTAGCGACTAAGGTTGCTCCTGGTACACGCGGCACACCTCAGAAGCCGATGGAGTATCAATACACGGGCGACGTTTTTCTGGAAATTTTTTGCAACCCTAATATTTGGGCAACCCCCTTCGCCGCTAAGGTTTTAATCACCTTGCGGGACGATCGGATTCGACTGACCACCGAAGCTGAACTCAGCCGTTTGGCAGAAGACGTCAACCAATATCTGGAGCAAACTATCTAGGGAAACTGATTTAAGATCACGTCTTTGTGATGGTTAAAGTAGCAGTCTGGGGAAAGCATTTTTTCTTCGCTTCCTGATTTCCAATGACTGTCTTCGTAAAATAGGCTTAGACTGTTCGCAGAACTATCAAAGGACGCGCTTGAGATGAATTCTGACAACTTTGTGCAACTGGTTCAAAAAGGGTTCCGCGTGACGCTAGGCGCAACAGCCTCTCTGGTTGAAGTGCTGCAAGATCCCGAAAGACGGGATGAGTCTCTCTCGAAGCTGAACCAGGAGTGGAGCGTCTTGTCGTCAGAATGGGCACAAAAAGGTGAAGTCACTGAGCAAGAGGCACGTAGCTTTGTGGATACGCTTCTTGACAAGCGCACAGAGCCTTCGGCAGGGGCATCAAGCGCTACGGCGACGACACCCTCTGCCCCACCCGATGTTCAACTAGAGCTACAGGAGTTGACCGCACAAATCGTGGCGATGCGCGCTGAGCTAGAGCGGCTTAGAAACTAGGTCTCGTCGTCTTAACCAAGACATTTAGCCCCTAGCTAGCGCTTTCTCCAGTTAAAACCTGCGCTCAGCTAGTCGTTTTCCCAATGTTCACGACCGACGAGATCCCCAATGCGATCGCGCAGCAGGAAACTACAGCGTTCTAGTTCACATTCGATCGATGCCCACTCCCGTGCCGGAATAAACTGGCAAAGGATATAGATTGGCTGCTGACGGCTGACTTTACCTTTACGGACAAGTTCGCGTGCTTCGTCTTGAATCACGTTGAGAGAATACTGTGCAGATTGAAGCATAATCACCCTTGTACTGGCTAATGGAGTTTGGTTGGAGGCTGAGGGCTTGTCTGGAGCGGTGCGATGTAGGCGTAAAAGTAGAAATAGGTAAAAGCTAATGCTTAAATTTAGCAGAGGCTGATTGTAGCCCTCTATACCGAACCAATCTTATTTTCGCGTTGAACCTCTCTTGATTGTATGAAGAATCGTTGAAAAAGTCAGCAAATCCTAACTAGATTTCCCCTCACAGTCTCATCTAAGCCTTGAGCGATCGGTAAATTTAAGGGTAAAACTAAGGTTTTGTTGCGGCACATTAAGAAACCCTATGGAACTCATAAGCACATAAGGGGCATCATCTCCCGCCGTTTCATAGCAGCTTCTAGATGGGTTTTCTCTGTTGCGTCTATTGACATCGTTTCTGCTTGCCCAATGTCTACCCACGGCTTGCGTCGGGAACGAAAGGCTTAAAAGGGGCTGTGGTAACCTGCAACCGATAGCGCTCATAACATAGCGCGGCTGCTAGCTCTAGCGCTGCTCTCATACTGCTTGCTTCTGCCTTGCCCTGCCCTGCAATGTCAAACGCTGTGCCGTGATCGGGCGATGTGCGCACAAACGGCAAGCCGATCGACGTGTTGACTGCGCGATCGAACGCCATCAGTTTGACTGGAATCAGCCCTTGATCGTGATAAAGCGCTAAATAAGCATCAGCAGAGTTCATGCTTGAAGCCTGTAGAACCTGTTTGCCTGCTTCTTGCCGTGTGCCAAACCAGGCTTGTCCCGGCTTCACCCAAAGCGTATCAGGCGGAATAGGTCCGTCTAGCTGAAGGTGGGGAAGGCGAGCGCGGGTCGCTTCCAGCCACGGAATCAGCCAGTCTTGTTCTTCATGTCCCAGTTTTCCCTGCTCACCGCTGTGAGGGTTGAGTCCGGCGATCGCAATGCGGGGTGTCTCCAACCCAAAATCTTGGCGCAGACACTCAATGAGCAAATCCAGTTTGCGGGTAAGGAGCGCTGGAGTAAGGGTGTCTGCCACCTGACGCAGGGGGATGTGGGTCGTGGCAAGCAGCGTCCGCAAGATCCAACCTGTATGGGGCGATCGCGCGACGAAGAGCATTCCAAAGCGGTCAACGCCTGCCCGTTCTGCCAGCAGTTCGGTTTGTCCAGGATAGGCATGACCGGCTGCACTCCAGGCAGCTTTGGAAATGGGTCCCGTCACGATGCCATGAAAGGCTCCCGCCAACGCCTGAGCGATCGCGGTTTCGAGGTAATGAAAGCTGGCAGCTCCACTGGCAACACTTTCTTGTCCTACAACAATGTGCTGCTCCAGAGAGGGAAGCGAGACATCAAAGACGTGCAAACTGTCTGGATGTGCCAGGGCAAGCTCTGGATGGAGCGATCGCAACTGTTCGTAGGTTGCGGTGAGGAGCGATCGACTGCCAACAATGGTGACTTCGCAGTTGATTAAGGGGATCGCCAGAGCTTTGAGTATGACTTCTGAGCCTATGCCTGCTGGATCGCCCAATGTGACAGCTAGTTGAGGCGTGAAAGTTGGATCGGACATCATCCATTCATCGTTTACTGCCTTTAGACCTAAGGTAGCGCTTGACGCTGTGTTTGACCGCAGAGGCGGGAAGAACGCGGAGGTTGCACGGCTAGACTTTGGCGATCAAATCATCCAATTCGGCGTAGTCGGGTAGGGTGGTGTCGATCGCCTTCCCAGCCCGCAGCACCACGCGATCGTGCTGTGGGCGAGACAGCAGCTCACTGTAGCGACGTGCCTTAAACAAAACGAGATCGGCTGGCAGACCGACCCCGATGCGTCCCATAGTGGACAAGCCCATCAGGTCAGCCGGGGTTGATGTGACCGCACGGCACCAGGTGCCATAGGGTCGATCAAGATGAGCAATTTTAACCGAGAGGCTAAAGACCTGTAACCCGTCGTGATCGCCGAAGCCGTGAAAGGGATCGCGGCAGTTGTCGCTGGCGATCGCAACGGGCACCCCTGCCTGCTTTAATTCATGCAGCAGCGTCACACCACGCCAACGCGGAGTGCGTCCTGTTTGCCGATCTTGCAGGTAGAGATTGCACAGAGGCAAACTGACAATGCCCAGCCCTGCTTGCTTGACGAGGGCGATCGTGGTTTCAGCCGTTTCGGGTGCTTGCACTGCCAAACTACAGCAATGCCCACAGACTACTTGTCCCTGAAACTGGTGCCGAATCGCCGCCTCCGCAATGATTCGCAGGGTTGCCGAACCTGGATCATTGGTTTCATCGGCGTGAAAGTCCAGGTTGAGGTTACGGGCTTTTGCTAGCGTAAACGTGCGATCGACCTGTGCCTCAATGTCCGGGTTCATGTAGGCAACGCCACCCAGGATGCCTCCTAGATCGGCGATCTGGTCGGCAAGCTGTTCACCCGCAGGCGTGAGGTAGTACTCCAATGACACCAGAGAAGCGGCTTGCAGGGTCAACCGCTCTGCCCAGGTTGCCTGGAGGGTCTTGAAGACGCTCAGGCTCCTAGCGGCTCGATCGCCTGCCGAATCGATGTGGGTGCGGAGAGCCTTTGTGCCGTGGGCGTAGCTGCACTTCAAACCAAACTCCATCCGGCGATACACATCGTCAGCATCCCAGTAGTTTTTAGCATCGGTTTGGCTGGTGTCGATCGCTCCCCCAAACGTGCAATCAGGATTCGGGGTGCGTTCCCAGATGTGCCCTTTATCCAGGTGCGTGTGTAAATCGACAAAGCAGGGAAAAACAATGCCGCTACAAAGATCAGCAGAGGGACTGTCATCACTGTGGTTTCCAGCCGGGGTCATGGTGGTGATGACACCTCCAACAATTTCAAGATCGACTAGCAGAAAGTCATCACAGACCAAGCGCTGAGTTTCTGGTGTTGGAAGGGGGGTGTGTGGGTTTTGCTCTAGTAATGGAGAGGGAACATGAGCATTTTTTAGCCAATAGCGATCGCAAGCCGGAATCATGAAGAAGGTCTCGGTAAATCAGGGATAGTTCGCTTCGCCATCGAATTTAAACATGCCCAAAAAACTGTAGGGTGAGCAAGTGCCTACCCTACAGTCATTGTTAACAATTTAACGCAAATAAAAATCAGCCAAACGCTAGACCGCCGCGAAGTATTCCTTCGACTTCTTAGGATCAGGGTTCATGGTGGCATCACCAGGCTTCCAGCCAGCAGGACAAACTTCATCGGGGTGAGACTGCACATACTGGATGGCTTGCAGTGTCCGCAAAGTTTCATCAACGCTGCGACCAAAGGACAGGTTGTTGATGGTGGCATGCTGAATGATGCCATCTTTGTCGATGATGAATAGACCGCGCAGAGCGATACCCGCATCTGGATCAAGGACGTTGTAGGCTGCGCTGACTTCTTTTTTGATGTCGGCAACAAGGGGGTAGTTGAGGTCGCCAATACCGCCACTCTTGCGATCGGTTTGAATCCACGCCAAGTGAGAAAATTCGCTGTCAACAGAAGCACCCAACACTTCGGTGCCTAGCTGTTTGAACTCATCGTAGCGATCGCTGAACGCGGTGATTTCGGTCGGGCAAACAAAGGTAAAGTCGAGCGGGTAGAAAAACAGCACGACGTACTTGCCACGGTAGTCGGACAACTTAATCGTTTTAAATTCTTGGTCGACCACAGCCGTTGCCGTGAAATCGGGAGCCGATTGTCCAACGCGCAAGCATCCTTCTTGAGTCATGAGATAACAGTCTCCTTCGATTGGGTATATGGGGTGCGTCTTGATCTTTCAGCACTTTTAGTTTGCAGAACAATTGGCAACGCTAGCCAAGTACTGATTCGGTACGCACAACGACCGATAACTTCAAGGACTGAGATGACTATATCATAGTCATAACGATTTTGAGTAAGGGCTGACGAGAAGGCGCGCGCTAACCCGATCGCTCTTTTCAGCAAAAGCGATTGAGTTAGCGCACCCTGTTCAGGTGAGAGGTTAGTTAGGGTTTAGAGGCGATCGATGGCTACAGCGATCGGGCAATGGTTCACAAGGTGAGCCACCGCCTTGGCATCGGTTGCTTCATTGAAAAGATGAAGCCGAGTTGCCTCTTCTATGACAAGAAACTAGGTGTGTAAGTGCAAGTTCCTATACCAAGTCCTGCAATAAAAGCTACAGATCTTGCCCTCATCCCCGACCCTTCTCCCCAGGGAGAAGGGCAGTAAAAGTCTTATTCCCTCGCCCGTTGGGAAAGGGCTAGGGTGAGGGCGTATCTGTAGTCTTTGCTCATGGATTTGGTATTACACCAGAAGATCTCAAAACGTTAATCCGTGAGACGGCGATCGGCTCCTTCAAAACGTTGTGGACGATCCTGATGATCGTAGAGGGTTGAAGGAAGACATGCGACCACGACGCATCGAAATGCGAAAGCGCAAAGAATTTGGTCTTCAACCTTTCCTCTCAAGACGCTAGGCAACGCGTGGGACTAAACGGCTCATGAGCGACGAGAGTAGCCCTGTCCGCTCGATCATTCCCTTGCATTCACCCTGCGTGTCGGGTGCCTGATGCCGCAGAGGCTTAATCAGGTACAAACTTCAGCGAGACACCGTTCATGCAGTAGCGCTGACCAGTCGGCTTAGGACCATCCTCAAACACATGCCCCAAGTGCCCCCCACAGCGGCGACAGTGAGTTTCAACGCGGGTCATAAACAGCGACTTGTCAGTCGTTGTTTCAATGGCGCGATCGATCGGCTTGAAAAAGCTAGGCCAGCCGGTACCACTATCAAACTTAGTGTCTGACGAAAATAAGGGCAGGTCACAACCCATACAAACATAGGTACCTTTGCCATACTGCTTATCGAGCGGACTCGTACGGGCGCGTTCTGTACCATGCTGACGGAGCACTTGAAATTGCTCTGGAGTTAGAACACTACGCCACTCGTCCTCAGTTTTTTCAATCTCAAACTCATGCTTTGCGGTTGTCATGCTTATGCTCTCTCCGATAGTGTGATCGATCGGCTGCATTAACCATTGCAGCACTTGCCCTTAAAGCATCTGTCTACTCGTCTTACTTAGATTATTACCGATCTACCTGTATCGTTGTATGGCTAGCCTCAAAGGGAAGAGGCGAAGAACGCGATGCTATTTGAACAGAGGTTCGTCGCATGATTGACGAGTTTGTGGCAATGAGCGCTCAGTGCTTTGCTCTAACGTCGATCGTGAGTGATGCATCGATCGATTGCTACCTGGAGCGGCTCAATGACTTGTATAAACGCCCTCAGAGCCAAGCATTTGATGTCTAGAGCAACGGCATTTTGATGAAGACTGTATTAGTGAGAAAATGACAATGAAACAACTGCGAAGTCTTGTGAAGTCACTTTTACCGTTTCAAGTTCGTCATTTACTTCAGGCGTTGCATCGTGATTTCGTGTTCTGGCGAGCGATGAAGCGGTTCTTGAACGCTCCTGAAGCCTGCACACAGCTTGGAAGTCCTGTGCTTGCTGGCTTGATCTACGGTTGGGGAAACGAGGATTGGAGTGCGTTGGATGAATACCTTGTCGGTTGCATCAAGGAGGCTCTAAGCTCCGATGGAGCGATTTTGGAATGTGGCTCTGGGTTATCGACTATTGTTGTTGGGGCGATCGCTCAACAGCGTGGTCTGAGCCATTGGGCACTTGAGCACAATCCGGAGTGGGCGACGAAAGTGCAAAAGTATCTCAGTCGGTACAAGATCGATGCTGTGACCCTTTGCTCAAAGCCTCTTCAAGACTATGGTGCTTTTTCCTGGTATGCCCCTCCCCTGGAGCAAATGCCTGATCGCTTTGCCTTGATCGTTTGTGATGGTCCTCCTGGTAGCACAAAGGGCGGGAGGGTTGGACTCGTACCCATCATGAAAGAAAGACTGAAGCCGGGGTTGATCATACTCCTTGATGATGCCGCACGTGAACAGGAGCGCGCCATTGCAAAACGCTGGGAGGCTGAGCTTGGTGCCTCCAGCGAAATTATTGGTTGTCACAAGCCCTACATAAAAATGATCGTGACGGGGAGCCGATCGCCACAAACGACAGCCTGAGCAACCAGCATGAAGGGGACATTCGTCAAGCGTCGTCGCAAAGGTGCTGTCGGCTAGTAGTCACCGCACTCCACATCCATGCTTCAGCGTTGAAACCCTTTTGAAGACTTTTGTCCGCTGTCTTTGGGCTTCGACTTGCTCACTTCTTTAAGCGCCTCCTGGAATAGGTCATGCAGATGCAGGGGGACGCTGGCAATTTCCGGTAGCTCTGGCTGTAAGGGCTTTTTGTGTTCTTGCAGCAGTGCTTCTAGATCAGTCTGAAGGTCAAAATCGGGACGTTCGAGGAGCGATCGCAGTACCACCTCTAAGGAAACTGGAGAGGCTGTTGCGAGTCGCTGCCAAACGAAGGCATTGATGGCAGGATCGTCCAAATATTTACGAACGAGCTTTGCGGCTCCGGGGACGCTCTGCCAGTCCTCTGCTTGCAGCATGGTTTCAAACTGGGTGTAAGTGGGCAAAAACATCTGTCCCCAACGTGGATGCGCCAGCACGGTAATGCTTTCTGCCTTTTTTAATTCTGGCGGCAGTTCAATTTTGGGCGTGACCATTTTGGCGGCAGCTTCTTTACTCCTCAGCATGGTTGAAACGGCTTTGGCATCGGCTCCCATCGCTTCGGCTGCTGCCTCGATTTCGGCTTCGTCCATGCCTGCCTCTGCCGCAAGTTCTGCTAGCGATTTAGAGTCATCAATACCCGCTTCCGCCAGTTGCTTTTTGGTTAGCACGTCCTGAAATTCAGCAATTTTTTTACCAAGCTGATAGCCCGGTAGTGTGATCGCATCGCTACCAAAGAAGTCGAGAAAATCCTGATGATAGCGCTCGACCGATCGCCACGCTTCCTCCAGCAGTTCTGGCGCATCGCTGTAGAGGGATTCTTTGTAGTTCTGCTTGAAGTTGCCGATCGCCACGGCTAGCTTTGGCTTACCCAGATTTCCCATCACTTTCCACGGAGACGTAAACGTCCAATCTGTGGTGGTAACAGGTGCAATCTGAGTTAGCAAAATTTCGCCCAGCCTGAAGCGCTGCATCTCGTCTAACGCAGCAGGATCATTGGGTTTGACGGTGTAGTGTTTGGCTGTGAGCCAGTTCATCAGCTCAAAGCCATCCGGCAAACTCTTTATCACAGCAAAAAGACCGACAAAGCTACGCTGCCAGCCGTTGAGCAATTGTCGATCGCTCTCTGACAAATCCGGCGTAGCGGCAAGAAACAGCTCGATCGGCGTTTGCGTCCCAACCGTTCCCTCCATAACAAAGCGATCAACCACGAGCGCTTGCTGGTGCTGATCGGGCTGCTGCGATCGCGCCAGTTGCTCAGCAGAATAGCGTTCTAACGCGGTCGCTAAGTCTCCTTCAGCATCCAGCACAAAATCAACTAAGTCTTGCTTGAGCTGTCGCGATCGCGCCAAAATTGCATCCACGGTCTAACCTCAATACGTGTCTCGCCAGCATACGCTTTTAACATTATGACAAGCAAACCGTTGGTCAGTTTTCCAAGACTGAAGTAGACGCTGTCATGACGATCAGGCAGGATGGCTCTAGCTGTACTAGCCAGGGAAAGGGACGATCGCGAAGCGCTACCCACACATCCTTCGCTATTTCTGCCTGCACATGGTAGTCCTGCGCGTGATTAGAAGGTGTCTGAAACTTGAGGAAAAGGGTCATGCGATCGGGCGTTTCACTTGTCGTTGCCAGCCAGCAGGCAACCGTGTTGACGAGTGTGCGATCGTCCGTGAAGGTCAACTGGTGCGCCCGGATGCCCACATGGGCAAGACCATCGGGAAGCGACTCTTTGACGTGTAAGTGCAATCCCCAATCGATCGCGTCGATTTCAGTTGGCGAAGCCGCGATCGCGCAGGAGATATTTTGGCATCCGGTGAGCTGAGCCACTGCGTAAGAGGTCGGACGTTCAAACAGGCTTTGCTTGGGTGCGTGGGCGATCGCCACGCCATCATCCAAGACCATGAGATCCTGACACACGCGATATGCTTCTTCCAGGTTATGCGTCACTAATAAGCTCACCCCTTGAAAGTGGCGCAACTGCTCCGTCATCTCTTGTTCTAGCTGGCTACGCAAAAACGTATCCAGCGCAGAAAATGGTTCATCCAGCAAGAGTGCCTCTGGCTGACTCGCCAACGCTCTGGCAAGTGCCACCCGCTGCTGCTGCCCGCCCGATAGTTGATGAGGATAGCGATCGCCCATGCCTGCTAACTTCATCGTCATTAATTGCCGTTCCACGTGCTGCTGTTTTGCCTGGGCAGACAGACCTTTAGGCAGCCCAAAGGCAATGTTTTTTGCCACCGTCATGTGCGGGAAAAGAGCGTAGTTCTGTGCCAGAAAGCCAATGTGGCGATCGCGGCTCCGCACATGAATGCCTTGCTTGGAGTCAAAGAGTACGCGCCCATTCAACACAATCCGCCCCTTCGTTGGCGTTTCCATCCCAGCCAAACAGCGCAGCAGCATACTTTTGCCCGCCCCCGATCGTCCCAGAATACCGAGGGGTTCTTTAGCAGTGTCAAAGGCGATCGCTAGCTTGAAGTCGGAGAGGTGCTTTTGGATATCTACGGTTAAGCGAAGGGTGGGGGAGTGAGGAGTGGGGAGTGGGGAGT
>Ga0163149_10004700_pt1 | contig 14735 bp, 7 predicted proteins | sample OliLakLV19MP5G1_FD_148604 | JGI IMG/M metagenome (GOLD analysis project Ga0163149, IMG submission 148604) | Freshwater microbial mat bacterial communities from Lake Vanda, McMurdo Dry Valleys, Antarctica - Oligotrophic Lake LV.19.MP5.G1 | ecosystem: Environmental > Aquatic > Freshwater > Lake >...
TCATCATAAGAATATTGAATCGCTATTTTTTCTGTTACATCCGTCTCGATGATGATCGCGTTATTCAAGGCTTCTTCAGCCGCAGTCTTATAAGCATGAATCAAACCGCCAACGCCAAGTTTAGTACCGCCATAATAGCGCACAACCACAACTAATACATTGGTCAGATTTCTGGAACGAATCTGCCCGAGAATGGGATCACCTGCGGAATGATTAGGCTCCCCATCATCAAATGCACGAAATCGAGATTTATCAGCTCCCAACACCCAGGCAAAGCAGTAATGAGTAGCATCGAAATACTTTTTCCTTAATACTTCAATTTTGGACTTAATTTCATCTTCTGTAGTTACGGAGTATGCAAAAGCAAGGAATTTACTTCCAGATTCCCTATACGAACCTTCTGAAGGAGATTGAATTGTTAGAAAAGAAAAGGGAACCATTTGTAACGTCTGAGCGATTTTTTACGTCCTAAAGAAAGAAATAAGGGTTCAGGATAAAAAATCTTCCCCTTCAGGCAACCATAAGTCAGTTGCGTAGTCTGTTATCTATAAATAAAAATTCTTATGAAAAAATTAGTTTCTACTACCCTCGCTTTGTTTTTGGTGTTCAGCTTGGTGTTGGCTCAAAACAAGGAAACCCGAAATGTTGACACTTTTACAAAAATTACCTTTCGTGTGCCGGGTAAACTTTACTTAAAACAAGGCTCCGTTCAAAAAGTGGAATTACAAGGTGATAAAGAAGTGTTGGATAAAATTGAAACTGAAGTAAGTGGCGGCAGATTGAGTATTGGCCGTGAAAACAATAATTGGAAAATGTGGGGCGATTGGAACGATGATAAAATTACCGTTTTTGTTACCGTTAAAGATATTGAAGCTATAAGCGTAAGCGGCTCTGGTTCGTTAATGAGTGAAGGCCGACTTAAAACGGGCGATCTTAATTTGAATGTAAGCGGCTCGGGCAACCTTGAAGTAGAAGTTGATGCCAGTGGTGCCATGGAGGCCAATGTATCAGGCTCTGGAAATCTGGATGTAAAAGGAAATTGTCAGTCGTTAGATAGCAAGGTAAGCGGTTCGGGTAATGTTCGAATTGAGGGTAACATTGCCGGCCGTGCAAATGTTGATATTTCTGGTTCAGGAAAAATTATTGCCAGTGGAACGGCTCGCGAAATAAAAACAACCATCAGAGGGTCTGGCGAAGTTCGTGCAGCAAATCTAGAGGTAGAAAAATGTGAGGTGCGTATTTCTGGTTCAGGTGATGTGCAAATAAATGTTAAGTCAGAATTAGATGCTACTATCTCCGGCAGCGGAAGTGTTTCCTATAAAGGCAGCCCAAGCCAGGTTAACAGTCACGCAAGTGGAAGTGGGAAGGTTAGGAAAATGTGATAGTGGAAGTACGTCCCGATAGCTATCGGGATTAGAGGTACGAAGTACGAACTAAAAAATGCAGTTCAGAAATTTCTGAACTGCATTTTTGTTTTTAGTCAATCTAAGAATCAACTATTTTCCAAACGTAATAATATGCTGCCCACCTACAGAGTTTATTCGGCCCGAACCAAGCGTAGTTTTTGACCAACTCATTTGCAAAACAAGTTTTGAATCGGTGGACTCATTAATTGAAACCTCTACCCCATCATTTCGCTTCATAGCACGAGCATTGTCATTAGTAAATTGCCAGGTTCCGGTAGCGGGCCATATCGGTTCGCCATTTGTGGATGTAAATCCTGTTGCGGTAAAGTTTAATGTGAGGCCTTGATAAACCGAGGATTGATCGGTACCATCAACCAAAGCCGAATTCATTTTCCATTGGCCCGAGGCAAGCACGGCCGTTACTTTTTCTGCTTCTGTAAGCGGTGTTTCTTTACCGCAGTTTGTTAGCGTAAACAAACTCAGCACGCATAGCAGACTCATCAATAATTTAATTTGCGATATATTTTTCATGATGTTTAGTTTTTATTTTTTGAAAAATCGACCTGAGAATATTCCCTTATCATTTTGTATGCGAACAAAGTATATACCCTGTGCATATTGATTTACTTCTACAATTACTTCATTCAAGTCGGTGGTTACTTTATTTAATACCCGGCCATCAGCCTGAATAACTTGCACATGTTTGGTGCCATTTCCAGGTAATGTTATAAACAATTTGTCTTCAGCAGGATTTGGAAATAGTTTCCATTCTACTTGTTGCGATGCCTGATCACCCGTAACCACCATGGCAACATCATCTGAAAATTGGCTTACACAGTCATCTACCGTTACCTGCACTTTGTAAACGCCTGGTGTGGTAACATCAAAATTTACATTTGTTGCTCCGCTAATCGTAGCGCCATCTTTAAACCATTGGTTGCCTGAAGTATTGCTGGAGGTAAGAGTTACTGTTTCACCACTTTGACCTTCACTAACTGTTGGCTTGGTTGGATTGATACAGAAACTTTGATTCACAACGGGTGCTGCATTGAAAGTGGCATTTCCTATCTGACTTGCTGTGATGCTGGCACGACCTGCACTAACAAGAGTTACCTGACTTCCTGAAAGGGTAATTTTGTTTGACGTTGTACTGTAGCTAACCGCAAGCCCAGAACTAGCCGTGGCGGCCAAGTTGAATGGTGTATCGCCCACCGTTTTGGCAGAAATACTATTGAAGGCGATAGTCTGATCTGTTTTGTTGCTCACAACCAGTTCTTGCGATACTGCTGTTGCCGCATTATAGTTAGTGTTCCCTGCTTGTAATGCGCTGATCGTTGTTGTTCCCAAAGTCAGCAAGGTTACGGTTGTTCCGGATACCGTTGCTACACTTGTATTAGAACTTATATAAGAAACAGCAAGCCCCGAAGACGCGATGGCGGCTAGTTGAAAACTTCCAACATTCAACTGCTTAGTTCCTATTGCACTAAAAGTAATAGTTTGATTGGCCTTGTTAACAACTAAGACTTGCTGTATTGGAGTAGCTGCATTAAAAGTAGCATCCCCAATCTGTGTTGCAGTAATTGTGGTAGAACCTGCTCCTACCACGGTAACTGAGTTGCCACTCATGGTTGCCACTGCTGTATTTGAACTAGCGTAGCTAACAGCAAGCCCTGATGAAGCGGATGCGCTGAGGTTGAAATTAGCATCACCAAATGTTTTCGCAGCAAGAGAACTAAAGGAAATTGTCTGGCTTTGTTTGTCGTTAATAGTTAACGTTCTACCCACTGAACTAGCGGCATTGTAGTTTCCATTTCCGGCTTGAGATGCGGTAATGGTAGTTACTCCATTACCAATTATGAATACGAGGTTGCCGCTTACTTCAGCTACTGAAGCATTTGAACTTGTAAAAGTTAATGCTAGACCAGAGGAGGCAGTGCCATTTAATGAGAAGGGAGGATCGCTAATATTTCTGATTGCCAATGGTTCAAACGCAATGGTTTGAGCCGCCTTATTCACCGTTAATGCACGCACAACCGGTGTGGCTGAATTATATCTAGCGTCTCCTCCCTGTGTCGCATTGATGTTAGTAGAACCTACACCAATAATTGAAATTGTACCGTCACTACTAATTGTTGCCACAGCAGGAGTAGAAGACGCATAAGTTATGGGAAGATTTGAATCGCTATAAGCTGCGGCATTGAAAGGAGCGCTGCCAAACGCGGTTGGCGCTAACGCAGCAAACGTAATGGTTTGGTTTGCCTTGTTAATAGTTATTGAGCGAACAACGTTGGTAGCCGCTGCATAGGTAACATCACCACTTTGTGAAGCAGTAATATTTATCGTTCCGGTTCCGTTAATCACTAAGCTATTTCCTTGAACTTCTGCAACGGAAGTATTAGAACTTGCATAGGAAATAGGCAGGCCAGCATCAGAAACGCCATTGAAAATAACCTCCGCATTCGCTAATACAGGACTTGCTAAAGTAAATGTAATGGCTTGCGGAATTTTGTTAACAGTTATGGCTTGCGCGCGCGCTGTACTAACCCCGCATAAATTTGATGCGGATACGCTGAGTGTTGCTCCACCAATACTGTTCCAGGAAACCGAGCTTGTATTACCTGTAGTGGTGAGTATGCCTTTGTCGGTTAATGACCACGCATAGTTTACGCCACTTACGTTCGTTACCGAATAGGCTACAGAACTTCCCAACACAGGTGAGGCACTACCAACTATTGCTGCCGGTTGAGCCGGAACTCCAATTACGTTTACATTTAACGTACGCGGTGTTCCATCTCCACAACTGGTAGAAGGTGTAACGGTAATTGTTTTTGACCCCGCTGTGCTCCAGGAAATAGTTCTTGAATTTCCCGAACCTGTTACTGTTCCGCCCGCTCCACCATTCCATGTGTACGTTGTGCCTGTCACATTTGTAATACTATAAGATTTTGAAGTGCTAGTACAAACCTCGGCTTCGCCATTAACAATAGAAGGTTGCAAAGGCGTAGTGCTTATGTCACGCGTAATTGAACGTTCAGCACTAAAACCACAGGTGTTAGAGGCTTTTACTTTTATGGTGCTTGTGCCCGCAGATGACCACGTGATTGAGATGTTTTGATTTTGACCGCCCGATGTAGTAAACGTTCCGCCTTGAACTTCCCAAGTGTAAGAAACACCACCCACTACAGGACTCACTGAAAAATCTTCAAGGCTGCCTGCACAAGCAAGGTTTCCTCCAGTTATGCTAGTCGGTTGTGCAGGTGCTGTTGAAACTGTAAAGCTCTTTGTTTGGTTTGTTGAGGTGGTGCAACCATTGGTTGCTGAAACAGTAATTGTTTTAGCACCAGCAGTAGACCATTTAATATTACGGGTAGTGCCTGTTCCAGTAATGGTAGCATCAGCGCCTGCGCTCCAGTTAAAAGTTGTATTGGGTTGGAACGGTACAGAAAAAATATATTCAAGATTGGCACAGCCTGCAGTACCGCCTGTAATCGGATCTGGTATGGCCGGAGCATCGCAAGGACCTAATACATATACAGAGTATGTGCGTTCTGCGCTTAGGCCACAACTATTATTGGTACCCACAGATATGGTTTTGGTTCCTCCGGTAGACCAGCGGATTTGCTTAATGTTAAATGATGCGCCTGCAGTTATAGTCGCATTCGGTCCTGCGTCCCAGCTAAAAAATACACCATCGGGTTGTGACGCTACTGAATAGGTACCCTCTACATTTACATCTAATGTAGCCGGGCCCGAAACAGGGCTCGGCTGAGCAACATTGGGAATGGCACCTCCAAATCCAATGGAAGTTACAGAGCTGTTAACAAAGCAACCATTAGATCCATACACTTCAATTGAACGACCACTAGTTGTGGCGATTATCGAAGCACTTAATGTATTTCCTGCTACTGTACCAGGCCCCTTCAAGTCCCAACTATAAGTCACACCGCCTTGCGGATTTGTAATAGTAAAGTTTAAGCTTAAACCCTCGCAATATGGCGGAGCCGGAGAAGTCGAAATTGATACACTGCTTGGCACGGCCGCCATCGACACTGAAAGAGTAGCACCCCCACTAACGTTATTGCACGCATTTCGGCCACTAACTTGAATTAACGGAGCCCCGGGATTATTCCAAGTAACTTCTACTTCACTCTTGCTTGCATTCAAATAAGCAAAACTTCCTTCACTACCCAGCGGTAACCACTCGTAGGTAAGCCCTGGTAATGCTGTAACAGAATACCTTGCTTTGGTAAACTTACATACATTAGTAGTAGGGCCTGTTAACCCCGTAGGTGTTGAAACTGAACCAGCACAAATAGAAACCGGAAGTGAAATTGGAGGGCCTGTAGTTGTGCCATTACCTGTTCCATTATCACATCCTGTCACAATTCCCATTGCAGAAATAATAAATTCTCCGGCTGCTGTAAATGTTACGTTCCATTGGTTTCCGCTAACGGGGGTTATGGTGATTCCTGTAGTTGGCGAAACTGAAAGACCAAGTGAGGTTGCTCCTGACGATGCCCCAACGGTATAAAGTCTGGTTTGATTTAGGTTAAATGCAATAGGTCCATCAAGTGATGCGGGTGCGCCTGGCGTAACACACGGCACCGAAACGGTCACACCCATGTTTTGCACTGTTCCATTGCCACAGTTATTACTTGGCGTTACAGTTAATGTTTTTGTGCCTCCGGTTGACCATGTTACCTGAACTGAATTTCCACTTCCCGCAATAACACCATCAACATTGGTTGACCATACATAAGCCACACCAGTAACAGATGGAACTGAATAGGTGTTGGTAATACCGGCATTAACGGTATTGTTTCCTGTAACGATACCCGGTTGTGCAGGTGGAGCGGTAACAGTTATAGAATAGGATTGTACTGGCCCATTTCCACACGTATTACTTGGAGTGACCTGTAATGTTTTTACGCCTGCCGTTGACCAAGCAACGGAAACTGAATTCCCTGAACCGGTAACTGTTCCTCCTGCACCCGCAGTCCACGTATAACTTACTCCACTTACATTGATAATTGAATATGTTCCACTGCTATTTGTACACACAAAATTAGAGCCTGTAATTGCACTGGTGCCTAATGGTACATTGCTTACTGCAACAGAAAGTGTGCGAGCCAAGCTGCTACCACAGCTATTCGATGGTGTTACAGTTAAACTATTTGTTCCAGCGGCTGTCCATTGTACGCTCACGCTATTTCCTGATCCTGTAACAGTTCCTTTACCCGCGGTATCCCAAGCATAGATTACTCCGCTTACATTGGTAACACTATAAGTATTAGAAGAATTAAAACAAGCTGTTGCATTTCCAGTAATAGTTGAGGGCTGTACGGGTAATGCAGAAACTTCTACTGTCAACGTTCTTGCTGTTCCTGTTCCGCAATCTGTAAAAGGAGTAACAGTTACTGTCTTCGTTCCTGTGGATGTCCAACTTAATGTTACAGAATTACCTGAGCCCGAAACATTGCCATCCACTCCGGCATTCCAAGTATAACTTACACCGCCTACAGGCGATACGCTATACGTTCCGCTACTTGCGGTACATGCAGTTGCACTTCCTGTAATGGTGCTGGGTTGTGCTGGTGCTGTGCACGCTGCGCCAACAGTCACGCTCAACGTTCTGGCTGTACCCGAACCACACGATGTAGAAGGTGTAACTGTTATTGTTTTTGCGCCAGTAGTTGTCCAGAGAATACTTACTGCATTACCACTACCAGTCACGGTTCCTCCTGAGCCTGCGCCCCAAGTGTAAGTTGTTCCAGGTTCATTGGTGACTGAATATTGATTGGTTTGATTTTGTCCAGGTGCAGTGGCACCCACAATAACACTAGGTTGAGAAGGCGCTGAACCTACCGTTACAGCTAACGTTCTTGTAGTACCTGTGCCGCAAGAATTAATGGGATAAATAGTTAATGTTTTGGCCCCAGATGAATTCCAAGTTACACTTACAGAATTACCACTACCCACTATCGTTCCAGCACCACCCGCGTCCCATAAATACGTTACACCAGAAACATTTGTAATACTATAGGTTAAGGTTGTGCCCTGGCAAACGCTGGTATTTCCTGTAATTACTGATGGCTGCGCTGGCCTTGAACCAACTGTCATCATAATGGAGTTAGAGGTGGCCGTTGTTGATGTGAGACACCCAGAATTATCGCGTGTGATAACACACGTAACTACCTGGCCGTTGGTAAGTGTGGTTGTTGTGTAAAAATTTTGATTGATACTAACATTAGCACCGTCTACCTTCCATTGATATACAGGAGCTGAACCAGCATTGGTTACAGTTGCATTAAAGGTTACTGAATTGTTAGTACAAACAGTTGTAATAAATGTTGAAATTGTAACTGTGGGCGTAACCAGGGCTCTAATACCCACTAAAATATTATTAGAGGTTGCTGTTGTCGAAGTGGCGCACGTTGCATTGCTGGTGAGTACACAAGTTACTATTTGGCCATTGGTTAAAGTCGAAGAAGTAAACGTTGTGCTATTCGTGCCGACATTCGCACCATTTACTTTCCATTGATAGCCTGGCGAAGTTCCTCCATTAGTGGGTGTGGCCATAAATGTTTGAGACTGCCCAGCACAGGTTGGATTCGTGCCATTAGTTATGGCAATGGAAACAGTTGGTGAAACGGATGAGCACGTTGTGAAATTATAGACATTAGAAAGGGAGATCCCAGGCCAATAATTTCCCTCCATATCGCGAATGGCTGTACCCGGAATGATTACAAAAAACTGTATTCCAAACAGCCAATTGTGAGGCTTGGTTACGGTAAGTGTGTTGCCGGTTTGGGTAACATCGCCTCCATACAAAGGAGCTTCATAGATGATAGCTGAGTTTGCTTTATTTCTAAAAGAAATGGCGCCAGTACCTCTAATAACCGGCTCGCTAAAAGTAAACGTTATAACACGATCAGTCACATTAATGGTGGACTGGTGCGCAGGAGATGTTGATTGTAAGGTTGGGGGTTGTGAGTCAACTATCCGAAACCAAGTTTGGAAATCATTTACAGCTATAGAATTTGTATTCCCCGCGTCTTTAAAAACACCGGCAGGAATTTCTAAAATTACATCTGTGCTTTCAGGCAATGCAGTTGGTAGATTGATCACAGCCGTCCGAGGTGACCCGGCATTGGTAAGAATAGTCACATCAGATGATGTTACATTTATTGATTGAAGTACGCTTCCTGTATTTTTGTTTTTTAATAGTATAGCACCCGAACCCTTAAAGATATTTTCATGAAAATCTAACGCAATACTGGCAGGAGAAGCAGTTAATTGATCACCAATTGCCGGACTACGATCATACATGATAGGGCCAGATGAGTTGGTGTTGAATTGCCAGTTACTTACACCACCAAAACCATTCGGAGCACTTGCGTTAAAAGCTGAAGTAGGGATGGCAATGTTTACTTGCACACCGTCAGGCAGCGGCCTCCTAAACTTAATATCGACATAATAACCAGCAGGGCTAGTTGTATGAGTTAATGTCACTGAAGCGCTGGAAACTGGAATATTTTCCCATACGCCTCCAGGGCTAGTAGATACTACAATATTCCCCGAACCCTTCGTCATAGAACCTCCTGTATTATAGCGAAGAGAAACTCCCCGTGTGGGATTGATCGCTGAATTATTGGGAGGATTGTAAGTAGCAGGCATCAACTGAGCAAGAGATTTATTGCTAAATGCCAATAGAAGCGATAGCAACCCGATTTTTAATGTGTATAAGATGATCTGCTCTATTTTATTAAAAGCAGGCAATTGGGTTTGTGTAAAAGTTTTCATTGTGAATGGTTTTAGTGAATAAGGCACTGTAAAAGTCACCTTTAACCAGAGGCGAGAGTAGAAGGGAAATGCCGTAAATGTGATGAGGGGAATTACTTAGTTGTTGGTTGTTAGATGTTGGTTAAGTCTCCTGTTAGCTTCTCATCAATGTGTTAAAAACTACCAACTACCCATTGCAATAAGTTAGGTGCATAAAAAAGCCCCTTCGCGTGAATCGAAGGGGCTGAGTTGAAAATTTTTGCTGTTCGTTACTCTTTAAAAGCCTGCGCACCATGCGCTGCGTCAACACCCACCAGCTTCAAGGTTTCTTTCCATGGATAGCGGTTGGCATACATACTTACCGTAGATTGAATAGTGCCTTGCTTATTTTGCCCTAACGCGGCACGCATCTGGTTAGCCTGAGAGTTAGGATCATAATCCGTTTTTTCACTATACTGCACATTCATAAAGCCATTAAAGTAAGCCGTGTTAACAGGCAGCTTCAGGGGTTTGTTTACATTGCCTTTCGCACTAGGTATTTCTACATCGCCAAATTCTGAGGCATCGATCACAATGTTTACACTGCTGGCAGGCGTAAACCAAAAATCTTTTTTCTTATTGCCCATAAACAGGTTGTTATCGATATACAAATCTTTATTAAAGCGTTGCGATGAAATGCCTGCTGAAATATTCAGTCCGATTATATTCTCATGTATTTTAAAACCTGCATCGTTCTGCACATTGATACCATAACCAAAGTCACCAAGGTCTTTCAATCGGCTCCACGAAAACAAGATCGTATTATGATGAATGTTGATCTGGCCTTCAACAGGCTTTTGTCCTTTCAAGCCAAACGCTTCAATGCCAAACATACGGTTGCCTACAAAAATGTTGTTTGCAATTTCAATATCGCCCGCGCCTGCCTGGCCAATTTTTGCACGCACACCTCCAAAACTAGAGTTCACAAAAATACAGTTGCGCACCACATTATTATTGCCATGCAACACCAGCATCACACCTTCCGGGTTTTTCTGCCCCGGGCCTACCAACATCATTCCAGACTCACAGCCTTCGCACCGGCCTGATTTTTTTGGATCGGGGTCATTGTTGTAAGGTGATTTTAAACCGCCATCGAAAATCAAACCATCAACAACTACTCCATTGAGTGGCTTCTTCATGTCTAATACATTACGGTTAGCACTTTTATCAAATGCATCTACCGGTGGTTGAAGTACTGTTAAAAACTTGAATGGATCGCGCGCTGAAAAATCGGGTGAGTAACCACCATAAATCTGAACCGGAACATTGATTTCCCAATACCCCACGCCAAATGTACCTGTGTACGTGCCTTCGCTTATGTTAATGCGGTCGCCAGCGGCTGCTTTGGCAAGTGCTTTGTCTAAGTTTTTCAATGGCGCACTTTTGTCGCTGCCCTCGTTCGAGTTATTTCCTGAAGGGCTAACGAAAATCGTCTTTCCAGATGCAGTTGCTACAGATGGTGTTGCAGGCGTTTCACTTTTGGTCTCTTGCTTGGGTTGTTCTTTTGCGCCAGGCTTAGAAACTACTTTTTTTAGTCTATCCAATTGCGCAGATGTCGGCACGGACAAACATGTTAACAGCAGAAACAAAAATATGACTGCCAAATGTGTTTGGGTTACAGTTTTCATAGGGTTTACTTTTTTAGTGAATAAGGCACCGTAAAAGTCACCTTTAACCCAAAGCAAGAGTAGTAGGGAAATACCGTAAATGTGATGTGGGAAAGTACGTAGCAAACAATAAGTCGATCTACCAACTACAAGGTGGTAAGCCCTTCCTTTATGGAAAATTTAATAAGGTCAACATCATTAGTAAACCCAAGCTTGTCCATCACATTTTTTTTGTGAACCTCCACAGTGCGTGGACTGATGTTAAGTTGGTCGGCAATTTCTTTGTGGGAGAACCCCCGGGCAAAGACTTTCACGAAGTCAATCTCGCGCTCAGAAAGACGGCTCATCTTATCACTTTTGCCTTGTGTTGCTTTTAGCAGCAATTCGGTAAACTGACCCGCATAAAATGTGTGCCCGGCTTTCAATGCTTCTAAGGCTTCGAGGTAGGTATCTTTACCAGAATCTTTAGAGATCATTCCATCTACACCTAAATCTTTGCATTGCTTTACTGGGGCATTCTCCTTGAGTGCGGTGAGAATAAGAATTTTTATTTTTGGATGCCTCTGCTTTAATTCTTCTGCTATTTCCACTCCACTCCTTCCTGGCAACTGCACATCCAACACGCAAATATCCGGTGCAGCCTCATTCAACTGATTGAAGAAATCATCCGCATTACCAGCCGTGCCAACTACTTTAAAACTTAAATTACCGAGTAGCATGGCTTTGATACCATCGCGAACAAGTTTGTGATCATCAACTAGAAATAAGCGTAAAGGATTGTTCATACTACTGCCGATGGAAGTTCAATGGTAAATATACTTCCTTCGCCTAACTTACTTTGCACGTTTATCTTTCCGCCATTTTTTTCGATCAGTTCTTTACATAACAGCAGTCCAATGCCGGCTCCTTTCTCAGATGAGTTTCCAATGTTGCTGGTACTTTCTTCAATCTTAAAAAGCTTTTTCACTTCTTCCTCTTTCATGCCAATACCCTGATCGCGAACTACAATATTAACTGTACCATTTGCATGTTGCGTCAACAATTCTACTCGGCTTCCTGGCGGAGAAAATTTAACAGCATTGCTTAGTAGATTTCGAATAACAATGGTCATCATAGCACGGTCAACCATCACCCGTTTGTCAGGCTCAACCGTATTAACAATTTGAATTTTTTTTGAGGCCGCCATCAATTCAATGTGCGAAGTGCTCTCCGCAACAATGTCATGAATCGATACACTGGATTTCTTGAAAGGAAGTTTCTCAATTTGAACCAACGCCCATTCAAGTAAATTATTCAGCAAGCTTTTTAGATCATTGGCTGATTGTAATGTGCTCTCTAAAAATTCACTCAATTCTTCTTTACTGGCATGTTGTAGGTTTTGATGCAGACTTTCTATTATGGTGCTGAACGCGTTAACAGGATTGCGTAAGTCATGGGAGATAACAGCAAACATGCGGTCTTTAAACCCATTGAGTTTTTGTAGCTCAGCGTTCTTTTCATCCAACGCTTTTGCTGTTCGTTGCTTTAGTTGGTAGCGGTTGTACAGTATAATAATAAGAATGGTTAGCAAAATAAGAAAAACAATTAACCCATATTTTAATTGTCGCTCGGTTTGTGCTTCCAGATTATTAATCAGATTTATTTGTTCTAATTCCTGTATTTGAGTCTGTCTTAATTCTGCCTGGTATTTTTCTTCTAGTTCGCTGATAGCTTGAGTTTTTTCTGAATTAAAAATGCTATCGCGCAGGGCTAAATGCTTTAACGAATAATCGTAGGCTGTTTTATAGTCTTTCAATGCCGCATGCGCCTTGGCCAAGTTACCGTAATACTCTTGCTCCTCATGTCGGGCTTCGATTTCTTTGGCTGCTTGAAGGCCCACTTGCAAATACCGTATCGCCTTTGACGGATTACTTAAAGCCAATTGCAACAAGCCGATATTACCCAGGTGCATAGCTTTAGCTGACACGCTGGGATTGGCTGCTTCGAGCCGCTCCCACTCAGTAAAAATCCTGGAAGCTTCTTGTAATTGTTTTCTCTTTAGGTAAATCTGACCGAGATTACCCATCGCATTAATCAGGGTACCTGGGTTAGCTACCGTTCGTTTTTCCAGCACCCGCTTAAAATACACCTCGGCACTATCTAATAAATTATCATTGTTTTGCGATTCGGCTGCATCCATAAATACCACGCCAATGTTATTAAGAATACTGGCTACCTGCCTGGGTTTGGTCTGCTGAATCTCGAAGTTTCTGAGCGCACGCTTGTAATAAGCGATAGCCTGATCGGTGTTTAAAAGATAAAGATGAATATTACCAATGGTAAAATATATTGCAGCCCTCCTTTCAAAAAACGCTGACGATGACTCCGCCATGGCAAGCACTTCCATCGCATGAATCATAGCTGTTTTATAATCGGATTTTCTCCAGTAGTATTCCGCTTCAAATGTTTTAGCCTCTATCAACCTTAGTGAGTCATTTGTGGCCTTCGCAAATTCTCGAAGTTTTACAACGTAGCCGAGGGCACTGTCTATATTAATCAGGTTGGTTTGAATAATAATCTCCTTTAAAACAGAACCCCTCATTGAATCAGGTGAATTCACCAATCTCAATTTTAGGCTATCCAGCAAAGGACTTTGGCCGTAACTTGAAACAACAATGGACAATAGAAAGATAAAGATCCAAAGTATTTTTTTCATGCTCAATGAAATGCGATAGATGGGGTTGTTACAATTTTATATCTAATCTTAAATATATTCAATTCCCTGCAACAAAAAAACAAAGTGTAGCTCAGGATTTTAGAATTTTTATATGAATCTATTCGAGAATGTTGTGCCAGAAAAGTAATCACTTACACCTATTGTTCAGTATTATGAGCCAGCACTCCCGCCACAATTAAATACTGGGCAAGAATGTATGTAGTCATGATACTCAATGAAGCCAAAGGAATAGGTTGCAGAAATTTATTAATCGCCAGTAAAGAATCTGAAATCATAAAACAGATGGCTCCACAAAATACAAGTGCAAAACTTTTAGTGGTTGTATAACCAAAACGAAACAAGGCTTGCAGAACCATAACTGTAATCACCAGTGCATAAATAATAACAGGTAACCTTAAGTCCGCTAAAGTTGGATACAACACAACCACCAAACCTGTTCCTGCTAATACAATCGGTAATGAAAACCTGATTTTCTGTGGCCCTAACAAAGGATTTGTAGCGCTATTAAACCGAAGCCGTTGGTAGCAGAGAATATATAAAATGTGACCAACCAAAAATGAACCAAGGCCAGCCATAAAAAACAATTCGCTCTTGTAATCAAACATAAGTAACACATCGCCCAGCCAACAGAATGTCATTGCTGTAATAAACATTATGCTCAGGCTTGAAGTGCTTGACAAATAATACCCCATCAATGCAATCATGATTAATGGCTTGGCAATAAGGCTTAACTCAGTAATTTGATAGGTAACTGAAATAAGTTCAGCAATACTTACCAGGACAAAAAAGTAGAGGGTGTATTTTTTCATATTTTAGTAGGTCGAGGTCTTGTTAACAAGTATACAAAGGCAATCGCTCCCAACAGCGCACTTATAAAAAATGTAATAAAAAATCTTTCCGGATTATTTGCATACAATAAACCTGATAGAAATGCCCCCAAGCCAATACCCAATTCCATAAAAATATAAAGAGATGCAATACCGCGCCCTTTAAATTCATGATTACTTAAGTCGGTAGCCCAGGCCAGCAATGTAGGCGATGTAGAGCCTTGGGCAAAGCCATATAGAGTAACACCTACAATAAGTTGAAATGAAGTTGTAGCTGTTCCGATAACTATCATGGATAACAAAACTCCAAAAGTACTTATCTTCAAAACAGGCACCCTTCCATATCGGTCAGAAGCTT
>Ga0163149_10004705_pt1 | contig 14719 bp, 14 predicted proteins | sample OliLakLV19MP5G1_FD_148604 | JGI IMG/M metagenome (GOLD analysis project Ga0163149, IMG submission 148604) | Freshwater microbial mat bacterial communities from Lake Vanda, McMurdo Dry Valleys, Antarctica - Oligotrophic Lake LV.19.MP5.G1 | ecosystem: Environmental > Aquatic > Freshwater > Lake >...
TCATCATCACCACCCCCGGAACTGCGGCCTCGACAATCGACGATGCCTCGTCGGCCAAGATCCCAATGCCGGTTAGCTTTCCAGTCGGGAGCTATGACGCGCACGGCGCGATCTTTTTTACGTCGATTAAGCTCACGCGCGGAGCGAGCGGCACCGGTAAGGCCGTTTTTATGTATCGCCCCCTCGACATCAGCACTACGCAATAATGTACGCCGCCGCCTTCGCGCTTGCGCTTATGCTCTGGTTCGATTCGTCGCTCGCCGTAAGTTGGTATATGGCGCCCACCGGCGCGGGAACCGGCACCACCGACGGAACTACGACGGCCAATATGTGCGACGGCCCCGCAGACGCCTCATGCCAATCGCCCACTCCCGGCGACACCGTGTACCTCACCGGTAATTTTCTAGCGCAAGATCGGTTTTCGGTTCCCCAATCCGGCAGCTCGGGAAACCCTATCAAATATGAGTGCACGGCCGGCACCACGCTGAAAGGGCAGCGGTCTTTTAACTCACCTAATGGCTGGTCGTCGACGACGGGCGCCTACGAGTCGTCGGGGCACGCTTGGGAGCTTGTGAGCGGCAGCGGAGAAATATACAAACAAACGTTTGGATACGGCACGGCAAACGATCTCAATTGGATCCGAGCCGACGACGTATTATTGACGCCGACGCAGCACTATAACGATTCGGAAGCCACCGTAGTCGCCGCGCTCAATCGCGGCGAATGGACGATCCGCACGTCGGGCAAAACCGTCTACATTCGCATGCCGTCCGGCGCACCGCCGGATTCGCAAATACTGACGGCCAACGCTTTCGACACCCCTAGCGCCACGCGCGGCTTTATCACTATTAGCGGAAAGTCATACATCACAATAAAAAATTGCGATGCTTCAAACACCGCCCATGGCCGAGATGCCGGATTCTATAGCGTCGCCAGCACCAACACGCTACTCGAAAATGATACTTGCACGTTTTGCACCAATGGCGCCGCCATCAACGGCGGCAGCGCCACGATCAAAAACGGGCGGTATAATTACGCCTACGATGCCGGAATAAGCGTCTACGCGGATACGCCATTGAGTAGCCTGGTCATCGACGGCGTCGAAGCGAATTATGCGTGCTTCACTGGATGGTTTACGGGTCTGTCGCTGGCGTATTCGCAAGACTGCGATGGTATCGGGATCGGCGAGGAAGGCGGCACCGTCCAGTCGATCGTAATAAAAAATTCCCGCATCAATTACAACGGCCCGATAGGGATCACCGCAGTACCGGCAGGATATACCGGCACGCTGGCGGTCGGCGCCGGAATTTCTGCCTCGACTTCTAATTCCATGTCCGTCGAGTCGCTTATTATCACCGGCAACGAGATTAAGGGAAACTTTCGCACCGCCGCACAAATCAATATGGGGAAATATGTTCAATTTTCGGGCAACACGATAAGCCACACCATCAGCGGCGATTACATTGCAGCCTGTACCTCGTCACCGCACACGGTGAGAATTGCAGATCTCACGGCAGGCGGCGCGACCCGGCTCGTAGTCAACAATGTTTTCGACGCCAACAGCTCGTGCGCAACGCTGCTTTTGCGCAACACAACGGCACTAGGCAACTGGTGGTACACGGGCAACAATATTTTTTCATCGAATGACAGTGCCGCATTCACCACGGATGATCGCGCCGAAATTTGGTTCGAGGCGGTCACGGCGAACTACACTAATTCGTCAAATCGATTTTTCAACTCGCAGCACAATGATGATGGAGAGGCGACGCGAGACTATTACAGAATTGGGAGCACAGAATACACCGCGGCCACACTAGCAACGCCAGCGCCGACAGATTCCGTTATCACCGCCGCGCCATTTGAAGGTGGCGCCGCGCCGACCACGCAAGCCGGCTATTGCCTGCAGGAATCAAGCGCGCTCAACAACACGGGCACATATTTCGGCGCTTTTATTCTCGATGGATATGGCCGGCCGTTCGACGCAGTGCCACATATCGGTGCAATGTCCTGGTGCCGCTCGCGCGTCCCGTCGCCGACGCGGCCAGCAAGCGGCGCCCGGCAATGATCTCGGAGCTAACAATCCGCGGCGATACTATCGCCATACAGCGAGCCATCAAAGAGGAAGGCAAGATCGCGCGCCGCGCGGCAGTGGCCGCCATCAATAAATCCTTAGCGATCGCACAGACCGCCGGCGTGCGCCAGCTCGCGCGGGCGAAGGCATTACCGGCCCGCGTGCTTAAATCCCGCACCAAGATCTATAAGGCCTCACTCGATCGCCTCGTCGGCAAGCTGATCGCGCTGACCGCCGGGCTGCCGATCGATCGCCTCAACTACCGATTTTCCCGTAAGGGCGTCGCGGCCGCCGGCCGAAAATTCCCGCATGCGTTTCGCGTGGCCAAAGCATCCGGCGAAGGCGCGGCGAAGCCGTTGATATTCGAGCGCCGCGTTACCGGCGGGCAGCGCGCGCCGCGCCTCCCGATCGTCCCCGTCAAAATCGATCTTAACCCCGAGGCCGAGCGCATTTTTAGCGCGGAAACAGCGCGCGCCGGCGTGCACGATCTGCCGCGGCTATTCGCCCGCGAGCTGGCCTACCGATTGAGTAAGCGCCGGTGATCAACATCGCCGCCGACGTCGCCGCCATCATCGGCAACACCGCCGAGTTCGGCGCCACTGCATCGATCGGCGGCATCGTGTTTTCGGCGATCGGCGTGCAATCGTTCCAAGGCTTGAACCTAGGCGGCCTCGCCGTCGAGGGCAACATCACGCGCCTGTTTACGACGGTCGACGAGCTCGCGAGCGCCGGCGGCGCTATCGGCTCCCCTGTCGTATATCGCGCAGTCAGCTACACGCTTTCGCATATTGAGCGGCACGACGGCGAGCTCGTGCTTCTCGAGTTGCAGCGATGAGCCATGTCTCGCAGCAGATCCGCGCCTGGTTCGTAAATACGCTGTCCGGCGTCTCGGGCTTTCCCACCGCGTCCAACGGCTACCCGGCACAGATCGCCGCCGGCACCGAGGCGTGCGTGGTCACCACAACAACCGAGGATCTGCGCGGCTCAACTATTCATACGCCCCCGATCGACGAGCGGCGGCTGGAAGTGCTAGTTGTGCTCGCCGGCGCGTCGTTGGACGCCGCCGACGCGCTCAGCGTAACGGCCGAGGAAACGATCGCCAATGCCGCCAGCTACCCCGGCAAAGCGCTCGATTTGGTCGCACGCGCGTATTCCGAAAATGTCGATACCAACCGTGTCGCCGTGACACTTGTGCTTACTTATGCCGCGACGTCCGACGTCCGACGCAACGACGTCGAAACATTTTTATAGGAGATCGATCAGATGGCAGTCACGAGATGGATCAAAGTCGCCGTTGCCATGCAATCGGCAATCGGAGCAGATCTCACCATTTCCGGGATCACGCTGGCGTCGCCTGGCGTCGGCACGAGTACAGCGCACGGATTAGCTAACGGCGATTATGTGGTGTTTACAATCTCCGGCGGCATGCAGCAGCTTAACCGCCGCGTGCTGCGAGTGGCCGGGCAAACCACAAACACCTTCCAACTCGAAGGGTTGGACACCACAACCTTTGATGCGTTCTCGGCCGGCACGTGTAATAAAATCACGTTTGGCACCAGCTTTTCGACGCTGATGGACGCGGCTCCGTCGGGCGGCGATCAGCAGTTCATCACCTATCGGATCTTGCATGATGATCAGGAATACCAGATCCCGTCGGTTAAGTCGGCCCAAATCTACACCTTCCGCTCACTGTGGGAACCGTCCGACGCAGCGCTCACCGCGGCGCAGACGGCGTCCGATGCCGCCGCCGAGCGCGCCGTGCGATTTACCTTTTCCGATAGTAAGAAATTCGTTTTTAATGGCTATGTCGGTTTCACGTTCCAGCCGCAAGGTGGTAGCGGCGAGCTCGTCGAGTGCACAATGACCGTGACGGGCAAGGGCCGCGGCACCGCCTATGCAACTTAAAGATCGAATCGCGTTTACGCTCCCGCAAGAGCAGCTCACGATCCCCGAGCTCGGCGGCGATGGCGTCGTTTTGGTGCGCGGGATCGGCTTCGGGCAAAAGCTCGAATTGATCGGCGTGCCACCACTGCGCCAATCACTCGAGCTGCTCGCGATCTGCGTCCTCGACGAGGATGGCCTGGCGCTCAATAGCGCCGATGGCTGGGACGCATTCGCCGTGTTACACGAGGATCAGTTCGGCGAATTGATCGCGGCCGCAAAGCGCGTTTCGGGGCTGGACGCCGGCGAAGTAAAAAAAGCCTAGACGCGCGCCCCGAGCTTCGGGAGGCGCTGGCACTGGCGCACGCGCGCGGACTGAGCCTGGCCGAAGTGCTAACAATGCCGCATTACGAAGCGGCGCTGTGGATGGCGTACCTATGGCCGGAGCCAGATCAGCCGGCGGGCGAGGATGACGCCGGCGATCTGTTCGGGCGCATGACAGAGATCGGCGACTAATGGCAAATTTTCGCAGCGAATACACGATCGGCCTAAAAGATGAGGTATCCAGGCCGCTCGCCCGGATCACGTCCGGGCTCGATAAATTTAAAGTCGCCGTCGGCGCCATCGGTGCGATCGGCGCGGCCGGCGCAATAGCATCGGTGACGAGTCGGATCACGGCGGCCGTTAACATTGCCGACTCGCTCAATAAAGCGGCACAGAAAGCCGGCGTAACCGTCGAGGCGTTATCAGCGCTCGATTATGCGGCCCGACTCTCCGACGTTTCGACCGAGTCGTTAACCGGCGGCCTGGCCAAGCTCTCGCGTACCATGGCGCAAGCGGCCGCGGGCATCAAAGCACCCGCGCTGGCATTCCAGGCGCTCGGCGTGTCGGTCAAAAATTCCGGCGGCGATCTGCGCAATACGGCCGACGTTTTCAGCGATATCGGCAAAGCGATCGCCGCGCTGCCAGACGGCGCGACAAAAACCGCGCTTGCGATCCAGATTTTCGGCAAGTCCGGCGCCGAGCTGATCCCCTTACTCAATGGCGGCGCCGATGGATTTGAAGCCATCACGGCCGAGGCCAAGCAGTTTGGCGCGATCATAAGCAAAGATCTCGCGCAGCAGTCCGAGAATCTAAAAGATAACTTTGAGCGATTGCGCATTGCGAGCACCGCGCTCGGGATCTCGCTGGCGACCGACATCGTGCCAGGCCTGGCCAATCTGTCGACCGAGTTTGTAAAGAGCTATCGGGAATCGTCCGGGCTGCTTCGCGTGTTTGAGGCGCTCGGCATCACGATCGCAGGATTCGCCCGCGGCACCGATCAGGGCCGGCTCGGGGAGCTGCTCGCCGATGAGATAGGCCTCGAAAAAAAAATCGCCGACGTAAACAGAGCCTTTGCGGATGGAAACACCGGCAAGCTCACCGCGTTTATCCAGCTCAAGCGCCTACGCGCCGAGCTCGCCAGTACACGCGCCGAGGCCGAGGGATTGCGGGTCGCGCTCCCCGACAGTGCGCAAGGCAAGGGTGGCCGCGACGAAGATAAGCCGGCCGGCCCGAGCGCCGCCGATCGCCAGGCCGCCGAGCAGCGGGCGCGCGCACTACTCGACAATGCCGGCGCGACCGAAAAACGAAAAACCGAGCAGGACAAGCTCGACAAAGCACAAGCGGACTACCTGGCCAAGCTGCGGCAACAGCTCACGCTGGAGAATGAAAGCACCGAGCTCGCGAAAGTGAAGGCCGACATTCAGTTTGGCGCCGCGGCCAAGTTCGCACCCGCGGCGCAGGCCGAGGCACTGGCACTGGCCGATTCCCTGGACGTGCTTAAAGACTCGGCAGAAGTGCACCAAGCCTTGATCGGGTACGTCACCGAGCGCGCGCAACTCGAGGAACAATCGACAAAGCAACTCGCCGAGCACCGCCAGGCCGTGATCGAGTCGCTGCAGACGCCGCTCGAAAATTATATAGAGCGCGTCAAGGAATTGGCGGCGCTCGACCTGTCCGGCGACACGCTACAGCGCGGCATTGCGCTCGCGCGGACGGAAATGGAATCCGCGCAAACCAAAGCGTCCGAGCTGAAAGGCACGGTTAAGGATTTAGGGTTAACTTTTACCTCCGCGTTCGAGGATGCCGTTATTGGCGGTAAAGCACTGTCCGACGTGATAAAAGGGTTGATCCAGGATATAGCGCGGCTATTGATCCGTAAATCCGTCACCGAGCCGCTTATCAATGCGCTCGGCGGCTTTTTCGACGGCGGCGGCTCGGCCTCGCTTGGGTCGGCGATCGCGGGATATGGATCCCGGTTTGGGTTTGGCGGCGCGCGGGCCAGTGGCGGCAGTGTAGCGGCCGGCAAGTATTACAAGGTCGGCGAGCGCGGGCCCGAGTATTTCGCGCCAGGCCAGAATGGCGCCATCATTCCCACCGCCGGCGGCGAGGGCTGGAATGTCACGATCATCAATAATTCCGGCCAGCCGGCGCAGCAGCGACAGACCGGCCGCCGCTCGCTTGAGGTCACAATCGGCGAACTGATGGCGGGCAACGTGGCCGCCGGCCGCGCTGGCGCGTTTGGGCTGCGCCCGGCACTGGCGGGCCGCTAATGGCGAGCTGGCCATCTTTACTGCCGCAGATCGCCCTCGACGACTACCAAGAGTCCACGGAGGCCGTGACGTTGCGATCGTCCGTCGACGTCGGCCCGCCAAAGTTACGCCCGCGCTACACGGCAGAGATCACCCGGTTTAGGTTTTCTCTCATTTTATCAAAAGCGCAGGTCGCGACGCTTGAAACCTTCTACAGCGCGACCGTTAACTACGGGTCCGAACCTTTCGACTGGATCCACCAGCGCACCAAAGCGGCGGCCTCGCTGCGGTTTGTAGGGCGCCCGACGTACAGCAACGCCGGCGGCATTTACTGGCGCACCGAGCTTGATCTCGAGGTCTTGCCGTGAGGGTCACCAGCGCCACCGCCCGCGCGGCACTCTACGCACCGCAGACCCCGCTCGTGTTTTTACACCTGGTCACAATTGATCACGATGATCTGGTCACGCCGATCCGCCTTGTTGATAATTTGACCGACATAACGAGCCGCGGCGATCTCTATACGGCTTTCCCGATCCGCATCCAACTGCCCCCGGATGTGCCGGGCGAGCTGCCACGCCTCGAGCTGACGATCGATGCAATCGATCGATCACTGATCACTGCGCTGCGCAGTATTTCGTCGCCGCCGAAAATTTCGATCGACGTGATCATTGCGACCACGCCCGACACGATCGAGGCGGGCCCGTTCGCGTTCGATGTCACGAGCTGCGAATACAACGCGCACGAAGTGCGGCTACGCCTCGAGGCCGAGCGGCTATTGTCCGAGCCATACCCGGCCGGCATCTTTTCGCCGGTGGCATTCCCCATGCTGTTCCAGGCCGTGGCGCAATGAATGCGGCCGCCTATATCGGCGCGCACTATGAGCTGCGCGGGTGTTGGGAGCTGCTGCGGCGTGTATACCGCGCCGAGTTGCAGATCGATCTCCCGTCCTATGCCACCGCGGCGCCCACGATGGATCGTGAGCGCCTCAGCGAGTTGATCCGCGCCGAGCGGGCAGCCTGGATCTCGATTGCGCCCGGCGACGAGCGGCCGACTGATGCGATCTTATTTCGCGTGCTCGGGCAAGAGTCGCATATCGGGATCGTGATCGACAAAGGTCGCTTTTTACATGCTCGGCCCGGCACTCAGGCGTGCATCGAATCCTACCGCGCGCCGCAGTGGTCGCGGCGGGTCGAGGGCTTCTATCGTCACCGAGCCGCGCCGTAGTGTTACCGGTGCCGACATTTGTGATCGTGGTCGCACGGTCGCCACTGAAAAGCGATCGCGATTTTTTTGCGATGGGCTTGGGCTGCTCAATCGAAGATGTGATGCTCGAGGCGGCCTATCGCGCCGAGCTCCCGGCCGGACGCTTCGGCTTGGCCGTGGCCATGCTCGACGGCTCGCTGATCCCGCCGGCTGAGTGGGCCGCGACGCGCCCATGCGCCGGGCAACAATTGTCCGTGAGCCTGGTGCCGGGCGATCCGATCTCAATCATCGCGCTCGTCGCCGGCATCGGCGCCTATGCCGCACCGATCGCGGCCGGCCTCACCGGATGGGCCGCCGTCGGCTTGTCTGCGGCTGTCACGGTCGCCGGCGCGCTGATCTCGTCTGCGCTCGCGCCGACACCCCGGCAGACCAACACCACCCCGGACAAAAAAGAGGCCGCGGTTCAGTCCGTGCAGGGGGTGTCGAATCAAGCAAAACCCTATGGCACGATCCCCCGCATTTTTGGGCGCGTGGTAAACTATTACCCGCCACTCGCAACTAACTTCTACACGGAGCTCGGCGCCGGCAATCATCAATACTTGCGCGTCGTATTTTGTTTAGGGTACGGCCCGCTATCGATCAGCGATCTGAAAATAGGATCGACGCCGCTCGCCAATTTTGAGGGCGTCACGACGCAGCTCCGTTATGGCTACCCGACCGACACGCCGATCACGCTATTCCCCTCGCAGGTCCGCGAGGAATCGTTATCGATCGAGCTGCGGCAATCCAACGGCTACAGCGAGCGCCGATCAGAAGTCGATACCGACGAGATCGATCTGGATGTTATTTTTCCCAACGGCCTGCAGCGGATCGGCAATCGCAATCAAAAGTTTAATCTCGAGGTCGAATTCGAGATCGGTTTCAAGCTGGCGACCGCCGCGACCTGGACCGCCGCCGCGCTGACCACCGATTTAAAAAATATCACGATGAGCGGCGCCGGCCGGTTCACTGTCCGCGGCAATACAAAGGTCACATTACGGCGGACGGTGCGCCTCGAGCTTCCGGCCCGCGGGCGCTATGACGTGCGGATCCGGCGGCTGACCACCGACGACCAAAGCGATACCGAGGGCAAAGATCAATCGATAACGACTGAGGCGAGTTACTGGTCGGCGATGCGCAGTCACCGCAACGCGCACCCGCTGAACACGTCCGGCCTGGCGCTGATCGCCATGCGGATCCGGGCAACTGACCAACTCAATGGAGTGATCGAGCAGTTCAACTGCACCGCTACCGCCATTTTGCCGGTGTGGAGCGGCTCGGCATGGGTGGAGGCCGCGACACGATCGCCGGCGTGGGCATTGTGCGAGGTACTGCGCGGCGCGGCGAATGCGCGCCCGGTCGCCGACGCGCGCCTCGACCTCGACGAGATCCTGGCGTGGGATGAATACTGCACCACCGAGGGCATTACGTTTGATGGCGTGCTCGCCGATCGGGAGAGTGTGTGGGATGCACTGCAGGATATTGTCGGCACGGGTAATGCTTCTTTTTGGCAGTCGGCCGGGCCGTTTTCCGTCGTCGTCGACAAAGCCCGCGCGACGCCGGTGCAGCATTTCACGCCGCGCAATTCGCGCGGCTTCCAGGCGCAAAAAACGTTTGCCCGGCGCCCGCACGCGCTTAAGGTCCGCTATCCCAACGAGCGAACACAGCGCACGTGGGACGAGATCTATGTGTATGAGGCTGGTTACAGCGCGGCCAATAGTACGATCTTCGAGACGCTCGAGCTGCCCTATACCTCGACGGCCCGCCAGGCCTGGAAGCGCGGCAGGCGCGCGCTATACGCCGCACGCTTGCGGCCAGAGATCTACACGGCCGAGGTTGATGCCGAGCATCTGGTTTGCACGCCGGGGGATCTGGTGCGATTTACTCACGATATCCCGTTATGGGGAGTCGGCTCGGCGCGTGTTAAAGCGCTAGCGGTGGCGGGCGCCAACACAACGGGCGTTACGCTCGACGCGCCGCTGCCGATGGACGGCGCAAAGTCCTATGCGCTGCGGTTCCGGCTGGCGACGGGCGACTCACTACTCACCCCGGCGATCACGGTCGCCGGCAGCTCGGCGGCGTTTACCTTCACGACTGCGGTAGCGACCGCGAGCGGCCCGGCAGTCGGCGACTTAGCACTATTCGGCGAGGCCGGATCAGAGTCTGTCGAGCTGCTGGTGAGATCTGTCGAACCGGGCGACGATTTATCCGCGCGCCTGTCGTTTGTCGACTACGCCCCGGAAATTTTCAGCTCGGCGAGCGGCGTGATCCCCGACTTCGATCCGCAGATCACGATCCCGGCGATCGTCAACCGAGGGATCCCCGCCGCGCCGCACATCACGTCAATCGACTCCAGCGAGGCCGTGCTCGTGCGCAATAGCGCCGGCACCCTAACGAGCCGGATCGTGATCGGCTTTACGGTAGATAACTCACCCGCAAACGTGCAGGCCGAGGAAGTGCAGATCCGTTACCGCCCGGCGGCCACCGATCAAGATTTTGATTATGTGCCGACCTCGCCGGCCTCGAGCGCATCGGCCTCAATCGCGCCGGTGCAAGATGGCGCCGCGTATGAGATTGAGCTGCGCACCCGCTTTGCCGGCGTGCCATCCGAGTGGGTAGCGATTGAGCACACGGTGATCGGGAAAACATCGCCACCGCCCGACGTACAGCAACTGTACCGCCAGGGCAACTCGATCACTTGGCCATATCCCGATCCACCCATCGATATTGCCGGCTTTTATGTGCGGGCCAACTTCGGCACATCGACCGACTGGAGCACCGGCCGCGCAATGCACACGGGCATCATCACCGCGCCGCCGTACCCGATTGACGGCCAGGCCGGCACACAGACGTTTATGGTCCGCGCCGTGGACACGTCCGGCCTCGAAAGCGCCGGGCAAGCAACGCTCACGCTCGGTCTCGGCGATCTCTATGTCGAAAATGTCGTCGCCACGCAAAGCGCCGCGCCGACGTTCGCCGGCACCATCAGCGGCGGCACCATCGCCGCCGGCGTACTTGAGGCCGACGTCGTCGCCTCGTCGCCGATCTACGGCACACCGACTGGCCGCATGTACTCAGCAGCCGCCGATCCGTTTTACCCGGCGACCACCTACGCCGCGCTCGCTTACACGGCCTCGTTCACCCCGGCCGCCGATCAACTGCTCGACGCGGTCTTAAAGGTCGCCGCGACGATCACCGGCGACTATACGATCGAGTCGCGGATCGCGACGTCGCCGGCGTTCTACCCGGCCGGCGCCTCGCCGATGTACACGCCCACCGCGCCGATCTACGGTGGATCCATCGTCGGGGAGTGGGCGCCGTGGCCGGGCGAGCTCGGGCCGTTCGAAAATGTGGATTACACTTACCAGATCAAAGTGTCGATCGCGTGCGGCGTGACGCAGGGCGCTATCTCGCGCCTCGATCTAATAGTCGACACCCCCGACATCGAGGAGGCCTACGAAGATGCGCAGATCACGGTCGCGGCGAGCGGCGTGCGACTCGCGCCGGCCGCGGCCAGGCGCGCGATCGACATCGTAACGCTTAGTTTGCAGGACGACGGCGGCACGGCCGTCACACTCAAAATAATCGATAAAAACCCGACGACGGGCGCGCTGATCAAGGCCTACACCGCCGGCGGGGCGACCACCACCGCGACATTCGACGCACGAACAAAGGCGCACTGATATGAGCATACTACCGGCCACTGGCGTACTCGGCGATCTCGGCGCCGGACACCTTGCAAGCGAATTTGCCGACGAGATAGAAGATCTACGGGCCGTCGTGGCGGAAATGCCTGGCGCGGTGGCCGCGACGACGCTAACCATATCGGCCGGCGGGATCGTGCCGCCCGTCGGCGCTGGCGGTGGATGGCACCTCGTGGACACCGAGGGCGCCGGGGCGGCCGATGATCTGACGACGGGCACGCTCACCAATAGCCATGTCGGGCGCCGCTTGCGCGTGGCGTGTGTTAATGCGGCGCGCGTCGTAACGGTCAAAAATGCCGCCGGCGGCTCTGGCCAGTTTTTAACGTATGACGCCGCAGACTTCATTCTCGACGCGCTCGATAAGTGGATCGAGTTTCGGCTCGTCGGCACCGACTGGTCTGAGATCGCAAGATCGTATGGCGTCGACCGGGCGAAAGCGCGCCTTAACATCGGCGTACCCAAGCAGATCTCGCATAACACACTGTGCCCACATCGCGGCCTAAGTGTTACATCCACAACCAGCGATACCGTGGACTGGGTCGCCGCCGAGCTCGTGCTCGAAGATGCGAGCGGCAACCAGCAGCGGATCACCAGCTTTAGCAAACGCACAACTATTACGCTGGCCGGCGCGCTCGGCCTGGATACTGGCAGCGAGGCGCCGAGCACCTGGTATCACGCTTGGGCCATCGCCAAGGCAGACGGCACGCAGTCGGTAATTTTAAGCCTATCCACCACGGTCGCCGGTCTGACGTTTCCGGCCGGCTACACTTACGCTGGCCTGATCGGCGCCGTGCGCAACGACAGTTCCAGCAATCAGCTCGAATTTCGACAACTCGGCGACGAAGTACAGATCGATAGCGTGTCCGTTTTAGCCGCCGGCACCGCAACGAGCAGCACGTCGCTCGCGTCCACGCTCGCCACGGTTGTGCCGCCAACTGCGCGTAAAGCATTCGGGTATGGCCGCGTGAGTGATTCGTCATCTGCGGCCGCGGCGCTGACGTTGCGCCCCCTCACCGGCGTTACTAACACCGGCGTAGTAGTGATCAACAACCCCGGCGGATCGACGGGGAAAAGCGGCGGCTATTTTGAGATGGCGCTGCCCACGCCGCAAACGATCTTCTACCAAGTATCCACCGGCGATGCCGCCGACATCGTTGTAGTCGGCTGGAAATTTTAAGGCGTGGAGCTCGAGCTTGAGCGCTGGCTACAAAAGCACGTGCGCGAGTGTGCGGCAGAAAGGAAAGCTAAAGCGGCGCTGCGGGCGTTGTCGCCGCGATCACACTCGATCGTTAATCGCCGATCGGGGCCCCCAACTCAAACCAGTGTATTGCCATCGACAATACCGCTCACCCGGTCAACAAACGTCTCAATCTCGCCACTGCGGTGCGTAATGTCATCGAAGCCTTTGGCATTGCATGGCGGGATACAACGGGCCGCACTAATGGCCACTTCGCGCCCTTTGACTGGCAGGGCCAGGCTGCTGCCTGAGGCACGCGGGCCGCGAACGCGCCATTGGTAGAGCCGTGAGCACGTCAGCTCGCGGTGCGCGCTTCCACGATCTGCAATTTCGTCTCACGCTCGCGGCCTTGCTGGTGGTAGCGGCGCTGGCCTGGGCATGGCTGTACGACGCACAAAAAACCATGGCCAGCATGCGTGGTGACGGTCTGCTGCTGGATCTCATGCGCGCGATGATGGCGCCCGGTGACAGCGCTGCCTATTTACTCGCCAGCGCGATCATGTGGCTGGTGATGATGATCGCGATGATGACACCGGCCGCTTTGCCCATGCTGCTGGTATTGCGCGGACTCGATCGCGGGCCCGCTGGCCAACTCGACCCGCTGTTATTCGCGGGTGGTTATCTGACTGGCTGGAGCGCGTTTGCACTGGTGGCCACCGTCGCGCAATGGTGGTTACACGGCCATGATCATTTGATGGGTGCGAACCTCGCTGCCTCCCACAAGGTGGCCGGTGGCATCTTGACCGCGGCCGGTATCTGGCAACTCACACCGTTCAAAGCCGCCTGCCTGGCCCATTGTCGCGGGCCGCTGGGATTTTTTCTTAAGTATGGGCGCGCGGGCCGCTGGGGCGCGTTTGTGATGGGCCTGCACCACGGCACGTATTGCATTGGCTGCTGTTGGATGTTGATGGTGTTGATGTTTGCGGGAGGTACGATGAGTGTCGCCACCATGGCGGCCGTGGCACTCTTCGTCTTGGCTGAGCGCCTGTTGCCTGGCGGCCAATGGGTGACGTGGTTGCCGGGCTCGGCGCTGATCGCGATCGGCGCAGTGTTATACACCTCTGCATAGGCGCGAATTTATTCGCACACAAGCGTGCCTCTACTCAGGCCTTGGGCGCTACGTACCCCTCCGGCGGCGCTGAGCCTTCGCCACTTTGATGCTTAAAAGCTCACAGAAGGCCGGATGCATGCGCCTATCGCCACGCTCCCATTGCTGATATGCGCGGCGGCTGGTATGCAGGGATATGGCGCACCAATCCTGCGCAGCGGTGATGCCCAAGCCCATCGCGGCTTGGATGGCTTCGCGTTGGGCTTTGATTTCTGCGGGGGTCCTCATTGATCATCTCTCCGAAATTGCGATCTGATCCGCGCGGCCGGCATTCCGGCCGCGTCCTTGCCGCGCTCAAATGGCGCGGCGGCATAGCATTCCTCGCCGCCGCCGGCCTCGAAGATCGGCCATCGCCGCCACGCGCTCATGCCTCGGCCTCGACCTCGCGCGGCCTGGCGATGATGAGCTTGCGGCCGCACCAAGGGCACAGCCGGATAGGTTTAAGGCGGCGGCACGAGTCAAGCGCCCAAGCGCGCCGGGGAGACCGGCGCCAGAAGCTCCACCCGGCCCAAATTGCGGCGGGATCGTCATCGTCGCCAGGCCGCGCCGCCTCGGCAAAGGCCTCGCAGCAGTGGCCGCCGTCGGGCACGATAACCCCAACGATGCCAGGGCGCCGACGTTGATCTCGTGCAGCGAAAAGCTCGAGCCGCGCCTCAAGCGCCGCCATCCGAGCGCGGACGTGTGTGAGCTCGCAGGTATGCGCGGCGTTGTGCGGGTAGATAGCCCGCCCGCACAATCCGCACGGCGTCGCGGTCACAGCAGCACCGCCAGGCCGGCCGCGCCGCCGGCGGCGTACAAGATCCAGTTGCGCCCGGCACGGTTGGACACGCGCCCATGGGCGACGCGGATCACTGTTTCGGTATTGTGGAAATCGTTTACCAGGGTGATTAGCATTTCATTCTC
>Ga0163149_10004708_pt1 | contig 14715 bp, 15 predicted proteins | sample OliLakLV19MP5G1_FD_148604 | JGI IMG/M metagenome (GOLD analysis project Ga0163149, IMG submission 148604) | Freshwater microbial mat bacterial communities from Lake Vanda, McMurdo Dry Valleys, Antarctica - Oligotrophic Lake LV.19.MP5.G1 | ecosystem: Environmental > Aquatic > Freshwater > Lake >...
CTTTACCATACAACTTCAGAACTGGAGGAAATGGTGCCTGTGGCTACAACAACATGTGCAGGAATTCAAAAGTAATCTACAAAGTCAAATGTAACAACACAGGAAAAGCATGCATAGGAAACACGCAACAAAAGTTCAAAGCTAGAATGCAACAACACTTCAATAAAGTCCAAAAGCGTGTCAAACTTGGCGAGAAATTAGGTGCCTATGCCAAACACTTTGCAACCCAATTCCATGCTACAAATCCATCCCCAGCCTACCAACATGGAGGAATAACCTGCAGTATCATCTGGCAAGTCAACCCAATCAGTCTAGTCAAAACATTTGCCACCAAAAACTGCGTCATGTGTGCTGAAGAGAGAATTGCAATTCTTAAATAATTCAAATCCAACCCACAACTTCTTATCAACTCTAACAATGAAATCTACAGTGCCTGTAGACACAGACCACATTTCCATAGGCATGTGAAGCCGACCACCCCCAGCACTGATGAGTCAATCAATGACAAAAGAGCCAGCCCAACACACGAAGTTACCACAGATTTTACTACACACAATGTTTGCCTAGCTGATGTCTAACTGTAAGCACTGTGAGGGCCAACAACAAAAAATTATTTCTATTTGCTTCCAGAGCACTAGCCTTAGAAACAATTCCAATAACTTACTACAAATCAGTCACTCTTTGCTGTTTAGCATGACTTCTAACGTGTGCCAGCACATTGATAAGCGCAAACTGTTTAAGCAGTCTGTCTGTCTTGCCAACTAACTGACTCATTGTGCCTCTGTCTTTTACCTCATTGGTTCATTTGTGCAGAACTGGCGCATTTCTTACGACAGAGGTTTCATTGCTACATAAGATAACAATAGGCTCTTTTGGAGTGAAACCCTCTCCTGAACGCATCATGCATTTGAGTGTGCACCATGCAGTGCTAGCACAGTGAATGCACATGATTGAGTTCAATGATTGAGTTTGAAACTCAAAATCTGGCCTTAAATAGCTCGACCACAGGACATTTGTGCACCATGCACCAATTCTGCGCCGAATCCTCTGGGAGGTTTACCTGCAGACGTCATTTTTACGGAACGTGTTACGGAAGCAAAAACCAAAGGATGCACCATGACTCAATCAATTCAATGCATGCTGCCTAGAAAATGCACCACGCTATACACATTACCAACATGAAGTCACTGTCATAACAGCCCAGTAGGGGCTGCACCCCTCGTTCGGGTCTCGTACTCTCGTGCCCGGGGCACTCTTGTACTCGATCCTCACTCGGGCTGCATCGCCCGAAGGGCTGTTAATGAACATTGTGATACACGTGGATCTTTTTCAGGTACGCACGACTGATCCAGCACGATCGAGCTGAGCGTCCTTCCGGTTGTGGTCATTCTAGGTTCTAGTCGTTTAGTAGAGATATCTACAGTAACTTTAGTCCCAGTTGCACCAAAGAATGTGTTCCATGCCATTCTTTGTACCGAAATGCGATAGTCAATCTTTTACTTGACACCATTCATTCCCAGTACGACATGTCACAACTTGCGTGCGTCGTATCCCAAGCGTTGGATCTCTCATAAAATTCAAATTCAAAATTTCAAAGCGCACCTATCTGCCGGGCTTTCCATCGAAACCCAGAAGCCTGGCTTTCCACCGTGTTAATATCGAGGTAGTGCGTATAAACCTGAAAATTAATAACATGTGTGTCCCGTGCTGCATTGGATGCAGCACCTATTCTGCGAGTCCCACTCATGACTGCCTCATTTATCCATCTATCTACTAGTCCCTCATTTGTTCCAAGTGTCTATTTGCCAAATCAAGTTTAGCTACAATGAAGGCATCTACTGCTGCAATCAAGACGTTTATGCAGACTAATCAAGACGTCTATCCCTACAGTGACGTCCCCTGTACTAGAAGTGGCTATTATCCTAAGTGGCTACTAGCTAGTAGCAGGTACAAACAAGGACAAATCTGGAGACAGGATGGATACTATGTGATCAAGTCTAGCTGTTTGAGTCATGAGAATGCTCAAAATCTGATCATGTCTGGTGACGCCTTGCCCCTACCGGCTGTCTTTGGTGAAGTTGTTGACTCATTGGAGACATGGGGTGGCCAATGCTGGACTTGCTGGCTACAGAAGTCACTCAAACTGATGCATGAATACCTCAAGGAAGACAACATGCACGGTGGCGTTGCTCCTTGCAAGATGAGAGTATTTCATGACTGCATCCTCCTATGTGTTGAGAGGGAAGCAGGGAGTTATTTCATGAGAAACACTGCCAATTACAACCTTATTTTGTCAACTTGGAACACTTACTACTGGGTCAAGTGTTGGGAGGAGCCATTCTTTTGGGAATTGGCTTACAGTAGCATGCACTTTGTGCGGGATCAGCATGCTTCCATGGTCACGAATCGCGTCCAAGATTCTCCGACACCCACCGCCACAGCAGCTCACGTTGTGCCCGAATCCCCGGCGTCGTCGTCTGCAAGATGAACACAACAGTGAGACCCCGCGTAGAAATTGTTTGTAATTAGGACTTACTCTGATGACTTACTCTGATCAGAATTTGGATACCACAGTTTTTCGGTTTCTTGTAGTTTCGGTGGTCTCGCACATCTTGGGCCGATCAGCGATGGATTGTCGTGGGCATTTATTCTCCATCCGCACCAGCTACACTCTTCTCGGCCAACGTTATCACGGCAATCATTCCCATACATTCCACTTTCATGATATGCCCTTTTAAAACCACATCGCCAACAGAACTTCTTGCTCCTAAATCCTTTTCCTAGTAATTTTCTGGAGTTAGCAGCCACGGGATCTGCGGCTCGCAAGACAAACGGAGCCGTCTGTGTGTTTGTTTGTCCGCGTTGAACAGCAGCCGCGGCAATTGTTTGATTCAGTACCATTGGATTGCCAAAATGTGCTTCACCGTGAGGACACGTGATTGGTTCACAGTTCGTTGCTTGTTGCGTTGGTACCATCTGCTGGCGTGTTCTTCGAAGGGTGGCGGTGAAACTGTCGTGATGCGGATTGTTGGGTGCAGCTCGCATTGCCATCGCTTTGTGCTTTTCCAGCCGGTTCCAATGTTGTAGTAGTTGAACATAGGATTTGCGGTGGATAAGTACAATCCTATCGTCCCCATCCCCGGCAATCTTTTCTTTAAACTGGTTGGCAACCTCGACGTCCCAAATCTTTTGCATGGTTCCATAACCCGTCCTGCACCACAAACTAGCAGATCTTCTGCAAAATTTTTGCTCCAGAATAAGCTTGTTGAACAGTGCATATTCTTCTCTATCCACATTAGTAACTTCTGACTCTGGTGTGTCAGGAGGCTTAAATGGCACCCATGGCTGTTGTTCAGTTAGGCGCTTGAATGCAACCATCGTACTTTTGTTCTCATGGATCTTCGCTGTGTGCACGGCAATCGCTTGCTTGATGGTAGCTTCTTGATTTTGCACAGCAGCTGCTCCGTCAAATTGGTCGCCATCAACCCGGATATCTTCTTCCTCGTCGAAGTTGATACCCTGAAGAAAGTCCGAAATTTCGGCCGCCTGTTCTTCAGCTTCTTGTTCTTCCATTACTTGGGAAGCTGGTTCTCCTTCAACATCAGCAATTAATGTGCTGTTATCAACAAAGACTTCTGGCAACTCGTACGACATTCCAACAAATTCTTCTAACCCGTTCATTTTGGTAGGAATTGCCACCTCGTATGGTAATTGCTCTTTAGTGAAGCCCAAAGACATTGCAAGGGAATTCAACCAATAAATCTTCTCTGTGCGATGCATGATTGCTGGTGTTTCTCCGAGGCGATTTACTTTCTTCCTCTCGTTCGATTGCTCGTAATGATCATTAATAACTCGATCAGCCCGGTTGATTCCAACGATAGGATTGTTCAGAATGCGGAGAATTTGCATGTTGTCATTCTCGTTGGTCCCAGTTGAACGAGCACTTCTGGCAATGAACGTTGTTGGGTTCACTCGGTGTATGCGAACGCCTGTTTCAACAAAAGACGGATCCGACAAACAGCCATTAGCAACATGCTTCTTTTGCGCGTCAAGTTTTCTCCTTAATTGGGGCGTCAAGGGCTTGAAAAAACGCTGTCGGTTGTCGTCTGTCGCTTGCTCATTGATGTCCAAGCAAGAGTCCATGAAGAACACGTATCGTAGAAGAGATTCGAGTCTTGGCATCAGTGTCGCAGGAGCGGGGATTGTTGCTTTTGTGTACTTGTTGATTTCCTTTGCTGTAGGATTCCGATTTCCTTTGCTCACCAGATGATACTTGACACGTTGGTATTCCGAATATTCTACTTCAAATAACATCTGGCGAAGCATGCCTCGAAATGTTTCAGCTTCAGCCGAATCTTTTTCCATGAGTAGGTCATCCCAGCGCTCACACCAGTGGAAGGTGTCACATTTCACTAATATGCCTGGAAAGATTGAAACCAGCTTTGCTCTGACCGTACAACAATTATCGACATAACACACCTTCGGCTGGCACTGAAGCAATTCGAACCGTTTGCTCAGTTGCTTGAGGTCTGCTTCGATTGCAGTAAAAGACTCAGAACATGGATAACATTTCCAAAAAAAGTCATCGCATCCTCATTTTGGATACTTATGGCCGACTTGAATGGTGAAAAAGATTTGCCTCGTCCGGTGTACACTTTTATCTTCGGTGCTAGCTTATAATGCCAGTCAATTTTCATCACTTCATTACACTTTATGCCACGCAGTTTGTCTTCCTGGATGGGTTTCCGGCAATGGAAATCGTGGCTAATAAGTCGGTCAATTGTTGACTTCGGCACAAACCGGGCATTGTGTCCTCTTGGGTCATCCACTTTTGAGAAGGGTGGTGGCTTCCACTCTTTTGGTACCCTATTATTACCAGCTGGCACTTCGGAATCATCACCTTCAGTAGCTATCTCGTCGTCAATCAAAACATCCAGCTCAGCCCAAAGGTTTGACTCGGTCAGCTCCTTAATTCTGTTCTGCAACTGAATGACTCGCGAATTGAGGGAGTCGTAGTAGGCCTGAACCATATCTTTCCAGCGATGTTTAACGGCAGGGTCCGTGCCATCATGCGCAAGCAGTTCCTTGGCGGTTGTAATGTGACGTTGCATGAGCAGTAGTGTCTTGCCTTCGCCCAACCCACGGAAAGGAAGACCACGGTGATTGCTGCTAGATTTGCGTTTAAAGATGTCAACCAGCTCTATGTCTGCTGCATGTTGTCGTTTTGTGCTCTCCATTTCCTCGGTAAGTCTTTTCAATTCATCAGACAATTTCTTTCATTTCTTCCTGGCATCACTCATCTCGTAGTTTTTTGTTAGGTATCGATTGATTAGGCTTTGCTTCTTTTTCGTTGGAGTCTTCAATTGATTCATCTGAATGGCCTTAAAATAGAAATGATTGTCTTCTAAGTACTTGTCAACTGTCATGAGCCATAGGCGAATGAATATTGCTGCGGTTGCATCGTTTGAGTGGACAGTAACATAACTGTAAAGCTCCTCGTCCACAGCAAATCCGTTGGACAGCCGAAAATTGAACACTCCCTGCACTTTCTTCGCGTCCAACTCCAGTGATCTCTCATTATATCCATAAAACTATCCTCCACAGTTGATGCCATGACATTTGTACATTTTTGTATCAAGGTACCTGTGCGACCTGATGCCATAAAGCAGTTTCGGCTGCTTAATCCACTTGGATGAAGCAACACAAACACACTCGCTTGACTCACATTTTGGACAAGTGGGAACGTGATCAGGCAGCAAGAGATGCGGCACCCAAACAGCAACATCTTTGCAGTACAGAGAGTCAAGAAGAACAGATTTGTCATCCCCAACAAGCGAGGTGTTCCGTCCATGTTTTGGCATCACGCGGCACCAATTTTGATTCTTGAAGAACGAAGCTTGCTCTCTATCAATCTGTGATCAGACCAAAGTGATAAATTCTAGTTGAGCCTCACCAAAGGGAGGATTCTTGGCCATGGTCGCTGTTGTCACCAAGGAATGTTATTGTTGTTCTGGGTAGATGGACGAGTGCTTGGACGCGCACCCTGATGGGCATTGGCCAAGGTACGGGTGTGCTCGGCTTTCACTGACTTGAAAAACAGGGGAATGATGCTAGGAAGTAGATGACACATCACAGTGCCCAAAGCTACTAAGAAATCTAACGTAAAACGTTAAAATCGCCAACTAGTATCGACAATACAGTAATAGAATAGCTCTTGGAGGTTATGAGGTGTAGTGAGAGTGCGCGAAGCTGATTCGATGTGTGGTGTGGAGGCCATTGTTAAGTCTAATTCTTTTCTTTCTTTTCTTTTTTCGTCGTCGATGAAAGCACAGCAAACCACGACCGTCCTTCCTGCAGACACCCAATAATGAATGCTGACGAAGCCATGGTCAGAAGGACCCAGCTACTAGCTAGCTAGTACTAGTACCAGTACTATGGTACGTATGGTACTACGACGTAGTACTCTACTAATAGCTAGCTAGTTACAGTACTAGTAGCCAGCACATCAGGCTTGCTCGTCACAAGACCATCTACTTAGCTAGACTACTACAGTAGTACCAGTTGAGTACCTCATACATACATGCACACCTCGCAAGGTACAAAAACCTGTTGGGACAAAATAATCTGGCTCAACTTCAGGAGAAATTACCATGAACAATTATTCAGGAAGCATGATGATCCGAACCAGTAGTTTCTATCTAGAGCGGCGAGGCATAATGAGTGTAGGATGCGCTTTTGAAGCGAGGCCACCACAATCGTTCTTTTGTGGGACAACGCGCAAGTCAGCTCTACGCGCTGCCGGGTCGCGGCAAATGAGTTCTTACGTTCTCGATGGCCTTTTAGGGCGTCGTGGCGGCGGAAGTGCCTGGCAATGGCCCGTGACCAAGCCCAACACCATTTTCAATATCGTCCCCCAAGGCCATCGGTACGTGCTACTGCATGCAGCAGATAGTATATCGTAACAACTGTTTCTTTGTTTGGGTGATGAGTGAACTTTATTGCATTTTGGGGGGAAGCTTAGTTACAAACAAGCAAGTTTCTCACTTAAAAAAATCCCCTTTGACTTGCCACTCGAATGAAATCCATCCGTGTGGGGCCATGTCTACAATAATAGATATGTGGTGGAACGGTTTGGGAAACTCAAAAGCATCGAAGACTCGGGGTGGTTCATTGCCATTCCCTTTGTGGACAAAATTGCGTACATTATTGATATCCGAGAACGTGCCATGGATATACCGCCTCAGTCGGCTATTACTCGCGACAATGTATCCGTCGAAGTATCGGGAAATTTGTTTGTTCGATTCAACAATGCCGAAAAAGCAGCTTATGGAGCGTTCAATCCACTGTACAGTGTAACACAGGTAGGCTTTTGCTGTTTTATGACGGGACGTGGAATTAGGCTTGCTTTTCCCATTTCCCCTTGCGTTGTCCTTTTGTTTGAGTTGGTTTTGGACTTGTTACTATCAGACTTTTTTTAAAACTTGATTTGACTTGATTTTCGTCTTCGCGGAACGGAAAATTATTGACGCATATGATTTATCCAACTATTGGATTTCTTTGAATGAATTCAGCATTCACAATCTGCCATGCGTTCTGCCATTGGTGAAATGGAGCTGGATGAAATATTGCACGGACGTGCCCGTCTCAACAGTCTCATTAAGGGAAGCCTTCAGGAGGCAGCTATTCCATGGGGACTAGAGATTCGACGATATGAAATTACTGAAATCACGCCCGATCAACAAATTCGAATCGCCATGGACAAGCAAGCTGCAGCAGAACGGGACCGTCGTGAACAAGTCCTGCGAGCTGAAGGAGACAAGCGACGAGCTGAACTTATCTCTGAAGGTAACCTCATCAAGATTCGCAATGAAGCAGATGGCGCTAAAACCAAAATTTTATTGGAAGCCCAAGGTCAAGCGGATGCTGTCAGGCTTTTGGCAGAAGCACAGGCCAGGGCGCTGAGTGTAATATCGGAACAACTTAACAAACCAGGCGGTAATGAAGCGGCCCGTCTAGCATTAGCTCACGAATATGTCACGATGTATGGTGAAATGGGCAAACAAAGTAACACTATCCTCTTTAACGAACGGCCTGCTGATGTCAATGCCTTGCTGACACAAGCGGCCACAGCAATGCAAGCAGCAACCAGCGCAACAGCATCCAAGAAAGCAGTATCAACCTCGCCGTCTAGCACGCTTGCCATCCCAGAAAAAACAGGGATGTCGTTAACAAGCAGGGAAATCAGTCCCAACGATGAAAAGTCGTCTTAATCATTCTTGTTGTAATATTTTGCCAAATGGCTAATGCTCTTTTAGAAGCTATGTGGAAGGAGGATAATTATGGAGTTGCGAACTTAGCTAATAGTGTTGTTTCAAAAATGTATTCCTAGTAGCTAGTGAACATGATGCGTCCCCTTCAAGTTGTGAATGAAGTTGGCTGATTTTGTAGAGGAGATAAATCACATCATTGAACTCCTTCGATATCCAAGCGGAAGATGTGAGTACAAAAAGATGAATAAAACCAAAAACCGACCTCTTTTGGAGTCGAAGCGGATCAGAGATAAGAGGAGGAGGGCCAAATAAATACGGTGCCGCAAGGGGGTGCATATTGGGAGGGGGGCGGGGCTTGTCTAGCAAACCCAATTCTTCATGCACAGGAGCTGGTCTGGCGTGAAAATGACAGGGCTGAACTTGGGTAGGAACTGCTCAATCCACAAATGGGGAGCCTTCTCCTTGATCCAGAAATCAAGGCGGTTGTGGACCAGGACCGGGGAGATGGTAATGCATGCCTTCTTTTGCTGGATAGCCTCTTTGTCAGCTTCTCCCTGCGGAAGGATGGTGGTCTTGTGTAGGAAGTGGGTGGCATTGGCTTGGCCCTTGGCAATCAAGTTGTCCGTCATTTCTTTGTCAAGCCGAGTCCATTCCAAGAGAGTTTGTTGGACAACTGAATGCTGTTGATCTTGGCCAACGGAAAGCCATTCTCTTCTCGCAAAGCTTTTGTCTTGGCAACGTGCATCTGTCCAAGGAGCTGTTTAGTACAGGGTAGGTTATTGCTCCCAATGTTTAGGCCCAAAGAGGGTGGGATCAGGTGCATAGTTTGCCATGGTGGGTGCATTTAGTTGAAGATTTTGTTGTTGGTTGTTGTCGGAAATGAAGTAAGGCAAGCAAAGGATGGATCGCTTGAGTTGTGAGAGGAGTGAGGGTGTTGAGCAAAGCACAGTAGGTACCACAAGGGTCCATCCACATCGTGGTGTCTCCATTGTGCTGGGTTTCACTGAGGTTGATCTATCTGTTCGTGGGAGTTTTTTTGATGTGCACGTTGGAGGGTTGTGCAAGAGTTGCAGGGGTCTGCACTTATCATGGCTTTTGGAGATGCCAGTGAAGAGCACAACCATTCAGATTCGACTTCAAATGATATCATCAGCTGGAGAAAAGCACATTTGGTCCTGGTTGGATGGGGACTGAGATGGGACCGGTAGGGTGGGGCGTTAGGAGAGATAGGAATGAGGGCAGAGGTTGTTGGCTATGATGTTGTACCAGTGGTCATCCATTTGATCAATCTGGAGTTGGCTATGAACACAGTTTGGATGTCATCAAAATTAGCTTGCTGCCTCTCATGCCTTTGCATGGCTGCTAGAATGTTGAGTAGCCAGCTCCTTTTGCATTGAGTTGACTTGCCAAGAAAGTCTGTCAACTTGAGTTTGAAGTGATGTCTGTTTATGATGGATAGGGCATGGGTGCCCATCAGCAACTCTGCAGTGATAGCCTTGAGTTGCTACTAGAATGCAACCCCGTTTGCATAATCCAATCAACGAGCCAGTCTCATTGTGCAGCAACAAGCCATGCTTGATGGAGCCAACATGGATGGTCGAAATTGCCCAGCTTGTGAAGCTGAAGTGATCACCACAAGGAACTGCACCAATGCAGAGTTATTGGTTATGGCAGTTCTGGACATTCGTGTTGGAGTGGTAATCAAGGACACCATGAGTCTTTTGTTCCCTAACAAAATTCTTCAGTGCATACAGTGCTACATCAGACGCTAAATGAGGAAGACACCAGACATGAGCATAAAAACACACCTCATGGACCTTAATCACATCAACCTGGAAGAAAGTCCTCATTTGCCACTTAACTTTAATGCGGTGCAATCCTGGAGCAATGATGAACTCCTCGATATCTTGCCTTTTGGTACACCCAATAGCTGACAGAGGGAAATTGATTGTCAAGGATTGAAATTCTTGCCAAGACATCAGTGCAAGTTGTTGAATTTATTGATTGCATCAAAATGTCAGAAGACTTTGCTGACAACAAGAAGGTTGCCAAGGTCAATGCCAAGAACAGTGCACTGCGCTAAAAGCTACAGGTCTTTTGAGTTGTTTGTAAATGAAAATTATAAGCTTTAGAATGAAGCTAAAATGAATGTAATATTTGAGAGAGGTTCAGCTCGAGATCCTTGGCGTGGTCCTCTCTCTCCTGAGATGAACGATGCTTCTACGTGAAGAATCGGCGTGCCAGTTGTATAGTTTATTATGACTTTGTTTACAACAATAGCTTGTGTTAAACGATCCAGAACAAAACATGTTCTGATCATACGTAACAGTCTAAAAGATATAGCCATTACACGTATATAGACCAGCATCTCTGACGATGGTTTGTTACTCTTCTGAGCAAGCTTCTTCACTGCGTGTGAAGGATAGGGCTAGTAGCAACTAGTCCCATACGCTGAGACTTAGGTGGGATTTCCTTAGGAAGAGGAAGTCAAGGAACTTCCTCTCTTCCTCCAGGAAGTGAGGAATTCCAAGGAATTCCTTAAGTTCCTCCCAGTTCCTAAGTTCCTCCTAGCTGAAAAAAAAAGCAGGAATTCCTAGGAAGTTAGGAAGTGGAGCTAAAAAACTTCCTCTGTTCCTCACTTCCTCCACTTCCTCTGAAGGAATTCCTAGGAAGTTCCTTAGAAACAAAGGGAAGAGAGGAAGACTTTTAGCTTTTTCCCAAAATTTTCTTGGGCTCCATGTCACTTGTAACTATCACTAATGTTATTTTTACAGCTATTTGGGCATTGCAAAGGGTTGATGAGACACATGGAGGTTGTCATTTTGCAATCGTCATTGCAGCTTTGGTTGTTGTTTCATTTAAATTCAAATCACTCGTTGCGTTGTTGTAGCTTTTGTTGTTGCTTTTGATGAACCAATGAAGCCTTTTGGTCCTTTCGTAGCGACTCTTCTTCCTTTCTCTTGCTTGATAATCGTGTTACATTCTTTGCAACAAGAGGTGCAGCTGCAGAGGTCCAAATTCAACTGCCGAGGTGCTTCTTCTTCAACGTCCAAGATGGAGGTGCATCGGATCCGTTCTTCCAATACAGCGTCTAATGGGTAGTACTGAATCAGCATACCTTCGACACTGGATACTTGATGTGCAGAGCCGAATGGATGATCGATCCAATGATGGAGGTTCAAACGAACGAACGCCGATGGAAATTCATTCCGTTTGATTCTTTCAATGCAGTAGCTAATGAGTGCTCTGATACTGTACGTTCGACACTAGTCACTTGATGCGCCGAGCCAAATGGATCGCCGCGCCTCTGCAGTGGAAGCAGTGTGGAGAAGCAGTAGGGAAATAGAGGTGCTTCTCGCTGCTGCTGTTGAGGTGCTTCGCACCTCTTTTTGCTGTTGCTACTGGAGTGTGACGTACTCAAAATTTTGGGTGAAGTGAATTAGTTCTGAGTCATGCAAAGGAACTCTGAAGGAATTTTATCAATGAGTTCCTTGGTTGCTATAGGAATTCTTCCGGCATTTGACCCCTTCCTTTTCCTAGGAATTCCTGTGTTCCTGTAGGAAGAGAGGAATTCCTAGGAATTCCTCTTCCTCTTCCTAAGGAAATCCCATCTAAGCGCTGAGAAGTGTATCTTCCGTGAATGAGTCCCGGATGAATGAGTTCCGTATGAGGATACTCCATTAGATACCTAATTTAGGGTGTTGCATTCTCCCCCATGACAACGGTCAATAGGTGAGGTGAGAAATGCGTGTAGAAGGCTTGGAACGTAAGCCTTGTAGCCGCTCTAGAGCTTTTGAATCACGTAGTCGCAGTCTTGTGACACTTCGAGATAGTGACACATGGGTGATCAGGCCATGTGCGGTTCACTATTCCGTATGTTCCAGGTCTGAGAGACCGCTCTGCCATTGTTATTGGCGACCTTGACAAGCTTGACAGTGCTGTTGTCATTTACTTGTGTAATCCTCATGGGATTCAAGTATGGATTTGAGCCATGCTTGCGTCCTGCGCCAGCTTTGACTACTACCACATTGCCTACGTTGCACGCATGTGGCTTGCGTTTAGCGTTTTCACGCTTATTGTTTTGAATGATAAGCCGCTGCTTTTGTTCTTTAATGAATTGCCAATCTGCTTGGAAAGATGCATTCAACATTGCGTCACGGCCGAACACTAACTGTGTAGGCGTTGCTCGTGCAGTGGTATGCACTGTAGAATTCATAGCTTTCAGTTCCGACATGCCGCCAGAACGCCTTTGAAACCAAGAAAAGAATCTAGGTCTCTTCTATCCTTGATTTGTGCACTACAAATCATGTTGTGAAGTGTCTTGTGACATCTTTCAATCATGGAGTTCGCTTGTGGATTGCAACTGGTAATAATCTTCCGGTTAACACCACATTCGTTTTTAAGAGTTTCGCTGACTTCTCTAGCGAATTATTTTCCTTTGTCCATAGTTATTTCTGTAGGCCATGGATATTGGGTAAGCCAATGGAGTTCCAACTAGTTGGCTACTGTATTATGTCGGCAGTCTTGTGACCAATCTCTACTATTTCAAAGAATCCTGTTGCAGCATCTATCACAGTCATGCAATGAAGTTCAATGTATGTTTCGGGCTTCTTTTCGTCTCCGAATTTGCATGGGCCTACCAGGTCAATACATAGTGTGTGCCAGGGAATGATTTCCGGATTGGGCTTAGGTGGAAGCAGACCTAACTTTTGGTCACGCTTCTTGCTTACTGCGCAATTTTCACAGCGTTTGCATACACGTTCACATGTAGGCTTCAGGTCTATCCAGTGTTGATAGAGGTGACAACCACTAAGCCATCATGACGTCATAATGGCTTAGTGGTTATCACCTCTATCAACAAAAGTGAATGACACTCCGAGTGTTGTGTTGAACTCTGACCTTTGTTGAACCAGTGGCTGCTGGTGTGACATCACAGAACTATGCTGGTTACCACTCTATTTTTTTGTTTGGGGAGTTTTTTTCTCGGAGCCGCTCCGGACTCGAACCCATGACCTCGGAGTGTCATTCACTTTTGTTGATAGAGGTGATAACCACTAAGCCATCATGACGTCATAATGGCTTAGTGGTTATCACCTCTATCAACAAAAGTGTGATGTCATGCCAGCAGCCACTGGTTCAACAAAGGTCAGAGTTCAACACAACACTCGGAGTGTCATTCACTTTTGTTGATAGAGGTGATAACCACTAAGCCATTATGACGTCATGATGGCTTAGTGGTTATCACCTCTATCAACATCCAGGTGTAGTGTTGCGCTATGGTGAGTTCAAGTCTTTGTTCACCAAGATGCATCAACGTTAAGTGATACCATTTGGCACACTTGTGTTGTAAACACTTAGGAATGTAAATCTTATCGTTCTTAGTAATGAGCTCATACGTGCTATCCGAGAAGGTGTGCGGCTTCTTAATGTGTAGTTTGGGTTGCGTCCTGAACTTGTTTTGTAGCGCTCTGTCTTTCGTCTGACAAAACGCTATCTCTTTGTAGGAGAGAGGATATCCCCTTGGAAACTCTTCTTCCTCAGTCGCTAGTTCATTTGCAAATGCTTCGGCAGATAATTCTTTTTCTGCTATTTCGAGTCTACTGAGGGCATCAGCGGCAATGTTGTTCATGCCCTTGACATGCGTCAGCTTAGGACCGAATTCTTCTAGGAGGAGTCGCCAATGCATAACTCGCTCCGTGTTAAAATGTTTGTACACTAGATTCTTGTGATCAGTGAATACTTCAATTTGCTGTCCAAAGAGCATGTTCCGACATTCCTTGAGAGTCTCTACTATTCAGTAGTTCTCTTTATGTAGTCGTGTACCGCGTATGCACTGGGTTCAACTTGCGGCTATAGAAAGCCATTGGCTTTCCTTCCTGCGATGCTACAGCCCCTAACTGACAGTGGCTGGCATGGGTGTGGATTTGAAAGGGCTTATTAAAATTAGGATAGGCTAACAGCGTTTCCTTTGCAATGACTCTTTTGGCCATTGCAAATGCCTTCTGGTGTTGTGGTTCCCATTCCCACTTGGTTGTTTTGGATGTTAGTGCAGCCAAAGGTGCTAGTAGATGTGACCGTCTGACCCACATGTCTACAGCATGTAGCAATTTACCACGCCAATGAAAGATCGAAGTTCTTTTCGAGTCTTAGGTTCAGCAATCTTTAAGACCACTTTTACCTTGTCATAGACAGGCTTGATTCCTGTGCGGGTAATCCAGTGCCCTAGGTATTCCAATTGAGAATGCGCGAAGAATGGCTTCGTAAAGTTGACCTTAAGTCCTGCTTTCTGCAGTCTCTGTAGAACGAGTTCTACCTTTTCGAGATGATCACTGAATCTACCTTTTGTTAGACATAGAAGGTCATCAATGTAGGTTTGGACAAATGCTAGTCCATCCATTAGCTCACTCATCTTCTCTTGGAAAATGTCAGGGCTGTTGCACAATCC
>Ga0163149_10004711_pt1 | contig 14709 bp, 15 predicted proteins | sample OliLakLV19MP5G1_FD_148604 | JGI IMG/M metagenome (GOLD analysis project Ga0163149, IMG submission 148604) | Freshwater microbial mat bacterial communities from Lake Vanda, McMurdo Dry Valleys, Antarctica - Oligotrophic Lake LV.19.MP5.G1 | ecosystem: Environmental > Aquatic > Freshwater > Lake >...
TTTTACTCGGGTTTTCATTGTACCAAGTGGCATACTCAATTGCTCTGCCACTTCAGCTTGGGTATATCCGTTGAAATATATTAGGTCGATAATTACTCTATGTTCTGGTTTTAATTTCTCCACTATTTCTTTAATGCCAATATGCTCAACTTTATAATTTTCACTATGAAATTTATCAATAGCACTAGTTTTCTAATCAATATCATAAAAGGCCGCAGATTTTTTATACCCTTCCGAGCGTAATGTATCTATTCCTGAGTTTCTAGAGATATTTAACATCCAAGTGAAAATAGTGCCTTTTTCATGGCTGTAGCTATCGATTTTGTGCCAAATTTTCACAAACACTTCCTGGAGTACATCTTCAGCAGGCGGATCTGTACGCACGATTTTCATAATAATGCCATAAAGTGCATCGGAGTAGCTATCATACAAAGCCGAAAATGCAGTTTTATCTCTGTTTTTGAGCCTTTCTATCAGCTCCTCTTCTGTTAATTTTAGTTTATATAGCTTCACAGGCTGAGCATTGAAATACTAACGATTCTATAAAGTGAATTGGATTTATTTATTGGTAAAATAAGGGAAATTTGATAAAATTAGATCTTCTACGAATTATTAAGTGCTCAATATCAATACTATAGCATTTTCACTACCCAATATTTGAAACTATATAAAATATAAATATTAAGTAGTAGGGCATATTAATTTTCAAAATTACGAATAAAATTGAATCCCAAACCTAAGGTTGTTAAAGTAAAAGTTATACTCTTTCTTTGTAATTCAATATTTTTATTTGATGGATTCAAGAAGAGATTTTTTAAAAAATGCTTCATTAACGAGTTTGGCGGTAGGATTAGGAATTCCATCTGAAGCGGCTGTGAACTCAGGCCCGGATGAGAGTATAAAATTTCCCAAAGATTTTCTTTTTGGGGTATCTACTTCGGCCTATCAAATAGAAGGTGGCTGGAATGCAGATGGAAAAGGAGAGTCGATTTGGGACAGATGGAGTCATATTCCCGATAACGTAAAAGTGCTTGGAGATGTAGCCTGCGATCATTATCGCTTATACAAACAAGATATTGAGTTGCTTAAAAGGCTAAATGTAAACTCCTATCGTTTTTCCATTTCTTGGACAAGAATATTTCCCGATGGATTTGGTGAAGCTAATTTGAAAGGTGTTGCTTTCTACAAGGAAATATTAGATTTGGCAAAAAAGCATGGTGTAAAACCTGTGGTAACACTCAATCACTGGGATTTACCCCAGAAGTTACAAAATATAGGCGGCTGGGCAAATAGAGAATTGGCTACGCATTTTTCCAATTATGCAAAATTTTGTTTTTCAACTTTTGGAAATGATGTAGACTTTTGGGGCACACACAACGAACCTTGGGTGGTGGCATTTATGGGCTACTTTGTGGGCACGCATCCACCAGGAATAAAAGATATTTCTACTGCTTTGCTTGCTACACATCATTTGTTGTTAGGACATGGAATGGCGGTAAAAGCATATCGTGAATTGAATTTGAAAGGGAAAATAGGCATCACACTCGATTACTCATACAATATTGCTGAAACTGAAAAACAAGAAGATTTAGATGCAGCCAAAAGGCTGAATGATAAGCATCATCCTTGGTTTGCCGACCCGATATTGCTTGGTAAATATCCGGAAATGATTTGGAACTGGTATAAATCAAAAGGCATAGTAATGCCAGAAATAAAAGAAGGAGACATGAAAATAATAAGCACACCGATAGATTATTTGGGGCTTAATTATTACCAAACAGATAAAGTAAAATATAATCCCGATGGCTGGTGGCCTTATGAAACCAATACATTAAAAAGAGAATATGGCAAAGCGAAAAACTTCGGAATGGAGCCCGAAGGTTTATATTCCATATTGAAAGACTTGGACAAACGCTATCATCGCATACCGATTATCATTACTGAAAATGGCTACAATGACGACCATGATAATGTCGATTTCAATGGCGAAGTAGTTGACAATAAACGAATCGAATACATATTTGCCCATATTAAAGTTTGTAAAAAAGCAATAGATGATGGCGTAAATCTGCAAGGCTACACCGTATGGACTTTGATGGATAGCTACGAATGGGGCGATTGGAGCAGGTTGGGATTGGTGCATACCGATTTTCACACTTTGAAAAGAACTATCAAAAAAAGTGGCTATTGGTACGCCAAGGGAATAAAAAATGGTTTTTCTCTCGGTAAATAGTTGTTAATTGATTTCCGAAAAAATCTTTAGATACTTACAAAAAAATAGGCTTCGTTTTCGAAGCCTATTTTTTTTTGTTTTTTGACAATTAGATAATTAGCATTGCATCGCCATACGTGAGAAATCGATAATTTTCTTTTATTGCTACATCGTAAGCTTCTTTTATCAATTCAAACCCACCGAAAGCACTTGCCATCATTAGCAAAGTAGAATCTGGGGCGTGGAAATTTGTGATGAAGGCATTGCAAATTTTAAAATCGAAGGGAGGAAAAATAAATTTATCAGTCCAAATATCGTTTGGCTTCAGCCTATTGTTGGCAGATACAGACGATTCCATCGATCGCAATACAGTGCTACCTACAGCACATACACGTTTTTTCTCATCAAGGGCTATGTTTACTTTATCTACAGTATGCTCTGGAATAATAAAATGTTCTGAATCCATTTTATGTTTGGTGAGGTCTTCCACATCAACGGCACGAAACGAGCCTAGACCCACATACAAAGTCATGGTATCGATATTAACACCTTTCAGTTCAAAACGCTTTACTAATTGTTTTGTAAAGTGCATTCCTGCTGATGGAGCAGCTACAGAACCAATTTTTTTGGCAAAGATGGTTTGAAAGCGCTCTCTGTCCTCAGGCTCAACTTTTCGCTTGATATATTTAGGAATAGGCGTTTCACCTAATTCATCTATTACTTTCATGAAATCTTCTGAGGTGCCATCAAATAAAAATCGAATAGTTCTACCACGAGAAGTAGTGTTATCAATTACTTCTGCTACTAATTCACCTTCGCCAAAATAAAGTTTGTTGCCTACCCTTATTTTTCTAGCTGGATCAACCAACACATCCCACAAATGAGCCTCTTTACCCAATTGACGCAGCAAAAACACCTCAATCTTCGCTCCTGTTTTCTCTTTATTTCCATACAAACGAGCAGGAAACACCATAGAATCGTTTACCACCATCACATCACCTTCATCAAAATAGCCCAATACATCTTTGAAAGTTTTGTGTTCAATTGTTTTTGTAGCACGATTTACCACCATCAGCCTGCAATCATCACGGTTTTCTGTCGGATATTGAGCAATAAGTTCGGAGGGCAAAGTGTAGCTGAATTCAGATAACTTCATCAGTAGAATATAATTAAATGTTTGTCTGTAAATGTTAAGCTTGACACTCAAGCCGGACGTTGAAAACCAATAAAAATGGTTTAATCAGAGTATTCCCAAAAAAGGAGTGCAAAACTAGAAAAATTGCCTTTCAATGCAAAACTTAATTTTTTATTTTTGGTAAATGCTCTAGCTGTCTGTTTAAATAAATCTTTGTTGTAGGTATAGTAAATGATTCAAATTTAATACGTTTAAAATCTGCTAATTTTGCTGCAAATGGAAGAAAATAGGGCAGATGATATTGAAGAAGTAGATTTAGCAACGGAAGACACACTTTTTGAGCATCACCGTATAATTGCTGATAAGGGACAATCACAAATCAGGGTTGATAAATTTTTGGTAGATAGGTTGCCAAATGCTACTAGAAATCGCATTCAGAATGCGATTGATGCCGAGACAATTCAAATAAATGGAAAATCTGTAAAAGCAAGCTACAAAATAAAACCGCTTGATGTAATCACCATTGTATTGCCCGATCCGCCTCGCAATGAAGAAATATTGGCTGAGAATATTGCTTTAGATATTGTTTATGAGGATGAATATTTGTTGCTAGTAAATAAAAAACCGGGTATGGTAGTGCATCCTGCTTACGGCAATTGGACAGGCACACTTGTAAATGCACTTGTATTTCACATTCAAAACCTTCCTACCCATAGAAATGGAGAAGTAAGACCTGGTTTGGTACATAGAATAGATAAGGACACTTCTGGCCTATTGGTGGTAGCCAAATCAGAATTTGCGATGAGTTTTTTAGCCAAGCAATTTTTCGACCATTCCATAGAACGAACCTATTATGCATTGGTCTGGGGTGTGCCTAAAGAGCCTGTAGGAACGATCAAAACTTATTTGGGTCGCAGCCTTCAAGATAGAAAAATTTCAGCCGTATATGATGACCCTGAAAAGGGAAAAATTGCCATTACTCATTACAAATTACTCAAATCATATGATTATGTATCGCTAATACAATGCAATTTGGAAACGGGGCGAACCCATCAAATAAGAGCTCACATGAAGCACTTGGGGCATCCGCTTTTTGGCGATGAAACGTATGGTGGAACAAAAATATTGAGAGGACAGCAAACTGGAAAATTCAAACAGTTTGTTGAAAATTGTTTTAAACTTATGCCGCGTCAAGCTTTACATGCCAAGACTTTAGGTTTTATTCACCCGTTTACTAAAGAAAGGATGCAGTTTGACACCCAATTGCCACATGATTTTCAAGCAGTGATTGAAAAGTTTGAAACATACAATACTAGTACTGATTTTTAATTGGCTATTTTGATTAATTTAGATTTTTGACTCATCTAATTACAATGATAACAGATATATCTCAGTTAGACCCTTCCAAAACATATTCATATTCCGACTATCTCACTTGGCAATTTGAGGAATGGGTAGAATTAATAAAGGGTAAAATAGTGCCTATGTCTCCTGCACCGAGTACATACCACCAAAGAGTAAGCAAAAATATTTTGGTTGAAATTGGGTCGTATTTGAGAAAGAAAAGATGCCAAGTATTCGATGCCCCATTCGATGTACGATTACAACACAAAGACAATGATAATGAGGTATTTACAGTAGTGCAGCCCGATATTTGTGTGATTTGCGATCCATCACTACTTGATGAACGTGGCTGCAATGGACCACCAGATTTGATTATTGAGATATTGTCGCCATTTACAAGGCAAAACGATATTACAGTAAAATTTGACCTTTATGAAGAGGCTGGCGTAAGAGAATACTGGATAGTAAGCCCTCTTGAGCAAATTGTAGATGTATTTTTGCTTGAGAACGGCAAATACAAATTGTTGAAAAAATATGCTGCCGAGGAAACTTTAAATGTGAATGTGATTGAGGGATTGAGTATTTATTTAAAAGAGGTGTTTGAATAAATATTAGTTCATTCAAACAGACATGTGCTACAAATCACACATTCAGGTATCGCATTAGCATATCTAATCGCTCGGATTCTATGGGCTGGAAAGCTGATTCGTGGAAATCGGCTTCTATTTTGTAGCCAAAACGGTCAAAAGAGGCAATTAATCGGGTAAGGTCGATTCTATTTAATTTTAACGTAATAAAGCTTTCAAATCCGTCTTCCGGATTGTCTTCAATATAAAAGCATAATATTTTTAAATCGTTGCTTTCTACGATTCGGCTTATTTCGGCTACCGAGTAGCTGTTATTCATAACAGAAAGTACCAAAATACCACCTGGAGCATTTACAAAACCCAAATTGGAAAAATAGGTAGAAATGTCGGCTTTTAAAATGGAACCTAAAAATCGTTCTTCTGAATCTTGAACAGCAATAATGTCGGTATCGTGCAAGTTCATTTGCCTCAGCGCCTCAAAATAGTGCATTTCAGCTTTTACAAAAGCATTGGGTTTTTCTGGAATTAAAGAACCTATTTTTTTATTGTGTGAAATATCTAGCAGAGAATCTTCAGAAATATAGCCTAGAAAAAGCTTTTCATCTACAATTGGCAATAGATAAAGTTTGTTTTCGATAAGTAAATCGGTAGCCAAACGCACATTATCTGAGGGTTTTAAAAATGGAATGGTCAGATTAATAAGCGTTTCATTTGTCATGCAACTACAGCTACTTTTAAAAATTCGTCTACATATTCGTTAAATTTTTCAGGCTGCTCCATCATCGGAGCATGGCCGCATTTGTCGATAAACCGAAGCTCAGAATTTGGCAACAAACGATTGAACTCATGTGCCACGCTTGGTGGAGTAATGGTATCATTTAGCCCCCAAATTAAAAGTACCGGTTGCTTAATAACTGAAATTTCATGGGCAAGGTTGTGTCTTTGTGCCGATTTAGCCACTGCCACTATATTTAATCCTTTTCTGATGCTGTTGGTGATGTCAAAAACTTCATCAATCAATTCTTGTGTGGCAGTATTTGGATCAAAAAATGTATAACGCACCCTCTCTTCCACATATTTTCTATCGCCACGTTTGGGATACGTACCACCCATTGAATTTTCAAATAAACCTGAGCTTCCAGCTAAAACTATTCTTTTTACATTGCTTGAATTTCTTAAAGTGTAAACTAAAGCCAAATGCCCACCAAGTGAATTTCCCAAAAGTGTGACATCAGAAAGCCCTTTTTGAACTACAAATTTCTCTACAAACAGCACCAAACCATCTACAGTAGCCTCTTTGATAGGCATTTCTATAATGGGCAATAAAGGAATTATCACCTTAAAATCTTTTGAAAAGTGCCTGATAACTGCATCCCAATTGCTCAATGCACCAAACAACCCATGCAATAGCAATAGCACATCTCCTTGGCCTTCTTCAACATATTTGAACTGACCCTCTTCTTTAATTTGCAAATTCATCTTTAGTTTGCGTTACAGTTTTGGAATTCACCACTACCTTTACAACCTGCAAATTAAACCAAAGTTTAGCAATTATCCATCGGCTTTAGGCCTTAATTTTATTTAAAGATGGTAGAGCAAGTGTCTGTATTTGTTAATTAAATTCCGATGTCTGAATATAAGTACAAAAAAGTAGTAGTTAAGATAGGTTCGAATGTACTTACGAGTGAAAATGGCAATTTAGATGAATTAGCTTTGGCTCAATTAACACTTCAAATTGCTGAAATTAAGAAAGCAGGCGTTGAAATTATTTTGGTTTCTTCAGGTGCAGTAGCATCGGGTAGGGGAATGGTAAATTTGATTGATAAAACTGATTCTGTAGCTTCCAGACAGGTATTTGCTGCTGTGGGGCAAGTGAAATTACTTCAAAATTATTATCAGCTTTTCCAAAACCATCGCATTAACTGTGCTCAAGTATTGGTAACGAAGGAAGATTTTAGAGATAGAGTTCACTATATAAACATGCAAAATTGCTTCAATGCTCTGCTACAAAACGGGATATTGCCAATTGTAAATGAAAATGACGTGATTTCGGTAACTGAACTTATGTTTACCGACAACGATGAACTTGCAGGGCTGATTGCCACCATTACCAATGCGGATGCACTACTTATTTTGAGTAATGTAGATGGTCTTTACGATGGCAATCCTAAGGATGAGAGTAGTAAAATTATCTCAAAGATAGGCGAAAAGATAGATTTTGCTCAATTTGTGCATTCGTCTAAATCTGATTTTGGGCGTGGCGGAATGATTACAAAATCGAATATAGCCCGTAAAGTAGCTGCCAATGGCATTACTGTAAAAATAGGGAATGGGAAAAAGAAGCATATATTGATTGATTTATTGAAAGATAATGAATGTGTAATAGGGTCTACTTTTGTGCCTAAAAAGCTTATATCAAGTGCTAAGAAGCAGATTTCATTTGCAGAAACCCTTACCAAAGGAGAGATAATAATAAATGAAGGTGCCAAATCGGCATTGCTTGCAGTGAAAGCCAATAGCCTGCTCACAGTTGGTATAGTGAAAATAAATGGAGAATTTCAATCGGGCGATGTGGTGAAAATAGCTGATGAAAAAGGAAAAGTGATTGGCTTAGGTAAGGTGCAATACAGTGCAAAGCGCGGCAGCGAACTGATAGGGCAAAAGAATCAAAAGCCTATGGTGCATTATGATTATTTATATTTGATTGAATAAATGAAAAACCAATCTCTATTTAAAGCAGTAAAAAAAGCTTCCAGAATGCTCAATACTTTGGAGGCTGATAAAATCAACGCTATTCTATTGGCATTGGCCGATAAAGCTGTAGCCCAACACCAAACTATTCTTGTAGAAAATGAAAGAGATTTGGCTAGAATGGATAAGGCAGACCCAAAGTACGATCGTCTGCTTTTGTCAAAACATAGAATAGAAAATATTGCCTCAGAAATACGAATTGTAGCTTCGCTGCCTTACCCTGTTGGGGAAAGTATTGAAAAGCGAATACTGGAAAATGGGTTGGAGCTTGAGAAAATTACTGTGCCTTTGGGCGTAGTAGGTATTATTTATGAAGCCAGACCTAATGTTACTTTCGATTGTTTTGCTCTTTGTTTGAAATCGGGAAATGCAGTTATTTTAAAAGGCGGCAGCGATGCAGAATATTCGAACATTGCCATTGTGACATTAATACAATCTGTATTAAAAGATTTCGAAATAGACGAAAATGCCATTGGTTTGCTACCCGCCAATCGAGAAGCCACTGCCGAATTGTTGGGTGCCGTTGGCTACGTAGATGTGCTTATTCCCAGAGGTAGCCAAAGCCTAATTGATTATGTGCGGCAAAATGCCAAAGTACCAGTAATCGAAACAGGCGCTGGCATAGTGCACGTGTATTTCGATGAATTTGGCGATGTGGAGAAAGGAAAAGAAATCATCAATAATTCCAAAACAAGAAGAGTAAGCGTGTGCAATGCTTTGGATTGTCTATTAATACATGAAGCGAGATTAGGAGATTTGCCAAAGTTGATTGCTCCAATGCAAGAAAGCAAAGTTATTATTTATGCTGATGAAAAAGCATTCGCCTCGTTATCCCGAAATTACCCTGTTGGGTTGCTGCAACATGCCACTCCGGAATCGTTTGGTACTGAGTTTTTAGATTATAAAATGGCCATTAAAACGGTAGCATCACTTGACGATACTTTAACCTATATTTCAGATTACAGCTCTAACCACAGCGAAGCCATTATCACTGAAAACGAAGCACATATTGCCAAGTTTTTTAGAAATGTAGATGCCGCGGCTGTGTACGCCAATGCTTCTACAGCTTTTACAGATGGGGCTCAGTTTGGCATGGGAGCAGAAATTGGCATAAGTACACAAAAACTTCACGCCCGTGGGCCAATGGGTTTGAATGAACTTACCAGCTACAAATGGCTGGTGAAGGGCAACGGGCAGGTGAGGAAGTAGCATTTCTTTTTAGATTTGTCAACTTTTTGGAAGTTAGACAAATCTCATCCTTTACCCCTTCCTAATCAAATTGATAAGGATGAGCTTAGCTACCCGAGGGTCAACTATCGGCTTATCATGCTCAAAATCTAGCTCCATACGCTATTTTTGCATGGTGGTGGCACCTATTATAGCTTCTTCAGATAAGCCTGGCACCACATAAAATTCATCTGTAAGCCTTACATCGTCAATGTAAAACTCTAGTCTGCATGCTTTTTTTACCTCTATATATGCACCTTCAGAGGCCGTGCCAAAGTGCATAGGATTTTAAATTTAATGCCCGTACATAGCTTATGAATGTATGATGGGTGGATACAGGAATAGGTAGAGCCGCTACCGAAAAGCGTGTATAATGTTTTTTCGCCTTTGTCACCTTCGAAGTGTAGGGGTATTTTGATTATGCTCATAGGATATATTTTTATTTGCAAGATACAAAATAGGGGAATGAATAGCTGGCCAAATTCTGCACTTTGTTTTATTATCAGACTAAAAAACACCTACTTATCGCCCGATTGCTTCTTCTTCCAAGTATTGGATAAAATTACCATCTATATATAGCAATATCCCTGTAATGTTCAATTGAAGATTTGTTTTTTGAGCCACAGGCAACATAAGCCTATTGTCTAGTTGTAAATATATCCTAGTCTCTTGTCTTTCTCATTACCTCAAACCTATTTTATTTTGAATTTAATTCAAAAAAACTTTCATAAAAACTTTTAATTTTTATTCTCCTTATTTACCTTGCCCTTACTCTGACAATCGTACACGAAAACTCTATAATCTTTATCTTTACTCCCTGTGCCATTTAAGATTTCCTTTGGTAATGGTAGATGAAAAAAATATTAAGGGTAGAAATTAAATTTATTTGATAAGTACAAAATATAAAAAGTGGATTTCAAATCCATCTGATGCCTTCAAAAATCAAAAAAATGGCTTTCAAATTCTTTTGGCGGTTACATTTAAATTATAAATAGCTTTCAAATTTATTTGATTGCTATTTTTAAACAAAATTATGCCATCAAATTTATTTGAGGGTACCTAAAACTGAAAAAACAGCTGTCAAATACATTTTACGATTGCTCTTAGATAAAATGCTGTCGTCAAATTCATTTAATTTAGCCATAAAATAATTTTCTTTCTTTCACCTCCTAATAATTTATATTTCCATGATAGACTCCATCAATATCTTTACTTTACGCAACGAAGAGTTTGTACAATTCGGTGCCGACATTTTGACACTTTGTGAAAAGCACGATCCTACAAAATTGCGTATTGTGGTGCCCTTTACCGCTTTTAAAACTACAAGTGCAGCGGCTGCCAAACTCTTAAATTTGGAAACAGGCAGTAGTTTGACACCCGAGGTGAACGCTGCAGACTACCGCAGAGACGAAGCCATCAAAGGCATTGCACTCTACTTCGAAAGTTTGACGCACCATTTCAAACCTGAAACCAAAAAAAATGCTGAGGCTTTATACAAACATGTGCTCACCTTTGGCACGGGTGCTGCCATAGCCAACAAAAATAACCTAGCCGAAACGGCCGCTTTGAGTACCATTATCAGCGATTGGAGCACCAAACCCTCACTTGCTGCTGCCCTGAAAGCATTGGGTATTGAAGATTGGAGAGACGAACTTAACACTGCCAACCTTGCCTTCAACCAAACCTTCATCTCCCGTTCGGAAGACGACAAAAAACCTACCGATGGCAAGTTCAGAGACAAACGTAAAGAGGCCACAACACTATGGCAGAAATTGCGTGACGGCATCGAGGCCCGTATTGCCTTAGCCGAAGAAGACGAACTGGATACTGCCCCCTATACCAATCTAGTAGGCAGCCTCAACTCCGTGATAGCCAAATACAATTTGATATTGGCGAATAGAGAAAATAAAAACAAGGGCACTGATGGTATAAATTCATTGCCCACGGTTTAAACTCAGCCCACGGTTTAAACCGTGGGCTATAAAATAGAGACAAATTCAGGTAAAATAAATCGTCTTAGGTTTTGAATTTAAGGGTGTTAGGTGTGCCACCTAGCACGGGATAATTATTACAGAGAAATAACAAACTCGGTTTCCGAGGCTTGCCCTCCGACACGCAACTAAATTATAAAATGAATAGTTTCAGCCTGTCTATACCAAAATTTGTTAGCTGTCTTAATTTTCAATAGTTTGCTGCAATGAGCAGGAGATATTATGTCTAGAAATTAATATCTTGTTGGAGAAGTACATCAAGGGCAAAGAAAAAATTTTGGTACATTGCAGTACTAAAAGCTTCTAAATCAAGCGCAATATGATATTACAAGTAAACACTCCACAAAATGAGACCTACGATTTGAAGATTTCATTCCCCAAAGATTATGTAGGAAAAAAAGTACATTGCCTTTTCTATATTGAGGAAGAAGCAAAAAGCAACATTACCATTTCTATACAGCAAAAGAAATAGCCATCTGATTTTTTTGGAACAATGAGTAATGAAGAAGGTGAGAAAATGAAAGCCTACGTAAACCAAAGCCGTGCTGAATGGGAAAGAAATATTTGATAGATACCAATAGCCTTATTGACGCTCAAATGAAAAAGCTCCCTGAAAATGGATTGGCTTTTTTAGCTGATGTTATCAATGAGAATTTTACCATTTCATTTATTACTTGCATTGAGTTTTTAGGTTATAGAGACTACATTCAATTGGGTTTTTCTTATGCATGGCGAGTGCATTAGGTGTTCCCGGACATATGGACTATACAAATCCTAAAGCACTTGAAATTTTCGAATACTATGGTTTCTTTCTGAATCTTGCTTGGATAGGTATTCCTATGGCCTTTTTGGGCTCAATCGTGGCTTTCATTTTTGGGTGGAAAATACTTTGGAACGTATTACCTATAATAAGTTTAGTATTGGGGTTATCGGCTTTCCTTGGTTTGCTGATGTATTACAAACTACAGTGAGTTGCCTTTTCCTCAAAATATAAAAATACTGTAAGTGCTATATTTCAAAAAATGATTAAAGTATGATTTCAAATTGTATAAGTTGAGAATCTAATCCATCATTGTCGGTAACTGCTATTGTTTTTATTCTAGTATCATCCATTTGAAGAAAGGCTAGCGATTCTAATTTTCCAACGTTTTCAGGTTCTATTTTCACAATATCAGCTACTTGGTTGTTGTTTTTCAAATCAATAATACCAATGTAAGAACAAAGCATTTCACCGTCATCTATTTCATTTACTGTATTTTCCACTGTTGCAGAAAAAATTAATTGCGAAGTATTCGGAATAATATCAGCACCCGAGAAGCCTGACATAAGCCCTCCAATTTTGGGAAGATTGAAAGTTGTAGTAGTATAATCGGGTAGAATAGATGAAATACCATTTATAAAATTAAATAAATCTTCGGTTTTTATGCTAAGCATACTATTGTAACCAGATATATTGCCTCTTTGAAGTAAGTATATCTTTTCATCGTCTGCAGTTATTCCTTCAATATTGAGCTTATGATTTCCTAACTTAAATATTTCACTGCTAAGTAGGCTATAAAAACGCGACAGGCTAAATGCTGTGACTTCGAATGGCGGAACTGATTGGATCAAATACCCATGTTCCCTAAGTACTGTAGAGCCGGAGCCAATAGCGAGTACATAATCATTGCCCTTTAGCTTAATTTTAGTTAATCCTTCCAGGTCTTTTTTATGTTTTTTCTTTATTCTGCCTTCCGATTTAAATTCTGTGGCTGTGTAGAGTTGCACTGTTGTTACTACATTCCACATATCATCCAACACAAAAAGAAAATTTGAATCATCGCCAACGATAAAAATATAAGGTTGTACATAAGCTATTCCAGAAGCAGAAGGGATGGCAGGTATATATTCTATTTTATTTATTTGGATTTCCATTCATTTAGCTTTTCCCTGCACTGTGTTGTTGGAGTGCAAATTACAATATACCATTCAATGTGATTAACTTAAGGATTAATTCGTATGGGTACGCCTCCATTTATTGCCGTTGGTTTAAACCAACGGCAATAAATGGAGAAGGAATATCTTAAGTTAATGACATTGATATGCCATTTATGATTATATGTTTAAGAGTAGAATTCAATCAATATTTGCTATAGCGATTGAAATAGGCTTTGCCAATGTTAAAGGTCTTGTGCAACAAGCCAGCCATGCAATAAATCCTTTCAAGCCAATAATCAAAAGACTGCCAGTTTTCATTTGTCCAATTTTGTATTTTAATAGCAGTATGTGGGAGTTAATTTTGAGTGAATAAGGTTACTTTTGCTCATAAATAATAGAGCAAGGTAAATAAAGTAGAAACCAGCTGTTAGGCTTTATGAATTCTTTGCAATTGCAAAATCCTCACTTGAAATTGAATTTTGAACTAAATATAAAAATGGCAAGTAAAACAATTTGTTTTTCCAACCCATTGGACTGACGGGCCCACAGAAGGAGGAATACCCGAAGGAGCCGTAATACAGCTAGATCTGGAATTAGATTGTTCAAAATTTGACTTGCTTGCCAGAGAATTAGTGGTGGCAAAAGCACTTCAAAAATTTGGCATGGTAAATACTGACAATGCAGGCGGCTCCATCATATATGCAGAAGGGTTATACGGCAAACCAAACCTTGCTTGGAAGGGCATATTGCGCGATTATGATGGCGGATTCGTAACCATTTCATTGAAACATTGTCGCGTATTGAAAACCAATCAAGTAATCAGCAAAGTATTTTGTAAAGACCGTTCGCCAAAGGGTTAGCATTAGAAATTGGAGATGCCCTCGTTGATATAAGCCTCCTCGTCAAGTGACTTCACAGGTCGGAATTGTATGCTTTGTAGGGGGGCCAAAGCGAGGAGACATTAATAAGAGTGTACAATAAATTAGAAGCCAATTTTATGATAGTATTCAAAACGATTTCCTCATTTCTAAAAGACGAAAACTACCGCAATTTACTTTATACGAGTATGGTAATACTGCTAATCGGTACACTTACCTATCATTTTGTAGAAGGTTGGAGTTTTTTAGATGCGCTTTATTTTTCAGTTGTAACATTGACAACTATTGGCTACGGAGATTTTGCTCCTAAAACCGATTTTGGCAAACTATTTACAATTGTTTACATTTTATTGGGAATTGGAATAATCCTTGGCTTTATCAATACAGTATATTCTCATTATAATAATATGAATAATAGTAGAAAATCTGACCACAAAAAAGAGTAGATCCTGCCAATTGTATCTGCGGTTAAGCAAATACATTTATATTATTATAACTTCTGAAAATAAGTTGAGACAGATATTTATCGAATCGAAAGTAACTTAATTAGATGATTAAAAGGCAGGTGCATTTTGTTCTGCCTTGTTCTTTTTTAAAAATGCACTAATAAAATTTCAAATAATCTTAACCGTATTTTTTGCTTAGAATATTAATCAATCTATTTTTT
>Ga0163149_10004713_pt1 | contig 14707 bp, 19 predicted proteins | sample OliLakLV19MP5G1_FD_148604 | JGI IMG/M metagenome (GOLD analysis project Ga0163149, IMG submission 148604) | Freshwater microbial mat bacterial communities from Lake Vanda, McMurdo Dry Valleys, Antarctica - Oligotrophic Lake LV.19.MP5.G1 | ecosystem: Environmental > Aquatic > Freshwater > Lake >...
GATAGAGCCTGAGCCCACGCCTGAGCCCACGCCCTGATGCCAGTCGATAGCGCCAAGGACTTCGCTCCTGGCGCGCCCGGCAAGGTCGAGCGGTGGATGGACGAGATCCAGCAGTCGCGCAATTGGCTGCGCGCGTGGCATGAGCGATCCGAACGGATCGTCATGCGCTACACCGACGAGCAGAGCCGCCAGGGCGCCGGCTTCAACGTGCTGTGGCCGAATACGGAGATCCTGCGAGCCGCGGTCTACGGCAATCGCCCGCGCCCGGACGTGCGCCGCCGAGGCAACAAGACAGATCCAATAGGCCGCACGGCGGCGCAGGTAATCGAAAAATCGCTGGAATTCATGTGGGACAGCCAGAGCGAAGCGGCGGACGGGCAGGTCGATGCGATGCTGACAGATCACATGCTGTCCGGCGCCGGTATCCTGCGTGTCAGGTACACGCCGCAATTTGTGCGCCGGCGAGATCCGCTGATGGAGCAGCCCGGGGAAAAGGGCGCCACGGCGCTTTATTTCTCGACCATGCTTGACGAAGTCGACGAGGCCGACGTCCAGCACGATGAGCAGGGCGACGCATACCAGGAGCTCACCGAACTGATGTTCGAGCGTGCGGACATAGAGCACGTCTATTATCGCGATTTCCTCTGGTCGCCGTGCCGCGCATGGCGTGATGCGCGCTGGTGCGCGTTCAGGCACGAGTTCACGGCCGACGAACTGCGCGAAGCGTTCGGCCAGGCGAAGGCGGATCGCTGCAATCTGACGACCAAGGGCACGAACGAGATGGCCGAGGCCATTCCGCGATTCTTCAAGACGGCCGAGGTCTGGGAAATCTGGGACAAGGAAGATCGCAAGGTGCTATTTGTCAGCAACGGCCACGCAGAAGGCCCGCTGGCTGAATATGACGACGAATACGGCCTGCGCGACTTTCTGCCGACCGTCGGGCCGTTCGCATCCGTCCCGCGCACTGATTCGACGATGCCGATCCCTGAATTCACCCTTTACCAGGACCAAGCTGCCGAACTCGACGACCTGACGGCCCGCATTCAAGGGTTGATGGATCACATCAAAGTTGCTGGTTTTTACGATGCGTCCGTCGATGGCATACAGGACGTTTTAAAAGGCGGAAACCGGCTGATCCCGATCGACAATTGGCAAGCGCTGGTCGAGCGCGGTGGCATCGATGGCGCGGTTTCGTGGGTGCCTATCGCCCAGGCGGTGACGGCCCTGCAGGTGCTGTACCAGCAGCGGCAGGTGGTGCTGGATACCATCTACCAGATCATCGGTCTATCAGACATCGCGCGCGGCAGCAGCGACCCGCGCGAGACCGCGACCGCGCAGCAGATCAAGGGCCAGTTCGGCAGCCTGCGCCTGCGCCCCCGGCAGCAGGGCCTGCAGGCTTACCTGCGCGACACGATGCGCCTACAGGCGGAGCTTATCGCCGAGAAATTCGAGCCCACGACGTTGATGCAAATGACGGGCATGCAGATCCCAGAGCCGGCCCTGATGTTGCTCCGCCTGGATGCCCTGCGCCGCTTTTCGGTCGACATCGAGACGGATTCGACGATTGCCGCCGACGAGCAGGCCAACAAGCAGTCGGCGATCGAATTCATGGGCGCGCTGGCGCAGTTCGCGCAGGCCCTGGCGCCGCTGGTCGAGGGCGGCGTGGTCACTCCTGAGGCCGGGCGCGTCATCATGATGAACGGCGCGCGACGCTTCCGGATGGGGCGCGAGGTCGAAGAGGCGCTGGAGCAGCCCGGCCAGCCGGCGCAGCCGGAGCAGGAGCAGCCAGATCCGGTTGCCATGGCGAAGGCCGAAATCGACGGCCAGAACGCCGAGACCAAGCGCCTGCAAGTGGTGACATCTGCTGCGAACGACCGGCAAAAGCTTGCAATAGAGGCCGAAAAGGTGGGATTGTCCGAAAGGGAAATGGAGGCCAATCGCATGATGGACGTATTAGACCGGGTGCGGGGCGGTGACAGTGCGGCATAGGTTCATCCAGGACCGCACGACGGGCGAGCTGGTCCCCGCCGCCGAGTACAAGCGCGCGCCCCCCGCCGGCCCGCTGGTCATGCCGGACATCGAGCACTACAAAGAGATCATAAACGGCACGATGATCACCAGCCGCTCGAAACATCGCGAATTCTTGGCGCGGCACGATAAGCAAGAAGTCGGCAACGAAATGCCGACCTGGATGCGGGAGAAAGAATACGAGCGCAAACATGGCGGGTGAGCTGGAACAGGTTGACCTGTCCGAATCGCCAGCACCGCAGGACGACCTGCGCGCAGATCTCGAATTAGCGTTCGCAGCGGAGCCTTCTGGCTCACCGCGCGAGCATGATGCCACTGACGGCGAAGACAGCGCGAGCGGAGCGGAAACGCCCACCGACCGCGCCGAGCCGGAGGGCGACGCACCGCCCGCTTCGTGGACGAAGGAAGCGAAACAGGACTGGTATCAGATCCCCGCGAGCGCGCAAGCCGAAATCCGGCGCCGTGAGCGGGAGATACAGTCCGGACTGTCCCAGACGGCCGAGGCCCGGAAGCTATCCGAAGAGCTTTCCCCGCACGTCGAACTGATGAAGCAAGCCGGGGTGAAGCCGGCCGATTATGTATCGAACCTGATGAACTGGGATTCTGCCATTCGGCAGCAGCCCGTCCAGGCCATCGCAGCATTGTCGGCGCAGTGGATCCCCGATGCTAAATCGGCGCGGCAGGTGGTGCAGGCGCTTTCAGAGCGTTTCGGGTTGGACGAATGGGGCGAGATGGGCGCAGCGGAGCAGCAGCCGTCTCACAGAGATTCGCAGCAGATCGTAAGCCTTGAGCAGCGTTTGCGCGCTCAGGAGATGGCCGCCGCATCGCGCGAGTGGGCCGATTTTCTGGGCAGCAAAGACGCGAGCGGCGCGCCACTGCATCCATTTGCGGACAGCGTGAAAGCCGAGATGGCCGACGCGATCCGCTCGAACCCGAATCTATCGTATGGGGAAGCCTACGAGCGGGCGAAATGGATCAACGCCGAAGTGCGGGACAAGGTGCTGGCCGCCGAGGCCCGTGCCCGTGCCGCAAAGGGCAAGGCAACGGCAACGCGGGCGCAGGGCATGAGCCTGCCGCGCGGCCGTGGCGGGGATGGCGGAGTGCCGGCCCGCGACGATCTGCGGAGCGAATTACGTGAGCAGATGGCGCGAAGCGGCGTCCGAGTTTCGGAGTAAGCGCATATGGCATCACCCAATCTGACCGAGATCATCACAACCACGTTGCGTCAGCGATCTAAGAAAATCGCCGACAACGTGACCAACAGCAACGCGCTTCTGATGCGCTTGTCTGAGCGCGGTCGCGCCCGGCCGGCCGATGGCGGAAGAACCATCGTCGAAGAACTCGATTACGCCGAGAACGCCACGTTCCTCTATTACACCGGCTACGAAGCCTGGAATATCGCGCCAAGCGAAGTCATCAGTGCTGCGGAGTTCGACTGGAAGCAGGCGGTTGTCGTGGTCAGCATTTCCGGCCTTGAAGGCGACGTGCAGAACAGCGGGCCGAGCGCGGTGCTCAATCTGCTGGAAGCGCGCATCACCAACGCCGAACGGACGATGAAGAACAACCTGTCGACCGGCGTCTACAGCAACGGCGCTGGCAGCGGCGGCAAGCAGGTCACTGGCCTGCAGGCGATCGTAGCTGACGCCACTACGACTGGCCAAACTGGCGTAGGTACGGTGGGCGGCATCAATGCCTCGACCTATGGCTTCTGGGCAAACCAGGTGCTGGATCTGAGCGCGTCCAGCATCACGATCAGCGCAACTACGATTCAGCAGGCAATGCAGCTGCTGTGGCTGCAGTGCATTAGGGGCAGCGACAAGCCGGATCTGATCGTAGCGGACAGCACGTATTTCCAGTTCTTCTGGTCGAGCCTTACGGCGATTCAGCGCATCAACGCCCCGGGCGCCGGGCGTGCCGGCTTCGACTCTCTGGCGTTCGCGACTGCGGACGTGTTCTTCGACGGCGACAGCGGGCTTCCGGCCGCGCACATGTATTTTCTGAATACGGATTATCTCGCATGGCGCTCTCACCCATCGCGGAATATGACGCCGCTGCCGTCCCGCAATTCGATCAACCAGGACGCATCCGTGGTGCCGTTGGTCTGGGCCGGAAATCTGACCTGTAGCAATCGTTCGCTGCAGGGCGTCCTCAAGGCATAAGGAGAAGGACATGTCTTATCTAACTGGTATAAACGTCAACGACTTTACGCTGGTGCCGGAATTCGGCCTTGGGACATTGGGAATTCTTCTCACTTCGCAAGGCGCAAAGCAGTACAAATACGTGCAGCTCCGCAATGAGACGGCGGCGGTCCCGACGACCGGTACCGCGTTGCTGGGATGGCCGGTGGCATATCTCTTTGCGCCAGCTAACGACACCGAGCTCAACACCGTGGTATCGGATTACACCGATGCCGAGCTGATCCCGGTTTGCTGTGGCACGGCGCATTGGTCATGCCCGGGGGCGATCAACACGTCATATTTCGGCTGGGTTCAGGTGCGCGGCTTCGACACGCTGGCCCTCGCATTTGCCACCTTTTCGGGCAATTTAAGGATTCAGCTCACGACAACCGACGGGGTCGCCGATGACGTTGCATTGATGTCAACGCCGACTTTTGGTATCGGCGTTTCAAGCGCTTCGAAAACGATGCGACTGAACTGCGATTAATTCATTGGTCTAGCGCGCGTCGGCTACAATCCGGCGCGCCTTTTTAAGGGAGGCATAATGGGGGATCCGCTCGATTTCACCGACAGCATTGCGGCGGCATCACGCGACCGCTCGCGAGAAGATTCTACGGCGCGTGGAAACATTCAGGTCACAGACGGCGTGATCCCAATGTTCTTCACAAAAGAGCGTATGGATAGCGTTGCGAGCGAAGCGGCCGGCAGACCTATCTTCGTGTCAGAAGACTGGATTGAAATCATCATCCCCGGCAGCCGCGACAGGCCAGTCTGTCCCGTGCGCCCGGATCATCGACAGCTCTACCCGCAGCAGTGGGAGAGCTACAAAAACGGCGAAGCGCGCAACGTGGCGGGCGGCACGCCGATATCTGAATGGCAGGCGGTCGCGCGCACACGTGCGGCTGAGCTTAAGGCTCAGGGCTTCTATACCGTCGAGCAATTGGCGTCAGCGAGCGACACGCAGCGACAGAAAATCGGAGCCGACGCGCGCTTTCTGGTAGATCAGGCGTCAGCCTTTATCGCGGGCCGAAACGAGCTGGACAGTGAACGCCGGCTGCGGGCGGAAATGGAGACGAAGTACGCCGAGCAAGTCGCGTCGATGGCAGACATGCAGCGCACGCTGACCGACATGCAGCGCAAGCTAGAGGGGGACGATTATGGCGCAGACGATCAAAGCGGCAATGCAAAACGCGTGCCGAGAGTTAGGCGTCGATCCGCCGAGTAGCTTTATCGGCAACCAGACAGACGATACCGCGCAACGCATTCTGCAAGCTGCCAGACAAGCCGGCCGCCACCTTGCGCGCCGGAATTGGGTGGCGCTTACATACCAGCATTCGTTCTCGACATCGAGCGGGATCACCGACTACCTTTTGCCCACGTCCCCTGAGTGGCATCACATGTTGCCCGGCACGGCGTGGGATAGGACCAACTCCAGCAAGATGCGCGGCAGCACTACGCCTGCCCACTGGCAGCGCACGCAGGCTGAAGGCATCGCGTCAACATTCTTCGCGCGCCCGTGGCGGTTGAAGGTGGATGCCGGACGGGTAAAGAAATTCGCGCTTGAGACAGATCCGGGCGGCGTTTACGTCATCGCCTACGAGTACGTGACGGACCAATGGCTGTTCGACGGATCGAGCCTGTATTACGCCGACGTGACGGCCGACAGCAATTTGCCGGTGTTTGATGATTATCTGATGGAGCTACACATCAAGTGGCGCGCCTCTCGCGCGCTGGGATTGCCATACCTGGATGATCGCGCAGACGCAAACACGGTCGAAAACCAGATATACGCGCAAGAGCGCGGCGCCGAAATCACGCTCGAAGCCGACGTGCTGAGCTTCCGCAACAACGCACCAGATCATGGTTATGGCTGAGCCCGGCATCGCGCAGCAGCGCAGCGGCACCGCGCAGATCGTAAGCCTCCCGGCGCCGGTGGGCGGCTGGAACACGCGCGATGCCATCGATTCCATGGCGCCCGAGGACGCGATACAGATCGATAACATGTTCCCGGATATCGGCCGGGTCCAGTTACGCGGCGGCTATCAGACCTACGTAGCTGCGAGCATCGGAAGCGACAACGTGGAGACGCTCGCGGCATTGCAGGTCGGCTCTGCCGAGCGTTTCGCATGCGCCACTAATTCCAAGTGGTACAACATCACCAACGGCGGCAGCCCTGTCGACATTACCGGCGGGGCCACGATCACGGTGGACAGGTGGCAGACTACGATCTTCGCGGACTCGGGCGCACCGACTGCGCCGACGCTGCTCATGGTCAACGGCACTAATGCGCCGCTTAAGTGGACCGGGACAGGCAACGTGGCGGCGTGGGTGCCGACGGGGCCTACAATCGCCAATCTGATCGGCGTGCACGCATTCAAAAATCGCGTGTTCGCATGGGAAAAGGACAGCCGAGACTTCTGGTATGGCGCCCTCGGCGCGATCCCAGGCGCGCTGACACGATTCCCACTGAGCGGCATCAGGGGCGCGCAGGGTAATCTGCTGTTCATGGCGACCTGGACGAGAGACGGAGGAGCCGGTCCAGACGATTACGCTGTATTCGTCACTGATGGCGGATTCGTGATTGTCTACCAGGGCACAGATCCGTCAATTGCGACCGCCTGGACGATCGTCGGCGTTTATCAGATCCCCCGCCCGCTGGGCATCCGGGCATGGGCAAACGTCCTGGGCGACGTTCTGATCGCGACAGAGGCAGATTACGTATTCCTGAGCGACGCTATCCAAGCGGCTGGACTGATCACGCAGGCCACCAAGCTTGCAGGCGCGATGCGCGAAGCGGCGCCGCGCTACCGCGGCAATTACGGGTGGCAGGTAACGGTTCACGCGCGCGGCAATAAAATCCTATGCAGCGTGCCGATTGAGACGAACGCGCAGTACGAGCAGCACGTGATCAACACGCAGACGCGCGCCGCGTGCAGGTTCACGGGCTGGCCTATGCGCTGCATGGCGGTATTCGCCGGCGACCTGTACGGCGGAACCCTGGGCAAGGTTTACAAATTGGATATCGGCCGCGCGGACGACGCAGACGGTACGCCAACAGCGATCGCCGTGCGCGTCAAAACGGCGTTTACGAATTTCGAGACGCCGCGCCTAAAGCACGTGACGGCCGTTCGCCCGCTGCTGCGGGTCAGCGAAACGCTGACGGCAAGCTACACGCTGGCCGTCGACTTTGCCGACAAGGACGGATCTGTCGTGTCGAGCATCGGAACCCCGGCAGCGGTGCCGCTGTGGGATGTCGCGCTGTGGGATTCGGCATATTGGTCGCTCGAAGCTACTGCCGTTCCGTCCCGCCGCTGGCAGATGCTGGGGGGGAGGGGGTCTGACTTTTCGGTCGGACTGACGGTCAATATCAGAGATCAGAAGCTCGAATGGCTGTCAACCGACTACCTGGTCGAAGCGGCCGCCCGGATCTAACCCGCCGCATCCTGCTCGATGCCCACGAGTGGGCTATGCGGCTGGTGTGCGACGTGCTGGGCATGGACCACGACGATTTCGGGCCGTGCCTCGCAATAGGGGTAATCGTCGAAGATCGCCTGGTGGCCGGGGTGGTGTATCACGACTTCCGCACAGAGTGCGGAGATTGCAGCCTGACCGTGGCGTCCCGCTCGCCGCGCTGGGCGACGCGCGGGACCATCGCGTACCTGCTGCAATATCCGTTCATCGAACTTGATTGCCGGCGGGTGTCGAGCATGGTCCGCGGAGACAATGAGCGGGCGCTTACTTTCAATCGTCGCCTTGGATTCGTTGAAGAGGGCCGCCGCCGAGAGTTCTACGCTGATGGCGTCGACGCGGTGGTATTCGGTATGATGAGAACAGAATGGGCTGCAGGCCCGTACAGGTGGGATTGATGGGAAAGCCTAAAAGTCCGAAAATTCCAGCGGCGCCGGATCCGTCGAGACTGATCGCGCAGCAGGCGCAGATCAACCGCCTCGACCAAACGACGCCCTTCGGAAACCTGACGTTCACCGGCCCCGGCCGGAACAACGCGGCGCTGAACCTGTCCCCGCAGTTTCAAGCCCTCCTGGACGCGCAGAGCGGCTTCGGCGCGCAGTCGGCGCAGGCGGGCAGTGATCTGCTTGGCCGCACGCAGTTCAATCCGGCGCAGGGCCAGAACGTAGATCAGCTGGGTCAATCCATGTTCGACCTGGGCGCATCGCGCGCCATGCCAACGTTCCAGCAGCAGGAGGCGGAAATGCTGAGCCGGTTGGAAAACAGCGGAAATCCGGCAGTCGGAGAATCACTCGCGCCCGGCGCCGTGAGCGAGCGGAGCCTGTTCAACCAGTCGCGCAACAATTTCTTGTCAGATCTGGCGCTCAACAGCCAGACGCAGGCCACCGCTCAGCGCGGGCAACTGCTGCAGCAGGATCTGGCTGCCAACATGGGCAACGCGCAGACCGCTGGCATGCTGGGCAATGCGAGCCCCGTGCAGGCGCCGGGGATGAGTGACTTCTATCAGCCTGGGCAGGTCGATGTTACTGGCCCATACAGCCTGCAGCAGCAGACCAACGCACAGCGCGCGCAGATCCAGGGCCAGCAGCGCAGCGGCTTTCTGGGCGGCCTGTTCGACCTGGGCGCTGCCGGCATTATGGGTATGTCTGGCAACTGGGGCGCCGCGGCGATGAAGCTGGGCGGGATGTTCGGAAAACGCTGATGCCAAACCAATACGGCCAGACCCCAATAGATCCGCGAGCGGCAATGCTGATGAATCAGGCGTTCCGCCCGGAGCCTATCACCCACGGCCTGGGCGTACTGGGCCGCCTGGCCGCGCTGGGCGTTGGGCAGCATAAGCAGGACGGCTTCGAGCAGCAGGTGGCGGAATCGCGGCTTAAATTCGCGGCGGGGCTTGCCGGCGCTGGCGACAATAACGCGCGGATTGCCGTGATTACGTCCGGCCTCAATAGCCCAGATCCGGAGACGCGCAAGATTGCCGGCACGCAACTGGCGGCGATGACAGAACAAAAATTCACCACGTTTGGGACTCCTGGCGGCGGCACCGCAGGCATGTCGACGGTGGGCGGCGTGCCACAAGGCGCGCCACGGCAATTGGTACAGGGCCGGGCCGCGACTCCGAATATGTATAAGGTGGAGAGCGGCGAAGAGATCCTGACGCTCATGTCCGATCCTGAGACCGGGGCAATAAACCTTGTTGGCAGGGCGCCACGCGGAACGCGAGATCGCGGCATGACCCCGGACGCGGCGCAACAGCGTAAAGACATCAGCGCAGCCGGCGCGAGCAGTGTAAACGTGATGAACCCAACCGGCCCCGGCGCTGCGATTGCTTCTGTGGACATGCTGGTGCAGAGCGGGCAGCTATCACCGGAGATAGGGGCGCAGATCAAAGACGGCATGATCGCTCAAGCAGCGCAAACGCCAGCCGCCGCAGCGGCGCTGACGGTCGACACCGCCTCGCAGACAAAGGCCAACGTCACGTCTAAATTGCAAGGGGAAGCCCTGAGGCAGGTGGACGCGCTCGAATCGTTTTTGCAGGCGTCTGGCGGCCTTGACGCGATGTCACCAGGGGCCCGCGCGGCATACGATCAGATCGCCGGCTTCGCGGCCAACAGCATTGCCAAAGCGCGCGGAACGCCAGGCGCGGAACCTGGCGCGGCGGACATCGAGCGCGCGCGCAATTCGCTGCCCGGCATGGGCGGAAAGGCGATGGGCGTCGACTCGGGGCCGGTATTCAGCGCCCTGCGCGCCGCGCTCAACGCTCCGCCCTCAGCAGCCGGAGCACAGCCAGCGGCGAAGGGCGGCATGTCTGCCGCGCAGCTACGGCGCATGGCAGATCTGCTCGAAAAGGCCGGGCAGTAATGCCGCTGAGCCCCGCCGAACAGAAAGAACTCGCCGACCTGCAGGCCAAGTTTGCGGCCAGCGCAGCCACGCCAGCCCAGGCCCCGGCGCAAGAATCCGGCATGCGATCTGGCGCGCGCGCAGTGGCTCAGGGTGCAAGCTTCGGCTTCCAGGACGAGATAGCCGGCGGCCTTGGCGCAATGGCGTCGATTGTAGATCCGCGAGTGACGCAGGGCCCGGGCGCGGTCTACCGCGACATCCAACAGGCGGAGCAGGGCGCTCAGAATCAATTTGCAGACCAAAGCCCGGCCGCGAATATCGGCCTGCAGGTCGCAGGTGGCTTGCTGAATCCGATGAGCAAGGGCCTGATCGGCATGAACCCGCTCGCAGCCGGCGCGGTTGCTGGCGGCGTGACTGGCGCCGGCGCGGCGCAGGGGACAGGGGTAATCGATACGGCCTTCGGCGCTGGCGTGGGCGCCGGCACGGGCGCGGTCTTCGGCGTGGCTGCGCTGACTGCCGGGCAGCTATATCGCAAGATGGCGCCCGGCGTGCGTGGCAGGATGGTATCACTGGCCAAGGCCACCGGCCTTTCGCCCGATCAGCTAGGCGAGCGGCTGAAGGCATTCGGCCCGGCCGGCACGCTTGCGGATATATCCGAAAACACGCGATTCGCCGGCGGCACAGTGGCCGCGAAGCTTGGGATCGCAATGGAACGCATCAAGGCTTACGAGCGGCGCAGCGAACAGGCCCTGGGCCGGCTGATGCAGCCGATCATAAAGAGCCTGGGCGACCGCGCGCAGGGGGTGCGGACAGAAGCGCAACTGCGCGACGTGCTGAAGAATCAAGCCTCGCCGCTGTATGAACAAGCCTTCAGTCAGCCCGTGCAAATGACACCCGGCCTGCGCGACGTGCTGGGCCGGCCGTCCGTGCAGGCGGCCTGGCGTCAGGCGCAGCGCGTGGGCGCGGACGATCTGGGCGTCTCGCTCGATCAACTGAAATCAGGCGCCCTGCCGTCGTTCCGGGGCTGGCAGTACATGACAGAACTGCTGTACGACAAGTCGGACAGCCTGTACAGGGCCGGCTCCCGCAAGCAGGCCGGGCTTGTGAGAGACCTGCGCCGCGCCATCCTGGGCGAACTCGATGCGCAGTCGCCGGCATTCACGCAAGCGCGCGCGATGTGGGCCAGCGGCAAGGCTGCCGAAGATGCCATGGCCCTGGGCGAGAAATTCGCGACGTCGAGCGTGGACAAAGTCATCGACGAAGTGCAGTCGCTCGATCCTGGCGTGCTGACGTTCTATCGCATGGGCGTTGGGCGAGCGCTGCAGGCGAAGCTGGAATCTGCTGGCGATACAGCGGACGTGACGCGCGCCCTGCGCACGCCAGCGTTCAGGTCCAAGCTGCGGACGGCGATGGGTGACGATAATCTGGCGTTCGATCTGGTGAATTCGGCCCGGGTGGAGCACGAGTTCCAGAAGACGTTCAACATGATGGGCCGGCAATCAGCGACTGCCGGGCGTCTGGCTGCAGAAAAGCAGATGGGCGGATCTCCCATAATCGGCGCAGGCGTGGATGCCGCAGATAGCGGCGTGACGCGAACCCTGCTGAATATGGCCAAAAGCCTGACAGGCCCGCGCGAAGGGACCATTCAGCGCATCGGCGAGCTGCTTACAAGCCAAGATCCAACGCAAAAACAGTTCGCACTGTCGCTGATGCGCGAGCAGCCGCAAATTGTCACCCCCGCCGCAATGTCCCGTCTTTATTACCTGCTGGGCCAGCAAGCCGGGCAGGCAGGAGAACCTTAAATGCCGTGGACAGCCGGAGTATTCGCCCGCCTATATGGCCCGCAAGGGTGGGTGAACGACCGCAACGCCGCGACAGGCATCCTGGCAACGCGCGCGGACGAGCACGACCAAGATCTGTCGGACGGAATCAACGCCTGCATTAAGAAAGACGGCACCAATGCCGCAACAGCGAATCTCGCGTTCGGCGCGTTTCGACTGACCGGGGTCGGTAATCCTGTCAACGCGCAGGATGCGGCGACCAAAGCATGGGTAGAGGCAGCCGCGCAATTGGTGTTCGCATCGGGTGATCAGATCCTGTGGCGGGGAGCGTCGACGCCAACAGGCTGGACGGTCGCGGCGCAGAACAACAAAGCGCTGCGCATTGTCAGCGGCGCACCCACAAGCGGCGGCGCGAATGCGTTTACTACCGCGTTAAATTCGGCGCGGTCCGTGGCGGGTGACGGCACGCACACGCACACGACCGGCACCGCGAGCGCCGGCACCGTGACGGCGGCAGGCGCGGCCGGGAACAGCATCACGCCAGATCACACGCACGCCGTGAACGGCGCCGGCACGCACGCGCACACGCTCAATCTTGATGTGCAGTATTACGACATGCAGATCATCCAAAAAACATGATCGCAAAAACGTGTCCATTGGTCGGCGAGTGCATCGAGCATCGGTGCACCTGGTGGACGCACGTCATTGGGTCTAATCCGCAGACCGGCGCGGCGGTAGATGAGTTCGGATGCGCTGTGGCAATGCTGCCAATGCTGATGATCGAGACATCGCGCGCGGCGCACAGCACAGCGCAGCAGGTGAGCGACGCGAACGAAACGCAAAAGCAGGCCCTGCGCAGCGCGATGATGGGGCGCCCAAGCCCGGAGCTGGCGCGCTTACTGGGGGTACAGCATGTCTGACAAGCTGACGAGGTACATCGAGGCGTCCGAAGACGTCGCGAAGATCCGAGCCCTGGTGGCGCGCTACGCTGCCGGCGCAAGTGACGTCGCAGTGACGCTTCAACTGAACATGGTTATTGACGGCGCAAACGTTCCGGCATCCGATGTCGGCGGCCTTCAGCGAGCCCTGGCTGGCATTATTAGGTCTGACTTGCGAGGCCTACTGACTCAGGCGCTGGCGAGCATGGACGCACAGCTCGCCAGCGGCAAGGCTGCCGCTAAAGCGGAATACGACAAAATATTCAATCCCTAAGCCGTCTTGTCTCGATGCCGCTTTGAGCGGTCGCGTGATGCCGCCGCAAAGAGCTTCTGGCACAGCCGACAGTCATAAGTGCCGTCCCGTTTAATCCGCAGGTTCCCCCCTGCCCGTTCGTGGCCCTGTTTGCAATGCGTCTTCCGGGGCCGCCGCAGCGGCGCCGCTGCGGCGGCCACTGCCGGCATTCCAGCAAGCAGCGTTATGTAAGCAGCAAACGGGGGGATGCGGTCGCTCATGGCACCGTCTTCCCGAGTGCCGACAGACGCAAGCATTTCGATTGTTTCGTTTGCATTTTTGCGATTTGCTTTAGTTGGTTTTGCGCTGCTTTACTTTCGAGCAGCATTTTCAAATTGACTTTGCGAGCGCCTGATTTTTCCACCGTGATGCGCGCGGGCATCACGGCATCTCCTTGCCGCGCGTTGAGAGGCGCAGGCATTGCGCTGGCCATTCGTCCGGTCCGTAGTAGTCCGCGCACTGGCAATCGCCGTCAGTCCCGCAGGGATTGTCGACGGTGACGTATTCGAGCAGTCCGAGATCTATCGCAGCGTCTTGCAACGTTACGCCGTCGATGTCGCCACAGCCGTTTTCACGGGACTCCGTAAGGCATCCGCGGCCCAGCGCGGCCCATGGCTTCATCGCATCACGTTCCGCTTCGAGTTCAGCGATGCGGGCGTCTATTATTTTCATTGATTGTCACCTTTCGCCCCAGTGTCGTGGGGGATATGGCCGGGCGGGATTTTAGGTACTTCTCCATCACGCGGGCGATCTGATTGAAGGTAAGTCGGCGCGAATCGTTCAAGTGCATCGCGAGCTGCTCCCAAGTCAATTCGTCGTCATCGGAAAACCCGGGGCGAAACTTATCGATGACGTCTCGTGGGACGATATCGTTAAAACCCAATCGTTCGGCCACAAAGTGGGGTAGTGACATGACATAAGCGACCCCTTTAGTGCCTCCGATTTGCTTCGAGTCTTTGTGCTCAGTGCAGTCATCGCAGTCATCCCACCCTAAATCGGTCAGCACCTCAACCGCTACGCCGAGACAGCAGTAGCCGCCATCGGCGTGCAGCGCACTGGTGATTTGCTCATACCGCCCTGAGCGAAGGGCTTCGAGCCACGTGGCTTTGTTTTCTGGGGTCACAGGTACTTCTCCATCACGTCTGCGATTTCGTTGAAGGTAAACTGGCGAGTGTCGTTGAGGTATGTCGCGAGACCTTCCCAGGTCCAAGCGATGGGGGGCAATACACCTAGGTAGAACTTACGGATGACGTCCCAGGGGACGATATCGCCAAAACCTAATTGTTCAGCGACATCGTCGGGCAAGGATGGGGTACAGGAGAGACTTTGGGAGCCTTTTACTTGCTTCTTATCTTCGAAATCAAAGGGGTCGTCGCAATCCTCCCACTCCAAGTCGGTCAGCACCTCAATCGCTACGCCTAGGCAGCAGAAGCGGTCACTTTGATGTAGCGCATAGGCGCCTTGCTTGTACTTGCCCGAGCGTAGCGCTTCGATCCAGGTGGCTTTGTTTTCCGGGGTCATGATTCTTCGACCTCCTTGGGCGGAGCCCAGACGATGTCGAGCCTACTCGTTGAGCCCTGGTTGCCATAATACGAGCCGTCTGGTTGCCAGCAATGCAAAATCCATTGCCCCGGTGCCTGCGACCACCGACCGTACCAATTGCCTTCAAAAAACTCAAACAAC
>Ga0163149_10004717_pt1 | contig 14699 bp, 21 predicted proteins | sample OliLakLV19MP5G1_FD_148604 | JGI IMG/M metagenome (GOLD analysis project Ga0163149, IMG submission 148604) | Freshwater microbial mat bacterial communities from Lake Vanda, McMurdo Dry Valleys, Antarctica - Oligotrophic Lake LV.19.MP5.G1 | ecosystem: Environmental > Aquatic > Freshwater > Lake >...
AATCGTCGGGGCACAGCTCCTTGCACTTCGCCACGAGCGTGCGCATGTAGCCGCGTAGTTCGGTGGTGACGCGCTTGGCGTTGTCGGCGTCCACCTGCGGGGTGATGTGCACAGCGGTGGTGCGGTTGGCTTTGAAGGCGGTGGCGAAGGTGGTGGCGATGTCGTGCGACTTGATAGAGCCAAGCGGTGTATCAGCCGTCAACTCAAACGAGATGCGTTCGTCACCAAATGCAATTGCAATCTCTGGGAATCGAATTGAATCAAACCACTTGCGCACTGTCGGCGTTGGTGAATCCTTGGGTATATAGGCCAAAGTCATATGCGCCAAGAACGGATGCTCGCTCTCGTTGCCGATGTCACGCCGCGCAATTGCCGCCATCTCGTTTAGAGTTGGACTTGAGAGTAGCACCACAATAGCGTCACCATCTTCTTCACTGCCATTAAAGCGTGCAATGCCGTTGAAGCGCACGGCGGGCAATTCTGTTTGTGCGAGTTGATGAGCGGCCTCAATCATGCGCACACGCTCAGTATCCGAGATGTCTGTAGCCTGTCCTAGATATGCCAGTGTGCAGTGCATATCATCGGCGTAAGTCATCTTGGTTCCCGTGGGCCACGTCACATCCTCGATATGCGATGCAATCTGCATTGCGAAGTGCTCATCAGGAATCATCGCCACCATCGCGCCCGTATGCGCTTCCTTGATGGACTCAGCCATTGGCGCTTCCTTTGCGGCCACCTTCGGCTTCTCGTCACTCGCAATCACCTGCGGCGCTTTGCTTCCGCCGCCCTGCTGTTGTGGTGGCACGGGTAGCGGCTTCCCGTCCGGCCCCATGCCCGGTAGTGGCTCAGGTGCGACCGTGCCCACCGGCAACAAGCCCTTGTCCACGGCGATCTTCACGCCCGCGTCGGCGTCGATGAACCCGGCGTTCTTGGCCTTGACGATATTCTCCATCTGCGCGCCCTCGCTCTCGGCCTGCGCTTTGTCGTCGCGGTAGTCCGTCTCCACGAACACCATCGTGGTGCTTGCGCCGGCCACCTTCAAGTTGAGTTGCTCGGTGAACGACTTCTGCCAGTAGGCGAGCGTCTTGCCCTTGGCCTTGTCGTCGAGCACTTCGCTTTGGGTGCTGCTGCCGAGTGAGCCGCCGATAGCACCAGGCTGCAAGTCTTGGATGTCAAGCCCCAGCGCGTTGGCATACTCTAAGCGTGCATTGCTGCGCTCGGCCTCCAGGTCGAAGCCGTCGGGGAACTCGCTGAACGGGATGGTGACGAGGCTGATAGGCTCGTCCGTGGGCACGCCCGATACCGCCGCGCCCATGTAGCTCACCATTTGGCGCGCGTCGGCCTCAGCGCGCATCGACGCGAACAACTCGCCCACCTGCTTCTGGTTGATGCCGTTGACGAGGTGGACAGCCGTCGGCCTGCGCCCGCTCACCTTCTCGGCCACATACGCCTCAATCACAGCCATGCGGTAGATGGTGCGATACACGCGCGACGCTGCGCAGAAACCCTTGCCGTTGAACGTTTGGCGTGAGCTGGGCATGTCGGCAATAGCGATGACTTGATGCGCTTTGAGCGGGTGCATCTGGCCGAGCCGGTCGCGGTAGATCACGGGTATCTCAGGGTAGCCCGTGCGGAAGCAGCGGTGCGAGTCGAGGTGCAACAGGCCCACGATCTTCGAGCCGACGGACGACGATGCGCGCACGATCTCGATGAACGCGCCGTTGTCGGTGCAGGTGAAGTCCTGCATGTGCTTGCTGATGAACTGCGTCCAGCCCTGCATCCCGTCCACCGCGCCGAGAATGTCGTGCATCTGCGTGCGGCGGCGCTCCACGTCGCCTTCCACGTCATACTCCATCGACGCGCACTTGGCCGCCGCCATCGACACGGCGTTCGCCCACTTGTCCTCGTAGGAGGGCGTCAGGCTCAGCACCTCGTCGCGGTCGCGGGAGCCGCGTGCGGGTAGATCGACCTGCAACGAGATGAGCGGCCCTGGCGACATGAACGAGCCGAGCCAGGTATAGCCCTGGCGCGCGAGCTTGGTCTCGTCGGCGGTGACGGACTTGGCGATGGTGTCTTTATCGACGACGGGTTCAGCCATAGTTGAAAATAGAAAACGCGCCTACTCGTGTGAGTAGGCGCGCTAATTAAGCCCTGCCTTTGGTGTTTGTGGGAGTTATTTTACGTCAAGTGAACGCACTGTAAGAATATAGGGCGGTGCAAGCCATGATTCGCGCTTGCCGAGCCCCAATCCTTGCATGACATAGAACTTATCAACCACTTCAAGCGACACGCCGCCCTCAACTATGATGTCGCCGCACTTCATGCGCATAGAATCCCACTTACTCACGGGCATCCACGCCACACAGTCTTCAAGCGGCAATTCGAGCACGGTATCAATCGGCATTAGATATGTCTTCACGCCTTTAGTATGCGCCCTTACAGCGGCAATTTCAAGCACCTGTAAGCGCTCATCGAAAGCGCCACGCAAATGTCAATCTTGCGACTATCCTCACGCTTCACGATCCGCAACTTGCGCGACTCCGCGTCCACCTTCTTGTCCGCGTTGTCGATGTGCTCCCTCAACCTCGCATCTCCATCATGCACAAGCCGCGCTTGTAGCACGAGGTCGAGCAGTTGCTTATCGCTCTCCAGCCGGTCAGCGCCTTGCGGGAATTGCCGCGTCTTCACCACGCCGTCACGTTGCAAGCGCGCGGCCATGTTCAACATCTGCGACGGGTCGTAGGCCAACTCCACCACGTTGAACGCCGCGCATAGTCGGCGTATCTCATCCTCGACCTCGTTCGTGTCCACCGGCAAATCGCGCCTCGGCTTCCACTCCATGACGTAGCGCACGGCAATATCACCTTCGTGCTGCCAGTGCCGCGATACCAGCACCACCGCGAACGAGTCGCTAATGATGCCGGCGTCCACACCCATGATGACGGGCGTCCTGTTGTCGAGCATAGGCATGTCGATGCGGCGGTTGTCCCACCACACCATGCTGGACATGAACTTCTCCACGTCCGTCGCGCTGAACGACTCCGCTGCGTTCGCCGGATACTCCTGCGCCATCAACGACGACGACACGGCCTCGGCTGCCACTCGCGCATACCAGGCTTCGTCACGGTCGGGGCGCGAACGCCAGTCGAGGAAGATCGCCTTGAACCTGTTCGCGCCGCTCTCGGCCTTCTGCCACAGGTTGTAGAACAGCCCACGCGCCCCCACCGCCGTCGAGATGATGATGAGCTTGCCGCCGCCGTCGATGGTCGGCTTCATCGACGTATACAACTCCTCGGCCCACTGCATCTTGGCGAACTCGTCGGCGATGACCAGCGACGCCGTGAACGACGAGCCGGCGTGCTTGGTGGCGGGCTGCGACTTCACGCGCGACCCGTTCGACCACACCAACTCTTGCGTGTTGTTCACGTCGAGCGTGGGTAAGTGCGTCTTGTCCGCGATGCGCTCGAACATGCCGCCGATGCGCCGCACGAGTTCGACGGATTCCTCAAGCCCCTTCGAGAAGATCAACACCGTCTTGTGCGGGTGATACAGGCACATCCATAGCGCATACGCGCACGCCAGCCACGAGATGCCGAGCTGGCGCGCCTTGAGCACGATACACAACTGATCGCGCTCGAACGCGTCCAGCACGCCGCGCTGCGCCGGCCACAACTCGAACGGGATGATGCCGCGCTCGTCGCCCTGCGGATCTTCGATGGTGAGCGCGGCGATGAACTCAGCCGGGGTTGGGGGTTTCGTCGGCGTCCACAGCAGCTTGTCTAACTCGACGCGCTCGCGCTTTGTCAAGTAGGGCAGCCACGCGGACAGCTCGTTCCTCGTCGGTGAGGCTATCATCTTTCACCACCATCGGCCCGCCGTCCTTGCCGGTGTGCTCGTTCTTTACCGTCTCGCTCATTCCACGGCGCGTCTTCTCGAACCAAATAATCGCGCCAAGGTTGCGCTTCTCCACCAGCTCAAACAAACGATTGGCAACCGTCTCGGCTGCATCAGCTTTGCCCTTTTCTATTGCAGCCGCAAATGCCGCAGATTCTTTGGCGCGGCGCTGCATTGTGTCGGTGCTAATACCGAGTGACGTGGCAATCTCGGCTTGCGTCAGGCCACGGCCTGCAAGCTTTGCCACTCGTTCAAGGTCAATCGGTATCTTGTTTGCCATCGCTATTCACCACCGCAACACGCAACGCCACGCCGTCGCGCTTGCACTCCATCAGCCGCTTCACCTGCTCGATGGCGCTCTCCGGCAAGTCGAACGTCACACGCAAGCCGCCGTCGGTCAACGTGCGCACGCCTTGCACCTCGGCATCAAAGCAAATCGCGTCCATTAGTCACACACCGCCGCACAAGCGTCCTGCCACTCCTTTTCTTGTTGCTCCAACTCCATCACGCGCATGTAGCCCAACTGCGCGAACTGGTTCAACATCACGCTCAACACGTTCACGATCTCCACGTCGCTCAAGCTCTCCGGCACGAGCAGCGCGCACTGCGGCAACGGCTCGAAGCGCAGGGCGCGGATGGGCGTGTCGTCGTTAACTGGTTCGTCCATTCGTGTTCACCTTCGGCAATGTCTTCGCGCCCTTGCGAGAGCGAAATGCTCTGATGCGGTCGGGACTCAATTCCACCGTCAACGCCCATGCGTCCGTCGGAAGTTGGCGCTTACTCATTTGCCGTCGCACCAGCGATATAACGAACTCCTCCAACTCTGATGGCGGCAACATCTCCGCGCCTCGTGTGCGGTTGCGCAAGTCCACACGGTCAACGCGCTCAAACTGGCTCGACATTTCGCCAGGGGCCGCGTTGACAATTAAGCGCCACTGTTCCGGCACAGTCGGCTCGTCTTCAAGCTCTTGCCGAAACAGCGCCACTATTTGCAGCTCTTGCCGCGTAAGTTGGCAGGGAATAAGTTCTGTCGCCATGTCGTTCTAGTTGTTCGTGTAGTCGAACGCGCCGCAGTTGTCGAAGTCCAACTTGAACGCGCTCTTGCCCACGCTGTCCATCGGGAAGTTCTTGACACTGCCAACCTTGATAATTTGTCGAAGGCCGTGTGAATCAACAACGTCGATGTTGGTATTTAGATAAATTGGCCCGAAGTAGCTGTCAGCCTTGCATCCGCCGAACGGCGCATTCGGCCACGTCGCGCTCGTCGGCTCCAGCAGGCCCGTCGCCGGGTTCAGCACCGTGATGGCGTCGAACGTGCCGAGCTTGGCGTGGATGCGGTTGTCGTGGCCCACGTCCATCGCCCACTCCCACACCTCGTAGGGCGTGCCGACGTTGCACGAGTCGGCCAGCGGCTTCGGCATGGCGAACAGGCGCACGCCAATGGTGCCGTTCTCGGTGTTGATACTGGCCGCGGGTTGGCACTGGTTGTGAGCGAAGCCGGTGTCGCCCATGCCCTCGACATGCACCTCTGCGCCGTTAGTGTTCTTCAAGTCGAACTCGAACGTGTGCATTCGCTGCGCAACACGTCCCGCGCCGAGCGTCCCCTGGTGGAACGTGGCCTTCACGTCGCTGGTGCTGCTGAAATTCTCGAACTCGTTGCGCTCGCCCGCGTTGGCGTAGAACGTCTTGAAGCCCACGTGCGGCTCAGACATGCCGTGTAGATCAGCCGCATAGCCATAGGCGGGTAGCGTGTTGTCCGCTTTGCTATTGCGCGGGTCGCGTGGGCCGTGTGTGTGGTCGTAGACGCAGCCAGCACCGGGAAGATTGTCGGGCTGGATGGCGGGGTGCCACGTGCGGTAGTGCTTGCTGTTCGGCATCTGCACCAGCCAGTAGTCATGTGCCCACGTCGGACACGTCAGGCCGCGAATGTTCGGCACAGGCTCAGGCGCTTGGGTGATGACGGTGACGCAGTTCAGGCACGTGGTGGGGTTCGCGGTCGGCATCGGCATGGCGTGCGTGGCCGTGGCTTGCGGTGCAAGTGTCGGCGTCGGCGCGCGTGTCGCCGTGCTACTCGGTCGCGGTGTGGCCGTTGTAGTGGCCGCACTCGTGGGCCGTGGTGTGGCCGTGAGCGCGCTTCGAGTGGCGCGAATGTCGCTGTTCACCAGCACCGCGTCGGCGTTGCTGCACACGCCGTCGTTGTTCACGTCGCAGCGGATGCCGTTGCCGTTCGCAAGCGAGCGCGATTGAATCTCGCTATCAGGTGGTGGTATCTGGATGGCCGACTCAGTTTGCTTCGCTTCGGGCGTAGGCGGCGGCATCGCCGGGTAGTGCAACGGGTCGTCGGTCTCGGTCGCGCGCGGCACGGGCGTGTAGTGCGCGAGCGCGGGGTCGGTGATCGACCAGCCGCAGGACGCGAGCAGACCCGTGAGCACGAGAATAGATACAACCTTAAAGAGTTTGTTTAACATCATTACTTCCTCATCAACTTCTTTGACGCATGCTTGCCCCAATAAATCTTGCCGTCTTTGCCCATCGACCACACGTTTGAAACATCGCGCACGAGTGGCAAAATCTCACGGCCATGTTCAACGCCGACTTTGACGGCGCGGCGTAACCGGCGATGCCAGATTTGCTTATCGCGTTTCTCGCTCACGTCGGCTATGCCCGACTTTGGCGTCTTGCGATGGCTGCGACTCATTGCATCCCCCAGCTCGTCACCCACACCGCGTCCCTGCACGCGTCCACCACCACGACCGGCGCGCCCACGAGGTCGCACGTCACGTCGCGGCGCACGTTCCACGACTGCACGGCGAGCGTGAGGCCGTGCGCGTTCAGCGCGACGACGAGGGCGAGAAGGGCGGCGCGGGCGAAGTGGCGAAGGTGCTTCATAGCGCATCTACCTGTGCCATTAATTTGGCAAAATCCTCGTCTGACACTTGCTCCCAAATCTCGAACTCAGCCAGCACATCGTCATAGACTTTGATGGCGACTTCTTGCCGCGTCACCTCGCCCAAGTGCTTGCGCGGGTTCCCGCACATCACACACGAGCACGGCTTCGGCGTCTGCGCCGCGCGCCCAATCCACCCCGCGTCCTTCACCGGGCAGTTGTAGTAGTGCAAGACGCGCTTCTTCTTGCTGTTGAGCTTGGCGCGGCGAAAGGCTCGTGTGCGTTCGGTGCTCATTCGCGCTCGTCCTCCACCAACTCCGCGCCGTTCATGCCGTAGCACAACGCCGCGATGATGAGCACGACGCCGAGCGCGAGGTCGTGCAGGCGGTGGGCGATGCGCTTCAATGTGTTCACTTGCACCCCGCGCCCGTCACCGTGAACGGCACGGTGTAGATGGACGGCGGCGCGTTGTTGGTGTAGGCGGCGCGTCGGTATTCGTAGTGGCCCGGTGTTAAGCGCGTCGGCACGGTGATACTCGTCACCCGCGTCACGCTCACCGGCTCGGTGTAAATGGCCGTGGTGAATTTGTCGCCAGGTATTGCGGTGTTGCCACGGTCGAAGCTCCACCACGATTCCACCCCGGTGAGCACCGACGGCGCGCCGACAATGTCCACCTGCACGGTGTAGCTCACGGACTGGCCCGCGCACACGCTGGCCTTGTTGTAGTCCACGCGCCGGTAGACGATGGGCGATGGCGTGGGCGGCTCAGGCGGTTGAGCGGCCTTGAACGTCAAAAACGCAACACCAATCACCAGCAGCCCGATGAGCTGGAATATCCAGGTGTTTTTGTCTTTTAAGACAGCGGCGAGTTGTTGTGTCATTTGAATAGCGCGGGCCGTGCGGCTTCCATGCGTTGAATCAACTCGCGGACACGGCTACTGCGGGCGGCTTCCAGCGCTATCGACAATGCGCGTTCTGCTTTGGTATCGCCGGTGAGTGAGTCCCAATCCATACCCATGTCTGCTGTTAATTCCTTCAAGTCATTCATCCCAAACGCATCGCCTTTTAACTTCGCATACACCTCTAGATAATTCGCCACGACCGCGGGTGATGATTGCGTGATGCGTTCGTGGCTTATTCGTTTGGGAATCCAGCTCGTGCGTTCAAAAGCTGGAAGTGATGTCGCATCTCTTTTCGATGATCTTCGATGAGTAGGTTCGTTGAATTACTCGACGCGGCTGATGCTGACGCAATTTGTCTGATGGCTTCCACCGCTTCACCCAGTAGTTTTTGCAGTCGCAAAACCAGCGTTGTCAGCAGCGCCATAAACACAAACATCGCCAGCAGGACGCCGAGCAGGATGATGAATGCTGAATCAGTCATGCGAGATGGCTAAGCCCACAACTTTTCTTCGACAGACAAAACAGCCTTCTCGCCAAACGCGCGCTCGCCGAGCGTCAGCCCGTCGGCGATGCTCCACTTCAAATGGCTGTAAAGCTCCGCGCGAATCAGGTTGGCGATGCCGTCCTCGTCGATGTCGATGCCCAACTTTTTGAGTTCGGCATCAGCCAGCGATAGCGCAAACTTCAGAATGTCAAACGCTTGGCTTTCCAGCTTCGCCTTGAGCCGTGTGGCCTCGGCGGTTTTGATAACCTGGTTGATGATGGTGTCAATCGCGTCGCGCTGCGCTTCGGTCGAATTGGCGCGCACCCACGCGGCCACGGGCGGCACCACCTTCGCGGCGATGAACGTGAAGATGCCGGCAACCACCAGCGGGATGCCCCATTTCACCATTGCGTCTAAAAATGCACTGAGTTCCATAGTTACCTCACTTGAAAATCGCGCCCAAAATGCGGGTGGCGAACCACCAGCCAATTGCGGCAAAGAAGCCGAATGCGAGCGCGCCTAAACAAAACATCAACGGGTTCGATGCAATCTCGGTCATGGATTCACCTCATAAAGTCCGGCTGGCGACCCATCGCGCCACCACTTGCGGCCTGTTCGTATGTAGCTGACTACATCGCCCCTTTGCGATGAGCGCGCAGGCACCGGAAAACAAAAACGCGCGGCGCTTTCCTGATGGAAAGCGCCGCGCGAGTAAAACGCCCTGGCGTTAAAAATATTAACTTGTGCGCGCATTATAAGCGCCTTGTCACGATAACTCAGACCAGAACCTTAGATTGACAGTCTGATGCTCATAGTAAAACTCGCCAAATACGCACCCAATCGGCTTCGGCGGGCGTCCGCGCTCGATGTGGTAGCCGCCTGAGCCGTCGCCGTATTCGTCCTTATACGTCGGCGTGCGGATAAACCACAGGTAGTCGTGTGCGATGACACCCTGGATGTTGATGCGCTCTCGCGTCACCGGCAACACGTAGTTGTCATGGGTGTGCCCGTTCACCACGATGTCGGCGTCCGGCAAATACACGGCTTGCCGGTTGGTGTCGATGACACCGCGCGTCACTGGCCCACCACCGCCCGCGCCGTGGTGATACTTCAAGTTGAGCGAATACTTTACCGTCTTGCGCATCAGGAACGAGAAGCGCACCCACCCGCCGTAGCCGCCGATTTGCACGAAGCTCTCCGGCCCGTCGGCCACGGGCGTGTTCATGCCGTGCACCAACATGCTCGTCAAGTCGGCGTTCTTGTTCTTGAGCACCGCCGTCTCGTGGTTGCCCTTGCCCATCACCCACCAGTAGGGCGCGAACGGCTTGTAGCGCTTGATGGCAACGTCCACCAGGGCGTTGAGATACGCGGCCTTCTTGTGCTCCGGCCTCAGCGCGTCATAGTCGCTTCTTGGGTCGCCCCGGCCCTGCATAGCACAAAATAAATCGCCGACATCAATGATGCCGGCGTTGAGTGCCTTCGCTCGTTCCAGGTCTCGCAGTTCAATGTCTTGCCGACAATGGATGTTGTCGTAATGGGCGTCCCCGCGCAGCATGAACGTCTGCCGCCAGCCGTCACCCACGCGGTCGAAATGAATCTCTGTCACGTTGGGGTGATGTTTACCCTGCTGAATCTCAACGGAATTTTTGAACGCTGCGAGTTTCATAATGGGTTGGGTTGAGTCGCGATGTAATTTTTAATCAATGGAAAACTAAAACGCGGCTGCTTCTGTGGAGAAGCAGCCGCGCGAGTGAAACGCCCTGGCTTGAATGATTAAATTGTCTAACACCCCTATTTTACAGTGTCACCGGCACCCCATCGACCAAAATCCTGCCGTCATCGGCGCACTCCACACGGTGATGCTTGGACAGCGAGCCGTTGATGCGCAAGCCTTCGGCTGTAATCTCGGCCTTCCAGCGCTGCGGCGGCGACACAAACTCGCCAAATTGGGCGCGCAGCCACATGACCACGTTGTATTCACGCTGGGTCACGGCCAACGTTCGGGTTGATCCAGCCATCGCTAGGATTCGCCCTCCCCTGCCTCGGCCGGCGGCGTCCCAAAGCGCCGTCGCGCCGCACGCCACAGTGCCAGTGCCGAGGGCTGGACGAATCGCCGCGGCTGTCGTGTGCGCACGATCAGCCAGGCTGCAATCTGCGATCTGAGGGCCGCATGTGTAAGCGGCCGGTGTTTGTATGGGTCTACTGTGCCGTGTGTTTTGAGCTTTTGTGATACTGCCAAATGGCCTCGGCTCGTGCGCAACTTGCCAGACGCACACTTGCTGATGACTGGATTCGTTGCGAGTATACGTGTGTTGCTGTGGTTTAGCTGACAAAGCGCCATAAAAAGCCGCTTAGTTTTCACTAGGCGGTTTGTGTGAATATCGTAATTATTGCGGCTGAGATCAGGCAACAAAAGCGCCGGCGGTGAGGCCGGCGCTTGCGGAATATTGGCGCATCAAGCTATGACGGCAACGCACGCTTGAAATGATATTCCTTGTTTGATGATCCATCTTGGAATTCGATCATGGTAACAGCCACCATTTCCCACCCATCTATCCCAAGCTATCTCAACGGCTCTTCTACGCCTTCGTGCGCCGTTTCCTTGCTAAAAAAGTATTCCTTGAAGTATGCGATTCCTTTCCCATCTGTTCCGACATGCCAAAGTAATGTCCCATATGCCCATTTCTGCATTTTGTGTGTCCTCCGAGCTAGGTTCTGTAAATGGTAATCGAACCAATTTTGTTTGTCATCAGTCTTTCGATCAACCCAACAAAAAAAACGCCGCAAGATGCGGTGTTTTTAACTAGTCTGTCTCGAAATGTTCGCGGTCGATTCCCGATTGCCGAATCATGGCGCGTAGGGTTCCGATTGCCAACATATCGTGCATCGGCACAATAACAAACGGTCAATTAGTTTGGTTCGCCATCCGTCTTTGGCTCTTTACTTTGCATTGGCAAAGGTAACTGCCGAGCAGATACACGATGCTCTAAAACCTTCAATACCTCATATTCGGTCTTTAGACCGTTGTCGGTCAAATTCTCGATAGTCTTGAGTCTGACTTTAAGAATGTCACTCTTTGAAAATCGGATTTCGTTGCTTTCGACCTGCCGCAAGAACTCCGCATCTTTGATCAAGGCATAAAATGCATTTTCACCGGAACCGCGAGTGAATCTCCATTTGTTGTCCTCACGAAAAGAAAGGCTGACTATCTGTAAGTGAGCCTCAGCTATTGATTGAGACAGAGGCTCATCTTCGGTGGGTGGAGCGATGAAGTACTCTCGTTCAGGCTTTCTGATCTCCACCGATTCTCCTTTACCGTCTACCATCGCCTTGAAGGAATCTATCCCCTCTTTTTCCAGTGGTTCATAGATGGCTCGTTCAAGTGACTTTCTGACCTTCGCGCTACGATAGAGTTTCAACACACCATTCGTCGCTTCAATGTGCTCAATCTGCCCATCATCTTCGATGGTGATTACAATCCTATTTTCTTCAACTTCTTTAACTTGAGTGATTTTGCGGTTCTTTATTTTTTGGATAAGCCAAATTAGCCCTTTCCCACCACCAACGAGGCCCACAATCTCTACGAGATTTAGTGCGCCATTTACACCATTGGAATCTAGAGAGCTGATCAGATTCTTGATCCAGTCATATACAACGGAAAAATCTATGCCAAATGATCCGGATTTGAATGAGCCGCGCACATTTACTTTGACTCTGGCCTGATTGTCATTTATGAGCGAGTTCGCTTCCTCTAGTAAATCCGCAATGGCAATTAGTGCAGGCGCAAGCTCCCGCACATCCATCTCGTTAGAGTCCAGCGCGGGGCCGTCATAGACGACTTGGAAAGAGATTGTGTCACTCATCAGCATTGATCACCGCCTAATAGTGCGACACTTTAGTTCCTACTTTAGGTATAGAACGCACGTTCTATTATAGCGATGGGGCTTATCGAAATCAACGAAGTGCATCCACTTAAGGCGAATAGGCACATGATAGTCTCTATTCCATTTATCCACACAAGTTTCTCAATCACAGGCACCTGACAACAAAAAACGCGCACCCCACGGCGCGCGTCTGTGCTGGCGGCCCCTGCTCGGGGCTAGGCCGTTTAACGTAACTTATCCCAAATCCTCTCAAAAGTTCCCCGAAAAGTTCCCCACCTACCTACCTAGGGAACTTTTTAGGCCATTCCAGCCACTATTGCAGCAGGGGAGTGGGTCAAATCCTCTCGCGTGCTGCATCACTTCTTAATCGGCTGCCCTGTCTGTTGGTCGATCCATAGGCGGGGACTGCCCCTCTTGCCGCGTGGCGTCACCCATCCGAACGACCGCCCCACCAATGGAATTGCAAGCAAGTCCAGTGCTTGCGTAATGTCCTCATGCGAACACAGTAAGCCGTTGGGCATCATTGGAATGCGCTCCAAGATATTTTCCTGCGATGGGTTGCGATCCAGACAAAAATTACGAACGTGCTTTGCAAGTTTAGCAAGGCGCTCCGTGCGTTCTAGCGTGTTTTCATTCTCACGGATCATGCGCTTGCTACTCTCGCGCACAAACTTGGGCAGGATTAACCCATCACTATCGCGCTCCTCTGTATCTTCATCCTCGCCCTCTGCCTCTGGCAATTGTGGTTGCGCCTGGTAGTCTACAAAAACACGATCCGGCCCCGGCGCTACCGGGTTGCCTGATGGAGCCGGTAATCCAAGCTGCACCATTTGCTGAGCCTCCCACACACGCAACGACGCGGCATAGCCAATCTCCTTCATGCGCAACTCGTGTTCAGCCTGTTTCCGATTTGTCCGTGCGGCCTGAATTGCGTGTGACCGATTAATCTTGTGGAACTCATCCCGCTCTTTGGTGAGTGCGGCAATGAAGGCAATAAACACGCCGCCGATTGCAACAAGGCCAATGATGATCGGATACGGCATGGGGAAGAATGCAAACATGGCCGCCCCAAGTAGTCCCGCAATCGGGAAGCCGGTATATGCGATGCCCTTCGCAATGCGTATGCTGTCGTTTACCGTGATCGGCGGGATGTTGTTGTTATCAATTACCATCTTTGGAGATCACCTTCAGCGCTCGTAGCACGATCCACATGATAGCCAGCGTCAGCACTAAAAAACCAATTGCACCAGTAACCGGCGAAACGACCGGCGCAACCGTGGGCTGAACCGTAACAACTTCCACGGGTTGCGCCGTGGCCGTCACTTCCACCACTGCCACCACCCTACTCGGCTCAGTCGGCTCACTCGTTGCACTAGGCGCAACCGTTGGCGTTTGCGAAGGAATCATCGTCGGCGTCTCGCTCGGCATCGGCGTCACCGTCGGCGTGCTGGTGAGTGTAGGCCGCGCTTGCTCGGTTGCCGCCGCATCCATCGCCGCCTGTGTTGCAACCTGAATTGCCATCGCCCGCTCCGCCGTGGCCGCTGCATTTGCGCGCTGCTGTTCAATCGCCCTGCCCTGAGCCGTATACCCCGCCGCTTGCGCGTTGCCATTCGCGGCCGCTTGCGTAGCCTGAGCGTAGAACGTCTCAGGGTCAGATGCACCGTAGCCGCTTGATGAACAAGCGGCTAATAGAACGGCGAACAGAGATAGAGCGAGTTTCATTTACTAAGCAACGTCCCGATTGGAACGCCGTAAACTGCCTGAGACACGAGATTTGCAATCACGGCAATCACAAAAATGATAATCGGGATCGACACGTAATCCTGACTGAGCCACTCCAACTCATTATCCGGCTTTGCCGATGGATGGAATGAGCCGTGCGGCCCGTGGTGGCCGAACATGCGGTTTAGTATCCACGGCCCGACAAAAAATCCAGGCACGCCGATAAAGGCGAAATCGTGCCACACGGGGAATAGCTGCACGTTCAGCCAGCCCCAGCCGACCAGGAATGCAACGCTGACTAGGAAGCCCATCACCGCACCCCCCGCGCCTTCCACTCTGGCGTTTTGCGAATCGCCGACTCGCTGACGCCGAACAGTTGCGCGAGATCGGTTGCGCTCATGCCCTGCTCTAGTTTCGCAACCAGTTTCGTTTTGTCGATCTTCGCCGGTTGCGCGGTTGCGCGCGGTTGTGGGAGTTGTGCCGGTTGCGCCTTGGTTGCGGCTTCCAGTTGCGCAACTAAACGCGACTCAACTGATTCCACCCAACCAGCCATATCCTCGTGTTGCGTCTGGAGTTGCGTGGTTGCAGTCGCCAGCGATGCGAATTCGGGCCGTAGCGCGTTCATTGCGCCTTCCACGGCCTGTTTTACCAAATGCGCGTTGTCGGCGTCGCATTGCGTGTCCTGCGTGCTGTTCCCGACCTGTTCGAGCGTGTGCGCTACCGGAGTTGCGGCCACTACCAGCAGCGGCGATGCGACCGCGCTTACGGCCCACACCACACGCCATAGACCGTCAGCCGGTGCACCTAGCAACGGCGGCAATACCTGCAATCCTAAAGCCAAGATGGCCGCAACGGTCAACCACATCAGCAGGTTGCGTGTTGCGTCATTGCCAGTTGCGCGACCCGGTGCAAGTGCCGACAAACAT
>Ga0163149_10004718_pt1 | contig 14697 bp, 10 predicted proteins | sample OliLakLV19MP5G1_FD_148604 | JGI IMG/M metagenome (GOLD analysis project Ga0163149, IMG submission 148604) | Freshwater microbial mat bacterial communities from Lake Vanda, McMurdo Dry Valleys, Antarctica - Oligotrophic Lake LV.19.MP5.G1 | ecosystem: Environmental > Aquatic > Freshwater > Lake >...
TGAATATTCGGGAGCATAAACAGCAGTGCCCCAATGGACCCCAACTGATAGGCCTTAATGTAGGGCTGTGGACACGGCTGTAGGGCATTTATGCTTTTTTTGGTTCGTGTGTGCGCGTGTTTTTGTGCATTTGCCGTAAATATCGGGTGTTACAGGACCATAACATGGGCAACGGGGCCCTTATGTAAGGTTTTGCCATTGATCGGGTTTTCAGACGTAGCTGCTGTTAACGATCTACCATGCTACTAGCTAGCTACTAGCTAGCTAGTGTTAACGATCGATGCAGCAGGAGCAGCTAGCTACTAGCTAGCTTCGATCGATGCGATCGTCGTGCTAGCACCGTGCAGCGCAGTAGAGGAACGATGAAACCTTGACCGACCTGGTTAAAACCCTGGGTGGGGCGCTCAATGTGTGCTTTCGAATCGTGCAACCAGGAAGAGGTGCTTAATCCTGATTGGCCGAGCCATGTCACAGCGATTTCCTGGCAAAAACCCTGGTAAACTTCCTGGCGACTTTTTGAGAACCCCTAGTAGCACTCACTCAGTGAGCCCAGCAGTCCCTGGCCATAGCAGCATCGCTGCTACTAGCAGTGTTACTCACTTAGTTTAGCACTCAGGCAGCACTTCAGTTAGTCAGCCAAATTGAACTGCTTCAGTTGGTGCCGTCGGTGATAGTCGGTCAGCGAGCCTACTGCGTGCCGCAGGTGCACTCTGTCAGTCCGATTGCATGTCTGACTGATGGGCGCCCACGGCAAGTCTAAAAGAAAGGCAGCTCAGAGGTGTAACCCCAGGCAAGATCGACATTCAGTTTCATTCAGGCAGGCAATCACTTTCATTCAGTTCAGTCAGCCGCTTTGCATGCTCATGACGGTAGCACTAACTGTAGCCAGCCTCAATCGCTCTACACAAGTGAACGTGAAGTAGGTCGCCACCCACCTCCAACTGAAAGACACCATCTCAGCAAGACCCGCAGCAGTCATGTGGTCTCATCTTGTCACATGTCGGTTTGCTGCTGTGCCGCCAATCCACCAAGCAGTCCCTACTGATGATTATGCATTGGCAGCAGGAGAAATATCAATCCTTTTGTAGGCTGTCTTGGACAAACAATTCAACAAGACGTGCAGCTACTGTGCGGATAGCTAGCTGCCCAATCTATCCTAATAGATAGCTGGCTACTGGCAAGCTGTACTGTGCTTATTTCTCTTCCAAGCAAACAAGAGGAAATGGTGTGCGTCATCTTTCATGCGTGACTGGATGTCGGACTAAGAAGTCCCGTATATCAACTTCTGAAGATCGGAAATTCTTCAGCCGTTACTCGATCAAACCAATGCCAGCGTCAATCAATCAAACAATGGATTTTCCTAAACTGATGCATGTACATTGAGTTGAGTACTATCGCCCGGTAGTAGATGTATTTACTATTATTATTTTGTATTACTTCCGTTAGGTCTTCCATTTGACTGGTAGATCAAGACCTACGTCTCTCTAATCACCATGTCTTGGGGAAGCGGCTATAAGAGAAGTAGGGGAGGGACACTCTGCCAAGAATGTGAAGAAACATACGTTGACATGGACGATGTGGAGCGTGACAATGGTGTTTGCGGCGGTTGCCTGCGCATCATGTGCGAGGATTGCCGTGGCACTGAATGCCAAGCATGCCTCGATGGCAACGGTTGTACTTTGGTTGAATCTTGCTGTGAGCTCTGTATTGCATTTTGTAAATACTGCCAGAAAGCCGATCCGGACGAACCTATTTTTTTCCACAAGTGCTGCATCAAAGAGCACGAGAAAAACTGCAACAATATGTCACGGGCCCAAAGAATGCTTGCAGGAGCGGAGCAAAACGTGGTGAGCGGAAAAAAGGATTTGGAACGAGCAGCAGCGCAGTTAAGTCGTCTTCAAGCTAGTATTGTGCCCCTGAAAAAGAAAGTCAAAAGTGCAGCGCAGGATAAGGAGGAAGCTGAGAAAAAGGAATTAGAACAGGCAGAAGCGCAGTTGAGTCGTCTTCAAGCCAAAATTGTGTCCCTGACGAAGAAATTCAAAACTGCAGCGCAGGATAAGGAGGAAGCTGAGAAGGAATTGCAGCTAGAAGCCGCGGCCGCCAACGATGACTCGGAATCCGCCAACGATGACTCGGAATCAGAATCGGACGAATCGCTTATTGTGGAGCAGCCTAAAAACGCATTGATTGGCTTTGGAAATGAAGTCGATGTCGGAGGAAAGCAGGTAGGACAACTAAAGAATCCTGTGGAGCTTCCTAAAACCGCATCGATTGTCATTGCAAAGGATGTCGATGTCAGAGGAAAGCAGGTAGGACAATTAACGAGTCCTTTGGAGCAGCCTACAAACGCATTCATTTGCCTTGGAAAGGAGGTCGATATCAGAGAAAACCAGGAAGGACAATTAACATTTTCGATCTGACTCACATGCATGCCATGCCAATGGCATAGAGAAAGTCAACATGACGTATATGCGTTGACCTGAACGGTGGGTGGTTGTCATACTGGACAATCCAATCAGGTGCCCGATCATAGAAACGAATCATACATATAAATCAATTCACCAAAAAAAGCCTGACTACAAATATTTGCTTTAAGAAAGACATGCCTTTGAGTACTAATTATCTAAAACCTATAACAACGTACGCCCTCTTGGGTTATCATGGATGCTCTGCTGAACTTTGTGTCTGGACTGACCGAGACATTCGTTGGCTCCAAAAGGAGCTGTTTAATGATGCTGCATCCGTGTCAGTGTTCCATTAACTGCCAAAATCGTGCTAGCCAGGCCTCACCACGACACATGACCACCTCCTGCCGCGTCCAACAGCAAGTGATGGACGCTTTCTGTCCATGCAGCTCCACAAAGAAGACATCTGCCATGGCTGCAAACGCAATTCTGTAGGGTGTCACAGCTGCAGCTTGCCAACAAGACGTCACTGACAAGATGGCATCAGCGGCAGAAACAACGTAACTTCGAATACCCCCTTACAAGGTACAACTACTTAAATAGTAGCTAGTTAAGTGCTATCTTGCTACTAGACTAGCTACTAGTAGTAGCTACTACTAGTTAGTAATCGAGCACAGAGGAAGGTTTCCCCTTTGAAGCCAATCTCAGAGCATCTGTGCGTCGCATTCCTTGCGTGACTGACAACGCAGTCCCGCCAAGCTGTGTCTAACGATGTCATGAGTTTTGTCATTGGTCGGCTTCTCCTAACCCGGTTTTTAAGTGCAAGGGCGGGAGAATGCGTTCGAAAAGGGACAGCATGAAGACATTTGAATGCATGATATGTATCGATACCCTACTAGCTAGCTAGTAGTAGACTACTGTAACGTACTAGTACTCTGTTGGTACGGGTTGTTGTTGCATTCAGCCAACTTAGTAGTTTAACCTCTTGAACTTCGTATGCATCCGAACCTCTACTTTAACCAACATGTATACAAATAGCATCAATAGGTCGGGGGGGAGCAACAAAAGTCAAGAAAGTTTGCGATTTATCGGAAAACTGGATGACCATACCGAGTTGTTTGCGACCATGGACAATCCTCACGATATTAGTAGTGATGATCAGTACAAGTACAATCAATATGACATTCCCAATCTGGAAAGTTCCCGTGAAAGTCAAGAAACAGATGTTGACGACCCACTACTGCATGAAATTGAGGATGATGCCTGGTATCAACAATGCGGTCGAAATTGTGGTCGATTCAAGTGCGAGCATTGTGGCGTTAGTTGCAAATTAGGAAGCTCGTATGAGTTGGGCGATCACATTGGTACCAAAACATGCGAACACTGCGAGGATGCCGTCTTTCATGAAGGGTGTCTCGACGAGCACTTGCAGATATGCCGTAACAAGTACAAGTCGCCAGCAGAACGAAACTTATCACGAGCCGAACAGCTATTGCGGAGTAACGAAAGTACCAAGGCCGAGTTGTTACGAGCGTCACAATTGACGTCAGAATTGACACGCACCGAGGCAGAATTTTCGTACCTGGAAGAAAAGCTCCAAAGCCTCAAAGACAAAGTCAACAGTGTTTCTACTCCCCGAGCCAAAGAAGCCAAAAAAGAAGGGAACTGGGAAGCTGCCAACGGCGCTAAAACACCGGGCAAAACTCCACCGCAACCAACAAGCAGCAGGACTCCCTCCACGCAAAAAAAGGCCGTCAGTTTTGTGGGCCAACTCTGTGGCATTGAGGACGACGAGCTACTCGCTCAAGATCCATACACACAGAGAGACAAGAGTCCCCAACCAAACTATCAAGAGAGAACGCCACAGCAGCAAGCTTACATCCAGGGGCAACCAAAGTTTGCGACAGAGCCACGCCATGGCCTTGGTAGTAGGCAATATGCCACCCAGGAGCAGGGGGCCCAAAAGTTTGCTACGGAACCACGCCATGGCCATGGTAGAGACAATGGGGTTGGAACTGCTCCTAGTGGCAAGAGTCCTGAACAGGAGGGAAACCGTATTACGCCACAAGCGTTCCAGGGGCAGCCACAGTTTGCTACAGAACCGCGACATGGACTTTGTAGAAACTATGACTTTGGAGATCCTAGAGGCACAAGTCCAAAGCAGGAGGGAAACGATACCACGCCACAGCAAGCTTTCCAGGGGCAACAACCGTTTGCTACAGAGCCACGACATGGCCTTGGTAGAAACTATGGCTTTAGCGACAAGAGTCCCACACATGAGGAAAACGATACAACCACGCCCCGAGATTTCCAGGGGCAACCACAGCTTGCTACGGAACCACAACATGGGCATGGTAGAAGCTATGACGTTGACAATCCTAGCGCTAGCGGCAAAGGTGCGGAACAGGAGAGACACAAGACTACCCCACCAGCTTTTAAGGGGCAACATTTTGCGACCGAGCCACGACATGGGGGGCAACATACTACACGATATGACACGACGCCGCAACCTTACTTCAATGGGCAAAAGTTTGCCACGGAGCCACGCCATGCCTTTGGAAAAGAAAATGGTCACGGTCCCAATGAAATATCCATAGACTCCATCGACGACTCCATCGTCGGAAATTATCAGCCTAGTTGGTCCGTAGAGAAGCTAAGGGAAGCAGCGGCCAAGAAGACGCCACAGCCGAAACTTGTTCCCACGCCATTTTCGGTTCCAAAAGTCTGCCTTCAGCCCGTACGACAAGAGCAACGGCAACCACCGCTGCACCCACCAGGAGGAGAACAGGTACATACCGTTGAAAGACAAGAAAAGGAACCGCCCAAGGGATATCCTTTCCATTCCGTACATCCTAGTGGAACAAGAAACGTTTCAGCATCCAACGTCAGCAGTCAGACAGTGCCACTAGAGGATACCCATGTCCAGCCAAAGTCTGGAGAAGCGTACATGGCGGTGTCCCTGAGTCCAACATCTGGAATGAGCAAGGGAAACAACAACAGCAGCAGCAATAAAGAGAACAACAGCAACACCATTCATCTACAAGAACAGAAACGGAATGGCCCACAGGATATCTTTCCAAACTTTGCGTCCAATATGGCCGCACCCGACAGTCCCGCCCTCAGTGTTGCCATGAGTGATATAACTTGTGCATCCACTCTACTACTACGACGACGAGATGCCGAGTATCATCGTCTGCTGGACAGAGCCAAGATACTCAGGGAGCATGTCAGGTTCTTATTTGAAATCAAAGAAGAACATGACATGGACTCGATCCAGTACTACAAAAACGCTCGTGACGATTACCTGAGGGCCCATGATGAGTTGGTGGCGTATCTTTCTGCAGCGCCCGGGGCGAAGTAAAGAATTGACATCCGCAGAATCGGCAAAACAAAAGCAGCAGCAGCGTTGAAGCTGAAGGAATCGAAGCCTCTGAAGGCCGGCTAAATAGGAAATGGGGTGTGGACAGGCTGCCAGGGCAAGGGTAACCTAGTGAGGAGAAGTAAAACACCTATGACATTATTGGGTGAGCCATTAGAGTGCCCTATATGTATATATCTATGTTACAAACAATATGTGAATCAGGAAAGAGATCTATTCTTCTATTCTGTCTTTTTACCAATAGTAGACAGGTTATACCGGGACACAATGTTGCCTCAAACTTGTATTTCCAATAGGCTGCTCACTCAGAGCATGTATCTGCTTGCTCCATACGACTAGTTTCCTATTAAGGTACATAATTGCGATCAACGGGTCCATGCCCAGATCCAGGGGGCTTTGCCTGGAGCCGGTTCGTAGCAGTACTAGCTAGAAGCAAATGACATCACTTCGACCGGGTGCGTTGGGGCGTGGTTGGCTAAAGATGAGGGTCACAACAAACGGCGACTATGACCTCCGTCTTCAGACATTGCTTTTTGTCGTCGCCACCAGAGGTAGTACGTACAAAATAGATATGTACTATTTCAAGTAGGCTAGCTAGCTAGTAGAGTCTTACAAACACAATGATCAGTTACGGTGAGGGATATGAAAATCCTACTATGACCCCCCAACTGGACTGGCAACTACTCTAGTCTACTCCGAGTAGTACGGTACTCGAGTACTGGTACGAGTACTATGCGTACAGTGTACTATTGATGCAATACTACTCGCTAGTAGCTACTATTAGCTAGTAGCTAGTAAGTATCTACTACTGTACTACTAACTAGAAGAAGCTAGATATCTAGCTACTACTGTAGCTAGCTAGCCATAATATCAATGGTCATTCACAGTAGTAGCGCACAGGTATCTTACATGAACGTATCAACCAATGACCCTACTACGTCGTACTACTAGCTAGACTAATGGTACCAGGTAGAGAGTACAGTGCCAGCAGTCACTGTTTTGCCAGTTAGTTGACTTTACCCACCACAACGTAACAACTTACTTGCTTAAGAACGTCTGCAAATAGTCTACATCCGAGAAATCTGAAAATGCTGTGGTCATAACTACTCAGCCACTTGTTATTTCCTACTGCCACAAACAGGCTCCACTCGTCATCGCCTGTGGTCATTTCCGTCTCAGCCATTCTGTTATAAAAGCCACGCCACGGATATTTCTGCCAAATATCAAAAGCACACGGCTGCCAAGCCATCCTTCCGACGATGGCTGCCAAGACAATGGCCAAGACCGTCGTCAAAAAGAGCATGGGCAAAGACCGATTGCTCGCCCAGGACAACAAGTCTTTCTTCTGGACCTCGTCGACCCAGAACGTCGGCAAGTTGGCGGCAAGTACTGCGAGAATTCCAAATATGGACAATCCCATCATGTTCCCCGATCCACAACAACAACAATGTAGGAGTGACAAGGCACCCAAAACGAGAAGCTCTGATTTTACCATGTTTTTTTTTAGATCGCCGCCGTTGTGGCTGCGACTTCTACATCAGTGGTTAGTATTGCAGCTGTTGGGGATGAGTAGTGGGGTGTACGCACAGCAACAACAAAACGAAACCGTACAGGTACAACCACCACAACAGCAGCAGCAGCAACAACAGAACTACAAATGTTTTGAAAGCAGAGAGGATCTCAAATATGCCATTCTCGGTGATTTTCGAAATCCCAATTCGCGTCTATCCCAAGAATATGGTTATCCCATTGGTACTTGGTGTGTGGATCGTGTGACGGATTTTAGTGGTGATCCAATGGAAGATGGATATTTGTTTGACGAGGATCCGAATTTCAATGAACCATTGGATGGATGGAATACCAGTTCGGTTACAGATATGAGTGGCATGTTTTATGGACTCCACAGCTTTAACCAGCCCCTATTTTTTGATACTTCCAAGGTCCAAAACATGAATCTCATGTTTTACAAAGCTTCTAGTTTCAACCAACCATTGTCAAACTTTGATACCTCGAGTGTGACTATGATGGCAAGCATGTTTTACAAGGCTTCCAGCTTTAATCAGCCACTGGACTCGTTTGATACCTCAAAAGTCAAAAGTATGATTGGCATGTTCAACGAAGCATCTGCTTTCAATCAGCCTTTGGACTCGTTTGACACGTCTAAGGTCGAAAGCATGGTCGCCATGTTTGAGGCAGCCTCTAGTTTCAATCAGCCCCTATCTTTGAATGCATCCAATCTCAAGGACATGGAAGATATGTTTAAAGGAGCCTCCAGTTTCAATGAGCCACTTACTTTGTATGATTCCTCCCGTGTTACCAACATGTTTGGCATGTTTGATGGCGCTTCCAGTTTCAACCAACCCCTGTCATCCTTTGACACGTCGAGTGTGACAGGCATGTCCAATATGTTTATGAATGCCGCCAGCTTTGACCAACCGCTAGACTCGTTTGATATCTCAAGCGTTACCATCATGTTGAATATGTTTCATGGAGCCTCAAGTTTTCGCCAATCGCTCTGTCCCTTGTTCCTGGACCACTCCGGATCTGTTATCACAATTGACATGTTCCAAAAGACCAGCTGCCCAGTGAAAGACAACCCATCCTTGAGTGTCCCTCTGCACAAAACATCCTTTTGCCAACCCTGCCAATCGCTTTGCTATGATCAAAACTATACGTGTAGTGCTGGATCATCTATCTGGTCTCTTGGAACCTTGATGGTTCTAGCCGTTTCTACTTGTGTGTCCATATATTTTTGGGGGGCTTAAAAAAATGTAAGCATTAATTCTTTTGTAGTTCTTTTTGTGTATCATCCACCCAGAGCACTTGCAGTGTCACAAGGCCAGAATAACAGCAACAGTGACAATGCACCTGTGCGTGTAGCAAATATGATACTCAAGCAACTAGCTATTGGGAGCATGTTGCTACTATTTGACTAACACATTTTGGCATTAGCTTGCTACAGATCATGCTAAGACAGTGGTTGGAAGAAAGAAAGATAAGGCTCTTGAATGGTGGGAGGTGCAGTGTGATTTGTGGCAGGGGATTCATCTAAAGTGTGCTTGATTGGTCTTTTTGGCATGATTAGCACAACACATTTAGTGCGCAACAACAAACATTTAGCTACTGACACAATCTGCGTGCCCATCAGTGGCATGCATGAGAAGCAACTGAGGGGACAAGGTCCATGCTCAGGCTGCAACACTGGCACAAACAGCGATGGTTGCATGGGCACTGCCAAAGCTTGCTGTGCCAATAATTTTTGGATTCGATGGTGGACAAATGGTGATGCTGACTCTGTTTTCAAAACAAGGAACAGATGTCAACTTGTTAACATTTAGAATTGTCTTTGGACCAAAACAATTTGTTTCAATCTTCATCAAAAATCATCTTAAGAACTGATCAATGAGATTCATTTCTTCTCTTGGCAGTGCACATTGATTACCCATTGGGGACGCAGCCTGGACTCAGCTCTTGCAAGGTTGTGCAGCCACAGCTGATCCGGAAGGATTAACTGGAGCCCACAAGAAATGGAGTGGACATGTTGGCATGCTGATGTGGTTCACAGTTGCTTCAATAACATCATTGCAATGCATTCTGGCATTGGTTCTAAAAACAAAGATTGCTGTGACATCTCATGTTGTTGTTTTGTCTGTTGCTCTTTTTGCTGGATTTGCATGTCAACAAAATGTGGTGTGTTTCATTGCATGGCACTTGTTTTGCTATGCTGGTCCACAAGTCATCTTTTATAAAACCTCACTAAAGTTTTTGCTTCTAAACTTTGTTCTGGAAGTGTTGTCAGCATTCCATGAGGAGCATGTGGGCACTTGTGTGCATCTTGAAGAATGAGCGAGTCATCACCATGGAAGAATCCACTATTAGAAAGATTCAACAACAACAGCTACTGTAGCAGCATCACAGCGCTTACAATTTCTATTAAACTGATCTGTTTCAACCAACAAATGGATCTCTTGCATGTCTCACAAACACAGTGAACGACATTTGTTTTTTTGTTTTTCACGGACAATGGGTTGCATCACATTTTAGAATTCTCCTGTCTTTACCCATAAGCCTAAAGTTGTTGATCATCATGTTGCACATAGTTTTTGATTGCAAAGCTTTGCTTTCTTTATGAGATTGGCGTATTGCACTTTGGGGTGTCACACTGTGATGCTCTCAGCTGTGGTAACAAACATCGTTAGTTGGGTTATGAGTTCTTTGGATCAATGTGCGTCCCAAGCGCTGAAGTACATGCAGGAAGATCTACCCGGCTAGCATTTCGACGCACCATTTCCACAAACAACAACAACAGCAACAACAAGATTGACACACACACCCATTTGATTAAGCTATTTTCTATGCCCTTGCTGCACTTCTAGACTAGTAGCAGTAGCCCTGAAAGAAAGGGACAACCAACGAAGGCGAGAGAACGTCAAAGACGCTAACCATTCTCTGCTGCTCAACTGTCCGATCGCAACGACGACAAACAAAATAGGACCATTATAGGCGACAATACTACTGTATCATCATGCCGCCATCCACCACTGTATCACCGGCGTCATCCCCTAGTAGTGTGGAAGAACGGCAAATCCGTTTGGAACGCGACAGTGACAATAAAGTCTTTATCATTACCTTTACAGGATCTCCCCATAAAGCCAATGTCTTTACGCTTCCCCTTTTGCAACGTTTAGATCAATTGTTGGATCAAGTCGAAGCCAATTTGCCACGCGCTCTCATCTTGAGGGGTACAGGATCGTTTTTCAGCGCTGGATTTGATTTGCAGGCCTTGACGGGAAAGTCTCATAATAAATCCAAAAATTCTTCATCGGAAACAACAATACCACAAAACAAACCCCCCACAACCCCAATGGACAAGACCCCAGTGGGACAAGATTTGGTGAATTATAGTTGGACCGTTTTGGCTCGCTTATTGATATTTCCAGCACCCACATTGGCCGTCTTTAATGGGCATGCTTTTGGATTGGGACTATTTATTGGTTTGGCCTGTGATCATCGCATCATGTTGCAACCACAAAACACAACTACAGATAAAAACAGCGACAAAAAGAAGAAGAGTGGTGGTTATTTGTGCCTTCCGGAAATCACCATTGGATTGCCCTTGGGATCGGGATTTGCGGCACTGGCCAAATGCAAAATGACTCCACAGACGCTGCGAACATCGGCCTTGACGGGCAAGCAATGGACCGCCCAAGAAGCATTACAAGCAGGGATCGTGGATGCGGTTGTTTCGGCCCCCACGAATGATAACGCACTTCCAAAGGCAGTACTGGATATGGCACAACAACTCGTCTCCACTTCCGAAAAGGGCAATTTAAGCAAAATCAAAATGGAACTCTATCACGAGACTCATGCCGTTCTAACCTCCCCCAGCAGCCGCAGAGCCAAGCTGTAAAGGAAGTCACCCATAACTCACCTAAATTTGTATATATCTTTGCCACTATCTAGCTAACTACGGTTGACGTGGGGCCTTGCGTCGCTCGTCTTCATTGATTATTACAGTACTAGCTAGTATTCAGTTTTACAGTAGGACTACGTTAGATTCAAGTATGTATAGATTACAGTTTCATTCTTAGGATTACACATATTTAAAGTTTACATTAATTTTCTTCGACTACCAGTCAAAAAGAAACTGGCAAGACTGGGCGAATCGGTGGGTTCTGCAGATGCCATGTTGCCTTGGAGTTTGCATCGCTTGGTCATACGAACCACTTCGGCCATGGTTTCGTGGGTCGAATGAAAGGACGAGGAGCGCTTTTCGCCACTGCATTTGCCGCTAATGTTTTGAATATTGCCATGAACATCGAGAACATAGGTGGACACGCCATGATGGCTCGTGTCCTTGTGAAAGACGACGGGAAGAGGACAGATCGTGGGTGTGGGCGTGTCCACAACTTTCTCATCCTCATCTTGACTTGGACTGTTGGACAAGAGATTGGGATTGGCCGAGAGCAAGTAAAAGGAAGCGCTCATATCCGAACGAACACGAAACAAGGCTTCGATCCATTGATCTCGATTCTTCTTGGAAGTTTTGGTTTCCTCTTGTAACATGCCCAAATTCTTGCGACCGGCAGCATTCAAGCCCAAATACAATCGTACTTGATCCCAAAAGCTCGAGTCGGAAGATGGCACGTAAAGGTATTCCAAAGAATCATTTTGGGTCTTTAACATCTCACAAATGGCTTCGAGGACGGATTGGCTCAAGTCGGAGCCAAAAAAAGAAGACAAACTAAAGACTTTGAGTTTTTGGGCCTTGGAGAGGGCACAGACAAGTTCTTGGTTAACTTCTTCGTCCTCGAGATGGTCCAATCGCAAGGACATGGCGGTTAAACTTGATCCTGAGGATGCCAAGAGACGAGTCAACTTGGGTGCTACCTTGGCGGTCATGTTTCCCGACAGTGCCAATTCTTCCAGATCGGAACCATGCGCGGATAAAGTATCCAACACTTGTGCCATGGCCTTGTCGGTAAAGATAAAGTCCGAGATGGAAAGTTTGGAAAGACTGGGATGGAATTGGAACAATGGGAGTGGCACTTGATCGGCGTCCAATACAGCGAGGGGTGTAAAGGTTTCTCCAATTTCCAAGTGACTCAACAATGGAAGCATGGCGGTGGCTTGAAGGAGTGGAGTGAAGGCAAGTGTGGTAGCGGTATTCATCTTGGAAAGATCATAAAGACCACAGGCCAACACTCGGACGTCTTGGAGTCGTGTCTGTCTTCGGATCCATTTGGAAAAGTCTTTCATATCCTCACTCGCCAATAAGAGTCGAGAGAGGCGAAAGGAAGTGAACGTTCGGGATCGTACTTGGACTTGGGAAAGGGACGACAGAGGAAGGACATCACATTCTTGTTGATAAGAGTTATTGGCAGAACTGCTTCCAATCAAGGCGAAACTGCGAAGACGAGGCAGACGCAAGAGTGCCTCCATGAGAGATTCCCACAAATTAAAGTGGAGATCATCGGCCAAAGTATCACGGATAAAGGGTCCGCATAGTTGGACTTTGATATCCATCAAGCAGGTATTTTGCTCGAGACTTTCAATCAAGTCTTCCCATGCTGATGTTGGAATGCCTGGTACCAGAATCAACCGCAAGGACTTGTCCTTGTTTTCACGGATTTGAAGCGACAACTGTGTGAGATCCATTGTGAGGATATATTCTTGTTACCAGCGGATGTAGTATAGTTCTGAAGTGACGAAAATATCACTTTTGATTTGGCTAGGTAGGGATGGGAGGAGGATGGTTATATTGATGTGACGGTTCGAGAAACTTTTCGAAAAAACTTGAAAATTAATGAGAAGAGATACCACGTTGCTTCTCTCGGAATGAAAAAAGTGGTCGATGTCCATCCATGCAGGTATGTACCACCAGTATGGAAGAAGGAAATTGAATACTAGCTAGCTAGCTAGCTGTTAGGTAGTAGTAGTATTCCCATCATCGGACAATCATCAACCGCTTGGGTGGATGGTAAGGTTTGGCCGGTTGACTACTTGCTACAAGCTACCTAGCTAGTAGTAAAAAGCACAGCTCACAATAAAACATCCAAAACGGTTGGTCGCTGTAAATACTCGGCGGCGGGGTCTTGAAGTCACGAGGAGCCTTGGGGATGGCTTCCGTCACTGATCTTTGGTAAATGGGATGCACAAAATTGTACTTAAAACTCTAAAGTACATTCTGGATTGTTACTGCAGGGAAATGAGGAAACCAAAAAGAGGGAAATAGATCTTAGATTTTAGCAAATTTCTTATGTGTACCGCGTTGGCCCAAGACGTTTGTAACGCATCTCCCTGATAGCAAACGGCCTATCCGTGAATAGAATTGATAAAAGCCCATTGAAAACTTTGACTTTAACCGTGGAGATTCCTATCTCTTCAGTAAGATATACTGGAAACCTTTTCTCATATATGGCGATATCCACGGTATACAATAATCCACTTTATCTGTCACACTTGCAGTCAGTAGTATCAATTTAGTAGTACGGTTGGCGTTAACGATGACCGAAAAGGACATTGTATCTTTTAGTTGGATGGATCTTTTAGATTTTTTTCAGTCCTAGGAGTAGCCACCGTCAGAAGGCTTTTTGCTGTGCAACCGTAGAACCCGAAGAATAAAACAACTGCTCGGTCGCCGAAGGATTAGAGGGCAATACTGTGAATCCCTACCTCCAGCCGAAGTAGAAAAGTCTATGTCCAGTCAACTATTATGCCCAGTGAAGTACTCGGGTTGTAACTCACGAACTAATTGGAGGAAGCTAACTGCACTCTCCGAGTGTACGGTACGCATGCGTGGCAGTAGCTAACTAACGTAGCCAAACGCCTCTACCAGTACGTAACAGTACTGGAAAACTACAGTAGAAACCAGAAGCTCAAAGTTGACGTGTAAGGAAGAATGGTTTTGCATAAATCGTGGACGAGGGCAATTGCCGGCATCCGAACTGAGGGCTGTGAAAACTTGACGACTCTCTGTTCGGAATGTGTTCGTTGGACGGTGGTGAGGACGGTGGTGAAAACTCTTGGTCTGTCTTGGATACCAGTACGACGAAACCAGCACCTGGTGATGACCGGCTACCGGATAAAATTGTTGCGTTAACTATTCGTGATCTGTTTCACAAGATCATGAAACTCCAACCGGCCAAGAGAATGCACGCATGCTAGCTAGCTAGTGCACGATCTGGCGCCATCAAGTGTTTACAACCAAGAAATGAAGTTCGTGATCATGCAAAGCGTTACTAAAATAGGTGACAGTAACGGTGGTTGCAGTGTCTGGTAGCTGCGCTGCATAATTAGTGCCACCTGGCAAAGCTGAAGCGCACTGCGCGGTCTTGACGGGCTCCGAACTTTTACAGTCCATTCAAATTCACCTTCCCTTCTTTTGCGGCAGTAGCAGAACAAAGCGAACAT
>Ga0163149_10004723_pt1 | contig 14687 bp, 12 predicted proteins | sample OliLakLV19MP5G1_FD_148604 | JGI IMG/M metagenome (GOLD analysis project Ga0163149, IMG submission 148604) | Freshwater microbial mat bacterial communities from Lake Vanda, McMurdo Dry Valleys, Antarctica - Oligotrophic Lake LV.19.MP5.G1 | ecosystem: Environmental > Aquatic > Freshwater > Lake >...
GTCCTGAAGAACTGTTTGCAATGACAGCATTTGCGCTGCCCGGGGGGATTCATGCCTGGCACCGTCCCGCGTCACGCCGGAAGCGACAACCCCTCGCTCGCTCACCTGAAACACCAGTAACGGCAGGAAGAAAATCCACCCAGCCGAAGAAGAACTTTTTTGGGAGAAGTGGGAAGAAAAGCCACGGAAGAAACCGTGCCTTTCAAATCGCCATGATTTGGTGAGTTTCATCCCGCCGCTGACAACAGAGGAGCGGGTTTTTAATTTCACGCCGGAACGAGGTCATTCCTTTACTAGAAAGCCACGTGGTCGGGGCGGCGGGCGTGGGCATCAAGCTGGATCAACACAGCCGCCAGGGGTGGCCTCGCGATGACAAAAATGGCGGACGTTGGAACGCGCTCTGTTGCGAGGCGAGCTCGCAACCTACAAGATTTCAACGCACGACATCGTCGTAGAGACGAGAGCTACGATTTGTTCAAATCCTGTGCGCCCAAGTGCGAAGGCTGGAACGACGTTCAGGTTGCGAGGCGAGCTCGCAACCTACCGGGATCAATCCCACGGGTCGGAGACCCGTGCCACTTTCCAACCCAAATCCCACAGGCCCGGAGGCCTGTGGCTACGACTGGATTTGTTTTCGATTCCACCACCGGAGTTGCGAGGCGAGCTCGCAACCTACGGGAGGTCGAAACACAAAAGACAAACGCGTTCGGAGGCCGCGTTCCACCTTGGGTGTTCGGGCGCGGTCACGCCCTACCCTCAAGGACAAGGCGGCACGGCGACGAGCGCCGGCCCTACAAAGACAGCCAGAAAAAAGCCGCAGATTTTTGGGTCTGCGACTTGAGAGTGGTTCGCCTGCGAGCAGGCTCCGACGTTTATCAGCTGGCGCTGGCTTCGGTTGGGACGGGCGTGGCGGCGCGGGGGGCTTCTTCCATCGGGATCTCGCCACCGAGCGGAAGCGTGACTTTCAACTTCTTGTAAGTTGGTAGTCCCGTACCGGCCGGAATCAAGTGACCCATGATGACGTTTTCCTTGAAGCCCTTCAGCCCGTCGACCTTGCCGAGAGTGGACGCATCGGTGAGGACGCGCGTGGTCTCTTGGAAAGACGCGGCGGAGATGAAGCTTTCGGTTTCGAGCGATGCCTTGGTGATGCCCAGGAGGATCGGCTCGGCCTCAGCGGGCTTACCACCGGCGACGTCCAGGCGCTTGTTTTCGCGCAGGAACGTGGTGCGGTCAATCTGCTCGCCCCAGAAGAACTCGCTGTCACCGGGATCAGAAATGCGGACCTTGCGGAGCATCTGACGGATGATGACCTCGATGTGCTTGTCGTTAATCGACACGCCTTGGAGACGATAGACTTCCTGCACCTGACCGATGAGGAATTCGTAGAGCGCTGTTGGCCCGAGGATTTCGAGGATCTCATGGGGATCAGCGGAACCTTCGGTCAAGTGCTGGCCCTTGTGCACGACGTCACCCGGTTGGATGATGATGTGTTTCCCGTGCGGGATGAGATGCTCTTCTTCGGCGCCGGCTTCTTCGTTACGAACGACGAGCTTGCGCTTGCCGCGGATCGAACCTTCGAAGGTGATGACGCCATCAATGCGGGCCATCTCGGCGGCTTCCTTCGGACGACGGGCTTCGAAAAGCTCGGCGACGCGGGGGAGACCACCGGTGATGTCCTTGGTGACGGACGCCTGACGAGGCGTCTTGGCGAGCAAGGAACCGGCTTGGATGATGTCGCCTTCGTTGACGACGATTTGCGCGCCGGTCGGAATCGCGTAGGCGGCCACGGGTTTATTGTGGTCGTCGCGAATTTCGATCTGCGGATTTAAGTCTTCCTTGTGCTCGATAACGACGGTCGCGAGACGGCCGGTGGCTTCGTCGAGTTCGCGCTTCACGGTCACGCCAGGGATCATGTCCTTGAAGTGGAGTGAGCCGGACTTTTCGGAGAGAACCGGAATGTTGTACGGATCCCATTGCGCGATGGACTGGCCCTTGATGACCTTGTCGGCATCGTTCACGGAGAGAACCGTACCGACGACGATCGGGTAAACTTCGAGCTCGCGATCGTTTTCGTCCAAGATTTGGAGGGAGCCAGTCTTGTTGAGCACGATGTTGAGGCCTTCGGTCTGCACGAGACGGAGTCCGCGATATTTCACGGTGCCGCTGTTACGAACCTTGATTTCGGGATTCTTCATCGCGCCGGTGGCCACGCCACCGATGTGGAACGTACGCATCGTGAGCTGAGTGCCGGGTTCGCCGATCGACTGGGCGGCGATGATGCCGACGGAGTCACCGATCTTCGCGACCTTGTTGGTGGCGGGATTGATGCCGTAGGACTTGGCGTCGATGCCGAGTTCGCTGGTGGAGGTGAGCGGGGACATGACTTTGACGCGCTCGATTCCGGAGTCTTCGATGCGGTGGGCCATTTCCTCGGAAACGAGATCACCGGAGGCGAGGAGCAACTTAGTGGGAGCGAGCGGATCCTTGATGTCGTCGGCGGAGCAGCGACCGACGATGCGCTCGGACAGGGAGACGAGGAGGGTTTCACCTTCGTAGATGGCTTTCTTCCAGATGCCTTCGCGGGAACCGCAATCTTCCTCGGCGATGACCACGTCCATGGCCACGTCGCAAAGCTTACGGGTCATGTAACCGGCATCGGCGGTCTTCAGCGCGGTGTCGGCGAGACCCTTGCGGGCGCCGTGCGTCGAGATGAAGTATTCCAGAACGGTGAGGCCCTCGCGGAACGAGGACAGAATCGGACGCTCGATGATTTCGCCGGACGGCTTGGCCATCAGGCCGCGGAGACCGCAGAGCTGACGCACCTGCTGTTTGTTACCGCGGGCACCGGAGTCCATCATGATGTACACCGGATTAACCTCGGGCCGGCCGTCGTTGTTTTCCAATTTCGCGAACACGGCTTTGGCAATGCGATCGGTGGCGCCGGTCCAGATATCGATGATCTTGTTGTAGCGCTCGCCGGAGGTGATGATACCTTTTTTGTACTGGGATTCGACTTCGTCGACCTTCTTGCTGGCATCGTTCACGATCTCCTTTTTGTTTTCAGGAATGATCATATCGTCGATACCGATCGAGATGCCGGCTTGCATCGCAGTCTGGAAGCCGAGCTCCTTGAGCTTATCGAGGGTGATGACAGTAACGGGCGCACCCGCCACCTTGTAGGTGTTGAGGATGAGATCGCCGAGTTTGCCTTTCGGCGTCGGGAAGTTGATGAAACCGAGACCAGCGGGCCAGATTTCGTTGAAAATCACGCGGCCCACGGTGGTGCGGATAATTTTGCGCTCCTTGTTACCGTAGACGGTGTCTTTCTTGTAATCGGGATTGGGGATATCGACCCAGTCGTGAACTTTGATCGCCCCGTCGGCCTTCGCGTAGAGCACTTCCTGCAAGCCGGCCATGAGCGGCACGCGCACGCCCTTGGCGGGCTTGGTGCGGGGCTCGATGCTGAGGTAATACGCACCCAACACGATGTCCTGTGACGGAGTGAGGATCGGCTTACCGGAGGATGGCGAGAAGATGTTGTTCGTCGACATCATGAGGAGCTTGCACTCCAAGATGGCTTCGAGGGACAACGGCACGTGGACGGCCATCTGGTCACCGTCGAAGTCCGCGTTGTAAGCGGTACAAACGAGCGGGTGAACGCGGATCGCGGAACCTTCGATGAGCACGGGCTCGAAAGCCTGGATCGAAAGACGGTGGAGCGTCGGCGCGCGATTGAGCAGCACCGGATGGCCCTTGGTGACTTCCTCGAGAATATCCCACACTTCGGGAGATTTCTTCTCGATCATCTTGCGCGCACCGCGGACGGTGTGCACGAAGCCGAGTTCCTTGAGCCGGCGAATGATAAACGGTTCGAAGAGCACGAGCGCCATTTTCTTCGGGAGCCCGCATTGGTTGAGCTTGAGCTCGGGACCGATGACGATGACGGAGCGGCCGGAATAATCCACACGCTTGCCGAGCAAATTCTGACGGAAGCGACCCTGTTTACCCTTGAGCATATCGGACAGGGACTTCAACGCACGGTTGCCCGCGCCAGTGACGGGACGGCCGTGACGACCGTTGTCGAACAAAGCGTCAACCGCCTCCTGGAGCATGCGTTTTTCGTTATGAATGATGACGTCAGGCGTCTTCAACTGCATCAGATTCCGCAGACGATTATTGCGGTTGATGACGCGGCGCTAGAGATCGTTCAGATCGGAGGTAGCGAAACGGCCGCCCTCGAGAGGAACGAGTGGACGAAGGTCAGGCGGGATGACAGGCAGAACTTCCATGACCATCCACTCGGGACGGGACTTGGAGCTGATAAAACCGCCGATGACCTTGAGGCGCTTGGAGAGCTTCTTCTTGATCTGCTTCGAGCGCGTGGCGCGCATCGTCTCGTGCAACTCGGCGACGACGGCTTCCATGTCGATCTGCATGAGCACATCGCGCACGGCCTCGGCACCCATCTTCGCGGTGAAGGCATCAGCGCCGTACTCTTCCATGGCCTGCTGATATTCCGTTTCCGTGAGGAGCTGCTTGAGTTCGAGCGGAGTTTTGCCCGCGTTCACGACCATGTAGTTCTCATAGTAGATGACGCGCTCGAGCGAACGGGCGGTCATATCGAGCAGGAGACCGAGGCGGCTCGGCATGCTCTTGAGGAACCAAATGTGGGAGACCGGCACGGAGAGCTCGATATGGCCCATGCGCTCGCGACGGACGCGGGCGATGGTCACTTCGACGCCGCAGCGATCGCAGACGACATCCTTGTACTTGATGCGTTTGTACTTGCCGCACGCGCATTCGTAGTCGCGCACGGGGCCAAAGATTTTTTGGCAGAAGAGACCACCTGGCTCTGGTTTGAAGGTACGATAGTTAATCGTCTCAGGATTTTTAACCTCACCCTTCGACCACGCGCGGATAATTTCCGGCGAGGCGACGGTGATGGAAACGCTGTCGAATGGATTCTCGTCAGATCCGAGGACCTGACGGACTTCTTCACGGGCTATTTCGTTGCTCATTGTGTGATGCTCCCAGTGTTGCGTTTAATAAAGATTAGCGGTTACCGCCGAGGGCTTCGGACAGTTGTGTGCGCTTGCCGAGTTTAATGTCGAGGCCGAGGGCCTGCATTTCTTTGACCAAGACGTTGAACGATTCCGGCGTGCCGGCGCTCAGCGTGTTGTCGCCCTTGACGAGCGATTCGTAGATCTTAGTGCGACCATTAACGTCGTCGGACTTGACCGTGAGGATTTCCTGCAGCGTGTGCGCCGCGCCGTAAGCTTCGAGCGCCCACACTTCCATTTCGCCGAAGCGCTGGCCGCCGTATTGGGCTTTGCCGCCCAACGGTTGCTGCGTGACGAGCGAGTAGGGACCGACGGCACGGGCGTGAATTTTGTGCGAGACAAGATGGTTCAGCTTCAGCATGTAGATGTAGCCGACCACGACCTCCTGATCGATCTTGTCGCCACTGCGACCGTCGAAGACCACGCTCTTACCCGTGGTCGGCAGCTTGGCCTCCTTCAGGTATTCACGAACGCGCTTTTCAGGAATGCCGTCGAAGACCGGTGTCGCGACCTTCAAGCCGAGCTTTTTGCAAGCCCAGCCGAGATGGGTCTCGAGCACCTGACCGACGTTCATGCGTGAGGGCACGCCGAGTGGGTTCAAGCAGATTTCGACGGGAGTACCATCGGGCAGGAACGGCATGTCTTCTTCGGGCACGATCTTGGCGACCACACCCTTGTTCCCATGTCGACCGGCCATCTTGTCACCGACTTCGAGCTTCTGCTTGGTGGCGATGTAAACTTTGACCTGCTTGATGACGCCGGCGCCTTCAGTGTCGCCGGTTTCGATCGAACCGATCTTGCGTTCGCGGTCACCTTCGAGTTCGTCGAACTTGGATTGGAACGAGCTGATGATCTCCATGATCTTGATGCGAACCGGTGAAGGATCGATCTCGACGTGCTTCGCCACGGCGGCGAGCTTGCGGAGGAGGGTCTTGGTGATCTTGCGATTCGCCGGGATGATGATTTCGCCGCTCTGGCCGTTGATGACGTCGAGGGGAATCTTCTCACCGAGGAGAATGTTGGAGAGCGCTTCGGTCAGCTGCTCGCGCAGTTTGTCCATCTGCGTCTTGTAGTCTTCCTGGATCTGCTTCACCTGACGGCGGCGATCAGAAGGCGACAGGCGGTCGCGCTCGGCATCGAGCCGGGAAGTATTGATCTTCACGTCCATGATCATGCCGGTCACGCCGGAGGGCACGATGAGGGAAGTGTCCTTCACGTCCGCGGCCTTTTCGCCGAAGATGGCGCGGAGGAGTTTTTCCTCTGGAGCCAGTTCGGTTTCAGACTTCGGGGTGATCTTACCGACGAGAATATCGCCAGGCTTCACCTCGGCACCGATGCGGATGACGCCGTTGTGATCGAGATTCTTCAGCGCTTCTTCACCGATGTTCGGGATGTCGCGCGTGATTTCTTCCGGCCCGAGCTTGGTATCGCGAGCGGTGACTTCGAACTCTTGAATATGGATAGAGGTAAAAATATCCTCCTTCAGCACTTTCTCGGAGATGAGGATAGCGTCCTCGAAGTTGTACCCATTCCAAGGCATGAACGCGACAAGGATGTTACGGCCGAGCGCGAGCTCGCCGTGATCGGTCGAGGGACCATCCGCGATGCATTCGCCCTTCTTGACCTTCTGGCCCTTCTTGACGATCGGACGTTGATTGAAGCAAGTACCGGCATTCGAGCGCATGAATTTACGCAGCTCGTAATAGTACATGTGATTTTTCGGATCATGCTTCGGGGTGCGCGGCAGTTCACCGTCTTTGGTGATGATGATGCGTTTCGCGTCTACGGAGGCGACGATACCAGCTTCCTCGGCGACCACGACGGTCTTCGAGTCACTGGCGAGCCGGCCTTCCAAACCGGTGCCGACGAACGGCGATTCGGTTTGGAGGAGTGGCACGCCTTGGCGTTGCATGTTCGAGCCCATGAGCGCGCGATTCGCGTCGTCATGCTCGAGGAACGGAATCAAACCGGCGGCCACGGAGACGACCTGCTTCGGTGAGACGTCCATCAAGTCGACCTCGTCGGCCGTGACTTCAAGGAAGTTACCGGAGTTACGAGCGGTGACCTTGCCGACGTAGTGACCCTTCTCATCCAACTCGGAATTCGCCTGCGCGATGGTCTTGCCCTCTTCTTGGTCGGCGGTGAGATAAACAACTTTGTCACTCACGCGGCCTTTCTCGACGATGCGGTAAGGAGATTCGATGAAACCGAATTCGTTAACGCGGGCGTAAGTGGCGAGCGAGTTGATCAGACCGATGTTCGGACCTTCCGGCGTCTCGATCGGGCAGATGCGGCCGTAATGGGAAGGATGCACGTCGCGCACTTCGAAGCCGGCGCGTTCGCGGTTCAAACCTCCTGGCCCGAGTGCGGACAAACGGCGTTTGTGCGTGAGCTCGGCGAGCGGATTGATCTGATCCATGAACTGCGAGAGCTGGCTGCGCGCGAAGAAATCGCGGATCACGGTCGTCAGAGCTTTCGGATTAATCAGCTTCTGCGGAGTGATCGAGTCGACGCTCTGGTCATAAAGGGTCATGCGCTCGCGGACAAGACGCTCGGTGCGGCTGAGACCAACGCGGCATTGGTTGGCGAGCAGCTCGCCGACCGTACGGACGCGACGGGAACCCAAGTGATCGATATCGTCGACGATACCGTCGTTCTTCTTCAGGCGGACAAGATACTTCGTGGCGGCGACGATGTCAGCGGCCTCGAGAATGCGCATTTCGAGATCGGTCTTAAGATCGAGTTTCTGGTTGATCTTGTAGCGACCGACGCGACCGAGATCATAGCGCTTCGGATCGAAAAACAGGCGCTTGAGAAGGGCCTTGGCGTTGGCGGTCGTGGGTGGCTCGCCCGGACGCAGCTTCTTGTAAACTTCCTTGAGCGCTTCCTCTTCGTTGCGGGTCGGATCTTTCTTGAGCGCGCGGATGATGGCGCCTTCGTCGGCGGTGGTGTCGATCAGACGCATCGACTTGATGTCGTGCTTCTCGAACGTGCGGACGATCTGCTTGGTCAACGGCTCGAAAGCGCGGGCCAGCACGACGCCCTTCTGGGCATCGATGACGTCTTCGACGAGGACGAGGGTCGAAACATTCTCGAGATCGAGCGCCTTGGAAACTTTGAGTTCCTGGACGTCGTAGAAAAGATTCAGGATATCCAAATCGTTGCTGAAACCGATGGAGCGAAGCAGCGTGGTGATGAGGAATTTCCGGCGGCGGCGACGGCGGTCGAGATAGACGTAAAGCAGATCGTTATTGTCGAACTGTACTTCGAGCCAGGTACCGCGGTCAGGAATGACGCGGAAAGAGTGCAGGAGTTTGCCGTTCGGATGTGTGGCAACCTCGAAACAGATTCCGGGCGAACGATGAAGCTGGGAAACGACCACGCGCTCGGCACCGTTGATGATGAAGGAGCCGCGCTCGGTCACCATGGGGATGTCGCCCATGAAAATTTCCTCGTCCTTGATGAAGTCTTCTTCGCGCAAGCGGAGCTTCACGTAGAGCGGAACGGCGTAAGTCGTGCCTTCGCGCAGGCACTCGATCTCGGAGCTCTTCGGCTCGCCGATCGTGTAGGAGACGTACTCGAGGGTCAGACGCTCGTCATACGAGTTGATCGGAAACACTTCACGGAATACGGCCTCAAGCCCGACTGGCTTGCGCTGCTTCTCGGGCGTATCTTTCTGGAGATATTCGAGGTATGAGCTGATCTGCAGCTCAATGAGGTCCGGTGGAGGAATTACTTCGCGCAGTTTGCCAAAGTTAGCGCGTTCGTGATGTTGTGTGCGGTCGGCCATGGGATCTTCCGATTAGGTGTGAAAAAAGGAGCAGAGTCAGTTCGCGCCAGCGAGGGCGACGAAACTGGCAGAAAAGCACAGCGAGAAGGAAATCTCGTCGCGCCGGGAAAGAACAAAATTAAAGCCGAAGGCCAAGCCGTGTTTGCACGCGGCCTGACCCCGGGAAGTGGAACTGTAGGCGTTGGTCAGGGCCAAACGCGGGTTATTTGACCTGAACTTTGGCACCAGCGGCTTCGAGCTTCTTCTTGATGTCCTCGGAGTCGGCTTTGTTGACGCCTTCCTTGACCGCTTTCGGAGCGCCTTCGACGAGGTCTTTGGCTTCCTTGAGACCCAGGCCAGTGATGGCGCGGACTTCTTTGATGACGCCGATCTTGTTGGCCCCGGCTTCGAGAAGCATGACGGTGAACTCGGTCTGCTCTTCAGCGGCGACCACGGGACCAGCAGCGGCAGCGGGACCGGCGGCGACGGCAGCAGCGGCGGAAACGCCCCACTTACCTTCGAGAGTTTTGACCAATTCGGCCAGTTGAAGAATGGTCTTACCGTTCAGCCATTCGATGCCCTGTTCGTCTGTGATGTTGCTCATGTTATTTTTTTCCTGAAGCAGCTAGCGGTTTCGAAAAATGAAACGCGTTTAAGAGACGTATCTCCTAGCGGCCTCCTTGGATGGTTGCTCTCCGGCTCGCGCCGGAAAAATGTAATTGTTGCAGTGTGGGATTAAGCGGCCGGAGCAGCGGGCTGCTCCTTCTTGATCTTGGCGTCGAGGACGCGCACGAAGGCGGCGCCTTGCATGGTGAGCAGGCCCAGGAACATCGAACGCAACACCTCGAACGAGGGCAGCTCGGCTAATTTGTCGAGTTCGGCGGCGCTGAATACTTTCTTTTCCAGCATACCGACCTTCACTTCCAACTTTTGCTTTTCCTTGATGTATTGCTTCAGGACCTTGGCGACGCCGGCGGGATTTTTTCCGCCCACGACGACCGCAGTCTGACCGCTCAGGCTCTTGTCCACTTCGGGCAGGCCAAAGGCCTTGGCCGCGACGCGGAACGAGCTGTTCTTCACCACGTGAAACTCGGCCTTTTCAGGCGCGAGACGTTTGCGCAGTTCTGCGGCATCAGCCACAGTCAGCTTGGTGAAATTGGTCAGGATAACGTAGTCGGACTTCTTCAGATGCCCGGTGACCTCGTCGATCAAATATTTCTTTTCGGCTCTCATGGTACAGGTGTTCCGGGTTAGATTTTGTTGAGTTCGGCGGCGGCGAGTTTAACGCCGGGGCTCATCGAACAGGAGATAACAGCGGTCCTGAAATAATGCCCCTTGAAGGAAGCGGGCTTGGCTTTCGCGACCGCGTCGAGGACGGCGGTGGCGTTTTCCGCGATCTGCGCCGCGGTGAACGAACGTTTGCCGATGCCGACGCCGATGTTGGCGGTCTTGTCCATCTTGAATTCCACGCGACCGGCCTTAACAGCCTTGATGCCGGCGGCGACATCGTCGGTCACGGTGCCGGACTTGGGATTCGGCATGAGACCTTTCGGTCCGAGTACGCGAGCCAGAGTACGAACTTGCTTCATGGCATCGACGGTCGAGATGGCGACATCGAAGTCGAGCCAGCCCTCGTTGATCTTGGCCATGATGTCGGTCAAACCGGCATGGTCGGCCCCAGCGGCGAGCGCTTTCGCAGCGTCGTCCGTGAAGACGAGCACGCGGATCTTCTTGCCGGAACCATTGGGCAACGGCGTGGTGCCGCGAACCATTTGGTCGCCTTGAGAAGGATCGACGCCGAGGCGCAGAGACAATTCGATGGTTTCATCGAATTTAGCCTTCGGGAATTTCGTAAGGATTTCGACGGCTTCAATGAGCGCGTAGTCCTTGGTGAGATCAGCGACTTGAACGGCGCTGCGGTATCGTTTGCTATGTTCCATTATTAACTCCTTGCGGTGCGAACGTCCCGGGTGGGACTCCCGCGGTGAGCGGTTGTGGTTGAGGGAAAAATCAGTCGATGACTTCGATGCCCATGTTGCGGGCGGTGCCGGCGATCATGCGGATGGCGGCTTCTTCGCTGTTGGCGTTGAGGTCCGCCTTCTTGAGTTTGATGATCTCGATGATCTGCTTCTTCGTGACCTTGCCGACCTTGTCGGAGTTAGGCTTGGCCGATCCGGAAGCGATGCCGGCGGCTTTCTTGAGCAAGACGGCCGCGGGTGGCGATTTGCAGATGAACGTGAAGGATTTATCGGAATAAACCGTGATCACGACCGGAATAATCATTCCGTTCTGGTCTTTGGTTTTCGCATTAAACTCCTTGCAGAAGCCCATGATGTTGACGCCTTGGGCGCCAAGAGCTGGACCGACCGGAGGTGCTGGATTAGCAGCACCCGCTGGGAGTTGGAGACGAACGTAGCCTTGAATTTTTTTGGCCATGGTGAGTGTTTTTTGAGGACTGGTTGGTGGTGGGCGGCGGATCAGCTTTCAGAGGCGCGCTGGACCTGCCAGTATTCGAGTTCGACGGGCGTAAACCGACCGAAAATGGAAACCGAAATCTTGAGCTTGCCGCGGGCGGGATCGATCTCGTCGACGCGGCCGGTCAGATTGGCGAAAGCGCCATCGGTGATCTTGAGCTCTTCACCGACTTCAAAGGAAACCTTGGGCACTTCCTTGCCGGTGGCTGCTTCGATGCGGGCCTTGATCTCGTCAACTTCCGTTTGCCGGAGCGAAGCGGGATGTTCGCCGCCAACGAAACCGATAACACCCGAGGCATCTTTGACGAAATAAAACGGCTTGATGATGACCTTCTTTTCCTCGTCGTAGAGCTTCATGTTAATGAAGACATAACCCGGATAAAGTTTGCGGACCTTCGTGGATTTTTTGCCGGCCTTTACTTCGGAAACCGTCTCGGTGGGCAGCAGAACTTCGAAGATGTAATCATCGAGCTCCTCAGCCTTCTTGAAGCGCTCCAAGTAAGTTTTCACCTTGTTCTCCTGGCCGGAGAGGGTGTGCAGGGCGAACCACTGGGCGGTCGGGGTGGAAGTCGAAGACATCGTCGGAAAGGTTCGGCTTAGCGGCTGACCAGTTGGGTCACCGCATCGACAAAGTTATAGAGGGCAAAATCGCTGATGCTGGTGAACGCGCCGAGGAGCAAGCAGGCGACGATCACGACGATCGTGGAATCTTTGAGCTCCTCGCGGGTTGGCCAACTGGCTTTCTGCAACTCGGCGAAGAGTTCGCCGAAAAAAATACGAGCACTGCGGAATGGATTTGCCATGATGTTTGCGTAGGTCGGGCGGTGAATGGTGGCAGGGGCGGAGGGAATCGAACCCCCAACCAACGGTTTTGGAGACCGCTACTCTACCAATTGAGCTACACCCCTGTGATAATTTCTTTTAGACGACGCAGCCGGAGCCCTGAAAAGGGACCCCGGCGCGTGAGTCTGAAGGTTGTTGGTCGCTTATTCGAGGATCTCGGTCACGCGGCCGGCACCGATGGTGCGGCCACCTTCACGAATGGCGAAGCGTTGCAGCTTCTCCATGGCGATAGGCGCGATGAGATCGATTTCGACGCCAATGTTGTCACCAGGCATGACCATCTCGACGCCTTTCGGCAGATGGGCGACGCCGGTCACGTCGGTGGTGCGGAAGAAGAATTGCGGGCGATAACCGTCGAAGAACGGCGTATGGCGGCCACCCTCGTCCTTGGAGAGAACGTAGATTTCGGCCTTGGCCTTCTTGTGCGGTTTAATCGACTTCTGGGCGGCGATAACCTGACCGCGCTGGATGCCTTCCTTGTCGATACCACGGAGAAGAATACCGACGTTGTCGCCAGCCTGACCTTGGTCGAGGAGCTTGCGGAACATTTCGATACCGGTAACGACGGTGGCAACGGTGTCCTTAAGACCGACGATTTCAACGTTGTCGTTGAGCTTGCAGATACCGCGCTCGATACGACCAGTGGCGACAGTGCCACGACCCGTGATCGAGAACACGTCTTCAACGGACATCAGGAAAGGCTTATCGAGTTCACGAACGGGCTCTTCGATCTCGCTATCGATCGCTTCCATCAGTGCCTGAATGGCGGCATTACCTGCAGGGGTGCCCTCTAGGGCGGCAGTGGCGGAGCCACGGATGATCTTGGCGTTCTTACCGTCGAATTGATACTTGGTGAGCAAGTCACGAATTTCTTCTTCAACGAGCTCGAGGAGATCTGGATCATCGATCAGGTCGACCTTGTTCAGGAAAACTACGATCTTTGGCACGCCAACTTGGCGGGCGAGCAGCACGTGCTCCTTTGTCTGCGGCATTGGGCCGTCAGCGGCGGAGACCACGAGGATCGCACCGTCCATCTGGGCGGCACCGGTGATCATGTTTTTGATGAAATCGGCGTGGCCGGGGCAGTCGACGTGCGCATAGTGGCGCTTGTCTGACTCATATTCCACGTGGGCGACCGCGATGGTCACGGTCTTGGTGGCGTCACGCACGGTACCGCCCTTGGCGATGTCAGCATAGGTCTTGACTTCAGCGAGGCCTTTGCGGGCCTGAACCGCGAGAATTGAGGCGGTTGTGGTCGTTTTACCGTGATCGATGTGGCCGATCGTGCCAACGTTGACGTGCGGTTTCTTGCGTTCGAATGTTGCTTTAGCCATGTGGAGTTGTGTTTTGGATTTGTATTGAAGTGGTTGACTTTGATTAACGTCGGTGGAGTCGGCCGACGTGCCTGGAGCCCAGAACGAGATTCGAACTCGTGACCTCGTCCTTACCAAGGACGTGCTCTGCCAACTGAGCTATCTGGGCAGACTGAAGTTAAGGCAAAAAACAAAGAGAACGAAGAGGCAATGATTCAAAAAAAGGACCGTCAACTAGATTCTTACTCTTTTTAAAAAAATCTACGGTCCGATCCGAACCACGTAGCGTCCAGGCGCAAGACGCTCTCCGATTCGATAGCTATTCACTAGATAATCCCTCAATTTCCCGTCGATTTCGTCGTTGCCGGACGTGGTGATCATCACCGGATCACCGATCAATCCAGCACTGGCCACCGCGACCAAAAATTCCACCGGGGCATAATCGATCAGGCCTAAGTTAAGATTTTTCAACGCTTCTGATGAATCCAACACCCCGTATTTCAACGATTTAACTTCAATAAATCCATCGCGCTGGATTAGCGGCTGGCTGGCACGATCACTCGCTCCGAAGCCGGCGAATGGGGCCACGTTGCCCCGCTCCAGAACCTCCGATATGCTGTTGCTGTTCGCCTCATCCGTTGCGCCGTAATCCGGGAGTGCACTCTCCGCAAAGTTTAGCTTGGATTCAAAATCACGAAACACCTGTCCCGGCTGCTTCACGACCCGAGCTGGCAATTCCCGTTGTTGAAAATTTCGATTTGTCGGCAAAAACAGTGGAGTGGGATCGAAAAACTCTGCGCGTTCTTCCATCACTCGATCGCTCACGCCCTGCCCTGCCCCAACGACTCGGACAAAGGGTCCGGTTTGTCCCCCGATGTCCGCCGTGACTTGCGGGTGCTTTGAACGGCTCCAAAAAAACCAAGCGCCCGTCACGGTAATCACCAGCCCCACGCTGACGAAAAACCGACGCCTAATTTGGATGCCAGCGATCTTCATGTTCCGCAGTTATCGCAACGGCTTGATCAAACCCGACTCCTCCGCCACCTGTGGCTCAGCCGCGACCAGCACGCTCAACCCCGCCGCCCGGGCCAAGTCACATAAGTCCACGAAGCCCTGCATCGACACCGCTTTATCATAACGCACCAGCATCACTGAACCAGGGTGATCCTTGCCATATTGCTGAATCCGTGGACGCAAATCCTGCAGATCAAAAATCCCCCCTTCAAAA
>Ga0163149_10004740_pt1 | contig 14650 bp, 13 predicted proteins | sample OliLakLV19MP5G1_FD_148604 | JGI IMG/M metagenome (GOLD analysis project Ga0163149, IMG submission 148604) | Freshwater microbial mat bacterial communities from Lake Vanda, McMurdo Dry Valleys, Antarctica - Oligotrophic Lake LV.19.MP5.G1 | ecosystem: Environmental > Aquatic > Freshwater > Lake >...
GGAAAATAGTGCTTATATGAAAGATTTAAATGGTGACTTAATACTTTGTGAATATGATATTTCGCCTGAGTTTTTTTATCAACATTCAATAAAGTCTTAAACTTCTCTATCTGACCTAATTAAGAAATCGGATGTTTATCACGCAATTTGCATTCAACTAAATTCTAAGTTTTCTTTTCTCCTCCCAATTTTTTCGACCATTAAATACAATAGTGGCAATATTATTAATGTCAGTAATGTAGCCGTTACCAAGCCGCCAATTACCACAGTTGCCAATGGCTTTTGTACTTCTGCTCCCGCTCCATGCGATAAAGCCATAGGCATAAATCCCAAGGAAGCTACCATGGCAGTCATCAACACTGGGCGTAATCGATTTTGTGTGCCCTGAAGTATTACTTTCAATAAATTGTGTGAACCATTGATTTTCAAGCTATTAAACTCAGAAATAAGTACTATTCCATTTAACACTGCCACGCCAAACAAAGCGATAAAACCAACTCCTGCCGAAATACTAAAAGGCATTCCTCTAAGCCAAAGGGCTGCTAAACCGCCAATAGCAGAAAGCGGAATGGCACTGAAAATGAGCAAACAATACTTCATTGAATGAAATGTAAAATATAGCAACACCAATATCAAAAGCAATGCTAAAGGCAGGGCAATGGCAAGTCTGGTTTTGGCCTCTTGCAAATTTTTAAAGCTTCCGCCATACGTTACCGAATAACCCTCAGGCAATTTAATTTCATTATCTATTTTAGCCTTTACGTCTTTTACCAAAGATTCCACGTCTCTATTCCTCACATTAAATCCAACCACAATTCTTCGTTTTGTAAAATCTCTTTGTATTTGACTCGGTGCCGTTTTCATTTCAATTGAAGCCACTTGGGTAATAGGAATCAAATCGCCTTTTGCATTTGAAATATATAATTGGCTGATATCTTCCATACTTTTTCGGCTTTCTTCTCGCAGCCGCACCACCAAATCAAATCTTTTCTCGCCTTCGAAAACCAATCCGGCAGTTTCCCCCGCAAATGCAGTGCGTACGGTTCGGTTTATATCATCGATAGTCAATCCAAACTGGGCAATCTTTTGTCTATCGAGTATGATTTGAATTTGGGGTAATCCTGTTATTTTTTCTACATAAATATCTTTTGCACCATTTACTCCCGATGCCAATTTTCCAATGCTTTCAGCCAGAATGGCTAAAGAGTCTAGGTCGTCTCCATAAATTTTTAGTACCACATCTTGCCTTGCTCCAGTCATCAGCTCATTGAATCGCATTTGGATTGGTTGTTGAAAACCATAACTCACCCCGGGAATTTCTGCCAATGCTGCTTGCATTTTCTCAGTCAATTCTTCACGTGTTTTCGCTGATTTCCATTCCGATTTATCTTTAAGTGTGATTATTAAATCGCAAGATTCTACAGGCATAGGATCTACCGGAATTTCTGACGAGCCTATTTTTCCCACTACATTTATAACCTCTGGAAATCTATCTTTCAATATTTGAGCTGATTTTTCAGCCATATCCACGGTTTCGTTTAGTGAAGAACCTGGCATCAATCTCGATTCTACAGCAAAATCACCTTCTTCTAAGGTAGGAATAAATTCACCGCCCAATTGCAGAAAAACATATACCGAACTTATCAGCATTAGCAGTGAAATGCCAATTAAAATCAATTGTTTTCTAATGGCGAATGAAATAACGGGTCTGTAAACTTTGTGGAAGAAAGCAATTAATCCATCTGAGATTTTGGAGTTGAACTTTAATTTTCTGTCAAAAACCAATGCCGACATCATGGGTACATAAGTAATCGACAATAAAAATGCACCCAAAATAGCGAAAGACACGGTTTGTGCCATGGGCTTAAACATCTTGCCTTCTACACCAGTAAGTGCCCATATTGGCAAATAAACTATTAATATAATAATCTCACCAAAGGCAGCTGAGTTTCTGATTTTCGATGCAGAATGGTAAATTTCATCGTCCATTTGCTGTTTGGTAATGGCAATCTCAAGCTTTTGCTGGTTGGGTTTGAGGAAATTTAACGCCAAGTGATGAAGCGATGCTTCTACAATTATCACCGCCCCATCTACAATCAGACCAAAATCTATCGCTCCCAGCGACATCAAATTGCCTGAAACTCCAAATAAATTCATCATCGCAATGGCAAAAAGCATAGAAAGAGGAATCATAGATGCGACCACAAGCCCGGCTTTCAAATTTCCTAGCATTAGCACCAGCACAAATACTACAATCAAAGCTCCTTCAATCAGATTTTTGGAAACTGTCTCAATGGCTTTATTTACCAATTTTGTTCTATCGAGGAAAGGCTCAATAGTTAGGCCTTCAGGTAGTAATTTTTGAATTTCGGTAATTCGCTTTTTTACTTCTGCTATCACTTTCGATGAATTTTCACCTTTTAGCATAAGCACTATCCCACCTATAGCTTCGCCCTCGTTATTCAATGTCATTGCTCCAAAGCGTATAGCATGGCCAAATCGCACCTCTGCCACATCTCGAATGAATAGGGGAAGCCCATTTGTATTTTGCCTCACTACAATGTTTTCGATTTCGCTCAATGATTTTATTAAACCTTCTGTGCGGATAAAATATGCATTGGGTTTCTTTTCAATGTAAGCACCACCTGTATTTTGGTTGTTCTGTTGCAAGGCTTTAAATATTTCATCGGCAGTCACATGCATACTGCGTAGTCTATCGGGGTTTAAAGCAATTTCGTATTGCTTCAAAAAGCCGCCAAAGCTGCTTACATCTGCCAAACCGGGCGTGCCAAGCAGTTGCCTTCTCACCGTCCAATCTTGAATGGTTCGAAGTGTAGTAATATTATATTTCTGCTCAAATCCTTTTTCGACCCTAATTGTATACTGGTAAATTTCACCAAGCCCTGTAGTAATAGGCCCCAAATATGGGGTGCCAATGCCGGCAGGGATAGATTGCGAAGCGACTGCCAGCCTTTCACTTACTTGCTGTCTGGCCCAATATATATCTACCCCATCTTCAAAAACAATAGTTACTAGCGAAAGTCCAAAACGAGAAAACGATCTAATCTCTTCTATTTTCGGAATGTTAGCCATGCCCAACTCCAATGGAAAAGTGATAAGCCTTTCCACTTCTGGGGCTGCCAAAGCCGGAGTCGTAGTTATGATTTGTACCTGATTGTTGGTAATGTCAGGCACCGCATCGATGGGTATTTTTGTGGCAGACCAGCCGCCCCAAATTATCAATGCAAGTGTAAAAAGCCCGATTATAGGCTTGTTTTTAATTGAAAAATGAATGATGCTGTCTAACACAATCGCATTAATTTAATTGAAATAAAAAATTCGAGTTCTCGGTCAGAAGTCTTGTTGGTAAAAGCCTGACCAAATCAAAAAAAGTTAATTCAATTAAACTTTAGGGGGCTGAAATAGCGATTTTCCAGATATGGAAATAAATTTGACGACAGAAAAAGTAAAAAATTTAGGAGCAAATGCAATGGTTTCAAAAAGTTGAATCTTAATTTCATTCAATACAAATACCACATTTGCACTTTGATGGCTCAAAAAGGGTAAGCCTTCATGTTCGGGGTTGTCTTTGTGAGAGCTTTGATAATGCTCGGCCAAAAAATCTAAAAAATTCAGCTCATGGCATAATTTCGAATGTTCATAATAATGATTTACCAACCTTGGAATCTTAGCAAATTCCTCTATATCCAATTTTGGCATTAAACTGGCGGTAAAAATTAAAAAAGCTATAAAAATAGAGATTAGCTTTTGCATAAAATGAAAAACCCGTTAAATGTAAAGGCATTTAACGGGTTTAATTTACAATAAAAAACTTTATTGATTGACAATTAAATACGATTTGCTCACGCTTTTCATTACCATATCTACTATTTTGCCATAAAATGCGGCATAAGAATTGTGTAGTAAATCAAGCTTAGTAAGCAATCTATTGTTTAGATTTCTATCCCTGAATTCTGGTTTTAATATTTCCTCTAGCAACACAAATACATATATCATTTCACTATTCTTCAAGTTAAATCCTTTAGAATTCATGAATTTGATATTCTTTTTAAGCAAAGATTTGGCCTGTTTGAAATCGTGTTTAAATATAAAATATATATTTTCCAAAATTCTAGTTTCAAATTCATATTGAATGTAGAAGCTTTTAGAAACAAGCTTTTTAGCATTCTGAATATATTTATTAGCCTCATCATAATTGCCTGTAAGCAAATAATATTTGGCAAATAACAAGCTTCCCATTGTGCCTGATCCAGCTTGTTTGCTATCTATAAATATATTGAAACGATTGGCAATTAATTCTTTGGCAAAATCATATTTAGATATTATCAACGCCACTTGAGCAAATTTGGCATGGTGATAAAAATCATTTTCTAAAATATCGCTGTAGGCTTCAAAATTTGCCGAGTATTCTTCAAATGATTTCTCAAATTCACTATCCATATAGTACATTTCAGCAATTTTACATTTTGTCAATGCTAATTCTTCCTTGCTAAAAACTGCAGAATTCGCTTCTATCAGCTCTAAATTGTTTGTCAAATACTGAATTACTTTTTGGGGTTCGCCCGAGCTGTGATTGTAATACACCGACATTGCTTTTCTAGTGGCTTTCAGCAAATACAGTTTGGTAGCCAAGAAGCTGTTGCGTACATAAAATTCGTCATGCTCTTTCTTGTCTTTCTTTATGGCCAGATATTTTTCACCATAGGAAATAATTAAATCCTCATCTAGATTTTTAGCAGAAACTCTTTGTAGCAATTCGAAACATTTCGAGTAAAAGTGCTCAAGTACAGCTTTAGTTTCGCCCTCTTTAAGCATATCTTTCTCCTGCATCAACATTTCGTGAGTGAAATGGTTGTAGAGGTCTTTTCTATTTAAGTAAAACAAAAGATTGTAGCCTCTCTCCGGAATAAGCTCATCGTAAAACTTATCCATCAAAACCGAACAAATTTTGTAAAAGTGGGTCGATGTTATTTCCATTTCCTTACAAATGTCTTCCACTTCTGGAAGTTCTTTGTAGCGAAAAGAATATATAAAATCGAATACTCTTTTTTCTTTTCCAATCAATCTGATTTTTTTCAGTTTTGAAATCTCAGTCGGTTGAAGTACATTTAAAAACGATTGTAATTGACTCATGGTAGCTAATGGTTTAAAAAAACAAATTTAAGTAAGATAAATTTAATAGTCGGTTTTTTATCCAATTATTTTTGATTTTTTAACCTTTTTTTCTTACAACATATTGTAATTTTATAGTAAGCAAATAGATTTTTTCGCTCTAGTTTTAAAGAATTAATAATATTCAATATAGTAAAATATGCTTTCTAAAGCGTTTGGAGGAACTATTATAGGTGTAAATGCCTATGTGATAACGGTAGAAGTAAATGTAAGTCAAGGTAAAGATTTTTATTTGGTAGGATTGCCCGATAGTGCTGTAAAAGAGAGTGAACAAAGGGTGGAATCGGCAATGAAGCATTTGGGTTACAAAATGCCAAGGCAGAAAATAGTAGTAAACCTTGCCCCGGCAGATGTTAGAAAAGAGGGATCGAGCTACGATTTGCCCATTGCATTGGCAGTTTTAAAAGCGTCCGATCAGATTGTAGCCCAAGATTTGGATAGGTATATCATTTTGGGAGAGTTGGCACTGGATGGCATTCTTCGACCCATTAAGGGCGCTTTACCTATTGCCATCGAAGCTAGAAAGCAAGGCTATAAAGGGTTTATTTTGCCCAAAGAAAATGCAAAAGAGGCCTCGATAGTAAATAATTTAGACATTATTGGCGTAGAACATTTGCAAGAAGCGGTAGATTTTCTAGAAGGAAATTTGAAAATTGAGCCTTTGGTTACCGATACGCGCGACTTATTCTTTACTACTCAAAATGAATATGATGCCAATTTTTCGCAAGTGCAGGGGCAAGAAAATATAAAAAGAGCTATGGAGGTAGCTGCAGCAGGTGGCCACAATGTGATAATGATTGGCCCACCGGGGGCAGGGAAAACTATGTTAGCCAAGCGATTGCCCTCCATTTTACCCCCATTGTCGTTGGTTGAAGCATTGGAGACTACCAAAATTCATTCAGTAGCCGGAAAATTGGGCAAAGAGGCCACATTATTATCTATTCGACCATTTCGTAGCCCGCACCATACCATTTCAGATGTGGCTTTGGTGGGCGGTGGTGGCAACCCGCAACCAGGTGAAATATCTTTGGCTCACAATGGTGTGTTGTTTCTTGATGAATTGCCAGAATTTAAACGAACGGCTTTAGAAGTAATGCGACAACCACTTGAGGAAAGGCGAGTTACCATTTCCAGAGCAAAAATTTCGGTGGAATATCCTGCCAATTTTATGTTGGTGGCAAGCATGAATCCGTGTCCGTGTGGCTATTTCAATCATCCTGATAAAGAATGTACATGTGCACCTGGCACAGTGCAGAAGTATTTGAATAAAATAAGTGGGCCTTTGCTTGATAGAATAGACTTGCATGTGGAGGTAACGCCTGTGAGTTTTGATAAATTATCGGCAGATAGAAAAGCCGAACCAAGCGATAGCATACGCAATCGTGTGATAAAAGCTAGAGAAAGGCAAATTGCTAGATTTCAAAAACATCCTGATATTTTCTCTAATGCAATGATGCCACCTCAAATGGTGAAAGATATATGTACGCTCAATGAAGCAGGCAAATTATTAATTCAAAAAGCTATGGAGCGATTGGGACTTTCTGCCAGAGCTTACGACAGAATATTGAAAGTATCGAGAACGATAGCCGATTTGTCAGATAGTGATGATATTAAAATAGAACACTTGGCGGAAGCCATTCAATATCGAAGCCTTGATAGAGCCAGTTGGGGAAATTGAACAAGAAATTTAGTAATTGCTGTTTTATAGGCTTCAAACCAAATATTGCGCGCATTTTTTCTAATTTTGACTGAAACAAAAAAGGCTGAATCAATCTCTGACTCAGCCTTTTGAATTGGGATCACCTTTTTCTAATGCTTTTTATTTCTAGCTTCTGTCAAGTCTTGTACCAGCTTGTTATCAGAAATTCTCTTCAATTTGATTGGTTCTGTTTGTCCTTTTTTCAAAGTAAAAAATGATTGGTCGTAGAATAAATAAATAGATTGTCCTTCTTTTTCATTGAACTCTAATATCTCGTAAGGAGACGCATCAAAATTTCCATAAAGAAATAAAGTGCTTTCTTTGAGCATATAATGAAAACTATGTCTGCCATCTTGTACATTTTTAATGTCTACATCGGCAGTGTTCACCACTTTTTCTCCTGTGGCTATAGTAACGGGTGACTTCGGCATATTGGCTGCTATATCGGCTTCACTTCCATCTTCAAATTTCTGATCTAACATTTGTTCACCATTAGCTGAAGTTTTTTTCTTTTTCAATCCTAAAAAAGACTTTCCAACTTTTGGTTTTTCTACACGCTCAATGCTTGATTCAACTTTTACCTCAGTATTATTTTCAATTTCCGATGATTGTTGACGATTTATGGCAATCTGTTGCGTGTTATTTTCATTTGATCCTCCATCTTGAGTTACAGAATCTAATATCAGTGTTTGATTTGCCTGAGTTGCACTATCGTTGGCGGCATCTATTTGACTTTGGGTATAGAAATAAGCACTAATACCCACACCGACAGTAGCTACCACAATGGCGGCACTTTTAATACTAAAATATTTGGCAAAAGTATTTGGTGCGTTACCACCAGAAGCACCCACATTAATACTATCTAATCGAGATTTCAATGCAAGCCTGCGATGTTCAACAATAGCTTGCGTAGTTAATTGTTGCAGTTTTACTTCTTTCACAACTGTTTTATCAGTTTGCATTAAGTTTTGAAAATCTGAAAGTGCAGGCTCAGTAAGCTTGCCTTTTACAAACAATTCTATAGTTTCTTCAATATTTGTGTTGTTACTCATGGTTTTTAATCAAGGAAATCGCCCGAACTGAACTTAGATTTTATAAGCTTATCAAGCTCTTGTTTACATTTATATTTTTTTGTTTTTGCAGTGTCCGCATTTGCAAACCCCATTTTTTCAGCTATATCGTTCATTGACAATTCATCAAAATAATAATAGGAAAGAATTTTTCTACAACTTTCTCCCAACTGACCAAGGCACCTGTGTACAATTTGTACCCTCTCATCTTTCTCTAACAGATCTTTCGATTCACCTCTTTCTGCAACTTCACTTGAAAAACGGCTTTTTCGTTCTAATTCTTTCCTCCAAAGGTTTTGACAGATACTATATATATATGTGCTGATCTTGGATGTCATCACCAATTCGCCACTGGTAGTTTTTTGCCAAAACACAATCAAGGCATCTTGATATACATCTTTTGCCTCATCCTCACTGCCATTATTTTTGACAATGAGATTTACCATCATTTTATAGTTTTTCTTGTATAGATAATCGAGGGCTCTTTCGTCACCCTTTTTTATTAAATCTATAACCTCGCTATCTTTGAGGAACAAAGCCATGGTTATATACCAGTTGAATGAATAGAAGTAACTTTATCAACATACTGAAAAGCAATCTGCGATTTGCAAAACACGTAATATTAATTTTCTTTTTTTGAGATTTTTAAGCTAAGCGTACCCTTGGGTCGACCAAAGCATATAGCACATCAACCAAAAGATTTACGAATATAAATATTAATGCAATAAATAAAGTAGAACCCATTACTACGGGGAAATCTAAATTCTCTACAGCCTTAATAGTAACCATGCCAATGCCTTTCCAATTAAAAATATATTCTATAAAAAAAGCCCCAGCCATAAGTGAAGCCAGCCAGCCCGAAACGGCAGTGATAACAGGATTAAGGGCATTTTTAAGGGCGTGTTTTACGATTACAGTATATTTTGTAAGGCCTTTTGCTCGGGCTGTGCGAATATAATCTTGCGACAATACTTCGAGCATTGAGCTTCTTGTTAGTTGCACTATAATTGCCAGAGGCCTCAAACCTAATGTAATAGTAGGGAGAATTAAATTTTTCAACTCTAATTGCTTGCCATGAATAGAATCGGTAACCCATAATTGCCCCGTAATATTAAGCCCTGTATAATCGGCCAAATAAAACCCGAAAAACATAGCCATTAGTATAGCAGCCACAAAAGAAGGAGCAGAAATGCCAATTACTGAAAAACTAACCAACGCATGGTCAATCCATGAATTTTGATTTAAGCCCGCAAATATTCCCATTACTATTCCCGATAAAGTAGCAAAAACCATAGAGCAAAATGCCAGCCAAAAAGTACCTTCAATATGTTCCCATATGATTTCAGATACTTTTTTATTAGATTGAAATGAACGCCTCAAATAAGGAGCTTTCAGCACTACATCGGTATTGGAAATAGTGACGAGGCTAATATAATTGTATTTATATTGATTTTCTTGTGTGGATTGGTGAAAGGAAATAGGGCTTAAATCATTGAAATAATAAATAAGCTGCTTTTTAAGTGGCTCATCCAGCCCCAAATCTTTCATAATGGCTTCTTTGGTAGAAACGTCTGTTCGCTGCCCCGCCATCATGGCTACAGGGTCGCCTGGCAGGGCGTGAAATATAAAAAATACAACAATAGTAACCCCAATCAATACTAAAAGTCCATAATAGAGGCGGTTTGAGATGAATTTTAACAAAAAAGTATATTAAAGTTTTAGTAAATCTTCTATTACGGGCACATCGTTGTGATGCCATTTGCCTTTTACAACTCCATTATCCAAATACATTAATCCCGGATTGGAGCGAATCATCGTTTTGATTACCACCCCATCAGCAAAATAATAGGGAATATTAAGTTCGTTTTTTTCAGAGAATATCTCATATTTAGCTTTATCGCTGGCGGTAATTACTGAAGGTACAATATCAGTATGAGAAAGGTTTTGAATCAGTATTTTAATTTCATTGAGGTGGGAAGTGCTTGCGCCATCTACATTCAACATTATAATAAAAAGTCTTTTTCCTGAAAATGAATGTTGTGTGAAATCACCTTCATCGTTCCAGAAGCTGTAATCTGTGATTTTGGGCATACATTCCGGATTTGTAAGTACCATATCTTTAAACTGATAAGTGGTGTCGGAAGGGTATTTGTCGAAGGTTTCCTCATTTCCATTTTTAAGCATGGTGTATTTGTATTGTGCCGCACAGGAGGGCTGCATCAATTGGGGAATGTTGGCTCCTACTTTATATGCTCTGAAATCCCAAACGGAAAGGTGCATGATGCAATACATAGCAAAAGCATAAGAAAGTAGTGTGCCGGTGACTACAATAATATCGCCTTTGGTATTGTTGTAGCCAGCTGAGAGCTGATTTCGGTGTATAAAAAGGGGAAGGATAAGTACAGTTAATATGATATCTTTACTGAAAGACGTCCACGGTTTGAGCTTGATAAAATCGCCAAAGCAGCCGCAATCTGTAACTTTATTGAAAAAGGCTGAGTAGAAAGTAAGGAAGGTAAAAAAGACAATTAGTGCCAATAATAGGCTTGCCGTGTATTTCATTCTGTAGAAAAACAAAAGGGCAAAGCCCAAAGCTACTTCGGCTACGCACATTAGCACGGCCACATAAAGTGCAAATGGCACCATGAAATGTGTACCGAATACCTCAAAGTATTCTTCCATTTTAATTTGCGTGCCTACAGGATCGTTGAGTTTTATTACGCCTGAGAAAATAAACAGACATGCTACGGCTATGCGGCAGAATTGTAAAAAGTATTTCATGGTATTCCCTTTCATGGTTGGAAAATTATATTTAACTGCAAATTAATACAATTTGGTTTATATTGATTCTTAAAACCCTTCTTCAAATCGGATTAGAAAAAAATAACCAACTTAAACTTCAAAATTAATTCAATAATTATTGTTGATAATTAGTTTATCTTTTCACGTTTGAGGGTTTTTATCTTTAAACCTTTTCAAAAAGATTTAGATATTTGGACATTCAAAATATCATGTTTAGAGAAATAAGATTAGAAGCAGGCAAAAAAGGGTACTTCGCCTCCGATTTTCATTTGGGAACACCATCGGAAGAGGCAAGTTTTGAAAGGGAACAAAAGCTAATTCGCTGGCTTGATAAAATCAAAACGGATGCTCAAATCATATTTTTAGTGGGCGATGTGTACGATTTTTGGTTTGAATACAAATACACTATTCCAAAGGGATTTATTCGGTTTCAAGGAAAGTTGGCCGAATTGGCCGATATGGGCATCAAATTTTACTTTTTTCCAGGCAACCATGATTTGTGGATGTTTGATTATTATGAAAAAGAGCTAGGAGCTACTGTTTCTAGACAGCCCATTCAATTTGAAATTGCGGGCAAAAAATTCTTTGTAGTGCATGGCGATGGCAGAGGGCCAGGTGATTTTGCACATAAAATGATATTGAAAGTGTTTGAAAGCGGCTTTTTCCAATGGGTGTATTCGATGTTTCCAACAGAGTTTACTTATTGGATAGCAAACACCTGGAGCAAGGGCAGTCGGGCGGTCAACCATAAAAAAGATGAAAAATTTTTAGGAGATGATGAATGGCTTTGGAGCTACGCCAAAGAAATTGAGAAATCGCAACACCACGATTTTTATATATTTGGGCATCGCCACTTGGTGCTTGACCTTAAAGTAGGCGAAAACAGCCGATATATCAACTTAGGCGATTGGCTTGGCTTTTACACCTATGCCATTTTTGATGGAAATGAGTTTGTATTTACAAAGTTTGAATAGAGGTTCGGTCTTCAAGTATCCACTATTGGACAGCTGGATAAAAATAGATTTCTCGTATGGAGAAACTTCATGAAGGAGGTTTGGTGGCTTTATTCTACTATCAACATCTTTGCCGTGCTCCCCACTTTCACAAAGTAAATGCCTTTTGTAAAGTTGGTTTCAATGGTGTTTTGGCTAAAATAGCCCACGGTTTAAGCCGTGGGCCATTGAATTAAAAAGGGTTTGTGGGCTTTTACTCTATTATCAACTTCTTTGCCGTGCTTCCCACTTTCACAAAGTAAATGCCTTGCGTTAAGTTGGTTTCAATGGTGTTTTTGCCAGCAGCTAGTTTGTCATTTGCCAATACTTTGCCATCAATGGAGGTGAGGGTGTAGCTAAGACTTTCCAAGTTTTCAAAACTTGGAAAGTCTATCACGAACGCGCCATCATTTGGATTGGGACATATTTCAAATCTATAAGGTGCTATTGATGCACTAACGCCCGTTACAGAACATGGATTTAGAATTAATTGTGCTGCATTGCTTGTTACGCTTCCGCAAGAACCTGTTGCAGTTACCATATATGTGCCCGGCACACTTGTATTCATAAGTGTAGTGTTGCTTAACCCATTAGACCAAGCATACATTAAATCCGAACCCGTAGCACTCACTGTGTAGGCTTGAGCCACACCACTACAAACCGTAGCACTTGCTAAAGGTTGGGTTACAATAGCAGTTTAGAGGATTAACCACTAAACTTGCTGCTTACTAATTAGAGGGCTTCAACAAGTTCCAGTAACGGTAACTCTATAGCTTGTACCTGCTACACTTATATTTATATACGTACTAGTACTCAAACCATTAGACAAATAATATATCAAGTTTCCACCCAAAGCAGAAACGGAATACGCTTGAGCCACACCACTACACACCGTAGCACTAGCCAAAGGTTGTGTAACAATAGCAGTTAAAGGATTAACCACTAAACTAGCTGTATTACTCACTACACTGCCACAAGTACCGCTTTTACAGAAACTATAGGGCATCTCTAATAACCCTTAACTTTTCACTTATTGCATTTTCTTATTGTTTTCCAATTGGGTCGCTATGTCTGGTTTTTTAGTTAACTATCTCATTATCAATAAGGTAAAATCATTTCTATTGTTGTTTAGGCGGTTTTCTCCCAAGGCTACATACATAATTGTACTTTTCTATTCACATTATATACCAAATTCATCATTCCAACAGCCGCTGTTATCCTTTCGATTCCAATATATTGTAGGTACATTTCATGCATGCTGTTTTCCATAAAGCCAAATACGTGTTCTACCCTTGCTCTGGTCTTTGATTTTACTCTATTGGATTCTTTCTGTTGGATTGTTAAAGGTGTATTTTTATACCCTTTTTCATGTACTTGATTGCTGGCTTCATATTTTTGAAGTGTCTGCTGTTGGTTCTCTCCCGTGTAGGTGGAATCAGCATATAATTCTTGTCCATTATCGGTACTATCTAACAGATTATCAAGAGCTTGCGAGTCGTGTACACTGGCAGTAGTTACTGTATATGCCAAAATAAATTTCTTTATGGCTTCTATTTTTACATGGTTTTTATAGCCATAGTAGGTCTGATTATTCTTCTTTGTCCACGTAGCATCGGTGTCTTTTTGTGCCAATACATTCGGATTAGCACTCAAATCGGCAGGAATTTCCCCTTTTTTAATTTGGTCGTTCTGCTGCTTTGTATTTCGTTGGCGAGGCACTTCGATAAAACGCTGTCTTGCACTGCAATAGATTTACACAAAATTTGCGTAAATATTGGAAGAAAAGGGTGTAATACTATTCCTAGTAGGGTGCTTGTAACCAGACCCTGCTAGGAATAGTAAAAACGCAAAGCCCTGTACGAAAGACCCTACTGGGAAAAATTTTTACCAATCGACTTGGCAAGTATTATTTTTGAATAATGAAGGATTTCTTAAAAGTGTTTGACCCTTGGGTAATCCTGATAATATATAAGCCAGATGGCTGTGAGCGCAAATCAACCATTTTTAAATTACTATTAGGGATACTTTTAATATTTTGTCCTTCTGTATTGTATATGTCAACATCAAAATTACCGCTAGAAAGTTTTGCGGCATTTATGTAAATCAGCCCTTGGTTTGGAACCGGGTAAACCAGCCCTTCAAAGTTTTCATTGAGATTAGCATTTTGAACGTTTTCTATATTTGTCGGTAGTCCGCCACCAAAACTGGAAGAAACGTTAATATAGTTTGTCTTAGTTGCGGATTCTAACATTGAAAAGCCAAAACTATCCAAGAATTCTATTTCAACAGTTTTTAGGCCAGTGCTAGAATAGGTAACATTATGAGGACCTGAACCCGAGGCTGTAGCAGGGGAAGCATTCATTCCAAAATTCCAACTTGCAATGCCCGGAAACGGGCTATCAGATTGGTCTGTATAATCATAAAAAGTTACAACACAATTCGGACAAACATTGGTAGGATATGCTCCAAATAAAATATTATCCCCAAAAATTCCTTTACAATTGGATGTGTTGTCTACAGTAAAATTATAAATATCAGGATTTCCAGAACCACATTCATTTTGTGGAGTCACTTTGACATTTACATCCTTATCCAAAAAGTTTATATAAAAGTCCCTCATTCCCTGCCCACTAACGGAAGATGCATTTGTAGCCGGAAGAATGTCCCATTGATAATAAGTGGCATTGGGTACAACAGATTTTGTAATCCTAATATTTTCATCTCCTTTACAAAATGTGTCGGAATTGTTGGTACCTACATTTGAAATTAGAGACACCACTGTCACAGTGTAATTATTAGAAGTTCCAGGGCAAGTATTATTTGCAATAACAAAATATGTGCCTGAAATGGATACCACCTTAATTGAATCGTTAATTGCTGCCGCACCTAGAGAG
>Ga0163149_10004744_pt1 | contig 14645 bp, 8 predicted proteins | sample OliLakLV19MP5G1_FD_148604 | JGI IMG/M metagenome (GOLD analysis project Ga0163149, IMG submission 148604) | Freshwater microbial mat bacterial communities from Lake Vanda, McMurdo Dry Valleys, Antarctica - Oligotrophic Lake LV.19.MP5.G1 | ecosystem: Environmental > Aquatic > Freshwater > Lake >...
TCTCCAGGCACGTTCTCGTGCCCGCCACAACGGCAGACAGGGTGGAGGATGTCAGCACCCATAACCTCTTGCACAATAGACACTTGCGTAGACCAGCCACATCGGCACCGAACTTGCTGTCCCGCGCCGACACGGCGACCTCTCCGCTCCCCGCCATCAGCGGCGGGTCCGACGAGCGAGCGCCGTTCCCCAGTCCACGCGTTCTGAGAAAGATTCTCATGGCCAAGCAGATGGTGTTCGAGACGGATGCGCGCGAAGCCGTGCGCCGCGGCGTCGAGAAGCTCGCGAAGGCGGTCGTCACGACCCTCGGTCCCCGCGGTCGCAACGCGATCCTCGACAAGGGTTGGGGGGCGCCGACGATCACGAAGGACGGCGTCACCGTCGCCGAGGAGATCCAACTCGCGGATCCTTACGAGCAGCTCGGCGCTCAGCTCGTCAAGGAAGTCGCCAGCAAGACGAGCGACATGGCCGGTGACGGCACCACGACGGCGACGCTGCTGACGGACGCGATCTTCGCGCAGGGCTTGCGCGCGGTCACGGCCGGCGCGCATCCCGCACGACTCACGAAAGGCATCAAGGACGGCGCCGCAGCCGTCTGCGCGCGCCTCGATTCGATCTCGAAGAAGGTCGGCAAGAACGAGGAGATCCGCCAGGTCGCGACGATCTCGGCGAACAACGATCCCGAAGTCGGTCGCCTCATCGCGGACGCGATGGAAAAGGTCGGCAAGGACGGCGTGATCACGGTCGAGGACGGCAAGACGCTCAACACCGAAGTCACGGTCGTCGAGGGCATGCAATTCGATCGCGGTTTCCTCTCGCCGCACTTCGTGAACTCCCCCGAGACGATGGAGTGCGTGTACGAAAAGCCGCTCATCCTCGTGTACGAGTCGAAGATCGGCTCGCTCCAGAAGCTCCTGCCGCTGCTCGAGAAGGTCAAGGCCAGCGGTCGTCCGCTCGTCATCATCGCCGAGGACGTCGAGAGCGAAGCGCTCGCGACGCTCGTCGTGAACAAGCTGCGGAGCATCGTGCAGACCGTCGCCGTCAAGGCGCCGGGTTACGGCGATCGCCGTAAGGCCATGCTCGAGGACATCGCCGCGCTCACGGGCGCGAAGGCGGTCATGAAGGACCTGGGTATCGACCTCGACAACCTCACGGTTCGTGACCTCGGGACGTGCAAGAAGATCACGATCGACGCCGACAACACGACGATCGTGGGTGGCGGAGGCGATCGCAAGGACGTCGCCGCGCGCGTCGAACAGATCCGCGCTCAAGTCGCGGAGACGACCTCGGACTACGACCGCGAGAAGCTGCAAGAGCGTCTCGCCAAGCTCACCGGCGGCATCGCGCAGGTCAACGTCGGCGGCGCCACGGACACCGAGGTCAAGGAGCGCAAGGCGCTCATCGAGGACGCGCTCCACGCGACGCGTGCCGCGATCGAAGGCGGCGTCCTGCCGGGCGGCGGCACGGCGCTCCTCCGCGCGCGCTCGGTCCTCGCCGGTCTGAAGACCAAGAAGGACGAGGACTACGACATGGGCCTCGACATCCTCTACGCGGCGCTCGCGCGTCCGATCCAGCAGATCGCGCAGAACGCCGGCCAGGACGGCGCGGTCGTTTCGCACCGCGTGTTGCGCGAGAAGAAGGAGACCTGGGGCTACGACGCATTGACGGGCGAGTACGGCGACATGCTCGCGCTCGGCATCGTCGATCCCGCGAAGGTCACGAAGGCCGCGCTCAACAACGCGGTCAGCGTCGCAACGCTGCTGCTCACGACCGACGCGCTCATCGTCACGAAGCCCGAGCCCAAGAAGGCCGGCAAGGGCGGTCCGGGCGGCGAGGACATGGACGGAATGGGTGGCATGGGAGGCATGGGCGGCGGAATGGACTTCTGAGTCCAACGCCAGCATCTCCCTCGACCAACACCCGCACACCCACTACCGCACACACGAGAATCCCCCACATGGCCAAGCAAATCCTGTTCGACGACAACGCGCGCCAGAAGATGCGCGTCGGCATCGAGAAGCTCGCGAAGACCGTCCGCGTCACCCTCGGGCCCGCGGGCCGCAACGTGATCCTGCAGAAGTCTTTCGGCGCCCCGTCCGTCACGAAGGACGGAGTCAGCGTCGCGAAGGAGATCGAGCTCGAGGACCCGTTCGAGAACATGGGCGCCAAGCTCGTCCTCGAAGTCGCCAACAAGACGAACGACGTCGCCGGTGACGGCACGACCACCGCGACGGTCCTCGCGTCGGCGATCTTCAACGAGGGCCTCAAGTACCTCGCCACGGGCGTCAACACGATCGCGCTGCGTAACGGCATCGACGCCGCGGTCGTGGCCGCCGTCGAATCCGTGAAGTCCCAGGCGAAGAAGGTCAAGACGCGCGAGGAAAAGGCTTCCGTGGCCTCGATCTCGGCCAACAACGACAAGGCGGTCGGCGAGATGCTCGCGAACGCCTTCGAGAAGGTCGGCGACGACGGCGTCATCACGATCGAGGAGAACACCGGCCTCGAGACGACGGTCGAGGTCGTCGAGGGCATGGAGTTCGACAAGGGTTACCTGTCGCCGTACTTCGCGACGGACCTCACGAAGCTGACCTGCGAGTTCAACGATCCCTACATCTTCATCTACGACAAGAAGATCTCGTCGGTGCGCGAGTTCCTGCCGGTCCTCGACGCCGCGGTGCGCACGGGCCGTCCGCTCGTGATCATCGCCGAGGACCTCGAGGGCGAGGCTCTCGCGACGCTCGTCATCAACCGCCTCAAGGGCATCCTGAACGTCTGCGCCGTCAAGGCTCCGGGCTTCGGCGATCGCCGCAAGGCCTACCTGGGCGACATCGCGGTCCTCACGGGCGGAACGGCGATCACAGAAGAGCTCGGTCTCCCGCTCGAGAAGATCACGGTCGAGCACTTCGGCACCGCGAAGCGCGTGCGCATCACGAAGGACTCCACGACGATCATCGGCGGCAAGGGAGCCAAGAAGGCCATCGACGAGCGCATCGCGCAGATCGACGTCCAGATCAAGGCCACGAAGAGCGACTACGACAAGGAGAAGCTCGAGGAGCGCCGCGCGAAGCTCAAGGGCGGCGTCGCGGTCATCAAGGCCGGTGGCAAGACCGAAGCCGAGATGAAGGCCAAGAAGGACCTGCTCGAGGACGCGCTGAACGCCACGCGCGCCGCGATCCAGGAAGGCATCGTCCCCGGCGGCGGCGTCGCGCTCTTGCGCGCGGCCGACGCGGTGCGCGCGCTCAAGCTCGACGGTGACGAGCGCTTCGGCGCGAAGATCGTCGAGAAGGCGCTCGAAGCTCCGCTGCGTCAGATCGCCGCGAATGCCGGCGAAGACGGACCGGTCGTCGTCGAGAACGTGCGCGAGGCGGGCAAGTCGAACGGCTTCAACGCGCTCACGGGCGAGTACGTCGACATGTTCAAGGCCGGCATCATCGATCCGGCGAAGGTCGTGCGCAGCGCGCTGCAGAACGCGGCGTCGATCTCGGGCCTGCTCCTCACGACCGACTCGATGGTCACGGAGATCAAGGACGAGAAGCCGCGCGTCGAAGGCTCGATGTCCTGATCGCGCTCCGGTGCGAACTCGCGAGGGCGGCGGCCAGAACCGCCGCCCTCGGCACTTCTCAGTCGACGAACCTTGCCGATCCGCCTCCCCCTCGCACGAAGGCCGACGCCCGCGGATGAGCGAAAAGCGCGACTACTACGAGACTCTCGGTGTCGACCGCAAGGCAGGCGAAGAGGACATCAAGAAGGCCTATCGCCAAGCAGCGATGGCTCACCACCCGGACCGCAATCCGGGCGACAAGGCCGCCGAGGAAAAGTTCAAAGAGGCGGCGGAGGCCTACTCCGTGCTCTCCGATGCGGAGAAGCGCGCGCGCTACGACCGGTTCGGCCACCAGGCGTTCGGTTCGGGCGGCGCGAACGCGGGCCCGCAGTTCACGAACGTCGAGGACATCTTCGAGGCCTTCGGTGGTTCGATCTTCGGCGACCTGTTCGGCGGTGGACGGCGCCGCGCCGGGCCGCAGGCGGGTCGCGATCTGCGCATCGAGCTCGCGCTGACGCTCGAGGAAGTGGACCGTGGTGTCGAGAAGCGCGTCGAGATCAAGCGCCGTGAATCGTGCCTACCCTGCAAGGGCAGCGGAGCGAAACCGGGCACGACTTCCGCACCGTGCACACAATGCGGCGGCCGTGGTCAGATCCATCGCAACCAAGGCTTCTTCACGATGGCGCTCGTCTGCCCGCGCTGTCGCGGCGCAGGTACGACCATCGAGAACCCCTGCGCGACTTGCCACGGTCAGGGGCGCACCGAGCAGAAGGTCGAGATCAAGATCGACGTCCCCGCCGGTGTCGAGGACGGCATTCAACTGCGCGTCACGGGTGAGGGCGACGCGGGCGACCCCGGCGCTCCACGTGGCAGCCTGTACTGCGTCGTTCGCGAGAAAGAGCACAAGATGTTCCAGCGCAACGGCGCGGATGTCCTGTGCGAACTGCCGTTCACTTACGCTCAACTCGCGCTGGGCGACGATGTCGAGGTCCCCACTCTGCGCGGGCGCGCCAAGATGTCGATTCCGCCCGGCACGGCGAGCAGCAAAGTGTTCCGCATGCGCGGACAGGGCGTTCCGCAACTCGACGGCACGGGGCGCGGCGACCAGCTCGTGCGCGTGTTCGTCGAGGTGCCGACCAAGCTCGATGCGCGGCAGAAGGAGCTCCTGCGCGAGTTCGCCGACCTCGAGCGCAAGAATTCCGGCGACAAGTCCTTCTTCGAGAAGATCGCGAGCTATTTCGCCTGAACCCATGAACGAGAACACCGAAACGCAGGCGACTCCGGACGACCGACCGCTCGAGGAACGCCTCGACTCGGCGCTTCTGGAGCGCGACGAGCACCACAAGAACTGGCAGCGCGCGCTGGCGGACTACCAGAACCTACGACGAAGACTCGCGAGCGACGTCGACGACGCCGTCAAGCGCGGGAAGAAGGCGCTCGTCAGCGACCTCTTGCTCGTCCTCGACTACCTCGACATGGCGCTGGCCGCGCCCGCGACGAACGCCGAGACGACTGCCTTGCGCGCCGGCGTCGAACTCACACGTCAACAACTGTGGGCCGCGCTGCAGAAGGAAGGCGTGACGCTCGTGCGCGAGAGCGGCGCATTCGATGCGACGTGGCACGATTGCGCCGAGCGCGTCGAGACACACGCTGCGCCCGAAGGCCGGATCCTCGCGGTGCTGCGCAAGGGGTACGCGTGGCAAGGTGCCGTGCTACGTCCAGCGCAAGTGCGCGTCGCGGCAGCCCCGAACAGCGGCAAGGAGTGCTGATCCATGCCGACCTACGACTACGTGTGCGCCGCGTGCGAACACGCGCTGGAGATCTTCCAGCCGATGTCCGAGGCGCCGAAGAAGAAGTGCCCGAAGTGCGGGAAGTCCAAATTGGAACGCCGGATCGGCGCGGGTGCGGGGTTCCTGTTCAAGGGCTCGGGGTTCTATCTGACGGACTATCGATCGAAGGCGTATACCGCGCAAAGCGAAGCGGAGCGCAAGTCAGCTACGAGTACTCAACCCCCGCCCGAAACCCCCGCCGCAAGTCCCACCTCTGATTCCAAGTCCACCTCTGAGTCCAAGTCCACGTCGGATTCCAAGGCTGCGTCGGATCCCAATCCCACCACGGATCGGAAGCCCACCGCGAAGGCCGACACTGCGCCGAAGCGCGAAACGCCCTCCAAGTCCGCCGCGAAGAAGTCCGCGCCGAGCTCGACTCCAAAGAAGCGGAAGTCCTAGCAGTCCGTGGTGAAAGTCACGTCGCGAGGCCGAGCATGCTCGAGCGATGCAGGCAGGTGACGGAAAGACGGCGGAGGTGGCCTCCACGGCCACTGAGCACGACTTTCCTAGCCTGACGCCGCAGCGTTCGAGCGTGCTTGGCCGCAGTAGTGACTTTCACCGCGGGCTGCTAGCCCGAATCTCTCACCACGATCGTAGCGAGGGCGTGATAGCTCGGCCGCAGCAGGTCGTGGTGAGAGATGCGGGCTAGCGACTCACACCGGGAACAGCTCCGCGACGAGCTCTGCGATCGCGGTCCCCTCGTTGTGCGGCAGGACCCGATCCGCGATTCCCACCGCCTCCGGCATTCCCGTCGCCATCGCGACGGCCAGACCCGCGGCCTCGAACATCGGGATGTCGTTCGTCGCATCACCGACCGCGACGACCGCGCCCGGCTCGATCCCGTAGAGCTCGCGCAGCACGCGCACGCCCTCGGCCTTCCCGCGACAGGGCGGGTGCAAGTCCAGCACGACCATGGGATTGGCCCGGTGCATCGGCAACGCATTGAGCGGGAAGTGCGTCAAGTACACCGGCTGCGCAATGCGCGCCGCGACCTCGTCGTGCAGCGCGAGCGAACCTGCGTGATCGGTCGAGAAGAGCGTCACACGGACGACGAACTCCACCGACTCGAGTTCTCCGCGCGAGACGATACGCAGTCCCATCAGGCCCTCGATCGACACACGTTCCAGCTCGTCCCGCGGCGGGCTCGCGTACTTCGCGTCGTTCGTCATCAGCACGGTCAACAGGCTTTTTTCCGCCGCGAAATCGAGTGTACGCGCCACTGTGCGGGTCGAAAGCACGCGCTCCTCGAGCATGCGCCTGTGGATCGGGCACCACAGACCCGCGCCGTTGAACGTGATCGCTGGCGTCCTGAGCCCGATCTCCTCGACGATGCCGGTCGTCGAAACCGTCGATCGTCCCGTCGCGATCATCACGCGGCCGCCGCGGGCCTCGAGCTCGCGCAATGCACGCGCATTCTCCGGGTGAACGCGACTCGACTCGTCCAGCAATGTGCCGTCGAGGTCGAGCAGGATCGCCCGCGCGGGCACGACGCGCGCCGGCCGAGTGCGGAGCAACGGTTCGAGGATCAAGATGCGCGCATCATGGCACGCGCAAGTCCAAGCGAGCCACCTTCCCGAGCTCGACTTCGAGCGGGGTCTCCGAGATTCGCGTCTCGCCACCCTGCTGATCGCGCATGGTGAGGCGCACGACGTAGATGCCGGGCACGATCGAGCCGACGGTTTCGCTGGTGTTCCACTTCCCGAGCCATGCTTGTCGGGCGACGGTTTCCGTGTCGTCCGACTTCGACACGAAGGCGACTTCGTACCAGCGGTCGTCACTCAGATTCCCGGCGATGTCCACGCGTACGCGTGACGCGCGGCGCAGCACCAAGTCGGCTCCGCCGCGGATCTCCCCCGGCGCGAGCGTGATCGGCTCCAGGGCCTTGTTCTCGACCTCGTCGCCTTGCGCCGCGACGACCAATGGCGCGTTCTCGATCAAGCCGCGCAGCACGAACTGCCCTTGCGCATCGGTGCGCGCCTCACGGCTGCCGCGCGCTTGCCGCCACTGGACGTTCGGGTTCCCGCGATCGTCCTCGGACAGCACGACGGAATGGGGCGGCTCCATTTGGATGCCGGCCTCGTTGCGCGACACGCCGACTTGCACTCCGACCAGCGGACGACCCTCGGGATCCGTGACGCGACCATGGATCGCGTTCTGATCGAGGTCGAAGTCCTGCGCTTGCTCGCCGGTCCCGAGCACGACGCGCATCTCGCTCGCCATGCGCCGATCCGCGTGGTGCACGAGCGCCAAGTACGGTCCGGATCGACGATTCAGCAGTCGGTATTCACCGAGGTGGTCGGTCGTCGTCGAGAACGGGTCGTCGCCGTTCCCACCCCATGTCCAGCCCGATTCGCGTCCTTCCACGAAGGGCACGAGCTTCACGACGGCGCCTTCGAGCGGTCGACCGCCCTCGCGCACGACGCCGAAGAGAGTTCCGCGCGGCGGGGCCACGAGCACGAGCGCAGCTTCGACCGCGCTGGCGAGGACGAGCTCCTGCCACGGTTCTTCGCGCGCCTCGGCGCCGGAATCGTCCTCCCACCACGACGATTCGCCGTCTTCTTGTTGGATCCGAAACGCGTGGACCCCCGGTTCGAGCGCCTCGAAGCGCGATTCGCCGCGCGGATCGGTGACCATGTTTTCGGCGAAGCGGTCCTCACCCTCGTCGGCAGAACGCCGCGGAAGCCGATGTCCCACGGGAACGCCCGCGACCGGCTGTCCACCTCCGTCGGTGACGCGCACGACGACGCGGGCACCGCGCTCCAACTTCAGCGCGATCGCGTGATCGGCCTCCTTCGAGAGCAACGCCGCCACGACTTCGCTGGGCGTGAAACCGCGCGCACCGGCTTGCACCAGCACGTTCTTGCCGGGATAGCTAGACAGCACACACCTCCCCTCCGCATTCGTGCGCGCCGAACGGGCGTCGAGTTCGCCGAGCGCGTCGACGGAGAGCGGCACATCGGACCATTGCTCGAGCCGCTCGCGCGTCTGTGTCGTCATCACGACGCGCGCGTTCTCGACCGGCGCGCCCGCAGCATCCACGACCGTGACCACGGTCTTCCGCTCGGACTTCAAGCGGACTTCGCCGATGTCGAGTTCGCGACCGGCAGTGAGGGTCAGATCCTTGCGCTCGAAGTCCTGGTAGCCCGCCGCGGACACGCGCAACCATCCAGGCTTCGCGACTTGATTCAGTCGCAAATCGCCATAGCGCGCGGCGCCGAGCGGGAACGCGTGCTGCACCTCGCCCTTTTCGTCGCGTAACGCGCGGAATCGGCCGGGACCGGCCCACAACACGAAGTCATCGAGGGGCAGCGAGGTCGCGTCGTCGACGACCCGCAAGAGGATCGCGGTCTCGGGCTCGAACGGTAGATCGACGCCCGAGTTCGGAGCACGCACGACCTTGGCGCCCGTCGAGCCCGCGGCTTTCCAAGCTTCTCCGCGCCGCACCGTGAGCGTCAGTCGATAGGACTCCCCCATTCGCAATCCGCGAATGCGGAACGATCCGTCCGCGTCCGCGAACGCCGTGCGTGGACGAGCCTCGAACTCGGGTGCGTCGGGGAGCGCGGCGTCGGCGCCCTCGGAATCCTCGTCCTCGTCCGGCGACGAACGTCGCGCGACGATCCGCAAACCGGGCGGGAGCGTTCCCGACTTCGGAGTGATGCGGCCCGCGATCTCGACGCCGTGCTCGAGGCGGACCACGAAACCGTCCTTCATTTCGCCCGCGCGCTCGGTTCGTCCGCTGAGTTCGGTGATCGCGAGCCCCTCCGCGAGGAACAGCAGTTGGAACGGTCCGGCTGCGAGTTCGTCGACGCGGAATCGCCCGCGTTCGTCCGTCGCGCCCGCACTCGCGCCGCGACCGGGAACGGCGATCCCGCCGCCGCGTGACAGCGACGAAGCTGCGATGAGGACGCGCACTCCCGGCGCCGGCTTGCCGTCGGGCGCAAGGACGACGCCGGCGACGACGACGCCGGGCTCGAGCACGATGTCGGGCAGCGCGACGTCGGTCTCGCGCAGAGCTTCGAGATCTTCGCGGTAGGCAGGAGCGCACGTCGCGCTGCGTGCGGCGAGCCGAATCGATCCCGGCTCGAGGTCATCGAAGCCGAAGCGTCCCTCGCCATCGCACTCCGCGCGCTCGACCTTCATCCACCGCGCGGGTAGTGCCTCGACTTCCAGATCGAGCGGGATCTTCGCCCAGAACTCGCTCGTCGTGATCCACACGCGCGCACCGGGGATGCCGGCACCCGCGCGATCGACGACGCGCCCACGGACGCGCGGCTTCGAACGGACGTGGGCCTTCGGCGTTCCCGCTGCGACTTCGGGCACTGCGATCGAACTACGCGTCTGCGACGTCGCTGTGCTGCTCGCGCCGGGTGAGTCACTCGCAGCGAGTTCGCCGCCGGGCCCGACACCCTCGACGCTCGTGCCGAGCCTCTCGGGGCCGACGGCGAAGACACCCGCGCCGCCGCCGAGCGCGATGAACAGGACCAGCCCGACTGCGGCGACGATCACCGCGAGCACGCGCGTGCGTTTCTTCGATCGACCGGGGGGGAGTGCCACCACCCGAGCCTAACTCCACTTTGGCGTCCTGCCCTAGTCCGAGGTCTAAGGGCTGCACTCGACGCGCGGCCCGATCAGCGGTTCACGGCGCGCGGACTTCCATCGTGATGGTCTTCGTCGGGCCGACCTCGAGTTCGACGGTTTGCTCGGTCGGAGCCCGCTCGCGCTCGTCCGGACCCGTGCCCAAGTCGCGCGCCGTGATGCGCCAAGAGCCCGGTTTCAGGCCCTGAAAACGCGCTTTCCCGTCGCCGCGCGTGATCTCGAACTTGGTGTCGGCGTCGCCTTCACCCTGGAACTCGGCGCGCACTTCGCAGGGCGTCGCCGGGGACCCGTCCGCGCGACGGCACGTGACTTCGAGGCCGGCGCCTTGGCTGACGACGAGGTCGACACCCGAGCGCGTCGAGTCCACGGGCACGCGCACGATCTCGCTCTGCGTGCGTTGGATTCCCTGGCCCGAAGCGACGACGGCGAGGTCGGCCTCGGCCACGACTCCGCGCAACTTGTAGCGACCGTCGGAGTCCGTCGTGACTTGCCCGCCGCCTCCGCCGCCGAACGAGACGGGACCGTCGCCGGCGTCCATGGCGAACACGAACTCGCGCACGGCGCCGTCGCCGCCCGCTTGTTTCTCGGCACGGATCCGCAATCCCGCGACGCCCTTGCCCGCTTCGTCGGTCACGCGACCCTCGAGGATCGACAGGGGAAGGTCGACGTTCTCACGCGTCTCGCCCGAGCTCACGCGCAGCGCGGCCTCGTGCGCCATCGCGCGACTCGGATGCGTCACGGATATCACGTACTCGCCGACCGACACGTTCTCGAGCGCGTACTCGCCCGAGCCGTCCGTCTCTGCCTTCGCATCGTCGTCGAAGAACGGCATGGCGTCGCCGTCCTTCGCGCGCAGTCGCACCGTCGCTCCGGCGAGAGCGCGTCCGCCTTCCTTGATGCGACCGACGACGCGCGCGCGTTCGGGTGCTTGCAGGACGACTTCGTGCGTTCCGCCTTCGGTGACCGTGACTTCCGTCCACGGTTCTTCGGGTGTCAGGTCGCCGCCGTTCACGGAGCGCGCCATCGACATGCGCATGCCGCCACCGCCGAACATTCGCGGACCGCTGGACCCCTGGAGTCGGAACGAGTGCACGCCCGGCGTCTGCTTCGTGAGCGTCGTGCGCCCTTCGGCATCCGTTGCGAGCGGGCCGTTCGGACCGAAGAACATGGGCGCGTCTTCCTCGTCGTCCGGCTTCTTGTGCTCGAGCGGTTCGTCGCGCACGGGATTTCCCGTCGCGTCGACCACCTTGACCACGATCGTCCCGCCGGCGGTCACGACGACGTCGCGCTCGACATCGGAACCCGTGGGCAGATCGAGGATTTCGGAGCGGAATGCGGCGAAGTCGCGGTGACTGACCACGATGCGCGCCTTCGATCCGGGGATGCTCGAGACGCGCGCGATGCCGTCTTCACCCGTGCGGCCTTTGTGCGCCGCACCGCCGCCGAAGTCGAGCGCGTCCTCGTCGTCGGCTCCACCGGTGCGAATGGAGAACGAGCGGCCGCCCATCCGTCCGTCACCCTTCTCCTCGGCCTCGACCGAGACGCGCGCGCCGACGACGGGTGCGCCGCTGCCTGCGGCGGTCACGCGGACTTTCACGATCGAAGTCTTTTCGAGGCGCACGATGCCCAAATCGTTGTCGATGCCCTCGGTGACGCGCACATCCTTGCGTTCCCAAGGCGCGTAGCCCGCGGACTCGACGCGCACGGTCAGCAGGTCGTTCGCGCTGCCGCGCGACATCGGGCCGCCTCCGCCGAGTCGCAGTCCGCCGTAGCGCACCCGACCACCGGGGAACTCACGGATCGTGCGGTTCTTGTCGTCGGTCAGAGGTGCCGCCATGCGGCCGCCGGCCGACACCGTCATCGTCGTGATCGGTGCTCCGCTCGCGGCCTCGACGACCTGGAACGTCAGCGCGGTCTCGGCGCGGTACGCGATCTCGAGCCCGCGATCGCCCGCCGTCGCATCGACGGTCGCGGAGCGCGTCGGACTGCGCAGCATGCCGCCGAAGCCCTGCGAAGCGAGTCGCGCCGAGACGCGGTACTTCGCTTCCTTCTTGCAGCCCTTGACCACGAACGATCCGTCGGCCGCGATGGGCGCGAGACGTTGCGCGCCGCCCATCGAAGGCCCGAAATCGCCGCCGAAATCGCTACCGCGCGGCAGCGCCGCGATCCTCAGCCTGCCCGCGTCGCTCGGCGGCACCCCGGTCACGAGACCGGCGATCTCGAAGCCTTCCTCGAGCTGGATCTGGATGCCGCGCACGACTTCGCCCGCCCGACTCGTCTCGCCCGATTCGTCCTTGTCCGGGGCGATCTCGCTCGTCACGCGCAGGTTCCACGTCCCCACGGGAATCGTGTCGACGCGGAAGTTTCCCTGAGCGTCGCTCTTCGCGGCGACTGCGCCTCCACGCCCCACGAAGAAGGCCATCGGGCCCGAAGAAGGACGCCGACGGCGCAATTCGGCGCCCTGCACGGGACGCCCGAGGTGATCGATCACGCGGCCTTCGACGACCACTCCGGCCTGGACGACGAGGTCGCCGACATCGGGACGCGTCTCGGAGATCGTGCGCTCGACGTCGAGCGGCGCGAAACCACCGGCCCGCACGGCGAGGCGGACCTTGGCATTGATCTTCGGATCGAGCGCGAACCGACCGGCAGAGTCCGTCTTCGTCTCCGTGCGCTGGAACCAGAACATCTCCGCCGGATCGACTTCGTCGAGCGCGATCTCGTCCATCCCGCCGCCCGCCGCCGCATAGACGACCGCGTTCGCGACGGGCTTGCCGGCTTCGTCGACGACACGACCGCTGACGCGCTGCGCTTTCCCTTCGCCCGTCGGTGATTCGGCGCGGCCAGGGGCAGCTCCCTCCGTGCCGACTTGCGCCGTGCGATCGCGCTCGTCCTTCGGCACCGCCGCGAGGTCCTCCATCGGAGGCTTCTCGGTCGAGCCGGTGACGGGTCGTTGCCCGTCGACGTCGGGGGCCGCAGCCGGATCCGAGTTCGTCCAGAAAAGGAGGCCGCCGATCAGCAGGAGGGCGACGGCAGCGAGCGCGAGGAGACCGTGGATGGGGCGCATGGGACGAGAACGCGCGGACGCGCGTAGATAGGTGTGAGTCCCGGCCGCGCCTCGCAGGGAGAGGGCGGCGACGCCCGGGGCGCGGGCGTACGGTCGGGACACGGTCGTAGTTTGTAAGGACTCAGGGCCGAAGGAACTACGAATGTCGCGTCCCTTGCCAGTCTCCCGTCGCGAAGGTCTCATGCTCGGGAGCGCGCTGCATTCCGGCCGCTCCCACTTTGGAGGACTCACCGATGATGCCCGCACCGCGGAGTCGCACTCTGTTCCGACTCTTGGCCGTCCTGCTCCTTGCAGGTTTGGGTTTCGCCCAAGCGCCCAAGCCCGGCCTGCAGTACGAGCGTTCCGATCTCGGCTTCCGGGTCAAGACACCGGCCGATTGGGACCTCATTCCGCCCCAGCCGGGTGATCAACACGTGATCGCCAAGTTCGACCCGCAGAACACGAAGTACGTCCAGACCGGCGGCGGCTCAGGTGACCGGGTCTTCCTGTCGTGCTGGTTGCTGCAATTCGATCGGCGCAAGAAAGAGGGCGCGGAGAAGCCCAAGTTCCAGCGCAAGCCGCTGAAGGACGTCGCGGAGTGGGTGCTGAAGAGTGGTGACGTCGAGGACGGGACCGCGCACAAGCCGACGGTCGTGAAGAAGGAATTCAAGATCGCCAGCAAGGTGCCGGCCCTCGAATACCAGTTCTGCACGCCGGGCGAGGAGAAGACGTCCAAGGCGGTCTACGCGGTCCAGTACAGCCTCGAGCCCGATCTCGACGTCGCCATCGTGTTCACCGGGCCGGGCGCGAAAGCCAAGTGGTCCAAGTACGAAGCTGCGTTCGAACAGATGGCGCGCTCGTTCTCGCGCATCGATCTCGCCGTGGCGGCCGCGGCACTCGGAGCCGACGCGCCCTTGCGCGACCGCGAGCGTCAGAAGGTCCAGCACAAGCTCGATGTTCTGGGCGGCGACTGGAAGCTCCACGAGACGCCCAACTACTTCGTCGTGACTCCGCACACCGATCGCGCGTTCATGGCGGAGCTCTGCGACCGGCTCGAAGCGATTCGCCGGGTCTACGAGATCGACTACCCCTACGAAAAGGCGAAGGAACTGCGCGCCGTCGGTGAAGCGGCGCAAACAGGTCTCACGGACAAGGAGAAGAAGGAGAAAGAACTCGAGAAGAAGGCGATGGCGGAGATGTTGGGTGGGGCGGATCCGCGAGAACTTTCACGCTGCTCCGTCGTGCGCATCTTCACCGACCACGGTCAGTACATGAGCTACGGCGCGCCGGGTGGTTCCGCTGGTTATTGGAGCCCGATGGATCGCGAGCTCGTGCTCTACGACGACCAAGCCGGGGGCGGACGCAAGGACACGTGGATCGTCCTGAACCACGAGGCGTTCCACCAGTACATCTTCTACCTGTACGGGAACATCAGTCCGCACAGCTGGTACAACGAAGGGACCGGCGACTACTACAGCGGACTCGAATACAAGAACAAGCAGTTCGCGCTGAAGATCAATCAGTGGCGGGTCGGCACGATCAAGGAAGCCGTTCAGCAGGACGAGCACGTGCCGCTGAAAGACTTCGTCACGATGACGCAGGCCGAGTACTACGGCCAGAACAAGTGGGGCGT
>Ga0163149_10004745_pt1 | contig 14645 bp, 14 predicted proteins | sample OliLakLV19MP5G1_FD_148604 | JGI IMG/M metagenome (GOLD analysis project Ga0163149, IMG submission 148604) | Freshwater microbial mat bacterial communities from Lake Vanda, McMurdo Dry Valleys, Antarctica - Oligotrophic Lake LV.19.MP5.G1 | ecosystem: Environmental > Aquatic > Freshwater > Lake >...
AGTCTGCACCATGCGACCGACATAGCGGGCTTCGATGGGCAGTTCACGCCATCCGCGATCGATCAACACCAGCAGTTGCACACGCGCAGGGCGGCCATGATCGAACAGCGCGTCGAGCGCGGCGCGGATCGTGCGACCGGTGTAGAGAACGTCGTCCATGAGGATCACGTCCATGCCTGCGATATCGAAATCGATCTGCTTGCTCTTGACCAACGGTTGGTCGCCGACGGTGGTGAGATCGTCGCGATAGAGATTGATATCGAGCGATCCGACGGGGATTTCGCGCCGTTCCAGATCCTTAATCTTCTTTGCCAGACGAGTGGCCAGCGGTGCGCCGCGGCGCTTGATGCCGATGAACGCCAGCTTACCGAGGTCATCGGTGCGTTCGAGGATTTCGTGTGCGAGACGCACCAACGTCCGGTCGATTTCGGACGCACTCATGAGCTGTGATTTTTCGCGGGTTTCGGGCATGCTTAGGGTCAGTGTCCCAAGCTTCTGTTGGGCGCGTCAACTACGTGTTCCGTTACCATGCAACGAGTGGATTCTTTTCTTCTTCTCAAGGCCGTGGCGATGGGCATCGTGGAAGGGCTCACTGAGTTCCTGCCGATCTCTTCCACCGGTCACCTGATCCTGGCCGGGCAACTTCTGGGCTTCGATAACGACAAGGGCGCCGTCTTCGACATCGTTATCCAAACAGGCGCGATTCTCGCGGTGATTTGGGAATACCGGATGCGTTTCTATAACGTACTCGCGGAGATCTTCACCTCGCAACGTTCGCAGAAATTCATGGTGAATCTGGGCATCGCCTTTCTGCCTGGAGCGGTTGTCGGCTTGCTTGTCGGCAAATTGGTGAAGGCTTATCTGTTTCACGCGATTCCGGTGGCGTTGGCGTTCATCGTCGGCGGCGTGATCATTCTGTTCGCCGAGAAGCGCAAACATCGAGTTACGGTTGTCGAAGTGGATGACATGAGCGGCATGGACGCTTTCAAGATGGGCTGTGCGCAATGCCTGGCACTGCTGTTTCCGGGCGTTTCGCGATCTGGCGCGACGATCATCGGCGGCTTGTTCTTTGGACTCTCGCGAAAGGCCGCGACGGAGTTCTCATTTTTTCTCGCGGTTCCAACGCTGATCGCCGCGGGCGCATATCAGTTGTATAAGGAACGCGGGCTGCTCTCCATGCAAGATCTGGATTGGTTCGCTGCGGGCATGATTGCGGCGTTTCTGTCGGCATTCGCTTGTGTCCGCTGGTTCCTGCGATATGTGATGTCGCACGACTTCAGCTTATTCGCCTGGTATCGCATCGCGTTCGGTTTGATTGTATTGATCTCGGCGTATGCGGGTGTGTCGTGGAACGCGAAATAAGCGGGCCAACGCAAGGCTGACGTTTTGCATTGTCTGTTGTGCGATTTGCGCCGTCGCGGAATCCATTGCCTGTTGTGAATCTTGGCGTGATGATGAGTCGGGACCCCGTCGGGATGGTGCGCAAAGTTGGCTGAAATCTGAGAGCCCGTTGGGGCGAGTTGCTATTTGTTTCAACGTTCTGCCCGGGTTTGTTTGTGCATTTTCTGTTGTGCGATTTGCGGCTGTCCCGGATCGATCCCCTTTGTGGATCGGGACCCTCGGGATAGGGTCGAAAGTTGGCTGAAATCTGAGAGCCCGTTGGGGCGAGTTGCTATTTGTTTCAACGTTCTGCCCGGGTTTGTTTGTGCATTTTCTGTTGTGCGATTTGCGTCCGTCCCGGATCGATCCTCTTTGTGGATCGGGACCCTCGGGATAGGGTTGAAAGTTGTCTGAAATCTGAGGCCGTCTGGGGCGAGTTGCTATTGTTTTCAACGTTCTGCCCGGGTTTGTTTGTGCATTTTTCGTTGTGGTCAACTGTGGCGTGATGGTGAGTCGGGACCCTCGTCGGGATAGGGCCGAAAGTTGCCTGCAATCGGAGAGGCCGTTGGGGCGATTTGCGATTGTCTTCAACGATTTGCCCGGGTTCGTTTGTGCATTTTCTGTTGCGCAATTCGCCGCCGACCCCGTGTCGAATTTGGGGTCGGCTGTGTTCGTCGGATATTCAAAGGTCAAAGAACTGAGGGATCCTGGTCCAAGAAGGGCCTCACCCATGTTTATCCTATCCTCTATGATTGCCGTGTAAAAACGGTTCCCTGTAAGTTGATGTCGAGAAACGAGAAGTAGGTTGTGAACGGATCGAACGGTCAGTGAGGCGCGGACTGCTGCTGCGGTGGTAGGACGACCTTGGGCATCTCCACGGCAACATGCTCGGCTGGAACCGGTTGCTGCCGCAGGCTTTCCAGCAACCAGGGCAGCATGAGTGCCCCGACATAGAGGAACAGGCACCAGAGGGCAAGCTGGATGAGGTTGGATTCCCGGCGTTTCTGAATTTTCTCGTCCGTGGACTTGATCCACCGGGAATAGATCGCTTCAGGACGCTTTTTCGCGATTAACAAAACGAGTAAGAGGGCCACCGCCATTCCGATAAGCGCGGCAATCGTGCTGTAGCCATGTTTCGCGTGGGCCATCCCGCCGAAGATATGGGCGAGTTCCACGACATAAACGAGGACAATGAACAGTTCGAGGTTGCCTTGGCGTTGTTCAGCGTGATGCAGCGCCTTCTGGCTATCGAGGATGGCACTCTGGGTCTGGCGGGAAAGTGCAAGCTGTGCCGATTCCTGGTCGATTTCGATAGAGCGACCGATATCGCGAAGAGTCCGCTGCATTGCGACCATAGCGGACTCGGTGCGGAAGGATATGCGAAGGCGCTCGTAGTAGCGGTTGTGGCTGTCTCGGCGATTGATTTGGGTGAGGTTGGCGGAGGCGGAGAACCAGGTGAATTCGCGGGCGAGAAGTTTCAAACGGTCCAGCGAGCCGAGCGGGGCGAGGCAGCGGGCGGCGAGGCGTTCGTAGTGGCGAAGGCCGATCCACTGGAAATAGGCGGCGAGAATGGAGGCAAAGAAGTTCACCATGAGGCGTGCGGCGCGTTCGCCTTCGTATCCGGGCTGCCCGGTGTGACGATCCTCATCGGACTGACGGGACACGAAGTGTGCAACACCCATTGGGGTGGCGGCGATGTGGCGATTACTGAGTTTTTCGACACGCCGGGCGGCCTGCGCGGGCGATTGGGGGGTATGGGAACCTTCCTCCAATTCAGACATGGAAACCAGCGCGCCCTCGTAGGAGGAATCGACGCTGAAGTCCGCGCCCTGCGCTGAAAATTCCACCACGGAGTACATCATGAACTGGCCTTGCTCGCCCCCAATGTGGCCTCGGATTGGGGCGATCAACTGGCGGAAAATGGCGGACCAGGCGAAAGGCTCGCCGAAGATCGCAGCGGTAGTGAGAGCGTCGGTCAGCGCACCCGGCAAGAGCCCGTGAGTGTCGAAGTGCCCGGTCGCGGCGTGGGTGCTTTCGATCCCTTTCGGGAAGACCTCCACTTGACGAATATCCCCAGTGATATGGAAGCCCGGTTCGGCGGCGAGCCAGTTGACTGACGCGCGGCGCTTGATGTGTGAGAGATGGTAGACGAAGTCGAGCAGATCGCCCCAGAGGGGTTGGGGCTGGGACTGCGGCGAATCCTTCAAAACCCGCGCCGCTGCCCACCCGCAAGATCCCGACGCCTATCGCGAACTGATCAAACTCCACGAGCAGTTCCTCAACGACGAGTACCGCAAAGAAATGCTCGACGAAACCTCGTTTTTCGTCTCTGCCGTCGACCGCGATCAACCAGCCAAGCAATACCTCCGCTATAACGGACCCGCCTTCGCCGGATCGGCAATCTTCCGCTCCATCGCCAACGGCCACCACGCACTCCGCTGGATCTATGACCGCACCGTCTCCGCCGAGGAAAGAACGTGGCTAGACCAAACCAGCGCGGATGACGCCCCCCAACAGCGCAAAGCAAAGACCAACCGCGAACGCCCTTCCGGCCCCGGCGTCGAATACTCCTATCGCATCGACAAGGCGCACGAGTCGGAGACAAAGGTCGACCGTATACTGGTCCTGCTTCGGGCCGGAGGCCATGCATTCCCTCGGCGCGACATCATAGCCCTATTCAGAAAGCTTGAGGCTGAGGGTCGGCGAAGCTGCGCCGCTCTGTCCTGGAATCGGCGGCTATGGTCACCGTGTGGCCATCCAGGAATCGGATCAAGATCTCAGGCCACTTGGTCCCTGCCGCAGTATCGAAGCGATAGGGTTGCTGCTGCCCTTTGCGCGCACCCTTTGCCTCTGCTTCGTGGCCGCCTGCATTGGCTGCAAGTGCCGTCTTGTACTGCTCTGGGAACGCCAGGATGATCGCACACGATTGCGGCAACTCCTGGTGCAGTACCTCCGCAGCGTGGCCTTCCAATCCCTTGCAGAGGACATCATTGACCTCTTCGGCGTGTTTCTGGTGCAGGCGCGCAATTCTCCCGGCAACCTCATCGGCGCTCAGCGGATGAACGTGCCGCAGAACTCGGCTCATTTCCGGGAACATCGCCACCAACTGGTATACGTTCTTTGTCCGCATGTCTTGGGCGATCCGGATGAAGCTCTCAAGCATCGTGATATCCACGTTTGCGTTCTTGTTGTCCTTCTCGCGGTCTCCGACCAACAGATCCACCTTGTACATCTCCCACGGGTCGTGATCAGCGTACTTGCTCCCCAGCGTCGCAAAACGGCGACTGATGCACTGTGAGCATTTTCCGCAATGAGTGAACAGGCGCGTCATGTCGCGGGTGTGGGTGCAACTTACACTATGCTTGATCAATTCGGCGCAGCCGTTGTCCCCTATAACATTCACAACCTCGCCCTTAGTCAACCAGAGGAAGGGGTTCTCGACCTCGAACGCGCCTTCAGTAAGCAGTCGAAACAGCGATGCAAATCCGTTCAGAACCTGGGGGTGGGTGGTGCGCGTGGCCCGTCCACCAACCACCTGCTCACTGATTGGGAGGTTTAGACTCACGACTCCGTTCTCATAGAAACGGATGCGCCGCAGACCAAATGCTCGTGCCACCACCGCGGCCAGTGCCGCGAACAGGAAAGAGCGAGTGCGCTGAGTGTGCTCGCGGTCGAGATCTTCTCCCTTCTGAACCCAAACGGGAATGTGGAAAGGCTTTTCCTTGCAGCGAGGCAGGAGGTCGTCGACCAGCAGTTTCTGTTTGCTGTTGATCTTGGGGTTTGCGCGATGGCTGACTAACGCAACGCGGCGTTTTTCGCGAACGGCCTCGATCACTGCGCCGCCGAGGGAATCGAGCCCGCCCGAGAAAAGAAGCACTTCGTCGAGTTCCTTGGCTCCCTCTTTCCCCGGCTGGAGTTCCAGGTAGGTCTGCAGCGGCGCGGGATTCTTATGCTTCGAGAAATGGAACTCGTACTCGTCGTCTGAGAGGAAGCCAAGCGTATCGCGCAAAGCAGTCAGAACCGGAGCAGAAGACCACACGTCCGGTTTCCTGACGGGTATGTGGAATGAGAAACGGCGTCGCCAACGCTCCCCGAAGGCGGTCACTCCATTTCCTCCCCTCGTAAGCGCCTGGTCCGGGCAGTAAACGTAGCTCGCCAACTCGACAAGGTCGGTCAAGATCGGCGGCAACTCGGATGCCAGACGGTTGGTGATATCCGTGATCTTGAGCTTGACTTCATCGTCACCCTCCCCGAGGCGAAGGGACAGGAGCTTTTCGCGCTTGACCCGTGGGGGAGGCGAGACACCGCCGCAGAGGATGATGCGCTCAACGGCTGGCATCCCCTGCTCCCTTCTCCAATTCCTTCCTGAGCTTGGTTAGCGCGACGTGTACGAAGTTCGCCGCTTTTCTTGGCGTGATCCCGCCTTCGTAGTTCGCCTTGGAGTACCAGCTACCCGCGAATTCTTCGACAATCTTCGATGCCTGGCGGCAATGCGATGAAAGGGCTTCACGAAATTCACGATTGTCGGGAACGCTCTTGAACTGGCTCGACGTTCGGCGGCTCAAGAAATAGGCGAGATACCGTTCCGTGAGCGTGCCAAAGAAATCACGGGCCAGGGTCGAAAATTGCTTCTTTGTAGCGAGCGCAGCCAGTTCGCTGCGGACCATGTCCGGAGTAGTTCCAAACATGCTGGCAGTCCGGTCGCGCAGTAGCGACGAGAGGCTTTCCGCCGCCCCCATTTGAGCCATCTCGCCGAGGTCCGTTCGGCCGCCAGTCCTCCGAACGTGATCGTCGACGGCGTCCGCGAAGCCGCCAATCAATTCGAGCAGTGTCGGCGTCGAAGTGACGGTGATACCGGCTTTGTTCAGTGCTGCGACGAAATCATCTGCTCGTGCGCAAAGAGGTAGTTGGGTGAGGAGCCAGAAGGAATGAACGAGGGCGGGGTCGCTGGCTGCCTCCTCAAGACCGAGTTTCGCGGCGTCTAGCGTTTTTGCGGCGATTTTGGGGCGCGCCCGCCCCAGCGTCCAGCAGTTCAACGACTTGCTGGAATTTTCGCGTTCGTGGCAGGTTGCCGAGGCGGATGTGACCCATTAGCCCCTTCGGATTTGGCTGCTGATTTCGACTTTCCTAATTCTATGGCTTTTGCGAGGACTTAATCGGCAGAACCGTAACGGGCCTTCACGGTGTGAGACCCAGGGTCGCGAAGACTCTCCGCTGAAGCGAGGCTGAGGCCAGGTCGGCTGCATCCTTATTGCGGTGGACGACGCGGTTGCCATTTCACGAACCGTAGTGCCCAGCACCACCCATTCCTGTTAGGATGAGCGTTTGGCCGGAGAGCCGCGAATGGAATCCACAACGCCGAATATTGACTTGCTTCGGCAACTCTATCAACAGAACCCGGTTGCAAGGGCATTTTTCGACCATGCAGCACGGCGCGAGCGCGATCAGTCGGAGACAAAGGTCGACCGTATACTGGTCCTGCTTCGGGCCGGAGGCCATGCATTCCCTCGGCGCGACATCATAGCCCTATTCAGAAAGCTTGAGGCTGAGGGGTGCGGCCAGTTCGTCGAGGGTCGACGTGGCTGGGCGTCGCGATTTGTGTGGAGTGCGGGCCTGACAAGCCTTGGGCGGGCCGCTGCAGGGGAATCCCAGCTGATCGCACGCATTTCCACCGAGGAGAATACCCTCGACCGAGGCGACAGCGACGTCGATCAAGCCGACGCTGATCAACCGGCCGAGACGGTTACAGAAGACTCTGATGGAGAGGAGGAACTTGGGGAGGTCGGCGGTACCGGCATCGAAGAAGAAGAGGAGGATCCCGGAAGCGGCTTCGAAATAACGCAACCGTTCGACCCGGCGCGAATTCGAGTCGACACCAAGCCGATGGTCATCTCGCTCTTGATGGACCGAGTTAGGAACAAGGAAATCGATCTCACTCCTGGCTTCCAGCGCAAGGGTGGGATCTGGAGCCCAAAGGCGAAGAGTCAGTTGATCGAATCCTTGTTGATTCGCATCCCCCTGCCCGCCTTTTATATGGACGGCAGCGATGAGAGCAAATGGCTCGTAGTCGATGGACTCCAACGCCTCTCCACGCTGAAGAGTTTTGTGATCGACAAGACGTTGCAACTCACCGGACTCGAGTTCCTAGGCAAAGAATGCAATTTCAAGAAATTCGACCAGTTGCCCAGAAATCTCCAGCGTCGGATCTTAGAGACTCAGGTCACGGTGTTTCTGATCCAGGAGAACACGCCGCCCGAAGTCAAATTCAACATCTTCAAGAGAATCAATACCGGCGGGTTGCCCCTATCGAGCCAGGAGATTCGCCATGCCCTGAATCAGGGGAAGGCTTGCACCCTTCTGCAAGATCTTTCGAAATCCCAGGAGTTTCAAATGGCGACGCACAACGGAATTCGTGACGACCGCATGGGCGACAGAGAATGCATACTGCGGTTGCTGGCGTTCATGACCACCTCCTATCGCGATTACCGAGCCAATAATATCGACGCGTTTCTGAACCAATGCATGATCGATCTCAACCGTCTCCCGGACGACGCGTTGCAAGGCTTGAGCCAGCGGTTTAAGAGAGCCATGGTCGATTGTTACCGCATTTTCGCCGACCGAGCCTTCCGCAAACGAAAGCGAGGGAGCCCCAGGCGGTATCCGATCAATAGAGCGCTGTTTGAGGTGTGGGCGGCTAATGTTGAAGCATTGCCGCCGGAGAAGGTTGATCGACTTCAAGATAAGGCCTCGGACTTGCAAAAACGCTTTCTTGAGCTACTCGATGATACCGACTTCGCAGCGGCCATCTCTTACGGAACCGGTGATCCTCAAAAAGTGCGGGTGCGGTTCTCAAAGATCAACGAAATCATTGGGGAGACACTTCAATGATCCAGTCGATCGAATTGACGAACTTCAAGTGTTTCGAGCGTCAAGAGGTCGTGCTGCGCCCACTCACTTTGCTCGCCGGCCTCAATAGTTCCGGAAAGTCCACCATCATCCAGGCTCTGCTTCTGCTGAGGCAATCCTATCTTGAGAGTCTCTTGCCAAGTACCGGCCTGGCTCTGAATGGAAAGCTCGCACAGCTCGGAACCGCCAAAGACGTCTTGTTCGAAGAAGCCGACATGGACGAAATTGGGTTCGAGCTCAAGGACGACCTGCCTGCAAGCCTGAAACTGCGTTTGGCTTACCGCGAAGAGAGCGACGTATTGGCCCTCAGCGGAATTGACCCTGCGGGTGAAGTATGGAAAACGAGCCTGTTCCGGGACGAGTTTCAATACCTGCGCGCCGAACGGATTGGGCCTCGAACCTCTTTCGGGATGTCAGACTATGAGGTCCGGCATCATCGCCAAATCGGTTCCAGCGGTGAGTTTGCCGCGCATTTTCTCTCTCTCTTCGGTTCGGAAACAGTGGAAGCGCAGCTGCTCCGACATCCTGCGGCGACTGCGAACTCCCTCCAGTCACAAGTGGAGGCTTGGATGACGGAGATAAGCCCTGGCGTGCGCATCAGCGTCAAGCGCTTATCCGAAATGGATTTGATGACATTTGGTGTCACGTACTCGTTAGGTCACCAAGTTGCGAGCTCCGAATATCGTCCGACAAACGTCGGCTTCGGAATCACTTACGCTTTGCCCATCGTCGTCGCCGTACTCTCGGCGCGCCCTGGAAGTCTGGTTATTATTGAGAACCCTGAGGCTCATCTGCACCCCCGCGGTCAGGTCAAGATGGGAGAGCTTCTCTGCCAAGCGTCCGCAGCAGGAATTCAGATTCTCATCGAGACTCACAGTGATCACGTGCTAAACGGGATTCGGCTCGCCGTTCATGCGCGCAAAGCGACTCCGGAGAATGTGGCCCTTTACCACAGCAGATGGGTACCCGGTGGCAAGTCTCCTTCGTTGACGTTGTTGGCTCTCGACGAAAACGGAAGGCTTCCGGAGTGGCCGGAAGGCTTCTTCGATGAAATGGAACGAAGTTTGGACCGGCTTCTGGGCGCTGAATGAAATGACCGCGTTCCTGGTTTTTAACGAACTGTCGGCGGCAACCATGTCACCCGACCAGGCGGGCGGGAAGCGGAATCTGGATGAGCTATCAGACATTCTTGTCGACCGGCGCATCACAGCAACGAAAGTGCTGGTCACTCCTCCTGCGTTCCTCCAATTGCAAGTCAGTGCCGGATATTCTGTCGGACGATGGATAGGAGAATACAGGCACGGTGACCCAGATCGGCGCTTGCGCATAAAAATCCTAGTGGATCGGCGGATGGAATTCAGCGAGTGTATTCCTGCCGAGCAACTCGAATCGGAGGATGTCGAGTACGGACTGTCGGGCGAGATCGTACGCGGCCTTTGCGCTGCGGTTCTCGCGGATGGTCTTGCGATCAGCCTCCTTTCCTCCGAAGAGTGGAACGTCGCCAGCGTTCGCATTGAGAAATCCTGGATCGCCAGCGAGGATGTCGAGATTCGCGCACTCGACGTGTTGCATGCTGGGCGGACCGCCCATCTGGACGATCACACCGAATGGCTGCGTCGCATACAGACACCGCCGCCGGCAAACGGCTCGCAGTTGTGGAATCAACGCGCATCCCTCTTCGCTAACCTTGATTTCTGTGCTTCAGTCGAGGATCAACTCACGGCGCTCGGAGGTGATGGCCGACCCTTCAGATCGGCAATGCGCGGTCTGCGGGACCTCCAAAGCTATTGTGAGTCTTGGAGCACAGGAGGTATCGATATCCACGCCCTAAACAACGCATCTGGCGAAAGCGCTCCAACGCTGCAGATGTACGGCGAGGAAAGGACATTTCAATGCCCCGACGGTCAATACCGGCTATTTGAGTGGCACGTCAAGAGAGGAGACACGAGGATTCACTTCTTCGACTTCCCCGCTCAAAAGCGCCTCCTGGTGGGTTATGTGGGCGGTCACCTGCGGATTTCGAGTCAGTGAAGTGCGCTCTTGTTAGTTAGAGTGGGTCCGCGAATCTCTCCATAGCCGAATTCGCCGGATCGGACACGGTGACGATCTGTTTGCCACGAGCATGTAGTTCGTCGCAGAGTGTCATCGTCCGACTGCCTGGCGCTGCGTGCGCCAGGAAAAGGCGGTCGGCGAGTGCACTCACGAAGCGGTTTCGGGCCTCAGCAAGGGCAGCCGTGACTCGTTTGTGCTGCAGCCCGAACGGGGCTGGTGGCCGCGGAGCAGGATGCCCAAACACTCCCACTCCATCGGAGAGTGGAATCCGCCGATCAGTGTGCGCCCCTCGTCTCGCATGGCGGTGATGGCGTCGAACGTTTTCAGGACCACCCTGCCCGGGCATTGGGAGGAACAAAGAACTCGGTCTTGTCACCGTCAAGGAGATCCAGCGCGCCTGCGGCCCAAAACTTTCTGAGCGCGCCCGTCCAAGCAGTAGGCGCGCCGAGGCGGGATAACGTTTGTCACCCGTTATGTGGTTGGGCGCGCACTCTGGGGCGCGATTGTGGAGCGGGCGGCGAAGTGGAATGGCGCGCGGACCAATGCCGACTTTCAGCGCTATCAGGAGCTGGTGAATCGCTGTTTGCGGTTCTCCTACGCGTATCCGTCAGATTCTTCCAGCGCGGTTGGCCGTGGGGTGGGCACGAAGAGGAGTTCGACTGGCTGTACCTGCAAAGCTACACCAGCACGGCATTGATCGACGGGCGCAGCAAAGAAGACGGCAGTCTACACGAGACGGAATGCATCGCGCCGCGGACACGAGAAGGCAAGCCCGTCTATCTCCTGTTTCATCTATGGCATGTGGCTGAGGCCAACGACGCTTCGAGTAAGTGGCTGGAGGACGCGGTGCATGGAGCCGGGTTTTGGCGGGGCGCATCCCTTGGTGGCGAACGTGGATACGGATGGGGCCGGATTGCGGAGGCTCACGTTACCCGTTTATCTGGGTCATCAGGGGATCTGTTCGAAGGATCCGGCTGGCGTTGGGAATGCACGGCCGGCGAATTTCCCGTGCTGCAGCCGATTGCGCCGCCTGGGTCGGTTCATGGACTCGCTGGTCCGATACGCGCCTTGGGACACGCAATCGGCGAGCCCTTAGACGGGCGCATGGAACCCTTGACTGGACGATTGACCGTCGATGGACGGTCCGGCCAGAGCCTGTCTGAGGCTGTGGGGTGCTACGTTCCCGGCTCGGTGCTGAGGAATCCCGGCAGGTTTTCGGTGGACACGACAGGATGCTGGCGGGAGCAGCCCGCCGCGACCGCCGAAGGGCATTGAAGTCACGGAAATCATTGTTCCCTACTCAGCCCCCCCACTGCCGTCGAGGTGTCCGCCCAGTACCCAGGGCGCGCGCGAACCACGACGCCGGGGCGCGAGACGCTGACTTCGAGCTTGTGATATCCAGGTTCAGGATTTCGAGGCGAGAAGCTCAGCACATACTGCGCATGCAGATCGGAACCGAGCTTCTCTATCGCCTCTTCCAGACCTTTTTGGCGTGCAAATGAAAATGTCAATCCGCCGGTTTCGCGAGCTAGAATTTCAGAAGCCTTTTCCTTTCCCAGTCGCCCCAATTCGCCCAGAGCACCAAGGATATCGACGCGCTGTGCCGGCGGCGGCATTTTCGGATCGTACTTGTCTTTGGGTGGGCCGCCGCTTGGAGTGCCATATTCCGGATTTGGCCTTGCCTGCCGATCGCGAGGAGCTTTGCCCGCGCTGTCCGTGCCTTTTCTCGTGAATCCCGTGCGAAAGGCGGAGTATTCGGCAACGTAGACGACGACCCCGGCTTGCTGCGCGGCGAATGCCACGTCGTTGAGATCCGCCTCGCTGCTGCGGTCGCGCGATTCGGAAATCAGAAACAGAATCCGCCGCGCAGATCGCTTGGTGTTCAATCGTGCGATCGCTTCCAAAGCCGCATCGAGCAGTTTGGAATCCTTTGCGGAACCAGCGCGAAGGCCTCGAAATGCGGAGGATATTTTCGACTCGTCCGCTGTCCAATCCTGCAGGCAGCGAACTTCGCTGTCGAAGGTGAGCAACGTCATCGATCCTCTTTCGCCCAGCACCAGCGGGCGGATCATGGATCCGATCTTTTGCACTTTGGCGAGCACGGCGGCTGAGATCCCGGATGTCTGCACCGCCACCGCAAGTGCTACGGGGGCCACACCTGAGCCGATTGAGTCGACGTCGAGGGCTTGAGGACGCCCGTTGTCAAGCAGGGTGAAATCGGATGCTGTGAGGCCATCCACCGGTCCGCCGCGCGTTGCGGTTACGGTTACCGGGGTCAATACCAGCCTCGCTCTTGCGTCGAAGATCGGTTCCTGCGCGCAAATCGTTACAGAAAGGGTTAGTGCAAAGAACAGTGGTCGACTCATGCATACTCTAGAGCACGCCGGTCGCCACAGCCTAAGAAAGACCGTGTTTCTTCATGCGATAGCGAAGAGTATCGCGGCTGATGCGCAGCATGCGAGCGGCCTCGCTCTGGTTGCCGTTGGATTTGCGCAAGGCTTCGGCGAGCAGTCTGCGTTCCTGTTCCTCAAGTGGCACCATCTCTCCGGGAACGGAAGAAGAGACGGCTGTGGCTGCCATCCCGAAAGCTTCTCCGCCAGCGCGGCTCAGGTAGACGGGCAGATCGAGAACATCGAGTGTACTGCCCATGACCATGATGCAGGCGTGTCCGATGACATTCTCGAGTTCACGGACATTTCCAGGCCAATTGTGGCGCAGCAGGACGAGTTGAGCGCGACTGGTGAGTCCGCGGATTTCTTTGTTGTACTGATGGGCGTACTTGTCGATGAAGTGGCGGATCAGCAACAACAGGTCGCCTTCACGTTCCACCAGCGAAGGGATGGCGAGTTCGATCATGGTGAGGCGATAGAAGAGGTCTTCGCGAAACTGGTGTGAGGCGACGGCGGCGCGCAGGTCGCGGTGTGTCGCAGCGATGACACGGACGTTCACTTTGCGCGGCGTGAGTGCGCCAAGGCGCTGCACTTCCTGATTCTGCAGCGCACGCAACAGCTTTGCCTGGGTGTTGAGGGGCATGTCTCCGATCTCGTCCAGAAACAGCGTCCCGTTGTGCGCATATTCGAAGAGGCCAACTTTGTCTTGAGTGGCCCCGGTGAAGGATCCTTTCACGTGGCCGAAGAGTTCACTCTCAAACAAGGTTTCCACCACTGCGGAACAGTTGAGTGGGACAAGTTGTCCTGCGGCTACAGGACTCAATCGATGCAGCGCCTTGGCAACCAATTCTTTTCCGGTTCCGGTGGCACCGGTGACGAGTACGGATCGGTAGTGCGGGGCAATTCTTTGCACTTGCGAGAATAATTCCCACATTTGGGGGCTATTGCCGACCATGCCTTCGAACTCCGCTTGTGCGGCAAGGGATGCCTCTAATTGCGATGCGCGATTGCGGCGCCGATGCTTTTCGATCAGGATGCCCACGCGATCGCGCAACGATGCGAGAGAGACAGGCTTTTCCAAGTAGTCGGAGGCACCCTTTTTGATGGCTTCGACAGCGGACTGCGTGGAATAGTGCGCGGTCATCAAGAGGACGTCGATGGAAGGATCCGCCTCCATGATACGTTCCAGTAGTTCCATGCCGTTCATTTTCGGCATGACCAGATCGGTGAGAACAATTTGTGGATGTTCCTGCAGAATGTAGTCGAGGCCCTCTTCGGGGTCCGCAAACGTGCGGATGCGAACCTCGGGCCGACGCAACGCGGTGCTCAGCATTTCGAGGCTGCCGGCGTTGTCGTCAACGATGGCCAGTGAGACGGATGTCACAGGATTCGTCATGATCGAATAGCTCACTCAGTCTACTCCATTCATTGTGACCTCATATCGAGGTGTTTTTCGAGAACCTGCCGTAGCTTTTTGAGTCCGATGGGTTTGGTGACATAGTCGGTGAAACCCGCGGCGCGCCCACGTTCGTGATCGCCTTCCATCGCGTAGGCAGTGAGCGCAATGATCGGGGTGGCACGAAACTGTTCCATCTCGCGAAGGCGGGTCAGTGTTCCGTAGCCGTCGAGACGTGGCATCTGGATGTCGAGGACGATGAGAGCCGGAGCGAGAGCCGGAGCGAGTTCCACGGCTTGCAGACCATCGACGGCTTCGGTGACGGTAAAGCCGAAGTGGGCAAGCATGGTGTGCAACAACTCGCGGTTGCTGGCGCTATCGTCGGCAATGAGCACATTTCTCACTCGGTATTGCTGCCTCCGAGTTGGGCGAGTCGATGCAAGAGCGTCTCTTTCCATGCGGTGCCTTTGATCAGGAGAGCGTTGGTGGTGCGGCGAAGCAAGACGACGTCGTTTTCGTTG